>ENA-ORXT01002855-ORXT01002855.1-marine-metagenome-genome-assembly--contig:-NODE-2855-length-19942-cov-193.692021_pt1 | contig 19942 bp, 19 predicted proteins | sample MGYA00237868_ERZ511482 | MGnify/ENA metagenome assembly ERZ511482
TATTTTTTTAAGATGAAATATTGATCGTTCAATTCATTCTTTACTCAACTAAGCTCTGGTAAGTTGGGTAAATTTTTGTTTGGTTAACATCTTCTCCAAAAGCATTGCGCTTACTTAAAACTGGTGGGTTCTTGTCTGCTAGCTGAGATAGGTGATCTACTTTAAGGGGCTTCTCAGGTAAAATAGCTTACTTTACATATAGGCAAAACCTTTGGCAGAACAATGTTTTTTTTAAGAAGTGCTGCAATATTTTATCACTTGTAAAAAAAATTGCTTTTACGGGCGGTTGGTAACAGTATGCGGTTTTTATTCATTTTAAAAATATCACTTACACTATTGCCATCTACCACTTACTCATTTTGATTAAACCACACGCCCCTTCTTCTAATTTTACTTTAATCTTTTAGGCTTCATAAACAGGAAATATTGTTACGAAACTCAAGGAGGTTTTACTTCTATATTACTTTTCAAAAAAAAAATAAACCAATGCGTAGGTAGGTGTTTTTATTTGCTAATTGTATTTATGGTGAATTCAATTTTATAATTAATAAATAAAAAATATGATAAGAAACTTTACTTTAAATTTAGGCGTGGGTGTACAAAGGTGGCGAGCTATGCTTCGCTGTCTTTTTTATATTTAAAAAAAGCTGCTGTACCAAATTTGAAAATTAAATATTTAACTTTACGCCTTAGTAAGTTTTTATTTTCAATGTCAAACAAATCTTTATGTGATGAACAAGTGTACTCTCAAATGTTTTTGGAGTACTCCACCACTTTGTTCAATTATTTGTATTACAAAACTGGAAATGAAGCTTTAGCAAAAGATGTTACTCAAGACGCATTTTTAAAACTTTGGCAACATTGTAAAAAGGTAAACTTACCAACTGCAAAAGGTTATGTTTTTAAAATAGCCAACAATACCTTGTTAAATACTTATGCTAAGCAAAAAGTACAACTAAAATTTAGCTACATAAAACAAGCTCAACATACAAACGAAAGTCCTCAGTTTGTTTTGGAAACAAAAGAACTGCAACAACAAATTGATAAGGCAATTTCGGCTTTGCCAGAAAAACAAAGAATAGTTTTTTTGTTGAGCAGAATAGATAAGAAAACCTATAAAGAAATTGCCGAAATAATTGGCATAAGTAGGCAGGCTGTTGAAAAACGGATTTATAATGCCTTAGATGCCTTGCGCAAAGTTTCAGCAAATATTAAATAAGTAAATTAATATAAATACTCAATTAATTTTAAAATTTAAAAATGGAGAATGATAAAACTTTACACGATTGGATAAATAAAACAATAATAAAAAAAGAATTAGATAAATTTAAACAAAGGCCAGAATATGAAGAACTAAACAAACTAAGTAAAGCAACCGAGGGAATGCAAGCACCTAAGTTTGATAAAGATGCGATGTTGAAAGAGATATTGGCAAGCCCAAAAAATGAAGAGCAGTTAGCAACCAAAACAAAGCGATTGCCAATATGGTTGCCCTTGTTAGCTGCCGCATCGCTTGTTTTATTTTTAACAATTTTGTTTTACCCACGCAACAATGTTGTGGAATTGGCAACTTTAATTAATGAACAACAAACAAAAGAATTGCCCGATGGCTCTAAGCTAACACTTTATGCTAACAGCCAACTAAACTACAATACAAACAATTGGGATGTGGCAAGAGAACTGCACTTAACCGGTTTTGCTAAGTTTGAAGTAGCAAAAGGAAAGCCATTTAAAGTATTAACCGATTTTGGGCAAGTAGAAGTTTTGGGAACTACTTTTACGGCAAAGGCGCAAGGCAATGAATTTAATGTTATTTGTACAGAAGGGAAAGTGAGCGTTTCTAATATTAATAGAAATTTGAGTGATGAGATTACTAAAAACGAATCGATAAAAATTATAAAAGATGCTGGAATGTTGGTTTACCTAAACGGAATTACAAAACTAAAAGAGGTTAAATTGGCAACTGCTTTATATGAACTTGAAGATCAATATAAAATAAAAATTGAAGTAGGTAATATAGCGCTAACCGAAAAGGTAACTTGTAATTTTCAACATAAAAACTTAAAGGCTGCTTTAAATACAGTTTTAGGCCCATTAAATATTGTAAATAAAATAAATGATAATGTAGTTATTTTAAATAGATGAGAATAATCTTATTAACTATATTATACGTTTCGCTTTCCATTTTAGTTGGTGCGCAAAGTAAACCTTTTAATGTTGCGATAAAAAACCAACCTTTAATTAAAGTATTAAAAGAGGTAGAAAAAAAGTATAGTTTATTTTTTTCTTATAAAGTAAAAGATGTGAAAAATGTAGTTGTAAATTTAAACATCAATACAAATTCAGTTAAAAATTTGTTACATCAATTGCTGGCCACAACCACGCTTCATTTTGAAATTGTTGATGGTAATTTTGTGGTGATAAAACAAAAGACAAACAACATCAACGCATCTAAAACAAAAACCATTTGTGGTACTGTTTACGATTATCAAAATAAAAAACCTTTGCCTTATGCCAATGTAATAGTAGAAAACACAAGCAATGGCACCACTACAGATGAAGATGGCAATTTTGAACTTAAGTACCAATTAACAGCTAATGAAAAACTAAAGGTTAGTTATGTAGGTTATGAAACACAAAGCATAGCATCCGCTAAATTTACAAATAAAAATTGCCCTACTATTTTGTTGCGAATGCCTGCTATTGAAGAAGCCTTTTTGGTAATTAAAGACTACTTAACAGATGGTGTTAATGTTGAAAGCAATGGCGCATCTACAAATATAAAACCTTTATTAATGGGTAATATGCCCGGTATTATTGAGCCTGATGTGCTTTCTATTATACAATTTTTGCCTGGCGTTGCAGCACCTTCCTCTAAGGCTTCTGATATTTATATTAGAGGTTGTACGCCCGATCAAAATTTAATAATTTGGGAAGATATACCCATTTACCATACGGCTCATTATTTTGGTATGGTCTCTTCTATTAATCCATTTATAATTAAAAATGCTAACATTTACAGAGGTGGTTTTAATGCTACTTATGGTGGTCGCATTGGTGGCGTAATAGAGTTATTGTCGCCCGATGAAAAAGCTTATAAAAACAATTTTGGCTTGGGTGCAAATATGACACACGCACAAGCCTATGCGCACAAAAAAATGAAGTTCGGCAATAAACCAGCTGCTGTTACTTTTTCTTTAAGAAGATCTTATAATGAAATTTTTGAAAGCCCAACATTTAAAACTTATACTTCTATAAGCCAACAAGGCTTGTTGTTTAAAGTTGCGGAATTGGATAGTTTGAAAAAAGAACAAATTGATATTAAGAACGATTTCTATTTTTTAGATGCTAACTTTAAATTTTCTACCCAAATAAATAGCCGAAACAAGGTTCAACTATCTGGTATGCATGTAGTTAATAATTTTAATGATGAAATAAAGGAGAGTAGAAGAAGAAGTTTCAATCAAACCGACAGCCTATATTTAATTAACCGAGGTTTAAGTTTAAAGTGGCAACATCAATGGAATAATAATGCAGCAACTGTAGTAAAGGCCATTGTTGCTAACGACAGTTTAAACTATAAATACAAAGTAATAGCAGCCGAAGGAGAAAAACCTATTATTGATGCGCATAGAAAAAATAGTGTTACCGACAGGCAGCTTGTTTTGCACAATAATTTTGATGGTAGTAAAGGGCAAAATTGGCAAATAGGTTATCAATTTACTAATTACAAAGTTAACTATAGTATTTCGGAAGAGGAACGAAGAGAATTTTTAGAGGAGAACTTGTTGGGCAATGTTGATTTGCACGCTTTGTATGCACATTTTCAAAATCCTATAGAAAATAAAATTGGTGTGCAAGCGGGTATTAGGCTTAGCCAAAGTAGTATAGATAGAAAATTTAGCAAAAACAAAGTTAAATTTGAACCACGCATTAGGGTAGATTGTAAGTTGTCAAAATCAATTAGTGTACACAGTAGTTTTGGCTTGTATCATCAAGTGCTTGGCCAAGTAGCGGTTTTTAAAGGAAGTAAATTAGGCTTCGAATTGCCGATATGGGAGTTGGCAAACAAAGAAAGTGAAGTACAAAACTCTGAAATGTATCAAGTAGGTTTAATGTACAAAGCTAACGATTGGGTAGTTGATGTGCAAGCCTATAAAAGAAAAGTGGACGGCATTAGCAGCAGGGCATACAGCATAGAAACCATACCACAAAACAGGCCAGAGGCTGGCAATTCAAACATTGTTGGTATTGATGTTTTGCTTAAAAAACGTATTGGCAAGTTTAGAAGCTGGTTAAGTTATTCGTTGAGTAAAGCCGATTTAACTTTTGAAATTAATGAACAAAAAACCACCTTTCCTTCTAACTACGATCAAAGGCATATATTAGATTATACCAACCAATTACGTTTAAATAATTGGCAATTTTCAGCTGGCTTTAAAATTAGTAGTGGCCTGCCTTATACAGAAATGGTTGGTTTTGAATACCTCAATTCAACATCGGTTGAAATACCGCCTGAGCAAAAAGAACCAAAACCCTACATACGTATTTACGGCCCAATTAATGGTAATGTTTTGCCTATTAATACCACACTAAATTTAAGTGCCAACTATCAATTAAAGCCAATTAACAAAAAATGGAACGCACATTTTACCACTTCAATAGTTAATTTGTTAAATGCTAAAAATTTTTACGAACGAACTTATATTGTTAGCAATGAAAACGGAAAAGACGAAATTAAAGCAATTGATAAAACAAGCTTACCCTTTACCCCAAATGTAAGTATAAGGTTTGTGTGGTAGTTTTCCTTTTATATTCTTCAAATAATTAAGCCTCAAATGCTGCTTAAAATTGAGCTGCTCCATCGGGCGTTAAAATATGTTAACCAAATAGGAGTGCAGATTTTCTGCACGCTGTGCATTTGCTTTAGCTACGTAATCATAATTATGGCTTAGCTCTCCTAATCAAAGAGATAGCCATAAAAGTGGCAGAATGCTGAAAAGCCAGAATAGAGTAAGCACTAAACAATTAATTAAAAACAAAATTTATGACCATTCTAAAATTAAGTAGAATTAAATTAATCCCCATTTTTGTAGTTGCATTTTCTAGTTGCATTTTGTATTGCAATTACCTCTTGTACGCAAGAAGAAATACTGCCTGAAGTTATAGAACAAAGTACCGAGATATTAGATTTAAAAACAACAGATGCTATTGATGAATTAGCTATGAGAATGCAACTTTGTATAGGTCTTGAAGCAGCTGTTAATGGCATACTTAATACTTTGATTTTTCATATTGAGTCTTTTTCAAAAAATCCTACACCATATCGTGCTTATTTAGTTTATTTTATTTCAAAGATTACATAGACTTATTAAATAGTTGTGTTCCTGGAATTAACATTGCTTAGTGGATTAGAAATGATAGTGATGCGTATGGAGCTGATGGATATTGTGACAATCCTTCACCAAGTGGGTGCCAATCACCAAAAGGTCTTAACGACTTTAAATGTAGCTTAAAGGAATATATAGATGCAGCTTTAGTGAATCCTAATAATAATTCAACATTTAGAGCTGCACAAAATTGTGCAGGAGAATTTCAAGACTTACTCAATGCAATAAATGCTTGTGAAGGAACTAGTTACTCTCAAACTCTAGATATCATTCAAGGATAGATTTGAATTTGTAAAAACTAACAGGCCCAAGCCAATATTGGTTTGGGCTTATTTTATATCCTAACGAAACTATTAGTCTTCATTTTTTAACAATGTCTTTTACCCAACCTTTAGTTTAAATTCTAAAACCTATATTTGATGAAAATATTTTTTATGAAATTTTCATTATATTTATTAATAATAATTGGCTTTATGAGCTTTGCTACTAATACTGCAAAAGCACAATTAAACGTAGGCGACAAAGCCCCAAACTTTGAGGGCGTTAACCAAGCCGGAGATACAGTTAGTTTAACAACAATGTTGGCAGATGGCCCAATTGTGCTTACTTTTTACCGTGGCGAATGGTGTCCATACTGCAATAAATATTTATCTGCCTTAGATGAAAACTACCCTGAAATGAAAAAATTGCGCGCAAACTTAGTGGCCATATCACCTGAGTTGCCCGAATACATTAACGAAATGGCCAAAAAAATGGAACACCCTTATACCATTATTTCAGGTGGTACTTCTATTATGCAGCAATATGGTTTAGATTTTCAGATGGCTAAAAAAACGATCAATAAATACAAAATTTTTGGCATTAACCTAAGCAAATCAAATGGCAACGAAGACAATACTTTACCCATACCTGCCACTTATGTAATTGACAAAAAAGGAACCATCGTATACAAACACTTTGATGAAAATTATAAAGTAAGAGCAGAGGTGGAGGAGATTTTGAGTGCGTTGGAAAGCCTAAACAAAATAAAAGAATAGGACTTCAATTTCATCTTTACTATAAATGTAAAGAGCAAAGTAACGCGTTATTTTTTGATAAAATATTAGCCAGTAGCTTTTATTTATCCGAATTAAAAATTGTTCTTATAGGATAAGGAATTTCAATATTATTTTCGTCAAACGCGTCTTTTAAATTAATAATGGCTTCACTTTTGGCCTCTAAGGAAGTAATATTAGCGGTAGCATTTACCCAAAAGCGTAATTGAAAATCAATTGAACTTTCGCCAAAATTTAAATAATGAAATTCAATTTGTTCGGTTACTAAAGGAGGATATATTTTTTGAATTGTGCTAATTGCTAACGCTTTCACCTCTTGAAGGTTTGATTGGTAAGACACTCCACAAGTTATACTTGTTCTTATTCTTGTAGTTAAACCATAATTTTTAAAAGGGTTTTCTAAAATTGTTTTGTTTGGTATAATCACCAAGTTATTATCGCTTTCTTTAATTTTAGTGCATCTCAAATCAATTTCTACAACCGTACCAGAATATCCATTGGTTTCTATCCAATCACCCACATTTAATATATCGTCTACGGCTAAAAATATACCAGAAAAAGTGTTGGACAAAGTGCCTTGCAAAGCTAAACCAATTGCTAAACCAGCCACCCCAGCACCTGCCAAAAGTGAGGTAAGTACGGTGTCTAAATTAAGTACACCTAAGGCCATAAATAAACCCATAGCAATAATAAGGGCTGACAATAGCTTTGAAATTAAGCTTCTTACCGAGGGCTGTTTTATTAACCTGCTTAATGCTTTGCTTGACCACCGTTGTAAATTTTTTGATAGCCATATTGCAATTATAAAAACGATTAAAGCTACTATGAAATTAGGTAAATTTAGGATAGCTAAATCAATCCAGTTTGATAAGCGATCCAGCATGTTGTTCCAAGAAGATTTCATATATAATACATAAATAATTAACAATACAATAAATTTACCAGATGGGTAATTACAAAGGTCAAATAATTTTAATTATAAAACTATAGAAGGTTGTTATTTTTTTTAAAAAACAGGCAGCTTCGGCAAAAATACGTGTACCACCACTTAAACGGTTTTGTTTAAATACTTTAACAATAGCGCACTTGCAATTGCTGTTTTAAATTTAAAATAATTAGCCAATCATATTTTCAGGTACTACCCATTCGTCAAACTGCTCGGCTGTTAACAATTCTAATTCAATCGCCACTTCTTTTAAACTTTTGTCTTCTGCATAAGCTTTTTTGGCAATTTTGGCAGCATTGTCGTAACCAATTTTTGGGTTTAAAGCGGTTACCAACATTAGCGAGTTTTCTAAGTTGTGTTTTATGCGTTTTAAATTTGGTTCAATACCAGCCACACAGTTTCTATTAAACGAGTCTGCCGCATCACCAATTAACTTAGCCGATAACAAAAAGTTGTAAATCATCATTGGTTTAAAAACGTTTAACTCAAAATGACCTGTGCAACCGCCAATATTAATAGCTACATCGTTACCAATTACCTGCGCACAAGCCATAGTTAAGGCTTCTGCTTGTGTTGGGTTAACTTTGCCCGGCATTATAGACGAACCCGGCTCATTAGCAGGTATCGTAATTTCACCAATACCGCAGCGTGGGCCACTACACAACATTCTAATATCGTTACCAATTTTCATTAAGCTAACGGCTACTGTTTTTAATGCGCCGTGAGCCTCCACAATAGCATCGTGAGCTGCTAATGCTTCAAATTTATTATCGGCACTTTTAAAAGGTAAACCAGTAAGTTGCGCAATTTTTTCCGCTACCGCAATAGCATAACCCGGTGGCGTGTTAATACCGGTACCAACTGCGGTGCCGCCCAAAGCCAATTCGCTTAAATGAGCTAAACTATTTTCAATAGTTTTTATGCCGTGGGCTAATTGAGAAACGTAGCCCGAAAACTCTTGCCCTAAACTTATAGGCGTAGCATCCATAAAGTGGGTACGGCCAATTTTAACAATGCTGTTAAACTGCTCCACCTTTTTGGCAAAAGCATCTTTTAAAGCCATTAAATTTGGCAAGGTATTTTCTGCTAATAGCTTATAAGCAGCTATATGCATTGCGGTCGGAAAAGTATCGTTACTCGATTGCGATTTGTTAACATCATCATTTGGGTGTACCAATTTTTTCTCGTCGGTTAAGGCACCGCCATTTAATACGTGCGCACGATTGGCCACCACCTCGTTTACATTCATATTGGTTTGTGTGCCGCTGCCAGTTTGCCAAACCACCAAAGGAAACTCGGCATCTAAACCACCATCTAATACTTCTTCGCAGGCTTTCACAATTAAATCTACTTTGTCTTCAAACTGTTGTTTGGCATTATCTTCTTCAAAGTTAATGGTTTGTAAATTGGTTAATGCTGCTGCTTTTTTTAAGATGGCATAAGCCTTAATAATTTCGGTAGGCATTTGCTGGCCACCAATTTTAAAATTTTGTAAGGAACGTTGCGTTTGTGCACCCCAATATTTTTCTACCGGAACTTTTACCGGGCCAATGCTATCTTTTTCTAATCTGTACTTCACTTAAAATTATTTTTTGTAAAGATACTTATTTTAAGAAAGCTCTTTTTTGTTAGCTTTAAAATTTTTAAATTAAAGTATGGAAGCGCATTATAAAAAATTAGCACAAATGTATTTAAAGGCCAACATACAGGCTAAATTATTCCCCAGCACAACTATAAAAATTGAAGAAAAGACAGCAACGGTTACTATAAACATTGAACAGAATTATCATCATGCTTTAAATGCAGTACACGGTTCGGTATATTTTAAGTTATTAGATGATGCTTGCTATTTTGCAGTTCAATCTATTGTAATGGATGTGTTTTTACTAACTACTTCTTTCAATTTAAATTTGGTGCGGCCTGTACAAAATGGTTTGTTAAAAGCAGTTGGCAAAGTGCGGTTTACTTCAAAAAATATTTTTACTGCCGAAGGCGTTTTATATAACGAACAAGGTAAAGAAATTGCTTTTGGAACAGGTAACTTCGCCAAAAGTAAAGTGGCATTGAATGAAGAAATTGGATATGTTTAATAATGGTTACTAAGCATCTTAAAAAAATAAAATTTAAATAATGAAACTAAGCAAAACCATAAAAGCCTCCATTAACAACTGTGTACTCTGTTGGTTGGCAACTTCAAGTGTGGATGATATGCCAAATGTTTCGCCCAAAGAATTGTTTACTTATTTTGGTGATGACAAGCTTATTATTGCGCACATTGCATCGCCCAATACTATTAAAAACATAAAACAAAACCCTAATGTTTGTGTAAGTTTTGTAGATGTTTTTGTGCAGAAAGGGTTTCAATTAAGAGGCAAAGCAAAAATTCTTACCCAAAAAAATGAACCATACCAAGCAATGGAAAAAGTGTTATTTAAAATGGCTGGCGAAAAATTTCCCTTTAAACAAATAATAGAAATTACAGTAGATAGTGCAAAACCAATTGTAGCACCCAGCTATTTATTATACCCAGAAACTAAGGAAGCAGAACAAGTTAAAAATGGGCTTAAAGCTTATGGTGTTGAAAAACTTAAATGATGTAAAAATTTAAAAAAACCTTGTTTACAATTCTGCACTATTTAGTGTTCCTTTTAAAACTGCCCATTCTGTTTTAGTTAAATTGCGCCATTTGCCAATAGGTAAATTACCCAGTAGCACGTTCATTATTCTTATCCGTTTTAGCGCAACAACTTTAAAGCCGAAGTGTTTGCACATTCGGCGTATTTGGCGGTTAAGGCCTTGGGTAAGTACAATGCGAAAAGTATCTGTACTTATTTTTTCAACTTTACATTTTTTGGTTATAGTATCTAAAACAGGCACACCATTGGCCATTTTGTGTATAAATTTTGAGCTTATTGACTTGTTCACTTTTACAATATATTCTTTTTCGTGGTTGTATCTGGCTCGTAATATTTCATTAACAATATCGCCATTGTTGGTTAAAAAAATTAGGCCCTCCGAGTTTTTATCTAATCGGCCAATAGGAAAAATGCGTTGTTTAAGCCCCAAATAACTAATAATATTGCCCTTTACTTTGGTGTTGGTGGTACACTCAATACCTAAGGGTTTGTTAAGTGCAATAAAAATAGCCTTCTCTTTTTTTTGACGAATTAGCTCACCCCTAATTTTAATTTTATCAGTTGGACTAACTCGGTTACCCGATTTTGCAGGTGCATCATTAATAGTTACCCATCCTTTTTCAACCAGTTTATCTGCTTCCCTGCGGCTGCAATAACCGGTTTGGCTAATGGCTTTGTTGAGGCTGGTAGTATTGTCGTTGCTTTGTTCCAAATAAAGATCTTATAAAAAAATTAACTGCAAAAGTAAAACTAAGAAAACAGTAAATAATAAATTTACAATTTTATTATTGTGTCTTAGCATCATAATTAATACAAATTTATTTACCTTGTTTTAACAAATGGACAAAACCGGGCATATCGCAATAGTAATTGGTGGTGCGGTGGCTGGTTCGGAGGCTGCTTATCAACTAAGTGAAAAAGGAATTACTACCGTAGTAATTGAAAAAAATGCTTTGCCCTATGGTAAAATTGAAGACGGTTTACCCAAGTGGCATATTAAGTTGCGCAATCGCGAAATTGACCGTATTAATCAAAAATTAAATCACCCTTTGGTGCATTATGTGCCGAATACCGAATTGGGCAAAACAGTAAATTTAGAAACGCTTTTAAGTTGGGGTGCAGATGCCATTGTTTTGGCCAACGGGGCTTGGAAAGATCGGCCCTTAACCTTAAACGGAATTGACAAATTTGAAGGTAAAGGTTTTTATTATCAAAACGATTTTATTTATTGGTTTAATCACCAACACGAACCCAACTACAAGGGGCCGCAATACAAAATTAAAAACAACGCCATAATTATTGGCGGTGGTTTGGCTTCAATAGATTGTGCAAAGGCAATTATGTTTCATTTAGTAAACAATGCATTAAACCAAAAAGGCTTTAATACCAATTTGTTTGAGTTGGAACATGGCATACCTAAAGTGTTAACCAAATATGGTGTTAGTTTTGAAGAGCTAAATATTGAGCCTTGCACCATTTATTATAGAAAGCGATTTGAAGATATGTCGTTAGCACCGCTAAAAGGAAATTCGGCAGAAGAAATTGAAAAGGCAGAAAAGACAAGAGTTAAAATATTAGATCATAATAAAAGTAAATTTTTATTTAAGGTAAGCGCCTGTGCAAGTGCAAAAGAGGCGGTTATTGAAAATAATGAACTGAAAGGAATAGTTTTTAACCGCACTATGGTAGAAAACGGAAGTTACGAAGTATTAGATGAAAGCTTTGCGGTTCATTCTCCATTTATCATTTCTTCTATTGGCAGCATACCCGAGCCAATTAAAGGCATTATTATGCAAAATGAAACTTACGATATTGATAAAGCATCTTACCAATTAAAAAACTATAACAATGTTTACGCCTTAGGCAATGCGGTAACTGGGCGAGGTAATATTAACCAAAGTTTAAAAAATGCTACAGAAGTGGCTCAAATTGTTGCAGCAAATATTTCTGATTCACCTCCAAAACAATCTGCTGAAAAAATATTGAAAGCAGTACAAGAAATGCAAAAAAATGTTAATTTTGTTGCGGATTATTCAAGTTGGATTGCCCAACACCAGCCATTAAGATTGGAAGATATGTTGGAACAACATTAAAGAAAGGAGGAGTAATGAAAACTTATTGTAGACCCTATTTGATAGCTTTTTGGCTACTACTTTTTACTAATTGTAAAGAAAAGGAAAAAGGTATTGTGGTAATTGATACCAATGAAACAAAAATTGAACTAACCGTAAGTAACATAAAAAAGCAAAGTGGTTTTATTCAAATTGGCTTGTATAATGCAAAAGATATGTGGGAGGAAGATATTTCTAAAGGAGCAGGCGGCAACGAATTTTTGGTAGACCGGCTGAAGGTAGAAGGCGACGAGGTAAAGTTTGACTTTGTTGATTTAGATGCCGGAACTTATGCTTTATCAATATATCATGATGAGAACAGTAATAATACTTTAGATAAGGATGGCACCTTTGGTGTTTTGCCAAAAGAACCTTATGGTTTCTCAAACAATTTTGAACCAATGCTTGGTTTTCCAAAATTTAGCGATTGTAGTTTTGAAGTAATAAAAGATAAAACTACACAAGTAGCTATTGAGTTGCTTAATGTTAATCCTTAATATTGTACCTCTTAACAATGGTTGAAGCTTAGCTAAAATTATGTTTTAATTAAAATATTTATTACCAAAGGGTTTTGTTACTAATTTAGATAAAGTAAAGTTTTAGTTGTTATTTTGCGATTTTATATTTTATCATAATCAATTTTCGTTATACATTTAATGTTAGAATTAGTTTCTATTATATTTCGTTGGAAATGGCACTTAATAGCAGTTTGCTTTTTGGCAGCCGTAATTAGTGCGGTCACTTTATATTTAAAGCCAAATTATTACCAATCGAGAGCGGTTTTTTTGGCCGCTAACCCTTATACTGTTGATCGGACCAGCATTTTTAGTAGAACGCCTGGCGACTACCCCACTTACTTGTTTGGCAACAGTAAAGAGATTGATCGTTTACTTTCTATTGGCCGCTCATCGCCTTTATTAAATAGCATTATAAGCGAATTTAATTTAAAACAACACTACAAAATAAAAGCAAGCGACCCTTTAGCTGGTGTAAAAGCTGCTGAAAAGTTTATGAAAAATTTTAGCATTATTAAAAATGCTTTAGATGGTATTGAAGTTGCAGTTGAAGATGAAAACCCACAAATTGCTGCCGATATTGCTAACAGCGTAGTGCAAAAAATTGATGAAACTTATAGTAACATTACTAAAGAAAGTAAAACCAATTTAACTCAAACCTTGCAATACAATATTGATGATTTAAATAAACGCATTAAACAAATTGATGTGCAAATGGCAGAAAGCCCAAACAATATAAACTACTTGCAACAAACAAAAACTACTATTATTAACGATTTAAACGAAGCCGAAACTATAAAAGCACAATACAATACTTTGGCTAATAATAAAGTTAGCTCGGTTTATATATTAGAGCGGGCAGCACCGAGTTTAAAAAAATCGAAACCTAAAAGAACGCTTGGAGTTTTAAGTGCAGTATTAGCAACTTTAATTTTAAGCATATTTACAGTTGTAATATTAGAGCAATTGAAAAAATTGAATGTTACCAGCAGTTAGTAACAAATTGTGGGGTTATGGTTTAACCACTTGGTTTTACTTATTAAGTAGCATTAGTATTGTTTGCTTTGCTATTGGCATTTATATTGATGAACCAATATTATTATTGTTGCCTTTTGGGGTTTTGGTACTTGCGGTTGCTTTATTAAATTTCAACTTGTTGTTTTACCTATTGGTTGCTGCTATACCCATTTCTATCAATTACCAAATTAGTGATGCCCTTGCGCTTAATTTACCAACCGAACCACTAATGGCTGGCTTTCTGCTATTGCTGCCATTATATTTTTTATTAAACCCCAGCAAAGAGAATAAAGCTTTATTAAATCATCCATTAATATTATTGCTAATTTTAATGTTGGTTTGGTTAGGCATCACCACTATTTTTTCAACCGAAAAATTAATTTCATTAAAATTTTTTGTGGCCAAATGTTGGTTTATTTGCAGCTTTGGCATACTAACTGCTTTGGTGGTAAAAAATGTAAATCAATACAAAATTTGGTTTTGGTGCTTTTTAATCCCCCTAATATTGGTTACCATTTACATCTTACTAAGGCATTACAATTTAAATTTTTCTTTTGCCTTTGTTAACCGAACCATGTCTCCATTTTTTCGAAACCATGTCGATTCTGCAGTAACACAAGTCGCCTTTTTGCCTTTTGTTATTTGTAGTCGATTTTTATTTAAAAAAGGATCAGTAGCAAGGTTAGTTATCGATGGTAGTATTCCCTTGTTAATTGTGGGCATTTACTATTCGTACACCCGGGCAGCAATTGCAAGTATTGCCATTATAGTAGCCGTATATTTTATAGTAAAGTTTAAGTTAATGTACCCAACTATTATTGCAGGCATTATTGCAATTTTTGCCTTTGTATTGTTAATGCAAAATAATAATGCCTACTTAAATTTTGCACCCGATTATAAAAAAACAATTTATCATGGTAATTGGAAAAGCCATTTAAAAGCAACCATAAGCATGCAAGATATTTCTGCTATGGAAAGAGTTTACCGCTGGGTAGCAGGCTTTAGAATGGTGGCCGACAAGCCCATAGTTGGCTTTGGCCCAGGTGCTTTCTACAAAAATTATAAAAAATATACCATTAGTAGTTTTAAAACTTATGTAAGCGATAATCCAGAAAAATCGACCGTGCATAATTATTATTTATTGATATTGATAGAACAAGGAATTGCGGGTTTAATAATTTTATTAAGCATCATCTTAATCACCTTAATAAAAGGCCAGCAGTTGTACCATAGTGGTTTGTCACCGCCTTATAAATATATTGTAATGGCCAGTTTAATGTCGTTTACAGTGTTGTTGGCCAACAATTTTTTGGGCGATTTGGTAGAAGTAGATAAAACAGGATCTTTGTTTTTTATGAACATTGCTTTTATAATTAGTATCGATTTACATTATAGAACAGCTAAAAATGTATTAAATGAAAAAGCTTAACTTAGGTTGTGGAAACGATATAAAACAAGGTTGGATTAACTTAGATGTAGCTGCTTTGCCCGGGGTTGATGTAATACATAATTTAAATGAACTGCCCTTACCATTTGATGATAATAGTTTTGATGAAATTTTATGTCAAGATGTGTTAGAGCATGTAAGCCTTACGCCGTTAATTAAAGAAATACATAGAATTTTAAAAGCAGGTGGTGTATTAAATATACGAGTACCACATTTTACTTCACGCAATAATTTTATTGACCCTACACACGTAAAAACCTTTTCGTTTCAAACCTTTCAATTTTTTGTAAAAGATGCGTTGTATGATAGAGGTTATTATTTTGATTTTCATTTTGATGAAATACTAAGCACCCACCTTACTTTTGAAAAAGGATATTTTGTTTGGAATTATATAGCCGAATGGTTTTTTAATTTAAACAAAAAAACCAAAGTATTATACGAAGCCACATTTTTTAGAAACTTATTTCCTGCTGAAAACATTATAGTGCGCCTTAAAAAATAGCGCACTATTAAAATTGTAAAGTAAAATATTTTATCTTTCTTTAAAAAACGAAACCAATTTTAAATCCTTCCGTAAAAATATGCATATCAGTTAATAAAATTTGATAATTAAAGCGTGGGTTAAATATTATAGCTAAACTGGTAAAACGGTTTAGCTATTTTTTAAATTTAATTAAGCTTTTTAAAAATATATAATACGGGCACATTACCTTAAAATGAGGTAAGTATTTTAAAGCTGGGGTTAAGAGTAATATCTTCCTGGCTTTTTTTTATTTGGGCATACTCAAATTGGTATTAATTCTGCTACAATAGGCTTTAAAATCACCTTGGCTTTATGCTTATATACTTTCAAAAAAAAATATTAATTTTACCATCGGTTCTTTTTTTTAAGATGCTTAAATTGGTGCTTACCGCCAATTCAGCAAGTTCAAAAAAAAAGCATCTTACCAACAATATAATTAATAGAAAAAATTTAAACTTATGTGTTCATCAAAAAAAAGATTAAATAAAACTTTAAGTGTTGTAGCAGTTATGCTAATCACCTGGGTTAATTTAAGCTTTGCTCAATCACAAACCGAACAACTCGATGAACTATTTAAGCTCTACAACAAATATGGCCAATTTAATGGTTCGGTTTTAATTGCCAACAAAGGAAAGGTGCTATATAAAAAAGGAGTTGGAATGGCTAATATGGAGTGGAATATGCCCAACCAAGCCGATACTAAGCATAGGTTAGGCTCTGTAACCAAACAATTTACGGCAATGCTCATTTTACAATTGGTGGCCGAAAATAAGCTGGCATTAAACGAGCCGATAAGCACTTACCTTACCAATTATAATAAAGACATTGCTGATAAAATAACCATCCATCATTTATTAACTCATACTTCGGGCATACCTAATTATACAGCAGCACAAGGTTTTATGCAAAATGAAAGCCGCAACCCATATACACCCGAAGAATTTGTGAAAAAATTTGAAGATAGCGCATTAGAATTTACACCAGGAGAAAAATTTAGCTATAGCAACTCTGGCTATTTTTTATTAGGTGTACTGATAGAAAAAATTACCGGTAAAACCTACGAACAAGTAATAGAAGATCATATTTTCACCCCATTGAAAATGAGTAATTCGGGCTACGACCATCATAGAGACATTTTAAAAAACAGGGCAACGGGCTACGAAAAAAGTGGCAGCACATTTGTAAACGCTAAATATTTAGATATGTCAATTCCTTATGCAGCAGGCTCTTTATATTCAACGGTTGAAGATTTGTATACTTGGGACCAGGCATTATATACCGACCAACTGCTTCCACAAAAATATATGGACTTGTATTTTAAACCCTACATACCGGCATTTGGTAATTATAAATATGCTTATGGTTGGGCCGTTGGAAAAGATGCAATTGGAAACACAACCGATAGCATTGAGGTGATTACACACGATGGTGGAATTAATGGCTTTAATACTTCCATTTCTCGTTCTATTTCCGATCAATTTTTAGTGGTACTTTTAAACAATACAGGTGGTGCACCATTATACGAAATAACAAAAGCCATTAGGGGCATTATGTATGATAAAACTTATGATTTGCCTAAACAATCATTAGCATATCACCTATTAGCCTTAGTACAAAAAGAAGGAATTGAAGCTGGCATTGATTATTATAATACTGCCAAATATGATGATGCGGTGAATTTAAATGAAAATGAGATGAATGATATTGGATATCAATTAATGAACGATAATAAAGTGAAAGAGGCTGCAGAAATTTTTAAATTAAACATAGATGCTTTTGCGCAATCGTTTAATGTGTATGATAGTTATGGGGAAGCTTTAATGAATTTAGGTGATTATGAAAATGCTATAAAGAATTACAAAAAGTCAATAGAGATAAATCCAGCTAATCAAGGTGGCATAGAAATGTTGAAAAAATTAGGAGTTGACACAGCAAAAATGGAAGAAGATATTGTTGTGCCAGAAAGCTTGTTGGAAAGCTATATTGGAAAATATGAACTTTTGCCCGACTTTTTTATAACGGTTTCAAAAGAAGGCACACAGTTAAGGGCGCAAGCCACCGGCCAAGCAACTTTAGATGTTTTTGCAAAATCGGATAATGTATTTTATTTAAAAGCAGTAGCTGCGCAAATTACTTTTAATAAAGCCGAAAATGGAAAAGTTGAAAGCTTAACTTTATTGCAAAATGGTAAAGAAATGACAGGTAAGAAATGCTTAGTTTTAGACCAAGAAAAAACTCAATTAAAAAAAACCAATTGAAATTTTTAACACCCCACAAGTGAACTTTATTAATTGAATTTTGCTTCGGTTTATTTTTTTTCGAGTGTTTTTAGTTTTTAAAAATACCACCTCCCTCCAATTAAGGAGGCGGTATGTATTTGTAATTACTTGGCTTTTTATGTTATCTGTGGTCGGAGACTTATGGATAGCGAGTTTGGATAAACTACGGGTAGCTTGGAAACCCGCTATTGATAGCTTGTAATAAAGTCGTTTCTCATAATTTTAATAGTTTATATAGAGCATAAAAGCAATGATCATTTGAGGAATAGAAAGCATATATCTTATCCACTGAAATGAGGAGAAGTAAGTCCACTTTTGAGTTGAAAAATAAAAGCGAACTCCATAAAAAATCTGGAACACACTAAATATTAAATATGCTATTGAACCATAAAAAAATATAGTTGAAATTAGTCCACTCCAAGTTACGCTACTGTACATTAACTTTAATGAAAATCATAACCAATAACATCCAGAATAAACCATTTAACCAACCTTTACTTATTTTCATCTGTTTTATTTTTAATGCATTAAGCCCTCTACTAGTACCTCCAAAAGATGTTGCTCCAGATGTTGCTGCTTTAGTATTAATCATTGTTTGAGCTGCAGACGCATTTTTTGTAGCCACATCTGCCTCTTTCTGCAACTTCTTTACTTTACTAGGCCGACAGCCTTGTTCTTTTGCATTTTTTGCGCGTTTTTGAGCTGTGCCTGCCTTTTTATCTAACTGTTTTAGCTTTGGCTCAGCTTCTAATAGCCGAACTTTATCGCGTTTCCAATCTTCTGAATACACCTTTTTCACTTTTTGATATCGTTTTGATCTTCCTAATTTCATAAAATTAACTAAGTTAAGAATTCAGTTATCAACAAAAAAGCTGTCAACGTATTTTATGAGACATCATTAAGACTATTACTTATTTTATCTTTTCTTTATACAGATATGTACTATCATTAAGTTTAATATTATCTTGAGTATTTACCTCATTTTTTTTATTTATGGCATCCTCTTTTACTCCTCTTGCAAATCGGCACATATTAACACAACAAACCACACCAAGTAACAATAAAACTATCAAACTTAATTTAAATATCTTTTTCATCTATTTATAATTTAGACTCCAACGGCTTAAATGCTCCAGAGTTATTATCCTTAGTAATTTGTTTCGGTACAGGTTATCTTTTTACTCCATTCTCCTCTACCTTATAAAAATAACTGTTTGGTACTGGACTGTAATCTGTCGGCATATCAATCCTTGTATTGCTCTGAACAGCATCTTGACAAGCATCTACACAGTTATTAAAGTATAGGTTGTATTCCGATTTTCCTGTATTATGATCATTCGCAACTTTAGTTGCACCAGCATGTATTTGTGCATCCTCCTTTGATGATGTGTTGATTTTATAGAAATCATCATAAGCCGTCCCTAATTGCCCTGATTTAGCACCTGCCAATGCTTCTGATTCTGTTGCATCTCTCGTAACTTGTTTTGTTATTGCATTACCGTTGGCATCAAGTTTTGGATTGCCTTTAGAATCTTATATTGCTACTGTTTCAATAACTTCTAATTTTATCAATGTTACTCCTCCCGCAGTATTCTGTGAGGTAACCATTTCGGTTGTACTTGGATTACCAGTTGCCCCTTGTGAAAAATAATTCCAAGAACCATTACCATCTTGATAAAGCATTCCCATATGTCCTTTGCCTCCAGCTCCTTCTTTATCAATTAACAATATTACATCTCTACCATCTGGGTCTATTGCATAGATTGGATTATTTAAAACATATGCGTATGGTGATAAACTTGGATAATTTGATGCATGTGGGTCAACAGAGTTCCATCTCCCAATACTTGCATCATAAAACCTTGCCCCATAATCACTCCAATTCAGCCCAATCTCGGTATTCAGCTCTTTACCGTTGTAAAGATAATCATTTTTTACGGTTTGGGTTTTAGCCCAGTTGCCGTTTTGTTGCATACCAAATGGGTAGTAATGGTTTTCTTGTACTATGCTTGCGAGGCCATTG
>ENA-ORXT01002856-ORXT01002856.1-marine-metagenome-genome-assembly--contig:-NODE-2856-length-19940-cov-4.114585_pt1 | contig 19940 bp, 11 predicted proteins | sample MGYA00237868_ERZ511482 | MGnify/ENA metagenome assembly ERZ511482
TTCGTATCAGATCGAAATTGTCCTTCATCATCTATAATAAAGGAGTTCATTACTTTCGTATCAGTATTTAAGACATTATAGCTAAACAAAACTGCAGGCACACTGTGTGTGTTTAGATAGATTTCAGCTTGGCTTAATTCTGGCTGTAGTTGTTCAGTAGAAATATCCTCTTTCGTACACGATGCAAAGAGAAAAAGTAAAGAACAAACAAATAAAAATTTCGTGTAAATTGAGTTTTGCATTTAAATTGAGTTTTATTTTATTAATATACAAAATTATAACGAAGGGTAGTCAGTGTTTGCTGCTATTTAAGAATAATAACTTGATCAGTAACCAATCCTAATTACAGTAGCCACATCCTAATTACAGTAGCTTCATCTTAATTACAATAGCTTCAGGATTTCACTTTCATAAATACTGACAATATTCGATTTAAATCCTTCGGTGCGAAACGTTATTTCACCGTCTTGATTTACTAAAAATGTATGTGGAATATCAAAGACATCTAATGCTCTAGACGTATAAGCCATCTTATCGTGATAGACTTTCATGGTCCAGCCTTGTTTTTTGACTAATGCTATCAGTTTGTGTGTGTCAGAAGGCTTTTCAATAGACAATGCGATGATGTCTGTATTTAAATCGTCTGACCATTTATCTGCTACTTTTTGAAACGCATTCAATTCTACACGACAAGGACCACACCAACTTGCCATTAAGCTGACGACATGGTTTTTCTTATTGGTTAATACTTTTGATATTGGGGTAGTGTCGCCATTCATATCAGTAAGCATAATGTCAACGATTTCATTTGAACTGCTATGCTTACTTTGAAGTGGAAATTTGTTTTGAGAGTTTTCTGCCGTATAGTTTTGCTGTTTAGATTTTTCTGTAGTTGGATTATTAATGCAACTCATGTGCAAGATTAATGCAAACAGCAATATTGGTTTTAAATACATATGTTTTTGATAGTAAGGAATTATAAATTCGGATTCATAAGCGTGTAAAAAGATCCAGGTTAGTATGTTACCTTGCGTGCAAAGTGTTTGTCTAAGCACCAAATTTGTATCTCATGATATAAGGCTTGTTGAGGTATAATTATGGCAGAATTTTTACTTTGCTCATTCCATTTTTTAATGCATAAATATATACGTCATTTGTATTTATGATAACATAAAAAAATCCCCACCGACAATGCCAATGAGGATTTTATTTATTCTACTGTTATGGCTAGGCTAATGCTGCACAATAATCGGAATCGTCTTAGTACCCTCGTTAGATGCGACGCGTAGCATATATGTCCCATTTGGCAGACCAGTCACATCCACAGGATGTGCTTCTGTGGTGACATTATTCAAATTTTGAACGTTTATAATGCGACCATCTATACCAGCAAGAATCAAGCTGACATCAGTTGGTTTATCAAAGCTCAACTCTGCCGTCATGATTTGACCTACTGGGTTTGGATACGCTTTTAAACTATGTTCTGGTAGAGGCACTTCATCAACAGGCGATGTCAATGCGATGTCTAATACCACTAAGGGGCCCGGTGGAGTGAAATCAGAAAAGCCAGTATAATAAGATGGATTTCTGTCTGGCAGATAGATATATACGCCTGACATTTCTACATCGTCATCTGCGACTAAGGCTAATTCTTTATTTGCGATCCCAGCCGTACTAGTGACATTATCATCAAAGAAAATCATAACCACGTAGCCTGTGCCTGGTTCTAGATCATCAATCCCTTCATTGGATATGTCAATTGATACAAATTCCACTGCAGATGTATCTTCTGTAAATACATGAGTCCCTTGATAAACAATTTCAAAGTTAGGATGATTCAGATATGAGTTATTTTCATTCTCAAAACCTGTAGGGAAGAATGTTGCTTCTGCGCCCACTTGCTTGAGTAAGGCAACTTCAGCAATAAAATTCTCCATTGTAGCACCTGTTACAGCTGTAAATGCACCAAATTCGATCGCCTCAGCTTTAAACTTTCCAACACCATTAGCCGTTTTAAAAAATGCACCGATTCCCCATTGATCATCAGCTCCTGCATATCTAAATGCTGTTGGAGATGATCCTCCTCCTTTTGAAAATAAATCATCTGTGATTGCAAAAAAGAATGTGGTCGAGTTATCGGTTAAGTTTGATTCTTCTTCTCCGATGACTTCGATATTGTACTCCATTCGGTATAAACCGACTTCTAATTCATTTGGCACCCAAAGTCTTGGTTCGCCAGTATCTACATTTTGGATCGCAATAAAAGCGGTATCCTGCGGCTGTATGTTATTAAAATCAACTGAGTCTATATGTACTTGCTCTCTAGTCTCATTATTGCTAATGTCTATCGTAAACCGAACGTCAATTGGAATTGCGCCGTTGTTAATGACTTCTGTTGCAAATAAGAAGGTATCAGCATCTGCATGTGTAATCGGAGTGGCATATGACAAAGGCGTATAAAAAGCATCATTTATCTTAGCATTGATACCTGTAAAATTAATAATCTCAATATCATCTAAAGCCCAAAAATAGTAATCTCTGGCAAATCTGAATCGTATTTGTAATTGATCACTACCCGTTACGCCACTAAGTGGAAAACGCTGTAATTCAAAACTAGATTCGTTAGCTTCCAGATTTGTATTGATTTGTAACTGCTCCCATGATGTACCACCGTCCGTCGTCCATTCCAGAAAAAATTCTGCATCAAATGGCCTGACTCCTTGTGTGAATTTTATTCCAATCAAATCACCTGCTTCTGGTATCGTTGATAAATCAATCACAGGAGATGTAATAGTCCCTTCCTGAAATACTGGACAGGGGCCATTTCCAAGTGCAGACTCTCCACTGTCAAGAAGGTCTGAATCAAAAACAACAAAACCATCACATGGCGTCGTAGATATCATTTCTAGTAAAGGGTTTCCATAAAGACCTCGACCTAAATCTCCTCCGTCTCGCCATTCCCAGAGAGCATTATCTGCATTGGCACCATCTCCGCAAAACAATCCTTCAGCTTCCCATCCATTCAAGCCTCCAGTAAAATCTTCAGTAAATAAAACGACATCATCTGAATTTTGATCAACAAAACCAAAATCTAGTCTTTCAGTTGTTACCATGATAGCACCACCATCGATTTCAGCTTTTAATGTATTACAATCACTCAATCTCATAAAGAAAGTGGGGATCGTAATGTTAATCGCAGCAATATCTTCATCACTCGCTCCGAGAGCTATTAATGTGTCATTTGGTACATCATTGCACACAATCATCGCAATAGCTCCAAAATCTTGCAAGACTTCTGCTTTTTCAATAAAACTACATGTCCCTCTATCGACAACAGCAATTTTGCCTTCTACATCAAGTCCAAAAGATCTTGCACTCGCACATGCTTGTGTATCAGTACCAGCATTTGCTAATGCTAATTCTCCACTGATTTCACTGGCACAATCTGCAGCTCCGAATGCTGAAGTACTCGATAGATCATATGTACCTGCCACAGAAGCTGGTGAATTCACGATCAAATTGAAGTTTTCGCCTTGTGAAAAAGCAGATATCACAGTAAGTAACTGGATTAATATTATAAGAGTATATCTCCTCGTCATAGTTCAATATTATGATTTAAGCCTCAAAATAATGTAAATCAATGTATTCAATATGCTAATTGACAAATTTGATTAGACATTATGCATTTATATTTAACATGAGACCAATAATTTAAAAACGAATCTCATCAAGTATTCGTTGGGTACTCAATGAGTGAAACAGTAAATAACTACGTAAAGCCTCACTTTTTTCAAGGATTATGCTTGAGTAATTCTTTATGATTGACATGAATAGCTGCTGTTTGTGTTTAACTTTGGACAAGACTTCAGGATGGTATAAATAGACGGTATCTTTTAATATATTCTTCTTTTATTCTTCTTTTGTCCTTCTTTTGTCCTAAAATTAGTAGAATTAACTGCACTGAGGGCGCTGGCCCTTAAAGACGCAAGCTTAAAAGCCGAGTGTACTCTAGGATGTAAATTGAGGAAGTTCCTATTTTGAGAAGCAGCTAATAGAGTAGGAGATTATTTAGCACTATTATTGGAAAATAACAATCCTTGTAAATTATCTAGTACGGTGTATAAGCTTGAACATGAAACTAGAGAATTAATTCCATATAAAGATATTAAAGGAACAACACCTAAGTAGTAAAAATGGTTGCTCTGCTCGGTCAAAATTGAATTGAACTTACGATTTGCTTTGTCGCTCCTGCATGTTTTCTTAGAAATGCTGATAGCCTTTTTTTAGTCTCTTGATCGAGGCCATTTTTATTTTTAATGATGGTGCTCACTAATTCTTCTACGGAGTTTACTGTGGATAATACATCTAGCTTATACATGTTTATTGCATGATTAAACTTTTTTATTTCTGGTCCTGAAATAATAGGTAAGTTAAAAACTGCAGGCTCTAAAGTGTTATGAACTCCTTTGTCAAATCCACCACCAACAAAGGCGATGGTTGCGAATTTGTAAAGGTATTTAAGATCGCCAATGGAATCGTAGATGAGTATTTTTTTTTCGCGATCAGAGTCTTGGAAAGCAGAATGAAAACAAATGTCAGCATTGAATTTAGCATGTGGAATCACAAAATCTTCAGGATCATGAGGAACAATAATAAATTTGAAGTTGTCCAATAATGCCGAAGCTTGAAATAGAATATTTTCATCAGAATGAAGAGTGCTTCCGCACACAATTGTTACATTATTTTCACAGAATTTATTGAGTAATGGAAATTTTCTAATTTCATTTTTATTATCAATGACCTGATCTATTCTTGGGTTGCCAGCGAGTTTTATATTCGTAAATCCAGCTTCTTTCATTAAGCGTTCTGAGTAACTGTCTTGAAGAAAAATCATATTAACCTTATGCAAGGGATCAGTTAGAAATCTCAAAAATGATTGTAACCACCAATGTCTTTCTCTGACATATGTTCCCACATAATACACTGGTAAGCCTGCTGCCAAACTTTGATTAATCATATTAGGCCAATATTCATTTTGAGAAACAATGAGACAATCGGGCTTCAGCTTTTTTATCAATTGAATCATTTTAGCTTTTGTATCAAAGGGGAGATAAATGCAATGATCAATCAAGCGATGAGTGTGAAGCGGTTCGAAACCTGAAGGTGAGAAAAAGGAACAAATAATATGATAATCACCTCTTTGCTTATATTCTTGAATTAAAGCTAAAATGCCTTCAAATTCTCCATATGAGGCACAATGAAACCAAATCTTCTTTTTTAATGAATCAGCCTGAGCTAGGTAGGAAAATCTAAAATCTCTACGACCTTGATATAGCAGTTTAAGCTTGGGTGAAAGATAGCTGAATAGAGCTATACTCTTCACAAATAGAGATATAAGAATATTATAAACTAGCAATGCAAAGGCGAAGATACTGCTTGATGAACATTAAATATAAGAAGCATAATGAATTGAGTAAATACAACTGCGATCTTTTATCAGTAAAAGATTGATCTATTTACAAACTAAATAGCCACAATTGCGTTAATTTTGAGCACTAACTAGCGATACTATATGGGTTATAAGAAAGAAGAGTCGTACACACCTGAAACAACTAGAGATCTGAAAGAGAGATATTCAAAGATTTTAGATTTAGTAGGAGAAGATAAATCCAGAGAAGGCCTCGTAAAAACACCTGAAAGAGCTGCAAAAGCGATGCAGTTTTTGACACAAGGTTATGATCAAGATCCTAAAGATATTTTGAAGTCTGCGGTATTTAAGGAAGACTATAATGAAATGGTCATTGTGAAAGACATCGAGTTGTACTCGCTTTGTGAGCATCATATATTACCGTTTTTTGGAAAGGCTCATGTTGCTTATATCCCAAATGGGTATATCGTTGGCCTCAGTAAAATCCCTAGAGTCATAGATGCATATGCTAGAAGGCTTCAAGTTCAAGAGCGATTGACCCATGAAGTTTTGAATGCTATTCAAGATACCTTACAACCACATGGGGTAGCTGTCGTCATAGAAGCAGCGCATATGTGCATGATGATGCGAGGTGTTCAGAAACAAAATTCCTTGACAACAACTTCTGCATTTACAGGCGAATTCAAAAATGTAGAAACGCGAAACGAATTTCTAAATTTAATCGGAACAAGACATAGATAATTAACAATGAAAGCTGCATTATTTCCAGGACAAGGATCTCAGTTTATTGGGATGGGTAAAGACTTATATGATTCAAATGAACATGCAAAAATACTCTTTGAATCCGCAAAAGACATATTGGGTTTTGACATCGTAGATGTAATGCATAACGGCCCAGAAGACCAATTGAAACAGACTAATGTCACTCAGCCCGCTGTCTTTTTACATTCACTAGTAGCCTTAAAATCCAATGCCGCTGAGATTTCATTTGATGTTGTAGCAGGACATTCACTTGGTGAGATATCGGCATTAGTAGCTGCTGAGTGTATCTCTTTTGAGCAAGGCCTATTGCTCGTGAAAGAGCGGGCAGAATCAATGCAGGAAGCGTGTGAAAAAACTGAAGGTACGATGGCTGCCATACTTGGATTGGAAGATGAAGTCGTAGAAGGAGTTTGTGATGGCATTAATGCGATTGTCGTTGCCGCTAATTATAATTGTCCAGGTCAGTTAGTCATCAGCGGTTCTCTAGCTGGTATCGAAAAAGCTGTCGAACAACTCAAAGAAAAAGGAGCAAGAAGAGCATTAGTCTTGAATGTAAGAGGAGCATTTCACTCGGAGCTTATGCAGCCAGCAAGCGAACGATTAGCTGCTCAAATAGAAAATACAGACTTTTTAAAACCTAAAGTTCCCATTTATCAGAATGTGACAAGCAAAGCGCACACTGATCCTATAGAGATCAAGAAAAACTTGCTGATCCAGTTAACATCACCAGTAAAATGGTCTCAATCCATGAAACAGATGATCGCTGATGGCGTGAATTCATTTGTAGAATTAGGTGGAAATGGAAAGACTTTGAATGGTTTTGTCAGACGAATATCTAAAGAGTTTGAGACGAGTGCTTTTGTGTAAGCCCCGATAGTACTTTCTAGAAGTAAAGAGGCTTAGAATCCCACAATTTCTCAGAAATAAAGAGGCCAGGAGAACAATGGCTTCTAGTTAAGCAAAATCTAAGGCCTGAAGGACATGTGCATCAACCTTACATTTTAATATATAATAGTATGTAATATATAAAAGGCTGTATTACTTAGTGAAAGAATCACCATTCACTCATAAAACAGCCATAAAATGTGATACAAACTTAGTGATTTTGCGTCATCTAAAATACTAGAACTTCTAGCGAAGCAGACTGGTTTTCAAAAGCGAGCTCCTAAAAAGATTACAGCATATAACTTCCTGTTATCCTTTTTAAACGTTTATTGTACTCGTCATTTTTCACTTCGAAGTCGGGCACAAGCACTTAGTTTAATTTGTAATGAGTTAGTAAGTTTTCAAGCCATTCATAAAAAGTTAACTATTCGCCATTTGCCTTTTCTTCGGGATGTATTCACATTAATTATATCTAAAAATATTGGTTGTTTGGATGATGCTTCCCCTAAGTGCATGTCAAATTTTAATAGAGTGCTCATAGAAGACAGCACATGTATTAAATTGTCTGATTCATTGTTCGATCATTTTTCAGGTGTCTCTAATGGTGCCTGCTCGAAGACAATAACAAGGTTGCAAGTTTGTATAGATTTAATAAAAAGCAAATTTGAAAATGTTCAGATCACAACTTATAGTAAAAACGATATTTCATTTTCATCTAATATTGTTAATAGACTTCAACCTAATGATTTAGTAATTAGAGATCTTGGCTATTGGAAAACATCTGTATTAAATTCGATACATCAAAAAGGAGCATACTTCATTTCATGGCTCAGAAACCGAGTAATAATCAAGGATTTAAGCAATGAAAAGTATGATTTACTTAACACTTTAAAGTCACTAGATGTACAAAAAGGGACTCATTTTGAGCTTCTATGTAAGTTAAATAATCAAGACAATATGACAATCAAATTGATTGCAAATAAGGTATCTAAAAAGCAATATAAACACCGAATGCAACAAGCTAGGAAGAGTAGACATAAGGACTGTAAAATTCATTCAGACACACAGCATTTACTTAGCTGTGAAATATTCATAACAAATGCTGTGGATAATGAAATAACAAATGAAGAAATCAAAAAGCTATACAAACTGAGAAGGCAAATTGACGTGTTTTTTAAAAACTGGAAAAGCAATTATAAGGTGCAGAAACTATTAAAAAGCAGCACAGGAAGTGATCCGATAAAACCAGAAATATTAATGTATTTAAGTCTTATTTACATGGCTGCAATCTTCCAACCAAATTATTTAAAATATAAAGAATCAATAGCAAAGAAGTTTGACAAAAACACTGAGTCCATTGAAGTTTGGTGAATTCCTTAAGTCAGTTTATAAAATTAGAATGCCAACAGAAACCTTCATAAATCAAATTCAATAATATTGCTGCTATAACAATAGGAAGGATAGAGTTAATATGCAAATACAACTTCACAGATTTGGATTAGGTTGACGCACATGCCTGAAGGGGCGTCGTTATTTAGCGTGGTACTAAGTGCCACGGTAAATGATAAATTAAAAGTCACATTTGGCGGGATTTTTTAGTAAAAATCGTGACAAATGTATTTTATATAAAAAGTAAAAGAATGGAAATCGCTCTAAAGAAAACACTAACTAAACAGTATTAGGTCTCCCGACCTCTTGGCGGATTTAAAACCTGAATTCACAGCTCTGCGCGGATCACACTCTCTATGTCAGAAACATCGCTCGTGAATGGTCGAGGACAATTGAATCTCCAAAATTTAGTTTTTTGTGATCCTTAATCAATCCATTGTATACTCTCAGCAATAATTGATTTTTATAATTCTTAATTTTATTCATTTCAAGATCTAAACTAATTTATCTTGAGATTTATTTATTACAAAGATTTGTCTATACTTTAAATTATAAACAAGATGCTTGCTATATCCGATGACTTTATCAAAGAAAATATAAATTGCCAAAGCTTAATAAAATCGCTAAAAGCTGCATTTAAGAAGCAAGAGATAAGATGTCCTGCAAAGATAAATTTTGATTATTCTAGTAGCCAAACTGTTGACAATAATAAAATGATGCTTATGCCAGCTTGGGATAATCAGGACTATTTTGGTATTAAATTGATCACAGCCACTCCTGATAATTATAAAACAGCACATGCATATTTAAATGGGACTTATCTATTATTCGATGCAAAAACGGGTATGCCCATCGCGAGTATGGATGCGAAGTTAATGACGCATATCAGAACAGCAGCGACATCAGTTTTAGCTTCAATGATTTTGGCAAAACAGAATGCAAGGTCTGTTATGATTATAGGAAATGGAAATATCGCAGCTCACTATATTGACGCCTATGCATCTATTGACACAGTCGATACAATTTATATTTGGGGTAGGAGATATGATAAGTCTGTCCATATATCAGATGCTTATACAGAGGATAGCTGTCATGTAATTGCACTAAAAGAATTTGAAGAGACGATTCATTTAGTGGACATCGTGAGTTGTATTACGTCTGCTAAATCACCGATCATTTTACCACAACATTTATCTAAGAATCAGCATTATGATCTTGCAGGCTCATACACTACTGATATGATCGAAATGTATGTGGATGCCGTGGCTCAGTGTTCAATATATGTTGATAATATGGAAGTGACACCTACACATGCAGGAGAATTGTACCACGCTATCCAAGAAGCAAAAATATCATTAGCTGATATTCAAGGAAGCTTGTCAGATATTTGCAATGACGAATCAATTGATAGAGTAAGTGACGGCATCACCTTGTTTAAATCGACTGGAATGGGTCTTGAAGATCTTGTATTGGCTAGTATGATTTATGAAAAGTATATTCAGTCATAAGTTAAAATTGCATGTTAGAATCTAATTTCCGCCACAACCATCTATGTATATGTGTATAGATGCTCCTGTCATAAGCTCAAATCCAGAGTCAAGACTAATGAGTGTAGCAGAATCATAAATGACATCTGCACTATTTGCAACAGTCTGATTAGATTGTATTTCTCCAAAGCTTTCATAAGTAGCATTATTATTTTGTAGACTAGTGAGTTTATTTCCGTTTGTCTGCGAATATTCCAAGGGACAGCTACAGTCATTAATTCCAAAATAGAATGGGTAATTCACGACTTTGTTGTCAAATTCTACTTCCACGCTCCATGCCCCATATGGGCCAGAGTTCGGGAGATTGTGAACCCAATACCAATACGAAGCCATGTAGTAATCTGGAGACGTATGATCCCAATCATACCAGACGGAACCATCTGGGCGTTTGATGCGCATGTTGCTGATCATACCACTTGCTTGGTCTCTATAATAGAATGCGGTATAGACTGTTTGGCCTAGATTAAAACAGTTTTTAAAGTTAGGAATCTCTTCAATAGCAGGACAGCCGAATATCGGTGGAGCATCATGAGTGAGTACAGCATTTACTGTTGGCTCGATGTAGTCTGCTTGATTAGCCCACCATGAGTTTTGATTTAAAGAGTTGCAGTTTCCTTGATAAGGGTCGATTAAATTATCCTGATCATCATAGATTTCAAAATGTAAGTGAGGGTCAGTCGAGCAGCCCGAGCTACCAACAATACCTAAATATTCTCCGACCATAATCGTCTCACCTATACTCTTTGAAGTCAATGAATTATTCTTTAAATGCCAATACCAAGCTTCAGACCCATCACTATGTCTAATGTGAATAGAGTTTGATTGGCCACTGACACATGAGCAATTTTGATCAGCAAAGCCATTATATTTAGCGACGATGGTGCCTGATTCAGCAGCTATAATTTGTACGATATCATTAGTAAACATATACCATTGAAAAGGCCATAGGAAATAATCTATGCCTTGATGATTATAACCATTTGACACATCATAAGAGCGGTTACCACAATTGTAATCTAAATTACTTGCACCAAATTGTGTCCCAGATGCAATAGGGTCGTGATCTACAAAATTAGATATGCCATAATAGTTATTGAACAATTGGTTAGAAATCATTTTTAAGGGCCATTGAAAATTGACGCTATTGTATTTCTTTTTTTTGGTCTGATATGATTGTTTGTGAAATCTAATATTTAAAATATTCTTCTTTATGTCAGTTTTAACTTTTTGTCTTATGGCTGATGGAATGCATTGTTGGTTTTTTGTATAGGCGTATTCTCCACCAAAAGCCGTTCTATTCTCTTGTGCATATAGTCCAAGTGATAAAAATAAAATGAAAAATGTTTGAGCGTAAATGATCCAGTGCATATAAAGGATTTCTTGTAACGAATATATGTTATTAATTTGACTAGTGCTCAGTCAATGCAAATATCACGAGTTAAGTTTGAATTATTTTGTAAAACTAGTCAAGGAAAAAAGTGCAGACATAGCCTTAGCTATGATGAGTATTAATACCGTTTGATAGTTATAAAAGTCAACAAAATTAGCCGTTAATATTATCTTAACTGAGCACTTGACTACATACTAAATACTAAAGACTTGTAATAATGTCTATGAAGACATGTTGACGGGATTTATGCTCTTAAGATATCTTGAACTTCTTTATTTAATTTGCTTGCATTTTTAGACTTAAGGTCTTTATCTGAAGGTTTAATGTTCTTCGAAATAGAAAAGTAAAAAGAAGAACCTTTCTCAGGCGTTGATTCTACCCAAATAGAGCCATTATGCCTGTGTATTATTTTACTACATAAAGATAATCCTATACCAGTACCTTCATATTCTTCCTTACTGTGTAGTCTTTTAAATATTTCGAATATTTGTTTCTGATACTTTGGTTCAATACCAATTCCATTATCTTTTATAGAAAAAATCCAGTTATTTTTATTTTCTTGACAACTTACTTTTATTTCAGGGATTTTTGTTTTATTGAATTTAATACCATTAAGGATAAGATTATAAAAGATCATTGCTAATTGGTCTGGCGCGCAATATATTTCAGGTAGTGGTTCTATGATTAATTTGACATTTCTGTCATGAATTAAATTACTTAAATCTTTAACTTTTGCATCAATCAATTCATTTGCATTGGCATATTTAAATTGAATATCTTTTTTTCCAACTTGAGAGTAGGTGAGTAAGCTATTTATTAATGCAGACATTCTATCGACACCTTCTGTGATAAAGTTTAAATATTCTCTTCCTGACTGATCGATAGAATTTTTATATCTACGATTAAATAACGTTGTGAATGTTCCAACTGTTCTAAGTGGTTCTTTCATGTCATGTGATGCGACGTAAGCAAATTGTTCTAAATCTTTATTAGATCGTACGAGCTCTTTATTCGACTCATCTAATTTTGTGAGAAGAATTTTCATAGATCTTTCTCGTTCTAATAGACCTCCCTTTGCAGTATTAGCTATGTCTATTTGAGTATTTAATTTTTGGTTGTATTCATTTAATAATTGATTTCGTTTTTTAATCGATAGAGTATACCAGTTAATGACAAATAGGATAATGGCTAACAAGGCTAGGCCTAATAATACTCTAAACCAATTCTTTTCATATAAACTAGCTTTAGCGACTATTTTTAAAGAAACGCCTTCTTCATTCCAAATGCCTTCATTATTTGAAGCTTTAACACGAAAGGTGTATTCGCCAGGATTTAAATTTGTGTATATGGCTTTTTGATTACCGCCGACATATTTCCACTCTTCGTCGCCAAATCCTTCAAGCTTATATGCATATTGGTTGTACACTGGCTGATTATAATTCAGCGCCGAAAATTTTATGGATAAATAATAATTATTGGGATCTAATTCAATATTACGAATATTTGTAGCGAAAAAAATTTCGGATTTATCAGTATTTATAGTTTCAATTTCTGTTAGATATACTGGAGGAGGAATTGTATTTCGCTTAATTTTGGAAGTATTTATCTTTAAAAATCCTTTAATGCCTCCAAAATATAAATCTGTTTCTTTATAAATAAAACTAGAGTTAATTCTAAAAGATCTATCTCCTATACCGTCATTTTTATTATATAACCTAAGATCTTTATTTTCTAAATTAAAACTAATAATACCATCTGAAGTACTTCCCCATAGTACTCCTTTATGATTAATTTTGAAACTTTGAAAACTATATACTTTATTTGAAGTTTTTACGAGATCAAATGTTTTAGAGTTTAAATCATAAGAAAATATTCCAGTATGAGTGCCAAAGTAAATATTATTGTTATACTCTGAAATTGAAGTGATTTGATTTGAAGGGATATTATTTAAAATATTATTTTCGCCTCTTTTAAATGTTTCAAACGAAACCTCATCACCCTCAATTAACCTACTTAAACCATTATAAGTACAAAACCAAATATTGTGCTGGCTGTCTTCATATATCTGTGTAATTGAATTATCTGCTATACTGGTTGAGTCGTTTTGATTATAACTGTATATTGAATACACTTCTGTCTCTTCGTCAAGTAGAAATAAGCCTTTTTCAGTCCCACTCCAAAGTCTATTTTTACTGTCTTTTAATATACAGCTAATGTAAATATTCGGATTATCTGATCTTAGAAGGCTAGGTAGTGGATATAATTTAGAGCTATTATTTTTCTGATTTAATGTGGCGATTCCTTTTTTAGTACCAAGGTATAATTTGCCGTGCTTGTATTTACTTGGATGTATATATGTTATTCTTTGATGAAGTTCTTTAACAGCATAAGGCTTTTCTTTAATGATACTTGAATTGCTCATGTCATATTTTAATATGCCATTAATGTCAGAAGCCAAAATCGCAATACTATCATTTATTACATATATGTTGTTGATAAGATCAAATTGATTATTGTCTTGTTCAGCTATGTTTTTAATATTAAATTGTTCGAATTGATTAGTATACCAATTAAATTGATTAACACCTGAAGTGGATCCAATCCATATCAAGTCTTGGTTGTCTTTGTGTATAGTCGTAATGTGGTTATTATTGAGTGATCCATTTGATGAGGGATTATAATATTGTTGCCTAAAGTTTAATGTAATCGGATCGGTGCTATAATCATCTTTAGATATATCCACTAAATACTCGCGATCAATAATATTTAGACCATGGACAGTCGCAATCCACAATTGACCATTATTGCCTTCTTGTATATCATGTATATAGTCACTAGAGATTGCTTCTGAACTTTTAAATTTTGTAACAAATTGATGAAAAATAGGTTCCCATTCTTGCTTGCCTATTTTATCTGTTGCTTCAGCAGGCAATTGCATTAAATATAAACCACCACTATGCGTGGCTATCCAATATCTTCCTTCAGAGTCTTGTTTTACTTTCCACACATTTGTAGAGCCAATATGATCAGAAATAGTCACTCTTCTGAATTGTCCTTTTGTAACATCTTTGGTCACGGAGGGTAAATACAAGTATAAACTACCACCCCACGTAGATATCCAAAGTCGAGAATCTAAATCCTTGTATATATTTAAAATAGCTTTTGCATATTCTCCTTTTTCTGAATCGAATATTTTAAGTTGATAAATGCTATCAGTTTTAGTATCGATAACATTAACTCCATTTTCTGTACCTACCCAAAATTCATCTGGATTCATTTCACAGATAGTAAGTATTTCATCATTTGACAATCTTTTACCGTCTTCTCCATGATTTGAGTATGTCTTAAAAGAATTATTCGAAGTATTTATTTTAGTCAAGCCTCCAAATCTAGTTCCAACCCAAAGTGAATTATCTGAGCCTATGCACAAAGACCGAATCATACTTGACTCAAGCCCTAGGTCTCCTTTTTTAAAATTTTTAATTGATTGCGGAGAATCATATCTACTTAAGCCATCATTAGTAGCAATCCATAAGAAGCCTAAGCTATCTCTGGTAATGGCATTTACAAAATTATGAGGAAGCCCATTTGTATTGTCAATAGATTGAAAGTTTATCGTAGGCGAATGTTGTGATTGTATATCAACCGAAAAGGAGATGCACAGAGCAAACAAAAAGCATAGACCAAATAATCTACTTATATGAAAGTGTTGATGGTGACTCACGGATATGTTAAAGAGAATATTAGCAAAAATAAATAACAGAGCTTAACAATCAGTGCATAAAGTGTCTACACTAAAATAGACTATTTGAAGTACTATATGAAATGATTAAACAGAGAAGTATGCAATTTGTAGTGCCAGTGTATCCGTTTTGATATAGGAATTCTACCCTTATACTATACAAAGACTTTTTTCATTGCAATTTCCCATGCATCCATATCTTCTGGTTTGCCAGTACTGACTCTACACCAATCATTCAATGGCGCAAATGGTCTGCCGACTCTTACCCCGTGTGTTAGCATTTCTTTTACTAAGGAAGCCGAATCTTTGCCAGTCTGAACAAAAACGAAATTAGTATGTGATTTCACATATCTCATACCCAGTTCATCAGCTACTCGATAAATATGCTCTTTCGCTTCTCTATTCTTATGTAAAGAGAATTGATAAAATTCATCATCTTTTAACGCAGCTAATGCACCTTCTACACCCATCATATTTACATAGCTCATGACTTTTGGTTTCATCATGGTGATGATCTCTGGTCTAGCGACTAGATAGCCTACGCGTACACCTGCCATGCCGTATACTTTAGAAAAAGTATGAGATACGATTACATTCTTCCCTTCTTTAATGAGCGGCACCATCGTAGGGTAATTAGCGTCTTCTATATAGTCTGAATATGCTTCATCAGAAAAGACCATCGTTTTATCGCTGACCGTTCTGCAAAAATCTCGTGCTTTATCTGGATCTACTAATGTACCCGTTGGATTATTTGGATTGCAGAAGAAAACCATTTTAGTTTTAGAACTTACTCTTTTTTCAATCTCCTCTACATCGTATTTTAATTCTTGGTCAAGGGGCACTGCATTGATGACTCCTCCAAATTCTTGAGCATATGATAATAATGCTTTATATGTTGGTGTACCCGTAATAATTTCTCCGCCGTCCCGCGCATAGATCAAACCTGTTAATTTTAATCCTTCATTAGAACCAGATACGAGTAAGATGTGGTCTCGTGAGACATCCTCCTTGGCGGCTATTGCATCAATCAAGGGTCCGTAATGAGCGGGAGGATACAAGTAAGATCTTTCCATTGCGGCGATCATGGCCTCTTTAATTTTTGCTGATGGGGCATATCTATTTTCGTTAGATGACAATTTGACGATTCGGTCTGTGGAAACAGATGTCTGATTAGAAAGTGGCTTGGATTCTGCCTGAAGTTTGCAGCTCGTTGTGCTGATTGCCGCTCCAGCAATACCTGCTGTTTTGAGCCATTGACGTCGATTAAGTTTTGTCATACTACATTGCTTTATTCTAAAGTAAGGCTTATCACTAAGAGTTTCAAATCTTGGAATAGGTAATCTTAGATTACATCAAAATATGGGAATGGTGTGTAAGCCTTTTTGTATATGTCCTAACATTGAAATTCCTGAACCTAGTTGACAGGCAATAAATCACTTTGGACGGATACTCATTCTGAGGAGAATGTATCCGATTGAAAGTATAATACGGTTTAGACACATGAAATTGATTACTCTACGTGATTAACAAAAAGTGATTTATATTTGATGCATGAACGCAACAGAGATTTTAACTAAGCTTGTATCCTTTCCTGTGCTTGGAGGAGAATCAAATTATTCTATCGCTCAATGGATTGAAGACTATTTAACCGAACATGGTGTCACATTTAAAAATGTAGAAAATAGGGACGAAAAGAAAAGATCTATCCATTGTCGGATTGGTCCTGCTGTTGATGGGGGTGTAATTCTTTCTGGGCATACGGATGTGGTTCCTGTAGAAGGCCAACCTTGGAATACGGACCCCTTTGTTTTGACTGATGGAGGAGATGGTAAATTATACGGCAGAGGGTCGTGCGATATGAAAGGATTCATTGCTTGTTGTTTGGCTGTGTTGCCAGCAATGAGAAAAGCAGATTTGAAAAAACCTATATATTTCGCCTTTTCATATGATGAAGAAATTGGTTGCTTAGCAGCACCTGATTTAATCGCAGACATAAATGAACATTATACTGAAAAGCCTAAGTACGCGATCATCGGTGAACCGTCTATGCTTCAGCCAATCGTTGGGCAAAAAGGCATCGTTATTTATAAGACAACAGTAAACGGTTCTGCCGGTCACAGTAGCGGTATTCGAACGGAGGTGAGTGCTATTCACGAATCATCACGAATGATTATGTGGTTAGAAAATAAGATGAATGAACTCATTGAGTCGGGACATATTGATGATCGATTTAAACCACCTCATACAACAATTCATTCTGGAATATTTGAGAAGAGTGGGATAGCAGCTAACGTAGTTTCAGATCATGCAAGCTTCTATTGGGATGTAAGAGTGATCCCTATGGATAAAGGTGCAGATATTAGAAAAGAATTTGAAGCGTATTGCGCATCTTTAATGGAAGAAAAAAGAAAACACTTTCCCGATTTTAAAATTGAAACGGTGGAGGCTCATTCAGATGTACCAGCTTTAGATACTCCAGAGCATTTAGATGTGGTGACTTTTATTCGAGAACTTTCTAGGATTGAAAAATTAAACACAGTTGCCTATGCTGCAGAGGCGGGACAATTTGCCGAAGGAGGTTTTGAGTCTGTGATTTGTGGACCTGGAGATATCGCCCAAGCACATCGAGCTAATGAGTTCATCGAGATCGACCAGTTGAATGAAGGTGTTGAGATGATACAAAGGCTTGTGATGTCTTTTTCAAAAGAATAAATCTAAGGATTGAATGTAAATATTTGGAATCATATAAATGATTAGATAGGAAAATTGTTTATCAGAAGACTCAGTCCAAATTACTTCAGTGACTTCAATTTTTGAAGTAAAAGTATACGCGAATAAATTAGTTAATTTGTTTTTCATTTCTCAGCCCCATTAAAGTCACAAATCCTAAACCAGAATTTGAACTGTTCTGATTTACACCAGTTGACATTAATAGTTTTAAACCAATAGTATCTTTTATGTTAAATTGGTAAGCTAGTTGAAAAGTAGGCTGTATTATCGTAGAACTATATGTAAAGCTTTTTCTCGGAAAACTCAGAGGGCTTTTATCTGTATAACTGTTAAATTGTATGGAAGTTCTAACTCCGCAAAATAATCCGTTTCTATCTTTTGTGAAGACTCTGTTATATTCAAATTAATATGCCTGTTCAATCGCATAACGCAAACTAAGTTACGAATAATTCTTATTTAGGATAAATGGTCTTAAGGACATTGTAACTGCGAAAAAGAATGAACTATTTCAATATAATATAGGCAATAAATGCGAAGCCATATGCAAGTGCCAGCATAAACAAGAATTGAACAATGGCATATTTCCAAGAACCGGTTTCTTTTCTGACAATGGCCATTGTACTCATACATTGCATCGCGAAGACGTAAAATAAAAGAAGAGAGACAGAGACTGCCATCGTAAAAACTGGCTTGGAAGTGTTGCGATTTATCTCAGTTCGTAACTTTTCAATAATCGAACTTTCTTCTTCTGATCCAATACTGTAAATCGTTGATAAAGTCCCTACAAATACTTCTCTCGCGGCAAATGAAGTCAATAAAGCAATCCCGATTTTCCAATCATATCCCAATGGTGCAATTGTTGGTTCTATAAATTTACCCATGTAACCGATGTAAGAATATTCTAAGTCAAAGGATTCTTTTGATAATTCAACTATGTTATCTGATTGTTGATATTGCTCATATTTATTGGCAATAAAATCTTCACTTTTAGGGCTGAAACTTGCAAGCAGCCAAAGTAATATTGAAATGAAAAAAATGATCTTTCCAGCTTCTACGATAAAGGATTTTGTTTTAATGTATACTGTTGTAAATACATTTCTCCAATTGGGCATTCGGTAAACAGGCAGTTCCAAAGTCCATAAATTATTGCCTTCAACATTTGATCGGTTGGTAATAAACCAAGCAACAACTAAAGTGGCAATAACTCCAAGTAAATATAACAGCAATAATGAAATACCCTGCATATTAATAAATGAACCGCTTGGCTCAGGAAACATCACAGCAATCAAAATTGTATACACAGGAAGTCGTGCGCTACAGGTCATTAAAGGGGAAGCCATGATCACAGCCATTCGCTCTTTAGGATCATCGATGACTCTGGTACTCATAATCGCGGGAATAGCACATGCCCAACTAGACATCAGGGGGATAATACTTTTGCCGCTTAATCCAAATTTTCTTAAAAATCCATCCGAGATATATGAAATTCTTGATAAGTATCCCGTATGTTCTAGGACACTAAGCATGAAGAAAAGTATTGCAATTTGAGGAATGAAAATGAGGACGCCTCCAAGGCCAGGTATGATCCCGTTTGTAACCAGATCTGATAACCAAGCAATCTGAATATATTGTTCTGATATTCCAGATAAAAACGCAAAGCCTCCATCAATAAGGTCCATTGGATAAGATGCGAATGTAAAAACTGCTTGGAATAAAACCAACATAACAAATAAGAAAATGGCTAATCCCCAAATAGGATGTAGTAGGATTTTGTCCCATTTCTTTGTGCTTTGTAAATAGGTGTTTTCTGATAAATAATTAACTGTCGATCTGACGATAGAACTGACCGTTTTCTGACGCTTTAAATAATCTGTTTGATTATCATTCCAGTTTTGATCTGAGGATAATTGGACTTTTTGAAAATAACTATTTTTAATCACTTCATCATCAAACTCATCATATAGACTTCGACTAATCGCATGAGGAACTTTAAATCGATTCTTCTGAATGATTAGTCTAAGCTCATCTAAACCATCACCATTTCTTGAATTCACTAAGACCACAGGA
>ENA-ORXT01002858-ORXT01002858.1-marine-metagenome-genome-assembly--contig:-NODE-2858-length-19935-cov-3.845956_pt1 | contig 19935 bp, 16 predicted proteins | sample MGYA00237868_ERZ511482 | MGnify/ENA metagenome assembly ERZ511482
TCATTGGCAAGTCGGTTGAGACACTGTTCCAAAATTGGCTCTGATGGAACTCTACTTTGAACCTGGTTGTAATGGAGTAAGGAACGTTTACCGACTCTTGGGGTAGCTCTCAAAGGAAGAGGTAATCTGATATCTCTTTGCTTTTGAAAAAATTTCCATTTTTTGCTTAAAGGCTCAAATTCTGACTCAAATTCGCCTAAAGTTTCTGCTTCTCCTAAGAACAAGACTCCTTTGGACGCTAAGGAGAAATGTAAATTTCGCAAAACCTGATACTGCAAGTCAGATTTCATATAAATCAAGACATTACGACAGGTAACCAGATTGATGCGGGTAAAACCAGCATCTTTGGTTAGATCGTGAGGCGAAAAGATCAGCATTTCTCTAATCTTCCGCATAATTTGATATGAGTTATCTTGAGCCACAAAATATTTGTGTAAACGCTCAGTGCCAATATCTCTAGTAATGGAAGGGGGATAAATTCCTTGAGATGCTTTATCTAATGCTACGCGATCGATGTCCGTCGCAAAAATTTTAACCCGAATATTTTTACTTGAATCTTGAAGAGCTTCATAAACTAAAATCGCCAAGGAATAGGCTTCCTCTCCTGTAGAACAGGCAGTAATCCAAAATCTTAGCTCTCCCCCATCATCACTTTGTTCGACTAGCAAGGGCAAAATATTGTTTTCTAGATTTTGCCAGGCTGGGTAATCGCGAAAAAAGTGAGTTACGTTAATTAATAAATCCGAGCAGAGAATTTGTCTTTCTTCAGCGGAGCGATTGAGAAAGTTAATATAGCTACTAATACTTTTAAAGTTGTGAATCAAGCAACGACGATGAATTCGTCGAGAGATGGTACTAGATTTATATTGGGAGAAATCCAACTCTTCTTCGTCCATCAAAAGCTTGGCAATTTGATCGAGATTAACTGAATTAATTAAATTATCTCGATCAGTCTCAGCTTCAGGAGAATTGACGGGAGTAACAATACACTGATAGATTAGCTGGGATAGTTCTCTAGGGGGTAAGATTTGATTGACTACTCCTGTAGCGATCGCGCTAACGGGCATACCATCAAATTCGGCTGTTTCGGGATCTTGAACTAAAGCCACTCCTCCCGCTTCGTTAATAGCTTTTAGTCCGCGAGTTCCATCACTGCCAGAACCAGATAAAATAACTCCAATCGACCGCTCTCCATAATTTTCGGCTAGAGAGCTAAAAAACAAATCGATCGGAAAGTTTAGTTCGTGCTTTTGATTTTTGTCTTTTTTGCGATCCTCTAAGCGTAGAACATTTTGTTCTAAGGCTAAATTTTGACCTGGAGGAATCAAATAAACAGAATTAGGCTGTAGTTCCATACCGTCTTTAACTCGGTAAATCTGCATGGAAGTACGTCTTTCTAGTAACTCTTTCATCAGGCTTTTAAAGTCTGGGGAAAGATGCTGGATTACGACAAATGCGGCACCACTAGCGGTAGAAAGATTACTAAACAGTTCTTCTAAGGCACTCAACCCACCCGCCGATGCACCAATACCAACTACAAATAAGTCGCGGTCAGACATTTGTGGCTTAAATTTATTGTCTTGGGGATTTAGCTCAGAGGATTCAGACATAATTCAAGTGCCAAAGATAACTTCTTTATCTGTTCTTTATTAACACTCTTTTTAGATTTATTCGAGTAATTTCAATTTTAGTGAAATTAATTTTTTAGGTATAAATAACTAACAAGGCTGAAAATTTTGGTGAAATAAACTATAATAGACTTATAGTAAAAATTACTATAATTAATTTTTAAATTTAGGGCTATCAATAAACCATGTTTACCACAGCAGTTCCCACAGTCAATCCCAGTGAAATTCCTCAAGATTTATTTGGTGCAATTAACCAGCTAAAGAAAGAGCTAAATGCCGTTATCCTAGCTCACTATTATCAAGAAGCAGATATTCAAGATATTGCTGATTATTTGGGTGATTCTTTAGGTTTATCTCAACAGGCTGCTAATACCGATGCGGAGGTGATTGTTTTTGCTGGAGTACACTTTATGGCTGAAACAGCTAAAATTTTAAATCCTAATAAATTAGTTTTATTACCAGATTTAGAAGCAGGTTGCTCTTTAGCCGATAGTTGTCCACCAAAAGAGTTTAAGGCTTTCAAAGAAGCCCACCCCGATCACATAGTTATTTCCTATATCAACTGTACCGCTGAGATTAAAGCTTTAAGCGATATTATCTGCACTAGCTCTAATGCAGTCAAAATAGTCAATCAAATCCCTGAAAATCAACCCATCATCTTTGCTCCAGACCGCAATTTAGGACGTTATGTTAGCGAACAAACGGGCAGAGATTTAGTTTTGTGGGAGGGTAGCTGTATTGTTCATGAAACCTTCTCAGAAAAAAGAATAGTCGAATTAAAAATAGAGTATCCTGCCGCCGAAATGATTGCTCATCCTGAATGCGAGCCTCCTGTTTTGCGTCATGCAGATTATATTGGTTCAACTACGGCTTTACTAAACTATGCCCAGGCTAGCAGTAGTGATACACTCATCGTTGCTACTGAGCCTGGTATTATTCATCAAATGGAAAAAGCTGCTCCCCATAAGCATTTTATTCCCGCACCAGGAATGGACAACTGTGCCTGTAATGAATGTCCTTATATGCGTTTAAATACTCTGGAAAAATTGTACCTAGCCATGAAAAATAGAACTCCAGAAATCACTATGGCTGAAGATATTCGTGTTGCAGCACTCAAACCAATTCAGAAAATGTTGGCAATGTCTTAACTTTGCTATCAACGAGGAGGAATGAATAATGAACAACCATCACTCTTCAGTCATTCCTCTCTACTTTTAGATGTGAATTAGGTATTAAGAAAATTAAACTACTATTTACTAATTAAATTTCTTGACTATTATCAAAGTTACTTAGATTGTTTGGTTTAATAATAATTCCTCGCTTATTTTGTTGATTTTTTGGTCAACTAGTGAGAAAATTAGTAATATCAACACACTCAATCCATTATGGAAATTAGTTAAACTCTATTAGAGTCATTTGAACTCAACCTTAGACAGTAAGAAGCAAATACTAACCATAGAACTCGATAAAAACTAAGAGAAAGACAGTCCGTTGTAGTTATTTTGACTGTAGTAAATACTGTCTGACAAAAAAGATCATTTAGACTATTGCTCTGTAAGCCATTACAACAAGTCAATAACCTTAACTTTTTAGTCACTTTTTCCAATAAATTTATTCATTACTGATTGAGACATTCATGGCAAGTCGCACAAGTACTTCAAACAATTCAGAGAAAGATAATAAAGATAAGGCTTTAAATTTAGTTTTAAAGCAAATAGAACGTAACTTTGGCAAGGGTGCGATTATGCGCCTGGGGGATGCTGCCCAAATGAAGGTAGAAACTATTCCTAGTGGTGCATTGACCCTGGATGTAGCTTTGGGGGGAGGATTACCAAAAGGCAGAATTATCGAAATTTATGGTCCAGAAAGTTCTGGTAAAACTACTTTGGCACTACACGCGATCGCTGAAACTCAAAAGATGGGTGGAGTAGCTGCATTTGTCGATGCTGAACACGCCTTAGATCCTACCTATGCTAAAGCTTTAGGAGTAGATATTGAAAACCTTTTAGTTGCTCAACCCGATAATGGAGAGTCTGGTTTAGAAATAGTCGATCAGCTAGTGCGCTCGGCAGCGGTTGACTTAGTGGTAATAGATTCGGTTGCAGCATTAACCCCCCGTGCCGAAATTGAAGGGGAAATGGGAGACAATCAGGTAGGTTTGCAAGCTCGTTTGATGAGTAAAGCTTTAAGAAAAATTGCAGGAAACATCGGTAAATCTGGTGCGACAGTAATTTTTCTCAATCAGCTACGCCAAAAGATTGGTATTACCTACGGTAGCCCTGAAGTAACCACAGGGGGAAATGCTCTCAAGTTTTACTGCTCGGTTAGATTAGATATTCGCCGAATACAAACTTTAAAAAAAGGCAATGAGGGGATGTATGGTATTCGGGCTAAGGTTAAAGTTGCGAAGAATAAAGTTGCTCCTCCTTTCCGCATAGCTGAATTTGATATTATTTTTGGCACAGGAATTTCTAATATTGGCTGTTTGATAGATTTAGCTGAAGATGCAGATATCGTCATTCGTAAAGGTGCATGGTATAGCTATAAAGGCGACAATATTGGTCAAGGAAGAGACAACACGATCAACTATTTGTTGGAAACTCCAGAATTGGCAGCAGAAATAGAAAGGTTGGTCAAAGAAAAGCTAAATGAGGGGGCTACAGTATCAGCTAATTCCGTTGCGCCCGAAGCTGTAATTGCCGATAGCGAATCAGAATAAATAATTGTATAAATGATTGATTTAAGGTGGGATAAGCTCACCTTTTTTTGTTTTTTATAGCTTCATATAAATATCATGTTAAATGGATTAGTTTTGACTCAAACTTTATAAATATTTGCAATAATTCGGAATATACTTAGCTTTACAATTATTTCATCAAGCTATGGGGTAAAAGCCTAATAGCAATCTCTATTTACTTTAAAACATATTTATAAATCAAATTATTGATTTTTATTAATTGTTTCTAAGCAGAACTTATAGTATTAAAAAATATTATGATAAAGTCTAAAAATCCCGAATTATTGGGACAAACATTAAAAAAAGCAGGTCTAATTTCGTTCTCGCAAATCCAGGTTGCATTAACTGACCAAGAATACGATCAAAGCCTTAAATTTGGTGAAGTATTGGCTTTGAGAGGATGGATTGAACAGCAAACCGCCGATTTTTTTGCTGATGAATGGCAACCTTTAATTGAGCAACTAGAAAAATATCCTCTAGGATATTACTTAGTAAAATCAGGACTGTTAACAGGAGAGCAAACCTATTTAATTTTGCAAGAGCAAAAACAGCTTTGGATTAAATTTGGCTCAATTGCAGTGCTTAATGGCTTGATTACTAAAGATACTCTAAATTTCTTTTTAGATAGCTTGTTTCCTGGGGTATCATTAGAACCTCCAGCAATAGGAGCAAAATCCAAGCTAAAAGAAGCTGCTGTTGATAGTCAGTCTACAGAAGAAGATGTTGATTACGATGATATTCCTTGGGTCGACTAACAGTAGCTAAAAGTATTGCTGCGTGAGGTATATCTGCTATCTTATTTCTTAAACTCTAATCAAAAGTAAGAACCAACTATTAAGATATACCTCAGTTAAATTAATTGTGCTAGAAAAAGATATAGTCACCAAAAAAGCTTTTCCTTCAGAAAAGCGATCGCTTCGCCAAAAAGTAGCTTTTTACCTTGAAGATACTAAAACTAATCTTGGTTTGTATACCAATCTTAGTATTTTAGGTTTAATTTTAGTTTCCTCAGGAATTTTTGTAATTCAAACCTATCCTATTTCGCAGCGGCTACAGGATATTTTGGAAATTTTTGACTTGGTAATTTTAGTTGTTTTTACAATTGAATATATTTTACGCTTGTGGTCGGCAGAAAATCCGCGAAAATTCTTTTTTAGCTTTTTTAGTTTAATTGATTTAATTTCTATTTTGCCTCTACTTATAGGCTGGATTGATATTCGCTTTTTGCGAGTATTTCGCTGGTTTAGAATATTACGAATTGTCAGATTTTGGAAGATAGAAAAGCGTTTATTGGGTACTCAAGTTGAAGATAGTATTGTTTTTATCCGCATCTTCTTAACCTTATTTACCATAATTTTTGTCTATGCAGGATTGATTTATCAAGTAGAACATCAGATAAATAGCGATCGCCTGCAAAACTTTTTTGATGCTTTTTATTTCGTTGTGGTAACTATGACTACGGTAGGCTATGGCGACGTGACTCCTCTATCTCAGGCTGGTAGAGTGATAACACTACTGATGATTTTTACAGGAGTGTTGTTCATTCCGTGGCAGTTAAGTGAATTAATTAGACAGGTAGTAAAAACTTCCAGTTCGGTAGAGCAAAAATGTACTGCGTGTAGTTTGTCTCGTCACGATCCTGATGCTTTATTTTGCAAGCAATGTGGAACAGAATTATAGACAAACAATCAAAACTAATAGTATTTTGGGAGTTTATTTCGCAATTTAATTATCAAGCTTTTTAATAAGAATATTTTTCAATGGCTACGAACGGAAAACTTTACTAAAACTTGTTTGAAGTTTAATGTTTAGTCCTGGCTCTTACAACTAAAATAGGTTACATTTATAGTACAAAAAATAATTGTCTTATCTTATCTATATTTCGGCATAAAAAAATACCCGTGACTGTAAGTAAGTTCTATAAACAAATTTTTATCAATTATTATAATGAGTTTATGTATTAACCCCCAATGTCAAAAACTAGAAAATTCTGATACCGTACTTTTTTGCCAAAGTTGTGGTTCTGAGCTTTTAATAGATGGACGATATCGGGTACAGCGTTTACTCGGACAGGGTGGATTTGGTCTAACTTACGAAGTATTAGATCTCAATTCTCGACCCAAAGTATTAAAAATACTAACGGATAACCATCCCAAATATGTAGAGCTATTTCAACAAGAAGCTCGCGTGCTAGGGATTATGAATCATCCTGGTATTCCTCAGATCGATCTCAATGGTTATTTTACTTATTATCTTCAAGACATCCAAGAGCCATTACATTGTATTGTAATGGAAAAAATTGAAGGTTTGGATATAGAAGAATATCTTAAAAAAAGAGGTAATAAACCCATCTCTTACAAACGAGCTTTGCGTTGGCTTGCCGAATTAAGTCTAATTTTAGAACAGGTTCACGACCTCGACTTTTTTCATCGAGATATCAAGCCTAGCAATATTATGCTTAAGGCAAATGGTTGTCTCGTTTTGATTGATTTTGGTACGGCTAGAGAAGTTTCTGGTACATATCTCGAAAAACAGTCAGCAGGACTAATTACGGGGGTAATATCTAGTGGATATACCCCAATAGAACAGATGAGAGGAAAGGCTGTCAAGCAATCAGATTTTTATGCCCTGGGGGGTACGATAATTTTTATGCTTACGGCTAGCAATCCTCTAGAGTTTTATAATTCTTTTAAAGATAAAATAGAATGGTCTGAAGCAGTCAAAAATATTCCCCCAGAATTCGCGAGTCTGATTGATTCGATGATGTCTTCTTTTCCTGCAAACAGACCCCAAAATGCGCGAGAAATATTTGAAAAAATTGTTAAGATTGATTCTAGTTTGCAAAATGTAGAAAATTACTGGATTGATTCGTCAAACACTTCATCTTCTAAAATATTTTCTAATATTCGCCAAAGACCGCACGCCAACAATAAGACTGCCAAAAAATCTCATCAATCAGATTCCCAAGTACCCGTGGATTTTGTCAATCGATGTCGCTATGAATTGGCGGAGATTATTGGTCCAATGGCAACTATTGTCTGCAAACAAACCCTTGCCAAAAACCCTTCTTTATCTAATTCTGAATTTGTTCTGGCATTAGCCCAAAAAATTCCCAATTCTCAAGATGCCCAACAATTTAAGCAACACTTACTATAAGTAAAGCTGTTATTCTGAATTCTGAATTTATGATTCTGGCGGTTTATCCTCAATCATTTCCATTGCCATTTTAAGACTTACTTTTAGACGGTTTAAAGAACGAGCCAAAACACCAATTTCATCATTAGCTTTATGCTCAAACTCTACAGTAAAATCTCCCATACTGAGATTTTTTGATAAAGAGGACATTTTATTGATTGGATCGGTAATTGTAAACTTGAGAAATATATTTAATAAGATAATTACTAAGGCTAAAAGGATTAGCACTTTGCTAATAACTAGCCAACGCAAGCTTTGTGCTTGTTGTATTACTTCACTGGCAGGAACAGAAACAATTTGCGCTCCCACGATTTCATTCATCTTCCAACCAAAACCACGATCTTTACCATAAGTAGCAATTTGACTTGCAGGAGCATTTTCAGGAATACCATGACATCTAAGACAGCTTTCTTTGGTAATCGCTAAAGGACGGGCAATGTAAAATAATTCACCCCCTGGTATACTGCGAAAGCCATACTCTTTAAAATTTGCCATTCTTTGCTCGGCAGCATCGGGATTATTACGGAAAGATTCTATAATTTTCGTTTCAAATTTATCGGCTTTATCTCTAAGATTGGTAGGGTTTAAAGTAGCTTCTTTATAGAAAAATTTACTATATTCTTCGTTACTTCTCAAATTTTCAAAAACTTCTCGTGCTGAATAAGCAGGAACTGTTTGCGGTAAAAAAAAGTTTTCAGTTTCTAGTCTTGAGGATAGTTCGGGCTGGACTTGATTGCTAGTATATTGACGGACAGAATTCATCGTCTCGATTAAGATCGATGCTTTATCAGCAACAATTTGTTCCGCATAGCTTTTTAGTATTCCAGATAAAATCCAACTGATAGCGATAACGAGCGTTAAAAGAATAATAGATAAAAGAATATTAAGCTTGATTCCTAATTTGATATTTTTAATCATAAATAATTAATTTTTTCTCGAACGAAGCAACATTATAAAGGATGTATTTTATAAAATCTGTAATTGATGAATTTCATACTAACGATCACCCCACTTAACTATTTAAGAATAAATTAAGCATGGCAAACTAATAAAAGCGCAAAATCATCAATAAATTATTAAATATAGGATTTGTTTTTTTGTATTATAACTATATTCGCCAGAAATACTGACAGTAGATTAAAATTAATTAATTATGTTTGGCGGGAGAACATTAAACAATTAAATATTATTTAAAAAAACTAATTTAAGTAAAAAAAATATTATGTTTCTACATCGTTATCATTTTTTGGGAATAATACTTATTTTATGGACAATAACAGCCTGTAAACAAGTAGAACAAGGAGTCTCGGAAAAATTAGTTATAGGGGTAATAGGTTATGGGGAAATTAATAGTTCTTTAGATCAATATGCCGAGCTAAAAGATTACTTAACTATTCAATTAAAAACTATTGTCGAACTAGAGCCAGCATATAATGAAATTCACGCACTAGGGCAAATTTCCCAGAAAAAATGGGATTTAGTTTTTGCCGATCCAGGTATAACCGCGCTCTCAGTTTATCGCCATCAATATCAGCCCATAATTGCTTTAGAAGGAGTCGACAAACTACGCTCGGCAATTGTAGTTAACCAAAATAGTCCGATCAAAGATAAGCTAGATTTGGCAAAAAAAAGTATTGCTTTAGGACAAGAAGGCTCGGCAACTAATTATTATTTGCCAATTTATAATCTTTATGGTTTAGCTTTAAAAAAAGTACGTTTTTCTCCCACTCCCAAAACTAGTTTGACATGGCTAGAACAAGAACAAGTTGATGCTGTTGCTTTATCTTTGCAAGAATTTAATCAACATCGTCAGAACTTTAAACCAAACCAATTTCGCATTATCGATCTTGACTCTCACATTATTCCTACGGGTGCAATTATTATTGCCGATCACATCGATCCCGACCGCTCGATCGCAATTCAACTTGCTTTAGTTCGAACTCCTTCTCATATTGCTGCTTCTGCTAAATTCTTACCCAATACAAAAGTAGACCAATACGATTATTTGATCGGCGTAATCGAGAAAGTTATCCCTATTGTCGACAGAATCAAACAAGAGCCAGCTTTATTTTACGAACCTCAAAAAAGTGTTGCTCAATAAATTAAATAGCTTGAGGTTTAATACTTGTGATTTTCTAGCAAGGCTACGGTCAAAAACCATCTTAGCTATTCCCTCACCAGAGAGATAATTGAGTGCTGAGAGAACGAAAATTCACAATATAGCTTTACAAAGCTTGGTTAAAGTTCCGCCTCAGGTAATAATAAAGATCGATCGAATTAAGTACATTTTCCTGCCGTATGGTACAAGCAGACAAAAAACTAACAGAGCCAGAAGAACCCGTTCAGTTTGACTTAAACAGTTATTTACAACAGCAAAAAACTTTAGTTGAAGAAGCGTTAGACCAATCAATTGCGATCGCTAGACCAGAAAAAATCTACGAGGCAATGCGCTATTCGCTCTTAGCTGGTGGCAAACGTTTGCGTCCTATTCTTTGCTTGGCAACCTGCGACTTGACTGGTGGTACAAAAGAGGTGGCGATGCCCACGGCTTGTGCCTTGGAAATGATTCATACCATGTCTTTAATCCACGACGATTTACCTGCAATGGACAATGATGATTTTCGCCGTGGCAAACCAACTAATCATAAAGTATATGGTGATGATATTGCGATTCTAGCAGGAGACGGCTTACTGGCTTATGCTTTTGAATATGTCGCTACTCAAACCAAAAATGTTGCTCCAGAGAATATAATCAAGGTAGTAGCTTGTTTGGGTCGTACCGTTGGTGCGGCGGGTTTGGTCGGCGGACAAGTATTAGATTTGGAGTCGGAAGGAAAATCTGATATTACGGCTGAGACTTTAAGCTTTATTCATACTCACAAAACAGGTGCATTATTAGAAGCTTCCGTAGTGTCTGGGGCAATCTTAGCCAACACGACCACAGAAGATATTGATAGACTATCCAAATATGCTCAAAATATTGGTTTAGCTTTTCAGATAATTGATGATATTTTAGATATTACTGCTACAGACGAACAGCTAGGTAAAACTGCGGGCAAAGACCTTGAAGCTCAAAAGGCTACTTATCCTAGTTTATGGGGTTTAGAAAAGTCTCGTCTTAAAGCACAGGAATTGGTAGATAGTGCGATCGCACAACTGTCAGTTTACGGAGAGAAGGCAGAACCGTTGAGAGCAGTGGCTAACTACATCGTAACTCGCGATCGCTAAACTATAAGATATATCGATTAATAACGTTTTTAGGGGCAAAAGAAGATAAACCATGCAGGAAGTTGCTGATATCTTACACAATCAGATACTAATGGTCGCACTCTTAGCCTGTATCACAGCACAAGGGTTGAAGTTGATTATCGATTTATTTAGAAGTCGTAAGCTAAATGTTACCTATTTAATGTCTCCTGGGGGAATGCCTAGCGCACACTCGGCTTTAGTTGGGGCATTGGCTACCAGCGTTGGCTCGATTAAGGGTTGGTCTTCTGCCGAATTTGCGATCGCCTGTCTTTTCGCGATTATCGTCATGTACGATGCTGCTGGTGTACGCCAAGCTGCGGGAAAGCAAGCCAAGATTCTCAATCAGCTTATTGATGAACTGTTTCAAGAGGAACACAATTTTAATGAGGAAAGATTAAAAGAATTACTAGGACACACTCCGTTCCAGGTTTTGGTAGGTTTGAGCTTGGGTATTAGCATTGCCATGGTGTTTTCTAAATATGTTTGGATAGCAAGCTGATGATTAGTAATTAATTATTACTAATCAAAAGTCTCCTTCTGCTACCTGAAATACGGTTAAACCCAATCCTCTCCACATATCTACCACCTGTTGGCGATCGTCTAAGATAAAAGAAATATTGTACTTGTCTTGTACAAAACTTTGATACAGCTCTTGTTTGATTACAGAGTCTTTTCTTTGGTCGTCTTTTCGACGCATATAAATATGTTTATACTTAACGCCATATTTGTTTAACCAAGCTTCAGTTTTTTCTTTGCCATCATCTGTTCTTCCCGACATGATAATAATGGTCTTACTATTCTGCCATTTTTGGACAGTTTCTAACACAGGATAATTAGGCAAATCTAAATCGCAACGGGATACATCGTAGGGACTGCGATCGCCTATAATTGCTAATGTACCATCCATATCAACGATAATAGCGTCGGGCAAATCCCGATTATAAACTGTTGGTTTAGCCAACTGTGGTCTGACAAATTGATTGTACATTTTCACGATCACATCTTTGCCTACAGATTTTGGTCTTAATAAATCCCTACGAATACATTCTTCTACAGGAACTTTCAAGAAAGAATCATTAACAATTACGCTGGCTTTTCCTTGAACTAATTCTTTAATTTGATCGATATTGCGACCAAAATTAGTGTCATCAATTACAACGTGCTTTCCCTCTTCTAACGCCATCATAATTGCAGTATTTCGTAGCTTGAGAACAAACTTTTCATTACCCTTAGACCAATAAGAAGCATGAGCCATTTCTCGCAATAAATCTTTGTTTGTTCTTACCCAGCGACCAGGATTAGCTAATAGTAACTCTTTGGCAAATTGAGATTTACCTGATGCAGGTAAACCTTGTAAAATCAAAACTTTTTTCATTTATTATTTAATTATCCTAATTCTTGGAAATCAATTTGCAACAAACTCTCTAGTTTTTGAATTGAAGTTTCTGCTAAAGATTCTTTAACGCTACTCGATTTACCCGATCGCAAAGAAAACAAAATGCCTGAATAGGTCAAATGTTTAATCGCGATCGCAAAATCTTTTTGGATAGCAATACTTTGATATTGCTGATATTGTGCTTCGATTTCGGCAATCAAATTATTATATTTAGCTTTAATTTGTTGATATATCTTTGTCCATTCAGGATAATAATTGAGAAACTCTTCCCCTTCATTTGTAGCAACAATTTCTAACATTCTCCTGGTAGAAAATCCTGTTTTTAAATGAGAGATGGCAACATATTGAGGAGACTTAACCTTGATACGATTAAATTCAGTATCGCAGACGATATATCCCTCTGACTGCATTGGATCTAGTTTGTCAGCTATAGCAATGATTTCTGCCAAGGTTTGTAGAGGATAACTTTCAACTAGTTGCCAGCTATATTCATCTGACCAAATACTAGGATTTTCTTCTTCTAAAGTCAGTTTATTACGAACTCCATGTAAAACTAATTTATGGCGATCGTGCCTGACAACAATTCGATTATAAGGAGTCATTAGCTCAAACATAAAACAATAGTTAGTTTCAGCGGGTAGTTGATAATTTAACTCTTGCCAGACTTTCCAAAATAGTTGGCTGAAAGTATATTTAAAACCATTAACTTCTCCTACCGCATCTGCCATACCGCTAGACTGTACTCGCCATTCTCCTTGATAATAATAAATAGTCATCAAAGAGCCATCTAGCTTTTCATATACCTTAGCTGTATCCCAATTTAATTTAGGTGCGTGGCATTCGCCGTAATTAAAAAATTTGTCATAAGGATAAGAGACTATCTGCCAATTGTCTGCTTCATCAACGATAATACCCCGACATTGTTGAACTATCTTTTCCCCCATCGGCGATTCTAATTGAGAATATTTTAGGCAGACCAAATTATCAATCTGACTATGACGATTGACCTTGATTTTATATTCTTCAACTAATTTTTTTAGTCCTTGGGTTTTTAGATAATTCTGCAATTCCATTGCTAATTTTAAAGATGTAATAAGCTGCTTGGTATTTAAGTTGAATGCGCAATATTTAACAGTCTATCTTACTTTTGTAGTTTAAAAGTAGCACTATTTGCGATTTTGTTAGATAAACAACGTTAAATTATTTTTAGCTATAAGATAAGTGTTTATTGCCCTCCCTACAGCTCCTCACTTTCCACTGCCAAAGGCAAACATATTTCTACTCTTGTGCCTTTATTTTCTCCAGCACTGTATAAAGAAATAGTTCCTTTCATCAATTCAACTAAATTGCGAGAAATAGCTAAACCCAAACCCGTACCACCAAACTTTCTGGTGGTAGAACCGTCTACCATTACGAAGGGGTTAAATAATTTATCTTGTTGGCTTTGCTCAATACCAATGCCTGTATCTTCGACCGTAATTACTACTTCGAGACTGTTATTATTTTGCTCTTTTTCCAATAATATCTGGCGATCGCTATTTGTAAAACTGCCTTTTTCTGCTTCTGCAATTTCACTACGATAGAAATCATTACTGGATATTGGTGCTGCATTACCAAGATCGCTTTGGTAACCAAAAGTGGTTAAATGTGGCTTATTTCCTGTTTCTAAACTCTTGTCTTTAGGTTTGGTTGTGATACTGATTGAAACTGTGCCATCGTCGGTAAATTTTACGGCATTACTGACCACATTAATCAAAACTTGTTTCAATTTAGCAAAATCAGCTAAAACGCCAATGCTTTCCTGCCAGACTGGTGTTTTTAAAGTCAAGTTCTTCTGCTGAATTGAAACTAAATGCAGATCTACTACTTCATTTAATATTTTTTGCAAATCAACATAGACTATTTCTACTGATAGCTTGCCTGCCTCAATCTTAGAAATATCTAAAACATCGTTAATAATCCCTAACAAGTGAATTGCTGCATCATCTGCCTGTTGTAAAAACTCTTCCTCTTCTTCTTTGCTATCGCAATAACCGTCTCTAACAATACGAATACAATTGATAATGCCGTTAAGAGGTGTTCTAAGTTCGTGGGAAGTAGTAGCTAAAAACTCACTCTTTAATTTGTTGGCAGCTTGAGCTTCTTTCCATGCTGAAACAATTTCATCTCCCCATGCTCTTAATCTAGTCACCATATCGTTTAGAGCTACAGAAAGCTGATTAAATTCTCTAATTTTAAAATTTTCTGGAAGACGTTGAGAAACGAGGCTATCAGATTGATCGTTACCGCCATGTAAACGCTCTTCCCTGAGAGAATAGTCTCTGATTTGTTCTAGGGGACGGGCTAATTCGCGAGACAAGTAGAGAGTAACCAAAGAGCTAGCAGCAATAAGTCCTAAAGTCATACCGACTAAAGCCCGCCGAATGTCTTTGAGCGGCTCAAGAGCAGCATCTAGGGGACTAACTGCAAGGATAATCCATTTTTCTGGACTGTTCTTGGCTATAGTCACAGGAGAAGGAATAGAGCTATATCCTGCTACCAACTCAACTCCATCAGTTTCCAAATAAAACAAATGTAGAAAATCAGGCTCATCTGCGATCGCACTATTCAGCAAATTATTCAATCGTTGTGAATCGGGCATTTGCTTGATATTGCGCCCTACTCTCTGTATAAAAGGATGAGCCAAAATTGTGCCATCTTGATTGATAACTACGGGGTAACCTTCTAAAGATCCTGGTTCGATAATTTCTTGGGCTAAGATAGCCGATTTAACGCTAAGAGCATAACGTAAATTGCCATCGCGATCGTAAACTGGAGCAGTTAGCCAAAGCTTAAGCTGACGACGTAGAGGATTTTCGATCGAGTCTTCCGATTCTCTAAGCAATGAGGTTGAGGGTAACAACAGCTTGACAGTTGTTTCAGCAGCAGGAGTAAAAATTTTTTCTTTCTTTTTTTGCCACTTGCTACTTTCTAATTCAATTGATTCTTGGCATGTAGTAGCCGTTATTTGATTACTATTAAGATCGGTAATTTGAACGCACAGAATTTCTGTAGGCAAAACTTCTTTTAGTTGAGCTATCAGCAAGTCAGGCTCCAAATCTGAACGAGAAATTGCCACATCACTGGCACTAGCAAGATTATTTCGTAGAGCTTCAATTGATTGCTTGACCAAATCCCCTTTTCTTACTGCACTTTCGGTCAAATTTTGCCTAGCAGTCTCCAAAAAAGCCGAGCGAGCTTTTCTATAGGTGACATAGACTCCAATCAGTAAAATCGGCACGCTAACCAAAAGAATGCGCGAAAGTAATATACGTCTAAAAGAAGATTGACCTGGTGTCATAGGAGAAGATCCAAGCGCACGCTTACACTATAACTGTGTTGTTGTACTTTAATCATATCCATTCAGGTAATATTTGCCATTCACATAACTAAAAACAATCTAGCTTAAATGATAGACAATGAATAATCGACCATCTTCTAGCCAGTCTCTTCAATCTTCTGGTCTACAAACTACTGCGATTTTAGCCATGACCGCAGACGGTAAAATTGCAGATTACAAACGCTCTGCTGCTCGCTTTGGCTCTAATAATGACAAATTACACTTGGAAAGGCAAATTTCTTTAGTAGATGGAGTAATCTTTGGTGCAGATACTCTAAGAGCTTATGGTACGACTCTATTTGTGTCAGATGCCAAACTTATTGAAGAGAGAAAAAAGCGATCGCAACTAAGTCAACCAGTTCAAATTGTAGTTTCGGCATCTGGTAATTTAAATCCTACATGGCGATTTTTTCAACAACCTGTACCGCGATGGTTACTAACTGTACCTAACGGTGCGCGATTATGGCGAGAGAAAACAGAGTTTGAGCGTATTTTGATTATTCATGGCACCAAAGAAAATAACTCTGCAATTAATTGGAGATCTACTTTCAGTCAATTACAAGAATTGGGTTTAAATAAATTAGCTGTTTTGGGTGGAGGAGAATTAGTCGCTTCTCTAATGGCAGTAGATTTGATTGATGAATTGTGGTTGACAGTTTGTCCCATAATATTTGGTGGTAACAATGCACCGACTCCCGTTGGTGGCGTGGGATTTTTACAGTCAGCAGGTAAAAAGCTCAAACTGTTAGAAGTTCAGCGAGTTGAAGAAGAACTTTTTCTTCATTACCAAGTAATAAAAAATACTAGCAAGATAAATAGTCCATATAACCAATAGTTAAGCCCTTTCGCTCAAACTATTTTTAAGATGGGCTTAATCTTTACTGCTTTTATCCGATAATAGGTTCTATGGTTTGAAATTCGGATTAGAAAAAGAGTGAAAAAGTTAATTCGCGGTATAGATAAGTTTAGGGAAACATATGTCAGTACTCACCAAGAGCTTATGGAACAGCTTTCTCATGGTCAAAAGCCCAGAGTTTTGTTTGTTGCCTGTTCTGACTCTAGAGTAGACCCAAACTTAATCACAAATACTGACGTAGGAGAATTATTCGTAATTCGCAACGCAGGTAATATAATTCCTCCCTATGGCGCAGCCAATGGTGGTGAGGGAGGAACAATTGAATATGCCATCAGTGCCTTGGGCATTGAGCAGATAGTTATTTGCGGACATTCTAACTGTGGTGCAATGAAAGGGCTGCTAAAGCTGAACAAATTACAAAAAGACATGCCTCTAGTCTATGATTGGCTTAAACATGCAGAGTCAACTAGACGAATGGTGCAGGAAACTTATCCTCACTATGAAGGAGACGATCTAATTGAAGTCCTCGTTGCCGAAAACGTTTTGATCCAGATTGATAACCTCAAAACCTATCCGATCATTAGATCTAGACTTCATCAAGGCAGACTCAAAATATATGCTTGGATTTATAACATCGAAACAGGCAATGTCTTAGCTTATGATGCTCGCACCCATACTTATATACCCCCTGAAGGTCAACTATTAGAAGATGAAGAGCCAGCACGTCCCTATACTGCGGTAGTTAATAGTGAGTCTCTAATTCCCATCAAAAAAGAATTAGAAGCTTTATTAAAAGTGTCTCCTGAAACTGAAAGCGCAGCCAAAGAAGCTACAAAATCACTAACAAGACTGTTCGATCGGGCGCGACGCATGGGAATGAACAATATTGAGCTACAGAATTATCATTCTCTCTTCTCCGAGTCAGTACAGCTTTGGGCAGAAAAAATTCATTCTCACGTCTAAAATTGCTAACGTCGAATTTATTAAGTCAACAAATTAAATTAAATTAAATTAAATTAAATATTATGGAAGTTATCCCCGCAATCGATTTACTCGGTGGCAAGTGTGTTCGTTTATATCAAGGAGACTACAGCAAAGCTTCGATATTTAATGATAATCCTGTCGAAGTAGCTATCCAATGGGCATCTGAGGGGGCAACCAGACTGCATGTAGTAGATTTGGATGGGGCGAAAGAAGGAAAATCGGTTAATTTGCCAGTAATAAAAGCGATCGCCGAAGCAATTGATATTCCTGTTCAGGTGGGGGGTGGTTTACGCGATCGCGCAGGAGTCTCTAGACTACTAGATACAGGAGTAGAAAGAGCCATTCTAGGCACAGTAGCCGTAGAAAAACCTGAATTAGTTACCCAACTGTGTAATGAGTTTCCCCAGCAAATTGTGGTCGGTATCGATGCTCGCAAAGGCAAGGTGGCGACTAGAGGTTGGCTAGAAACTTCTGAAGTACTAGCCACGGAGCTAGCCATGCGCATGGCACAGCAGGGTGCAGCAGCTATTATATATACGGACATCCATCGTGACGGTACGCTTTCAGGGCCCAATATGGATGCGTTACGAGAATTAGCTGATTGTATAGATATACCCGTAATCGCCTCTGGGGGAGTAAGTTCTCTAACCGATCTGTTGAGCCTGTTGAGTTTGGAATCTGTTGGGGTGAATGGGGTGATTGTTGGGAAAGCAATTTACACTGGAGATGTCAGTCTAAAAGAAGCCATCAGAGCAGTTGGTGATGGACGTTGGCAGGATGTTCCTCCTGATACTGGCAGCTATATTGTTTAATTTTTAAGCAACAAATTAGTCTATATTTTTTTAATTTGCCTGAATTTAATTATCAATTACCGAAGTAACCTGCTGTTTACCATTACTAGTAACTGTAATGCTGTTATTTCCTAAGGTACCGATCGCTTTTTCTCCTGTCAATCTAGCTTTAGGATCTGCTTGTTCATAAATTACATTACCTATTGCTTCAACTTTCTCGGTTTCCATCATCCAGGTTAATTGACGAGCATATAGTTTAGATGCCTCTTTGTTATTAATCCCTTGAACTCCATCTTTTAATTTGGCGATCTGTTGCTCTAGATCTATTTCACCTTTATTGCCAGTCAGGGTAATTTGGCGATCGCGATCCACAATTTGAATGGGTTGATCTGCCACTCCTACGCGCTGCTGATAATTCCAAATTAAAGACTGACTAGCAACCTGAATTTTTGGCTTAAGAGACCTTAATTCAATGTTTTTGTTTAGGGTGGCAATATTAGTAGCTAAATCAACTTGAGCGCGATCGCTAACCAATCTATCAGTAACGTTTTCTTGGCTGTCGTAGCGCACTATGTCTACTGCACCAGGACTTGTAACTAAATCTTGAGCAATATCCCAGATAAGGCGATCGCATTTTAACTGTAAAGCGGGATCGTTGGTATCTGCAACAACATTACCCTCTATTTCTAGGCTTTCGGTATCAGTAAAATACTTTCCTTTTTGAGCAGCCACTTCTAAATTAGAGTGAATAGCGTTTAATTCTGATTTAATCAGCAGTAAACTTTCTTGAGGTCGCCATTCGACTAGATTGCTTTTCATGACGCTACCATTGCGAGGATCGCTGGCAACTATCTGCTCTTTTAAGATAACTACATTGCCATTGTCTCGAACTTCACCTTTGTCGGCACTAATCTTGAGAATAATTTCGCCATTTTCTAAGAGGTTGCCCACAACCTGCTCTAAGACTGCAGTTTTCTTATCTTCGCTATAAACAATTTTATCTGCCTTGATTTTCCAGACAGTATTGTCTTGTTTATTCGACTGCTCTAAAACAGCATTATTTAAAACTAATTTAGTATCTACTCGACTTTCTCCCAAACTTTGAGACGGGACATTAGGAGGAGAAGTCTGACAACCCGTAAAAGCGATCGCCAGACAGATTAGCAAGTTTAGTCTAAAAAATTTTCTAACTTTTAATTTAACGATGTGCAAGTTTTCTAGGAGGAAAGTATTTTTCACTCTACTTTAACTTGTAATATTCCGCGATCGCACTGGCGATCGCAGACAAAGAGTGAAGTAATCGATTGCTGATAATTGAATCAGTGTTCATCAAGAATACCAAAACCAGAAAAACTGCGATAGGGATCGCTGTGCTTAGTAGTTTTTTGAATATCTTCTTTAATTTGATCCAAGTCAACGTAGCGATCGGCTACATTAATTAAGCTATCACTAGTCATAGAACGTAAACTAACAACTTCTACTCGCGCACCACGATAGCTGACTGCATCCACTGCATAAGCAAGATCTCCATCACCACTGACTAATACAGCCGTGTCATAGGAGGAAACTAAGGCCATCATGTCTACGGCAATTTCTACGTCCAAATTAGCTTTTTTTGAGCCATCTGGTAACTGAACTAAATCCTTAGCAATTACTCGATAACCATTACGACGCATCCAAAGTAAAAATCCTTGTTGCTTTTCGTTAGTGCGATCGACTC
>ENA-ORXT01002859-ORXT01002859.1-marine-metagenome-genome-assembly--contig:-NODE-2859-length-19934-cov-13.528025_pt1 | contig 19934 bp, 10 predicted proteins | sample MGYA00237868_ERZ511482 | MGnify/ENA metagenome assembly ERZ511482
CTGCCACTTCTCCCCCGCAAGACGAGCGAAACTTGTCCCACTCGGTCGCGTCGCACTCGGCGAGTATGGCTGGCGGCCAGGCTGGTTCCCGCGCTGGGAGCGCACCTGCCGCGTCGGCACGCCCCGCTTCTGCCGCGGGAGGATGCTCGGGCGGATCGGCGATGAGGAGGGCCAACAAGGACACCAGTCTCCCGGCTGAACAACTGTACGTTCTCTCTGCATGTATACTGCGTGCCTTGCCTCTTTTTTGCTTTTCCTGTCGCTTCTTGCATGGAGGTCGGAGCTGTCGTGCTCCGCGTGCGTCGATACTGGCGCACTGGAGCGGTGTCGTGTGCCGGTGGGCGTCCTGTGCCGACAGCTGACCCGAGTACTTTCTATTACTGCCCCTTACTGCCCCTTACTGCCCCTTACTGCCCCTTACTGCCCCTATACTGCCCCGTGCTGCCCCTTTACTGCCCCGTGCTGCCCCCTTACTGCCCCGTGCTGCCCCATTTCTTCCCCTGTTCTCAGCCAGACCAAACTGTCAACCTTTTGGCCCGGCCGAAAGTGGCCAGCCCAGCAGGATGGCGAGACCTCGGCTGCTGCTGGCACTCCGACCAAGTCATCCACGCCCAAGGCGTCTAGTTCACGCAAGCGCCTGCGCGACCGCGTGGTTTCGGCAGCGGTGGAAGACGCTGCCAACGCACTGACGTGGCGTGTCGACGGCGTCGCGGTACCGGTTGAGCCCCCTTCCTGGTGCACCAGTACGTCAAACGCCCTGCTGTCGGCGCATATTGCCGCGCACAACAGCTTCGTCTCGGCACGTGCTGCCCAAGAGATGGCCATCCAGACAGCTCAAGCATACGCCAAGACATTTGCCCCCGCGGCCAAGCGTCGTCGCGGAGTCAGCCCGTCAGCGGATGCCGACGGCGCTGATACTACCGGCTCTGGTTTGGATGGGGAGCCACCGGCCACTGTCACCCCGCTATCACCGAGCAAGCTGTCACCCCGGGCGCGGCCAGCGGCAAAGGCCACTGCGGGTGGCACGGCAAGCGAGGACGCGCTGCCGAGGGGCACGAGGGGCAAGCCACGGATCCAGGCGCTGCGCAGCTGCCTCACTAAGCGCATGCACAATGGCATCCTGGCGCCGTCCACCAACGACGACGTGTACCACTCCCGCGAGACCCTCAGGCCGTTTCTGGCGGCCGTCGTGATGGAGGTGGCCAAAGTCGACAAGAAGGACGCTGAAAAGCTCCTGCTGACCAACTTCTCCGTCCCCGCGGTCAATAACTCGAAGCTCCCTAGCTCCAAGATGCTCAAGCCGTGGCTAGGTAAGACGCGCAACAACGTACACTTTAACCTCAAGGACTGTATCTTTCGGGCGTGGACGGCGGGCAGCGGCTACGGCGGTACATCCAAGGCGGAGACAAGGCGGTTCTTACATGGCCGGGGGTACCTCAGGGGTGCCAACGGGCGTCGGGGAGTCCTCAACGCCTTCCTGGCTGTGGTTTCCCACTGTGGTGGGGACCCGGACAAGTACACCTTTCCTGACGGGGATGACGGAGACGCACTGGCCTCGACGGTGCTCGCCACGCTGGCCTTTGTGCTGAGCAAGGTACGTTATTGGCGCCATGGACGGAGAGTGTACTGTGGCTGGGGTGTTGCAAAAGCGCTGTAGGGGGTTCCATTGAGGTACTGGCCGATACTGACCGGCACTTGAAGCCACGGAGTTGCTTGAGTGTGTCGTCTCTGTGGCTCGTGTGTCTGTGACCCATGCAGATTCGTATGTGCCTGGAGGGAGAGTACCTCTCTGCGGACGGCAGGAAGGTGAACGAGTGCGTGCTGCACGGCGGGAAGATGAAAGCGGGGCGCGCCGCTTGGGCGAAAGAGTTGACTTACCTGCATGTGGAGGTTGATGAGTCAGGAGACTACTGGGCCAAGCTCTTCAAGACAAACCAGGACGAGGACGACCGGGCAACCATTCCCAACTCCCCCGAAGAAGGTGAGCCCCCTGCTGTCCACTTGGGCGTCAACGTGAATGCCCGCGCCGACGACGAGGACGTTACTGAGAGCGAGCACGCAAGTCTGAGACAGATGGTGCGCAACTGGGTGGCGGCGCGGAAGGAGGTCGTGGACCTCGACGGGGATGGGGATGACGAGGACGGAGACGGTGGTGGGGCGAGCAGCGGCGGCGGCCACGCGCCGGCCCATGGTGGTGCGGGCGGTGGGGCAGGCGGTGGCGGTGGCGGCGGGGCGGGCGCCCCCGTCGATGCGCCGCCGCGCGGTGGGGCAGGCGGTGGCGGTGGCGGCGGAGGCGGGGATGACGGAGGTGGATGGGGGCGCGAGCTGGCAGGCCTTAGCTTGCCGCCACTGCCCTCGGTGCCGCGTCGGCTGGGTGCTGGGGTGGGGCGAGTGCCCAACTGGCAACGCCACCCCTTTGACCGCTCCGACTCTGAGGAGGAGGTGCGAAGGCCCAAGAAGAAGGTCTGGGAGCGGCGCCAGTTCGCGCGCACGGCGGGCCCGGCGGACAGTGACGATCAGTCATCGGATCCCGAGTTTTTCCCTAGCGCTCTGGGGACTGAGAGCAACACCTCATAGCGCGTTTGATGGTGTGTCTGCTACTCGCGTTGCTTGTGCTCTTGTCATTGCGTTGTTCTCGGTCTTGTTTCTGGCCTTTTTCATTGCTTGCTGTGCTTGCGGGGGTGGGGGGTGGGGGGGGGGGGGGCGGGGGCGGGGGGGGGGCGGGGGGGGGGCGCCTCGGACGCAGCAGTGTCGGCCGCTGTCAATGCCAGCGGTGCCGCCGTGGCCGCCGCGGGCGACGCGGGGGCGACGGGGGTGCCGGCGCCCCGCGCCGCCGTCGACGGGGTCGGCGGAGCGCGGACGTCGGTCTCTGCGCGGCGGCGCGGGCGGCGCTTGCGTGGCTCGTCCGTGTCCTCCGAGTCGCTCTCGGCCGCCTCCTCGGCGGTGCCGTCGTCGGGCTTTTCCCACTTGTCTTGCGCCTTGTCTGGCGGCGCCGCCTCCTCGCCGCCGTCGGTCGCCGCCCCCGCCCCCCCGCCGTCTGCACGCACCTCGTCCCCGTCGCCCGGCGCGCCTCCCCCCCCCGCCGCCGCCGCCGAGTACCCCTCCAGCAGCCGCATGGCCCGCCCGAGTCCATGTGCTCGAGGGAGAAAAACGGGGCGAAGACCTCCGTGACCCGCCGCAGCTGCGCCGGCGTCATGCGCGCGCCCGCGTCGCGGGCGAGCCGCAACACCGTCCGCGCCGCCGCCAAGTTGGTCGGGTCGGCCAAGTGCCGCACCAGCTCCGCCGCGCCCGGCGGGCTGTCCATGAGCGCGACCACCGCGTCGACGGCGACGCTGAGGACGCCGCCAATGACGGGGGCGAGGCTGAGGCCGAGCTTGACCGCCGCCTTGGCGAGCGCCACCTTCTTGTCCCGCCCGGCCTGCGCGACGTCGTGCGCCTCGGCGTCGTCGAGCTGCGCCATGGTTTTAAAGAGCAACTCGCCGGCGCGGGCGGCCGTCGACTCAACGTCGGCGAGCCGCCGGTGGACTTCCACGAGTTCCGCAAAAAAGGTGGCGTGGAGCTCCAACCCCATGCTCTGGATGTCCACGTGCACCTGCTCGAGGAGGCCCCCGTCGGCGGCCAGCTGCACCAGGGCGCCAACGACCGCGCGGTCGGGGCCGACGAGCGTCCGCACGACCGGCTGGTAGACGTGGCGGAAAAAGTGGCTCCGCCGCGCGCGCGCCTCGGCGGGCGTCTCCCGCGCAAAGACGCCGACGCGGTCGGCAAAGAGCAGCAGCTGGTGCGCGAGCAGCAAACACCCCACGTCCCGCATGTGATGCGGCGTCAGCGCCGCCATGAGGGCGGCCACCGTGAGCGACGCGGGGTTGACCACAAAGCCGTCAAAGGCGGCTTGGACGGCGACCAGCGCGTCGTCGGTGGGGTCGACCGCCGCCACCGCCCTCGCGTGCCGACGGGCAGCGGCCGCGTGCCACTCGTCCTGCGCCGCTTGGCACTCCGCGGCGTTCAGGCGGCGGGTGGTGTGGAGGACACAGACCAGCTCGAGGGCCGCGCTCCACTTGAGCGCCGCCCGCCGCTTTGGCCGCACGCCCGCGGGGACGGAGGCGCCCCACGCCAGCAGCACGCGCACAACGTCGAGGTGCTGACGCTCCGCAGCCGCCTGGAGCGGAGACACCCGACCGCCGCCGCCGTCCGCACAGGCCCCCGCCTTGAGCAGGTCCCCCACCGCCCCGCTCCGGCCGTGGCGCGCCGCGGCGTGGAGCGGCGTCTCCCCATCATTATCCGCCGCGTCCACCGCCGCGCCAGCGTCGAGCAGCACCGCCACGGCCTCTGCCCACTCCACCCGCGTCGTCGACGGCGGCGCCACCGGCGCGTCCACGTCGGCAGCCGCCTCGGCCGCGGCGGCGGCGTCGTCGCCGACGAGTGCCGCCACGGCCGCGTCGTCCACCCCCCCCCTCGCGGCCAAGTGCAACGGCGTCGCGCCCCCATTGTCCATGGCACCTACCGCCGCGCGGGCGGCCACCAACGCCCGCGCCGTCGCGCCATTGCCGTAGCGCGCCGCCGAGTGGAGGGGCGTCTCCCCGTCCGCGTCCGTCCCGCCGACCGCCGCGCCCGCGTCGACGAGCGCGGCCACCGTCGGCGCGTCGCCGCCGCGCGCCGCCAAGTGCAGCGGCGTAATCCCATACGCGTCTGCCGCGCCGACGGCGGCGCCGGCGTCGAGGCACGCCCCCACCGCCCCGCGGTGGCCATACAAGGCGGCCAGGTGCAGCGGCGTCGCGCCGTCGACCGACGGCGCCCCGACCGCCGCGCCCGCACGCAGCAGCGCGTCGACCGTCGCCGTGGCGCCGTCGGCCGCCGCCACGTGCAGCGCCGAAAAGCCCCACTCGCGGGTGCTCGTGAGGAGGCGCGGCGCTGCCGTCACCGCCGCCGTCACGGCCGCCGCGTCCCCGTCGTCGACGGCCGCCCAAAAGGTCGCGACCGCGTCCTCGTCCACGCCGTCGGCTGCCATGAGGTGGCCGCCGCCGCCGTCGGCCGCCATCGGGTGGCCGCCATCGGCCGCCATCGGGTGGCCGCCGTCGGCCGCCATTGGGTGGCCGCCGTCGGCCGCCATTGGGTGGCCGCCGCCGCCGCCACCGCCGGCAGGCAACGGCAGGGGAACCCAAACCGGAGCGGGGGCAGGGGGACGGCGCTCCAGGTGAGCGCCCCCCCGGCGGCGGAACAACTCCACGACCTCGACCGCGTCGTCAGCGGGGGCGGTGGGCGCCGCGCCACCGCCAACGGCAGGTGGTGGTGGTGGTGAGCGGGGGGGGTGGAAGCCGCCAGTCGCGAAGCGCGGCGGGCGGCGGCGCAAGGTGGGGGGAGCACCGCCGACGCGGGGCCGCCACGCGGCGCGAGGGGCGCCCCTTGACCGCGGCCGCCCCGGGCGGCGGGGGCCGGCGGGGGGCCGCCGCCCCCCCCCCGGGTGCGCGGTTGGCCCCTGTCGTTGTGGGCGTCTACGCCGTGTACGCCGTGGTGGTTGTGCTCCTGTGCGATCCGCGGCGCGGCACGCTCGGCGCCGCGGGCGCGATTTTAGGCGCCCTTTTTTTTGGGCGCTTTTTTTTTTTCGGCGGCGGCTGCTGGCGGCGGTCCGCCGCCCACGCCCCCGGTGCGTGGCCCGTCCCTGTCTGTGCGGACGTCTACGCCGTGATGGTGGTGTGGCTGTGCGATCCGCAGCGCGGCACGCTCGGCGCCGCGGGCGCGATTTTGGGCGCGCTTTTTTTTGGGCGCTTTTTTTATCGGCGGCGGCTGCCGGCGGCGGTCCGCCGCCCCTCCCCCGTTTGCGAGGTTGGTCCCTGTTGGTGTCGACGTGTACATCGTGGTGTTGGTGCGGCTGTGCGATCCGCAGCGCGGCACGCTCGGCGCCGCGGGCGCGATTTTGGGCGCTCCTTTTTTCGGGCGCCTGCTGGCTGCGGTCCCCCGGTCGTTGCGCCGCGTTGTGCATGTGGTGCCTCGTGGATCTCGGCGATGGCGGATGGGGAAGGCCTGGCCCGACCGGCTGCGGAATGGGTGAGCTTCCCGTTTGTCGGGACGCAGGCGGCTGCTCAAGAAGTCGCAGCTCGAGTCGCCGCGATCCCCCCCTGCTCGTCACCCGGCCGTGTCGTTCATCTTCATCGAGGTCTCCTCTCTGGAGGACAAGTCGCTCGTGGGTGGTCAACCATGCTTGAGAATGCGCGACGTGGAGGAACCACGGCGCTGACCGGTCACACCAGCCGTCGACGACGTGCCGCGGGCCGCCGCCCGCCTGTTGCCGCCAAGCCGTCACCGCGCTCTTCTGGGGTGATTGAAGGAGATGGCGGGGACCACAACGCGCAGGGTGGTGGTCAGCCCCCCGCTCCGCGAGCTCCCCGTGATCACTCACGTCGCAATGCCGTGTTGGTGGAGGATTTCGTCGAGGAGGCACTCATAGCGTGCATCCGCCGCACCTGTGGGCTGCCGTCGTGCCGCCCCATGACCAAGCAAACGTCGGTGGTCACGGCTCGGGTCATTGGCGACAAGAACTCCCGCTCCCGCGCCATCGTCCTACGGCAAGGATCGGGCAAGCGCGACTTGAGCATCCTGTGGGTGTCGAGCCGCGACGGCTTTTTATGCTCGTGCTTCTCCGGCCACGAGAACGCGCTGTTCTTCTCTGCGTCATCGAGGAGTACGACGTGCGTGCACACCGTGGCGTTGCGCAACGCGCTGTCATCATCGAGCGTGAGCACCGAGACGTTTTGCGCACGCATGCGCCTCCGCGCTGACGCCGCCGATTTTGCCGTGTGCGAGGACTATGGGTCGGCGGTCGTGTGGTCTGTGCTTTATCACTCGGTCTTCTCCCTCGTCCCGTTCAACAGCTGCAACGTCGCCACGTGCATCGCACCGTGCTGCCGGCGCTTCCGCGGGCGATGCGGCCACGTGCGAGTCGCGCGGGACCGCCTCGGACCGGACGGATTCAACGACATCAAGTTTGGGACGGCACCAGCGGCCGTCAAGGCCAGAGTCGATGCTCGGCGCCCGCCCCCCCGCATGTACGACAAGGTTGTCAACAACGAGGAGGAGGACGAGGGCCTCGAAAAGCTCGCCTCCGACACTATGCGCGGCCCCCTCGACTCGGCGCCGGTGGATCTGTCTGCAAGGACGTCTCGCAACTTGCTGCCTTGTGCCGGGGAGCTCATGCAAGGGGAGGTCTGGAACCGCACGGCGGATTGGAGGACACTGGTCCAGCAACGGCCGGCTGTTGACGCGGCGGCTAACGCGCAGCAGCTGGCAGCTGTCCTCGGTGCCGCGTGCAGTGGCGGTGTCATCCGCGACACGCGAGACGCGCTGGTCGAGCCCTATTGTGGGAGCTGCGGCCAGAAGCTAGAGGCTCGGCACAAGGTGCACTCGGAGCCGGCCCTTTTGACCACGCATCATCCGACGGCCGCGGCACTCAAGGTATGTTGCTTTGCGCTCTTGCTCCTGTTGTTTGCTTGCATGTTTCTTTGCCGTTGCGTGTGGATGGGCGTGCTCATATGCGTTAGTCCCCTTCCCACTGGCATCAGGCAACTGACGTACTGGTGTTGATGTTGTGTCTTGTTCTGGTATGTCTCTGCCGCTGGATTTGTGCAGGTGCTGGTCGGGCGGTGGGCCTGCAACACCAGAACGTGCAAGCGCATGGTTGAATACGACGGGACTGCAGACGGCCTCTTCTCTCTGCAGCGGCGCAACAGAAACGGGAGGTGGCTGCTGTTCACCCGGGGGTTGATCGACAAGCTGCTGTCGTTCATCATTTCGGGGCGGACCACGTACACTGCGGCCACCCGCCACCTTTCCGCGGACGTGCTGTCGTTTGGCCTCAGGCGCCAGGACGTGGTGAAGCTCGGTACGGCGGCGATCAAGACGTTCCGCATCCCCGCAGAGACGGCCCGCTGCCCGCTGTGCGGCCCGAGCCCTGAGTTCATTGTGATTGACGCTCAGGCGCTCGGGTGCTCCGACCCAGATGACACCACTCCGTTCCGCCCCGCGGAAGATTGCCCGGTCCTGAACATCCCGGCGCCCAAGCTGTGCGTTATCGAGCGGGCCCCTCTCCGGGCGACCATATCCAAGGTGCTCCGCACGGCGACGCCATTGACAACCCCGCAAGTAGATCTGCTCCGGTCGTGGCACGACACGATTGGCGCACCCGGCCGCTCCACGCCGGAAGCAGCGGCGGCGGAGCTGTTCTTCCGGTTCTTCCCCTTTGGCCGCGACCAGCCTGCCAATGCGCCCATGCCGGGTGGTGTTCCTTGTGCAAGTGGCAGTAGCGCGCCGACTAGTGCTGCTGAGACGCTCGCCGAGGGCGAGCGGCCGACAAAGCGCGGCCGGCTTAGCGCGGCCGGCGGCTTGGAAGCCGCCCTGCGTTTGGACAAGGACGGCGCCGTGGTGCTCGGTGGCAAGGGGCCGCTGGCAAAGATGCCGACGGCCACATGGCGCAACAGGTCGGGGCACTGTGCCCCTGCGTTTGATCGCTATCCCAGCGACGACGACGGCCTCTGGATTTGCGTGCGCCCCTTCCTCCAAGCGATGCTCACGGAGACGGTGACGGGAATGTTCCAGTCTTTTGACGAACGAGCGGTACGGTTGCTTGCCAACACGCTCCGGCTTATGCGGCGCGGCGCGTGGCGGTCGCTGACCCAGGCCGTCGACGGCGTCGGTTTTGTGGCCGGCTTTCTCGGCTGGTTCGCCAACCTTATCGATGAGGAGCCGAGCATGCGGAAGGCCGTCGGGGTGCTGCTACTCGCCACAGTCGACGTTGAGAAGTATGTCGACGACACGTTCAAGGCGGTGGCTAACAACAAGGAAACGTTGGCGGCGGGATGGAAGAACGCGGCGTACTGCAACCGGTGGAAGGGGAGGCCGACCACGGCTGACTACAAGCGGTGGAGGGCTGAGCAAGAGCACCTGGGCGACATGGACGAGGACGACCCGCTCGTTAGCTTCGAGTTCTTCGCTGGTCTACCTCGCGTGCGGCCTGGTATTACGGACTCGGAGGCGGCCAAGCGCCGCGTGAAGTACCGCGGAAAGGACCGCCACAAGGCGGACCTGGAGGGGGAAGGCGACGCCTGCAACAAGGCATTCTCGGTGAAGGCGGGCTTGACCCAAGGCGTGTTTAATGTCGTTTGTCCACACGTGATTACGTTGGGTTTTCGCTGCTTGTTCCGCGCCGAGAGCGTGGGGGAGGCGTTGTCTATTGTGCTCGAGCGGTTTGCCAAGCTGCCCAAGGCCGTCTTTTACGACGTGGCATGCAAGCTGGACAAGAACGCGATGAGGCGGGTGAGGCAGCTGATGCGCGCGCACGGGGTGAGGTGTATACTCGACAGACCCCACTCCATCACACACTCATGCTCTCCCATCTACATGCCCGACGAGTGCCTCGGGACAACTGCCGGCGTCGCCACCCAAGCAGCAGAGGTCTCCCACTCGATCGCCGTCGTCAACAGGACGAGCCTCGCCTACATGTCGCCGGCCACCTACATGCACCATCGCATGGTGCAGGTGGCCTTTATGAACCTGCGCAAGCTGTATCGGCTGCACGCCGGCAACGGAGTGGGCGAGAATGACCACGTGCCCCTCGCCCCCTTCTTCCACAAGAAGATTTCGCACCAGTGCGAGCGCGTCTCCGTCTGCACTTGCGCTTCGGCAGCGGACAATGGTGGCAAGGACGCCTTCGAGCAGCAGGTTGGCGAAGGCACCGTGCCTGCAGGTGGACAGACTGAGCCCGCGGGCCAAGGAGCAGGGGCTACTGCTGTTGCGGTGGCCGCACAAGTCCCTAGTGGGAGAGAGGCGGACGCGGCTGCTGCCGCCGCCGCCGATCGGGGAGCGCAAGATCCGTGGGGCTTCGAGGAGGGTGAAGGCGAGGTCCTTGTGCGAGCCGACCCCAACGCAGACTTGGGTGCGGCGGCGGGGGTGGCCCTCACGGACACGCCGGGCGTGGACAACGCCGACGGGTTGATCGTGCTACGCCACACGCTGCTGTTGGCGGACTTCAACGCTTGGGCGGCGGCTCGGCCCACCCGCCACGCAGTACTCGACACCCGACCGGTCACGCGGGCGCAGCGCAAGCTCGTGGACGAGCTCACAGGCCGGCCACTCTCCAAGGCCGTCCGCCCGACCAACAAGGCCCGCATCCTGCTCTGCGGCTCCGATTTCCACCGTCTGCGCGGCGAATCGTGGCTCACCGACGAGTTGATGAACTCCTACGCGGCGCTGATCAACTACCGCGCAAGAGCAGCTGCGGGCGTTGACGGGGAGGTGCCGTCGGTGGGCGAGAATAAGGTGCTCCGGGCGGTCATGTTCAACACTTTCTTCTTCTCTCGGCTGTCGGCGCGCAACGGCTGCGTCGACTACAACGGCGTCCGTCGCTGGGGCGTCAAGCTCGGGCTGGACTTGACGGCCATCGACGTCATCTTGGTGCCCATTCTCGTGTCGGGCTCCCACTGGGTGCTCGTTGCCATTGACGTCGCCCGGCGCGAGTTCAACTACTTCGACTCGCTGTCGGTGAGCGACTCCCATGGCGTTGTCGTGCTACTGATGCAGTGGCTGCACGACGAGGTGGACGCGCGGCTGGGGCGGGACGTGGCGGCCGCCTGGAACGTGTCCGAATGGCGCGTGGTGGTAGACCCGCTCCTGCCGCGGCAAGAGGACGGCGGCAGTTGCGGGATTTTCGTCTTGTCTGCTGCCAACTGCTTTTCCCTTGGAGCTCCGCTGGCCTTCTCCCAGGCGGATGTTGTGACTGTGCGCCGCCGCGTTGCTCTTTCTCTCTTTTTCGATGACCTTTCCTTTCCTGATGACATCCCCCTCACAAGTTGCGTGAGCGGGACGACGACGCCGGCTATGTCGGACGACGAGGCGATGAGCGGCACTGACGGGCTGGAGTTGGAGGTCGACAACAAGGCGTCGGACGACGCTGAGGACACGGGGGCCGAAGAGGAGAAGTGCGGGGACGCGGAAGATGAGGACAATGGGATGGACATGGTGGAGGACGGGGCGGTGGACGACGGGGGGGGGTCGGACGGTGGGGAGGATGCGGGGTTGGACGATGCGGAAGCTGAGGGGGTGGACGATGGGGAGGAGGACGGGGCGGTGGAGGACTACTATGACTTGGTAGATGACGGCCGTTAGGCGGGAGAGGGCTTGGCCGGGGTGCATGGTACCATGGGTGGGGTGGCGGGAGGCATGGATTGGGGTGTGCTGGACGGGGAGGAGGACAACATCGTCGATGGCCGAAGTGAGGGCGGCGGGTGGGTGAGGGAGGACTCCTCTCAGGAAGATGTGGGCGAGGGGCTGGATAAGGACTGTTGATTGCCGTCTCGTGTACACTCTTCTACGTTTCAGGGCAGCAGGAAAGCAGAGCGGCGTCGCCTCCGCCTTCACAGCATCGCCTCTGTATTTAATGAGCAGGAGCGCACATGAAAGAGAGCGGGACCAGTACGCGCTCAGTGCCCTGGGGAAGAAGAAGCCCAGCTCGACGGCGGGAACACAACTGGGCCCAAGTTCCGATAATGCCTCAAATTCTTCTGTCGTAAATGCTTCGTCATCACATCAAGCGGATCACCCGGGAGATACAGTGCTGCCATCCGCTGCCATGACGCGAACACGAGATAGCCACCGATGTCGGCCCCGGTCCTGTCGACAGTCGGGACAGAAGTCCATTCGATTTACGTCCTGGCCGGTAGCATTTACCGTTCAAGTCACCCACCGAGCTGCATGCGCGCTCCGAGATGCAGCGTGGGCAGAGTCCCGGACGACGCCTTTGGTCGCCAGCACCCTGCTCTTGCTGCGGGACATGCACGCCTTGCTCTCGCTATGCAACAAACCAGACGCATTCAACTGGTGCTTTGTTATTAGGTGGTACCGTTTCAGCAAACAGAACGCGCGACAGCCAGACGACACCGGGCGACGCACCCGACGTTCTGCATAGAGTGTGCATCGCTGACTTGCCCCAATGTGGTGGGGTTCGGGCGTTCGGAGTGTGCAATGCAGTGGTCGCTGCGTTTGATCGTCGCACCCGCACCGCTTCCCGTTGTACTGAGTACAGCGGTATGAGTCCAGTGGCGCGGATGGGAACAGACGGGGACCATCTGCTGATTCTAGAACTGCGAACAAACACGAAAGTGTGACAGAACAGCATGCCCTCAGCATAGCGATTGTGGTGCTCGGTTACACTCTTCGTACAACCAGTTGTACAGTGCTTCGACCGGATGATGCTGTGCTTGGCAGTCGTACTTTATGTCGGCTCCTGGTGCCCTCGTGATGGAAAGGGGCTTAGATGTGCTGGCCAGTACCTTGGCAGCTCTTGCTTGCCTGCCGGAGATTCACATGTGCTGCTGCACACTGGCACGTATTGAAACACACACACACCCAGACATCACCTGTTTCTGGAGCATGCAGCACTCCCAAACGATTTGCGACGACTACTGCCTATGCTCAGATTGTTGGTCTGCTTAGCACCTGTCAATCCCATGAGAAGTGCATTTCTTCTCTGGGAACGGCCTGCACCCAGACACTTCATTGCTATGAGCTTCATGTCAGTTTATGTGATCATGAAAGACAGCGTGCACTCACATGTATGTGCGGTCACATGCCCCTTGTTACCAACATCTGCGCCATCATCAGGCATCCACTTCGACCAGACAACGGCGTGGCAGCAGAGCACCTGCTCCCTTTCACAGCTGCACCGCCGTCGCTGTAGCGGTGCACAGTCCAGAGAGTCTCACACAGTCCGTAGCGCTCTTTCCTCACAAGGCAATGCCGTTGACACTAACGAAGGCGGAAAAAGCGGGATACCTGGGTACAGGGCGCGGCGCCATGGCGGTCATCTCTAACCCTAGGTGAGATACCGTAACCCTAGCCTGGCGATCCGCACTGTTTTCTGTGGCTCCGGTGCTTCCACTCCAAGGGCTTTCGGGGGCCAATCAGGTACAGGGATCACGATCATGAGACACCCGAATTTAAACAAGTGGCCCGCATTGATATTATTCTCGAATATGAAGTAGCACCGTGTTCACGGCACACTCGGGAAGCCAAGATTCGTGGCGGGACTTTGGAAGGGCGCGCATCACGCGGGTGATCACCGGTGGGATGGCACTGTCGGTCCCGTCCCGCGCCCGCCTTTTTTCGTCGGTGTACGGCCGGTTCGGTTACCGCGCGGACGTCCGAGACGCGGCTATCAGCCTACGGTTACGTCGCTGTTGACCGCGTCCGGGCTGCTTGCCTGTGTGGACTTGTCACACGTCTCAACCGTTGGAGGTATGCCGCTCGTCCTTTTTCTGCCACTCGTGAGGCGTACGGTGCCTTCCCGGTAAGACGGCGGGCAGGGGCAACCACCGTCTTGTCATGGCCCACCCACCCCGGCCACTCGTCCCCCTTTGAGGCCCGCGCACGCAGGCCACGGGCGGACCCCCATCGTGTACTTTACTGTTTACTGCTCCCTTGCGTGCTGATGGGTGTTGCGTGCGGTCAATCAGCTTTGTTGACTCTTCCTCATTCTCTATCTGTACCACCCACTCCTCCCGCCGCGCGCTCCCGTCGTATATGCTTCCACCTCCCCCCCCCCCCCCCCCCCCCCCCCCCCCCCCCCCCCCCCCCTTCTGCTCCTTTGCTACAGCTGCTGTCGTTTGCCGGTCGCTGCTATTCCTTCCACGTACCTCTTTGTGGCTCCGCGCAGAAGGCGTCCTGCTGTCGCCGCCTTGCAAGATGGCGACGGCCGGGCCGCGCGGGTGCAACTATATTGCCATGCTCTCTCAAGCGGTGTGCGCAATGCACAACTGGTCAGATGCCGTGCACATTGGACAACGTGTGTTCTCGCTGGTGGGCGACGGTGTTTTGGCGACGCGGTGCTTTGCCACACAACGGGACGCGCTTTGCTGGCTGACCGACCCGGTCACCCGTGACGCCGTCGCGGGCAACGCTGCTTTGTCCGACGAGAACCTCCTCGTCTCGGCCGACGACGGCGGGTGCTTGGCCATCCGGACGCGCTCATCAGCAAGCTGCTTTGGCCTTGACGCGGGCGGCTGCGCTTCTGCGTTGGCAATGGTGCGCGACACCGTCGTCGGCACTTGCATTATCCGACGGTTCGTCTCGACGCCATCGGCTTGGAGGTGGCTAGTTGCCGACGTGGGCAAGGTTCTCTTGGACGTGGTTCATTTTGTACCCTCACCTGGTGCAGGTGGCCCGTCGCGCGCGGCTCCTCTTCTTCTTTCCGGTCGGGCGCCGGCGGCCGCCGCGACCATGAGCGGGTCGCGTGCGTCGTGCAGTCGGGCACCGGGTCCCCACGCACTGGGTGCGCGGCCGATGCTCCCTGCTAAGCGCTCCGCGGCTGTGTCCGTGAGTAGCGACGACTCGACGTCCGCCTCGGACGACGACGTTGTCGAGCTCGACTGCTCGGCCGCCGCCCATGTGCCTCGCCCCATGACGCCCGGCTCCGGGGTGCGGTCTTCCTCCCGCGACGGCTTGCCCAAGCGGTTCAAGCCAGTGCCCGTGTGCAGACCGGCTCCGTTGCAGTGGCGCGCACTTCCACACAATGCGGCTCGTAGCAATACGAGCGCTTTCTCTTCAGCAAGGACGGAGGGCTCGTCATCGTCGGGCGAGCACTCGCGGATTTCAGGGCTGGCCGACGTGCTGGACGCCCTCCCTTTCCCAGCGGCTCCAAGGGCCGCAGGTGGTGCCGGCGGCTCGCGCGCGTGTGACCGCGCCAGCGGCGTTGTGGGATTACCAGGCCGTCGCGCACACGGTGGAGCTCGACCTCGTGGCAGTGCCGCTCACTCGGCAGGTGCTCCTTCTGAACCACCTACAATTGGTCATCTGGCGGCCAGCGGCCGGTGGGGCGACGTGTGCGAGCAGCTATTTGCCCGCATCAACAGCGCCTTTGTGTCTGGCGGTCCGGGTGCGGGTAAGTCGACTCTGCTGCGGCGGCTACGCTCCTTCCTGGTTGAGCGCTACGGGTCGGAGGGCGAGGTCGTTGTTGTGGCCCCCACCGGTACGTCCGCCAAGACGGCGGGCGGCATGACGTACCATTCCTTTTTTGGGTTTGGCCGTGAGTACGTGCCGCTGCGAGCGAATCCGAGGGAGGAAGCGGAACGCCTGCTGGCGACCGACCGCTACGGGCCTATCAAGCTTCGTCTGCGGCAGGTGCGCGCGCTGCTGCTGGACGAGATCTCCCTCGTGTCTGCCGCCAACTTCAGCGTCATGTTTGAGCTGCTCTCCGTCGTCCATTCGGACGCCCGGCCGTGCCTATGGTTTGCGTTCGGAGACTTTCTTCAACTCGGACCGGTCAAGGGCAAGATGGCCTACATGGCGCCATGCTGGAAGGTCCTGTTTGGCGACTGTTTTTTGGAGTTGACGGGCACCTTCCGGCAGCGCGACCCCGGCTTCATTCGCGCCATCCGAGACGCCAGGGTTGGCAACTGCTCCGCCGCGGTGCAGGAGCTGGTCGACGACTGCCGGGTGGAGGATAGTGCGTATGACAAAATCAAGACCACCATCCTGCACCTGACCCCGCGGCTTAAGACCGTCATCCAGCACAACCGGGACTGCCTGGCCCGCCTGGCACCGGATGTGGCGCCCAAGGTCTTCACCGCAGTGGACACCGTGCAGCTGGACCCCGACAGGGACATGTCGCGCACGACGCCCCGGCTGGAGAGCGTGAGTGCCAAGTCGAGGGCAGCTGCACTGGCCGACTGCGTCGCCTCGCCCTCGTTGGCGCACTGCCTCCACGCGCAAGTGATGGTGATCACCAACCGCAAGAAGGACTTGGGTGTCTGCCACGGGAGCATCCGCTGCATTGTGGCCTACGACGAGACGGACGGGAGCCCCATCGTGCGTTTGGAGAACCACGTGCTGCCGGCGGGCATTGAGCGCGGCTGCTGGGGGTTGCATGACGTTGGGGAAACGTGGATCGAGGTGGCCTGCCCCCCCATCGACTTCACCGCGCGCGTCCTCGCGGCGCCGGGTGTTTTGGCGGTGCGCACGCAAGTGCCGCTGGTGCTGGGGTGGGCCAGCACGATACACATGTCCCAGAGTTTGAGTATCTCCGAGGCGGTATTGGACTTGGCCGAGTGCTTCGAGGCAGGCATGGTCCACACCGCGCTGAGCCGTGTCCCGGACAAGGCGCGCTTGCACATCAAGTCATTTGCGGCGAGCCGTTTGTTTGCCGACCAGAGGGCTTTGAAGTTTTATATGGAGTGGCGACGCCTGTAGATCAGTGATCATGTACTGGTTGTGGTATCTTCTTTTACATTGGCTCCGACATCATTCTCTACGCCACCCTATGACTTGTGTCGGGAACTGAGGAGGTCCAAAACGGAAGCGTGTGCATCGGCCAAGTCGGCATTAACGCGCGCGTGTCGCAGTCTTTGCTCCTCACGGAACTCAGAGGCGCTACGCACATGGGGCAGCGCCAAGCCGAGTGCATCAGCGCCACCTTCTGAGGGAGTGCCAGTGCGTAAAGCAGACGAATTAGCAAGAGGAGGAAGCGAGTGAAAGGTATGCAAAGATGGAAAAGATTGGTCTGGGGGAGCAGCCGCTCCATTGAAGCCACCATGTACAGCAGACGGGTTGATCGGGGCTGGTGCGCTTCGTGGTCTTGTCCCCGCGACTGCCGTGGCACCAGCCGTCGGCGGACCACTGGGAGTAGGCATGGCGCCCAATGGGGCCGGTGCGCCAGCAATACCTGCAAGAGCACCAGCAGCTTGGAGTGGTGGCACACCGGCATCGGCGCTTAACGCGGCTGTGACCGCGGGAGCAACGACGAGCCGGACCAAGCCAGGATGACCACAGACTTCGGCGCCTGCGGCTGCTGCATTAGACACGCCGACGCCGCCATGTGTCGGTGCACCGCCGCCAGCGCCACTGGAAGACGCGCCAGCAGCTCCAGTCCCCGCGGCGGCACCGGCGCTGGCCGGCGCAGGCCTCTTGCTTCTTTTCACCACAGCACCCTTGGAGGAAGCTGCTCGCGCCCGCTTGTCAATGGGACGGGGTGGAAGAGCTCCCGCCGCTTGTGCCCTTGAGCGAGCCGGGGGGCGCCGTGATGATCTTGACAAAGTAGCCGTGGAGGTGCCCGACGGTGGTGCAGCAGCCCGCACAGAGGCAGACCCCCCTGCACTTGACGAAGGTGCCACAGCCGGGGACGTCGACGCTCCCCTTGGCGTGGCGTGGGTGTACGCTTTGGCGTTGCGGGCGCGTACGCGCGCGGCACGATTGTTCTTCTTGATGGCCGTATCCTCGTTGTCCAGCGCCACCTCCATCTCGGCGTACTGCTGCGAAAGGTCCACAGGCTGGTCGTTGGGGGGGGCAGGATTGGTTTGGGAGAGCGATTGAGAAGCATGAAGGTCGGAAGAAGCTCCAGGAGGACAGTCGGGTGCCACGGGAGCTGATATTCCCGACGTGTTGAACTCGTGGCATGAAGCCGACAACAAAGACGCGTGCTTGGGGACGGTAGCGCGGCCCGCAGAAGCGAGCTGCGCGAGCGTCGTCCCGAAGTCCTCCTCCTTGGTCGCCAGCAACAGCATGCACGCCACCACGACGGGGAGCCGCATCGGCGCCCTGCCCCAGATCCGCGGCACCATCTCAAAGGGGACAAGGGCGTTCTTGGGGAAAAAGCGGGCTGACCGGACGGACAGGCCCGCAATGGTGTCGTTGATTCCCTTCATGTCTACCAAGATGACCCACCGGGAGGCGACGCATTGCCGATGGCGGTTGAACGTGTGCGCCACAGTGCCGGCCGGCGGAACGGAGTTGGCCTTTGGAAGGCCATCCGGGGCGCGCCACTGGGGCCACCACCCATCCGTCCGCAAGCCGAGAGCCATCCGGTCGCCCCTGATGCCCTTCGGAAACAGCTTGCCGTTCGACTTGAGGGCCGGGCGTGAGGACGAGCGGCCGAGCACGAGCACGCTGTCGTCGAGTAGCTGGCGTAGCACAGCCATGCCATCAATGCGGTCTTGGAGACCCGTCAACACGGCCTTGACAGTCTCCAATGCAAAGCTTGTCGGCACGACGGTAGGCTGCCGGTCGTGGATGACGTGGGGGGGGGAGGCCGAGCTTCCTCCGTCGTCCTCCTCCTCCTCGTCTGCGTCAATACTGCCCTCCATCGATGGCGCCGCGCCCGCGGGTGCTGCGCCGCCACGAGCGCCGATCTCAGCATCTGCTGCAGCACCGCTCTTGTCTTGCGGAAAGTTGGCAAGGGGGTTGGCACCGTCCAGCTGGAACTCAATCCCCCCCGTAGGTAGCGGCGTTTCTTGACCCTCCGCTGCACCTGCAGCTTCGGCTGCTGGTGCCCCATCGGTCGCGGTCGTGGCATTGACCGACGTCACCACCGATGCCGACGGCCCGCCGGACCGACCACCAGCATTGGCGGCGCCGAGCGCAAACGGCGGAGAAAGATTGGGGAAAGACATTCCCCCCTCGGGAAGGGCGCTCTCTTCCCCCTCCTCCTCCCGTTGCATGGGCTCATCAATCGGGGGGAGCCCGTCCTTGTCGTCGCCCGTCGCGTCCACTCCCGCGACACCGCCCGCACCCGCGCCTGCGCTCGCGCCCGCGCCCGCGCCCGCGCCCGCGCTGGTGCCCCCACCCATCGGCGTCACGTCGACGCCGCCCCGTGGAAGCACCACGATCTCGTCCCCGTCCGTGGTTTGGTCGGCCGTCGTTTGCACGTTGCCCAATAAAATGGCGTTGGCCTCGGCCAAGGCGTCCACCTCCATATGGCGGTAGGCAAAGGACAAACCGACGTTAACGATACGCTCGGCGTGGGCGTTGCTGTCGGAGAAGAAGCCAAGGCGGTCCACCACGCGAATCCAGCGGTGCGTGGGCGCCTCCCGGGGGTTGTCCGACACCTGCATACGGCTGACCGCAGAGTGCAGTGACGCGCCGTGTGGTGCCAGGTGGGAGTCGAGCTTGGAGGACGCCTCAAACACGTTGCGCAGCAGCGCCGCCAGGAAGACTGTCTGCTTGTCGTCCGAGATCCCGAGGTTCTCAAAGAAGCTCACGTAAAGCCGGCGCTCGGCCTTGCTCATCTCCGGCTCCTCGGGCACAATCGGCACCCGCTGGCCCGTCGTGCCCGGCCTCGGTTCCCCCGGCGCACTTGGTCCCGGCTCCGCCACCGCGCTTGGCCCTGGCTCTCCGAGCGTGCTCATCTCCGCCTCCGCGACCAGGCTCCGCTGCGGCTCCGCGGCCGTGATCGGCTGCGGCCCGGTCATCACCACTCAAGTGTAGGCCTATGCAAAAAAAATAGGCGGACAAAGACGAAAGCAAGTGTACAGTGGATGAGGACATGGCGGAGTCAGTGCCTGCAACAAGGACAAAAACATGAAACAAGAAAGAACAGGAGATGCACATAGCTGACAGGGGGAAGATGCAAAAGTGAGCATCCCAGATGGTCGACAACACGTACTTAGAAGCACGTCGACAACCGCTACCGACCCAATGATGCAGGGAACGGCGCAGGCGCCCCGCGGGGAGTACCAACCAGCATCAGCGATCCAAACCACCGGCGGAAGCGCCAGCGGTCACAATGGGTACACAGACAGGCGGCCAGCAGAGCACGCAACAATGATGCGAGTACAGCAGTGGAATAGGTGGGGGGGGGGGAGGGCGGTTGACGGCGACCACGTGAGGAGCAAGCGATACGGTCGCCGGCAGCACCACGCACGCAGCCGCATGGCAGCCGACCAGTGGGGCGGGGTGGGTCGGGGGTGTCGTCGGTTGCCCCCCCCCCCCCCCCCCCCCCCCACATGCCCGCCGGCCATTCCATCGGTGGCCGAGGGCCACGACTGACGTCGGCCAGCGGCCAGATCGCACAAGCGCGCGCGACGTCGGCCGTGGTGCCGGGCCCCAATCCCCAGGGTCAGGCCGCGTCAATGATGCCTGATGGGACAGAAATCGGCGCTGAACGCAAAAAATCGCCAATCGCA
>ENA-ORXT01002860-ORXT01002860.1-marine-metagenome-genome-assembly--contig:-NODE-2860-length-19933-cov-163.373187_pt1 | contig 19933 bp, 6 predicted proteins | sample MGYA00237868_ERZ511482 | MGnify/ENA metagenome assembly ERZ511482
TTTTTAGTATCAGATGCATTTACTTTTGGGGCTTTATTAATTGTTTACGCCACCTTACGGGTTAGTGCAGGTTGGAGTGATAAATGGTCGCAAGCCAACGATGTTTTTAAAGCCTTTCCTGGTGTAGAAGCACTTAATGGAATACCATTGGCTTTTGTTACCCTAATGACCTTCATATTAATATTAAGTTCTGTATTTGTAGTTCGGGCAGTACAAGAGGGCCATAGAATGAACCAAAAAGGAGTCGCCTTTTGGATGTTTTGGGGTATAATAGGTGGAGTTGCTTTTTTAGCTTGTCAAGGTTTAGAGTGGTACGGTTTAATAGTACATGAAGGGTTGAGTATGAGTTATAACCCGTTTCACCCAGAAACTGGCTTGAAAGAGGCCATATTCGAAAACGGACATATTGTAAAAGAAGCCAAATCACCTGGCCCAAAAGCATTTGGTAACTTATTCTTTTTAATTACAGGCTTTCACGGCACCCACGTTGCTAGTGGTGTTTTAATAAATATAATCATTTTTATTCAAACATTAAGAGGCGTTTATCAAGAAAGAGGCCATTATGAAATGGTGGAGAAAGTAGGCCTGTATTGGCACTTTGTAGATTTAGTTTGGGTATTCGTATTCTTGGTATTTTATCTATTGTAAAAGTGAGAAATCAACTACTAGAAATTAAAGGCGAGATGCCGAAAATTTGAAGGATCAAGGAAAATTTTTAAAAGGAAATTTTAATAAAAGAAAATAATTATGTCGCATCATTTAACCGACGAAGAATATAAATCGCAGAAAAGTGCCGTTTGGAGAGCTACAGCAATATTAAGTTTTGCTACCATATTAGAAATAACCATCGCTCTGCTACATTATAACGAATGGAGTTTTTTTGCTGGTGTGTCCAAGGGGCTTATTAGTGGTTTAATGATTGTATTGAGTTTACTAAAAGCTTTCTTTATAGTTGGTGAGTTTATGCACATCCGCTACGAAATGCGCGCCTTAACCCTAACCATATTAGTACCATTAGTATTTTTAGTTTATGGAGTTATTATGTTTATGATGGAAGGCAATGCTTGGAATATTATGCGTATACCAGATTCAATAGAACTTAGAGTAACTATGGTAGGTTGGATATTTGTGTTAGCTGCCGCTTTTGGTTCAATAATAGGTGGCGGACTATTTTTTACTTACAGGTATAGAAAAAATACGCCTAAACGAGTACCGGAATAGAAATGGTTTAGAATAATACATTGCCGTATACTCTATGCAAATTTTATTGATTTTTTAATTTCCCATCTTTTAAGGATTAATATAAACCTTAATTGTGTGTTAGGTATTAATGCAGATAATTGTGTAGCTTAGGATTTAAGCAATACACAAAGTGTTACTTTATCGTAACTATTTAGTAGAGGTCAGAAGTTAGACCGCTTCGCTGTCAGACGTCAGATAAATTCGGCTGAGTAAAGTCAAAAACGCTCTTTTTCGCCTTAATTATGTCTGACGTCTAACGTCACAATGAAATGCTCTGACTTCTGAATAGTTACACTTTATCGAATATTTATTTGGCATTTTAAATATAATTCGTATTTTAGAGTAAGCCATAAAAACGCTTTCTAATAAATCCATTGTAATTCTCTCTTCTATAGGGGCAAATATCAAGGTTTTGCTATTGGTGTAATAGGCCATAATTTCTATAACTAAAAAATTTTTACTATGCGATTAAATGCTATACTTTCAATTAACGTACTAGCTATTTTCTTTTTGTGTGATGCGGGTGTCCTATATGCTTATACTAATAACAATTTTTGCGATAGCCTTTCTATGCTGATGGTATCTCCACAAAATGAATGTATTTATACCGACTTCACTTTAAATGGTAATATGTCAGAATTTGGAACTAGTTGTTATTCTGATGAGCCCGATACACTCTTTAAAGTAGTAGTACCTGAAAATGGACAATTTTTGGTAAAAGCCAGCCAAACTGTACTCTCACTTTACTCTGCTTGCTCAGATGATAACATTGCGTGTGAACCGGTTTTTAGTTCAAAATTGATTTCGAACTTGACACCTAATGATACATTAATTGTAAGATTTACTCCTTTGTTTACTTATAGCACACCGCAATATCAGGTTTGTTTTTCCGAAGCTAATCCGTCAAATAACAATACTTGTGCAAATGCTATTCCAATAGAGGTTGGGCAAAACGGGAATTGCGAAACCGTAAATATAGATCTTAGATATAACGACTTTAATAATCCAAATTCTTGTGTATCATCAAGTTCTAATGTAGATGCTTATTATGAATATACCGTTCCAACAAGTAGTTTGGTAGAATTAACAACTGAAAATTATCTGCTCAATTATACAGGTTTTAACGCTTGCGATGGAGAATTACTGTTTTGTTTTACTGATGTACGGCAGGCTTTATTGCCAATTACAGAACCTGGCACAACTATAGTTTTGCAAGTTTCTTCTAATAGTAGAATTGAAGACAGTTTTTGTATTAAGGAAGTTTCTCCTTCAACTAATAATTCTTGTGCAAATGCCATGCTAATAGAGGTTGGTCAAAATGGAAATTGTGATACCATAAATATAGACTTTAAGTATAACAGCTTTAACAATCTAAATTCCTGTGTTTCATCCAGTTATAATGTAGATGCTTTTTATGAATATACCGTTCCGCCAAGTGGTTTGGTAGAATTAACAGTTGAAAATTATCAACTTAATTATACTGGTTATAACGCTTGTGGTGGTGAACAACTCTTTTGTTTTACTAACGTGAGCCATGTTTTATTACCGGTTGCTGAACCTGGTACTGCCATAATTTTACAAGTTTCATCTTCTAATAGAATTGAATATAGTTTTTGTATTGCCGAAGTCTCCCCTTCAACAAACAATTCTTGTGCAAATGCTATTACATTAGAGCTTGGTCAAAACGGGAATTGCGATACTGTAGATGTAGACTTAAGGTATAACGATTTTAACACCCCAAATTCCTGCACGTCATTCTCTATTAGTGCAGATGCTTTTTATGAATACACCGTTCCGCCAAGTGGTTTTGTAGGAATAACAGCTGGAAGTTTTCGAATTAATTTTACAGGTTATAATGCTTGCGGTGGTGAAGAACTCTTTTGCACTAATGAGAGGCAGGCTTTATTGCCTGTCGCAGAACCTGGCACAACCATAATTTTGCAAGTTTCTTCTGATAGTAGAGATGAATATAGTTTTTGTATTGCTGAAGTCTTCCCTTCAACTAACAATTCTTGTGCAAATGCTATTACATTAGAGCTTGGTCAAAACGGGAATTGCGATACTGTAGATGTAGACTTAAGGTATAACGATTTTAACACCCCAAATTCCTGCATGTCATTCTCTACTAGTGCAGATGCTTTTTATGAATATACAGTTCCACCAATTGGGTTGGTAGGAATAATAACTGAATATTATGGTATTAAATTTACCGGTTATACTGCTTGCGATGGTGCAGAACTCTTTTGTACTAGCGAAAGGCAGGCTTTATTGCCAGTTGCAGAACCTGGCACTATTATAATTTTACAAGTTTCTGGTAATCTAAGTGAATATAGTTTTTGTATTTTTGAAGTCTCCCTGTCAACTAACAATATTTGTGCAAATGCAATTCCAATAGAGATTGGCCAAAATGGGAGTTGCGATACCGTAGATATAGACTTAAGGTATAATGACTTTAACAATCCAAATTCCTGTGTGTCATCCAATTCTAATGTAGATGCTTTTTATGAATATGTTGTTCCCTCTAGTGGTTTTGTGGGAGTAACAACTGAAAATTATCATGTTAATTATACTGGTTATAACGTTTGCGAGGGTGCAGAACTCTTTTGTTTTACTAACGTGAGGCGGGCTTTATTGTCGGGCGCGGAACCTGGTACTACTATAATTTTGCAGGTTTCTTCTGATAGCAGAATTGAAGAGAGGATTTGTTTTACAGAAGTCTCCCCATCCCCTAACAATTCTTGTGAAAATGCTATTCCAATAGAGGTTGGCCAAAATGGGAACTGCGATACTGTAGGTATAGACCTAAGGTATAATGACTTTAACAATCCAAATTCCTGCGTGTCCTCCAATTCCAATAATGTAGATGCTTTTTATAAATTTACCGCTCCTACAAGTGGTTTGGTAGAAATAACAACTGAAAATTATGTTTTTAATTTTACTGGTTATAATGTTTGCAATGGGGAAGAACTGTTTTGTATTACTAGAGCGAGGCGGGCTTTATTACCACAAACAGAACCAGGTACAGCTATAATTTTGCAAGTTTCTTCTAATAGTAGAATTGAAGACAGTTTTTGTATTACAGAAGTCTCTGCTTCAACTAATAATACTTGCGCAAATGCCATGCCAATAGAGGTTGGCCAAAATGGAAATTGCGATACCATAGACATAGATTTAAGGTATAATGACTTTGACACACCAAATTCCTGCGTTTCAGCTACCGTAGATGCTTTTTATGAATATATCGTTCCACCAAGTGGTTTGGTAGAGATAACAAATGGAAGTTCTCGAATTAATTTTACCGGTTACAATGCTTGTGATGGTGCAGAACTCTTTTGTTTTACTAACGTACGTCAGATTTTATTACCAATTGCAGAATCAGGCACTACTATAATTTTACAGGTTTCCTCTTCTTATAGAAGTGAATATAGTTTTTGTATTGCAGAAGTCTCCCCTTCAGTTAACAATATTTGTGCAGATGCCATTCTAATAGAGGTTGGCCAAAATGGAGATTGCAATACCGTGGACATAGACTTAAGGTATAATGACTTTAACAATCCAAATTCCTGCTTGTATTCTAATACAATAGTTGATGCTTTTTATGAATACATAGTTCCGCCTAGTGGTTTGGTAGAATTAACAACTGTAGGTTCTTTTTTTTATAATGCTCTTCGAATTAATTATACTGGTTATAACGCTTGCAATGGTGCAGAACTCTTTTGTTTTACTAACGCGTATCAGGTTTTATTACCAATTGCAGAACCTGGCACTACTATAATTTTACAAGTTTCTGACAGTAGAGATGATTATAGTTTTTGTATTACAGAAGTCTCCCCTTCTACCAATAATTCTTGTGAAAATGCTATTCCAATAGGGGTTGGTCAAAATGAAAATTGCAATACCGTAAATATAGACTTAAGGTATAATGACTTTAACAATCCAAATTCCTGCTTTTTAGCCAATGTAGATGCTTTTTATGAATATACAGTCCCTTCAAGTGGTTTAGTAGAGATAACGACTAGAAGTTCTTTTGTTAATTTTACTGGTTATAATGCTTGTAATGATGCAGAACTCTTTTGTTTTACTGGCGTAAGCCAGGTTTTATTGCCGATTGCAGAACCTGGCACTAACATAATTCTACAAATTTCTAGTAGAAACAGAAGCGAAAGTAGTTTTTGTATTGCAGAGGTCTCTCCGTCTACTAACAATATTTGTGCAAATGCTATTCCAATAGAGCTTGGTCAAAATGAAAATTGTAATACCGTAGATATAGACTTAAGGTATAACGACTTCAATAATCCAAATTCCTGCGTGTCATCCAATAATAGTGAGGCGGATGCTTTTTATGAATATACAGTTCCGCCAAGTGGTTTGGTAGGAATAACTGGAAGCTCTCGAATTAGCTATACCGGTTATAATGCTTGTGACGGAGGAGAACTCTTTTGTTTTACAGACTTGAGCCTGGTTTTATTGCCGGTTGCAGAACCTGGTACTACTATAATTTTGCAAGTTTCTTCTGCTAGTAGAGATGAATTTAGTTTCTGTATTGCAGAAGTCTCTCCATCACCAAACAATTCTTGCACAAATGCCATTCCAATAGAGCTTGGCCAAAATGAAAATTGTAATACCATAGATGTAGATTTAAGATATAATGACTTTAGCAATCCAAACTCTTGTGTGTCATCCAACACTACTGTAGATGCTTTTTATGAATATATCGTTCCGTCAAGTGGTTTAGTAGAGATAACAACTAGAAGTTCCCGAGTTACTTACACCGGTTATAACGCTTGTGGAGGTGTACAACTAATTTGTACTGACCAAAGCCAGGCTTTGTTACCTATGATAGAACCTGGCACTACTATAATTTTGCAGGTTTCTTCCACTAGCAGAAGTAAATTTAGTTTTTGTATTGCAGAAGTCTTCTCATCACCTAACAATGTTTGTGCAAATGCTATTCCAATAGAGCTTGGCCAAGATGGAAATTGTAATTCAATAGACATAGATTTAACTTATAACGACTTTAACAATCCAAATTCTTGTGTTTCATCAAATTATAATGTAGATGCTTTTTATGAATACACCGTACCGTCAAGTGGTTTGGTAGAGATAACTGGAAGTTCTCAAATGAATTTTACCGGTTATAATACTTGTGACGGAGAAGAACTCTTTTGTTTTAGATACGCGGACCAAGTATTATTGCCGATTGCAGAACCTGGCACTACTGTTATTTTACAAGTTTCTGATGATAGAGGTGAACATAGCTTTTGTATTGCAGAAGTCTTCCCATCACCTAACAATGTTTGTGCAAATGCTATTCCAATAGAGCTTGGCCAAAATGGAAATTGTAATTCAATAGACATAGATTTAACTTATAATGATTTAGACAATCCAAATTCCTGTGTTTTATCCTTTTCTGACGAAGTAGATGCCTTTTTTGAATATACAGTCCCACCAAGTGGTTTGGTAGAAATAACTGGAAGTTCTCGAATTAATTTTACTGGTTATAATGCTTGCGATGGTGCAGAACTCTTTTGTTTTACTAGGGTGAGTCAAGTCTTATTGCCGGTTGCAGAACCTGGGACTAATGTTATTTTACAAATTTCTGAAAGTAGAAGTGAATATAGTTTTTGTATTGCAGAAGTCTCCCCTTCAAATAACAATACTTGTATAAATGCTATTCCAATAGAGCTTGGTCAAAATGGAAATTGTAATACCGTAGAAGTAGATTTAAGGTATAACAACTTTGATAATCCAAATTCCTGCGTTGAATCCAATTCTAATAATGTAGATGCTTTTTATGAATATACCGTTCCGCCAAATGGTTTGGTAGGAGTAACAACAGGAAGTTTTGGAATTAATTTTACTGGCTATAAAGCTTGCGATGGTGAACAACTATTTTGTACTAGCGTGAGGCAGGCTTTATTGCCATGGGCTGAGCCTGGCACCACTATAATTTTGCAAGTTTCCTCTAATAGTAGAATTGAGTTTAGTTTTTGTACTGCGGAAGTCTCCCCATCAGTTAACAATATTTGTGCAAATGCCATTCCAATAGAAATTGGCCAAAATGGAAATTGCAATACAGAAGACATAGATCTAAGGTATAACGACTTTAATTTTCCAAATTCCTGCGTTTCATCCAATTCTAATATGGTAGATGCTTTTTATGAATACATCGTTCCACCAAGTGGTTTGGTAGAAATAACGTCTGAAAATTATTCTATTAATTATACAGGTTATAACGCTTGCGATGGTGAACAACTTTTTTGTTTTACTAGGGTGAGGCAGGCTTTATTGCCAGTTGCAGAACCAGGCACTAGTATAATTTTGCAGGTTTCCTCTAACAGTAGAATTGAAGATAGTATTTGTTTTACAGAAGTCTCCCCATCCCCTAACAATTCTTGTGAAAATGCAACCTTAATAGATATTGGCCTAAATGGAAATTGTAATACCATAAATATTGACTTAGAATATAACGACTTTAACAATCTAAATTCCTGTGTTTCATCCAATTATAATGTAGATGCTTTTTATGAATATACCGTTCCGTCAAGTGGTTTGGTAGAGATAACAAACGGAAGTTCTCGAATTAATTTTACTGGTTATAATGCTTGCGATGGGGCAGAACTCTTTTGCTTTACTAGGGTAAGGCAGGCTTTATTGCCAATTGCAGAACCTGGCAGTACTATAATTCTTCAAATTTCTTCCGAAAGTAGAGATGAAGTTAGTTTTTGTATTGAAGAAATCTTACCCACGGCCAATAATTCTTGTGGAAATGCCACCCCAATAGAAGTTGGCCAAAATGCAAATTGTAATACTATAAATTTAAGATATAACGATCTTAATAATCCAAATTTCTGCGTTTCATCTTATAATAATGTAGATGCTTTTTATGAATATACCGTTCCGCCTAGTGGTTTGGTAAAAATTACGACTCGAAGTTCTTATATTAACTTTACCGGCTATAACACTTGTGATGGGGAAATACTATTTTGTTTTACTGGTAGTGTTAGACGTGTTTTACTACCCAATACAGAACCTGGCACTACCATAATTCTTCAAATTTCTTCCGAAAATGATAGTGAAGTTAGTTTTTGTATTGAAGAAGTCTTACCCTCACCCAACAATTCTTGCGAAAATGCAACATGGATTTCGATAGAAGAAGATGAAAACTGCTTAAATAATGTAACACTTAATTTAGAGGATAATAATTTAAACTTACCTGTTATATGTGCGGATAATGAAATTGCTGATGCGTTTTATAAATTTATTGTACCACCAAGTGGGCAAATTACCTTAGCTGATGTAAATAATTTTTTTGATGAATTTTCAATACAAATATTTGAGACTTGTACAACAGAATCAATTTTTTGTAATAAAGATTTTGATAGTAATGATTTTGTGCCAGGTTTAACACCAGGAGATACATTAATATTACAACTATTTGACAACATTGAACGAGTAACAGAATTTTGTGTTTACAATGCCCAACCCTCATCTAATAACCATTGTGTTGATGCAACTTTAGTTACTGTAGGTACAGCGTCAAGTTGTTCAACTAATTCAATTATAATTGATTTTACTTTTAATAATGAAGACATTGAAACAGATTGTAATTTTTATAGTGATCTTAATAGAGATGCTTTTGTGGAATACGTTAGCCCTGAAAGTGGTTATGTAAAAATGTCTTTCAATAATATTACCATAAACAATAGTGAGCTTGAAGCACAAATAAGCCAATATTGTAACCCTGCTTCCTTTGAGTGTTTACCAGTACTTAAAAATAATATATTTCCCTTTCAAAAACCTGGTACGAATACTATTGTTCAATTGGTTTACCAAAATAATGAACCACTTGAACTGTGCCTGATAGAGGCACACCCTACGGAAAATAATCTTTGCGAAAATGCTGAATTAATTGCTGTTCATCCCAGTAGTGATAGTTGCAATTTTATAAGTATTGACTTTAACGATAATACTTTAGATAAACAAAATTCAGATTGCACAACTTATTCGTTCTCTTCAAAAGTTGATGCTTTTTACAACTTTGTTGTTCCTCCCTCTGGCCAAATTAAAATAAATTCAATTGATAATTTTGGATTTGCAGTATTTAATCGATGTATTGATTATAATAGCATATATTGTGAATCTACATCTTTAAAAGGTGATTTGATAGCTAATTTACCATCTGGCGATACTTTGCTTATGCAAATATATAGTAATTTTGAAAATGAGATTAACTTTTGCCTCAGAGAAGAGCCCTGTGAAGTAAGTAACTACGTAGAAGACATTCTATTTGTTGAAGTTTTTGAGCCAGATAGTTGTATACTAACAACAGTTAGTTCAGCGACAGCCACCGAGCAAGCGTATAGTTTTATTGTACCTGGGTCTGGCCAAATTAGAATAAAACCATCATCAAACAGAATTGGGGCTGAGTTGTACGACAAATGTTCTTTTAATTCCCTTTTTTACGCCAGACCATTAATGCCAAATACCGTAATCAAAAACTTATTCCCAGGGGATACCATATTTTTAATATTATATTCATCCAACCTAGGCGATACCTTTTGTATTGAAAGTGCACCACCATCTGATAATGATTTATGTAATAATCCTACTGAAATAGAAATAGCACAAGAAGGTGGATGTTCTGACTATCAAATTGAGATGAATGCCTTAAGCAATAATGGAGATTTAGGTGTGTGTGGTAATAATCTTATAGATGCATATTTTGAGTTTACTGCACCACAAAACGGGTATATTAAAGCGAAAATATCTGACGAACATTTCTTTTCGGTATTAAATAATTGTAGTAATGAAAAACCAGTATTTTGCAATAACGGTAATGGGAATGAATTTGTAGTGTCAAACCTTACCCCATTTGAGAATTATATTATTAAGGTTGCTGATGATAATTTACAAACTTTCACTATTTGTTTAGAAGAGATAGAACCTATTGAAAATGACTTCTGTGCAAACGCAGCACCAATTGAGGTAACTATCTCAATTGATGAGTGTGAATCAAACATAATATCCATTGATTTATCTAATAACTCTTTAGAAAATAGTGTTTCTTGCCAACCTGATGGATTTGTAGTTGATGCCTATTACACCTTTGTTGCACCACCAAGCGGCCAGGTAGTTTTTAATAATATTTTTAATGCTGCCCTAATGGTTTACGAAAGTTGTGGTGGACAACAGTTGTACTGTGAGGACAATAATTTTGGAACTAAACCGGCACGTAATTTAATACCTGGCGAGAGCTATATTTTGCAAATTGCTGGTAAAAGAAACCGTACCTATGAATTTTGTTTAAGTGATGCCACTCCTTCACCAAACAATTTGTGCGGTACTGCGCTATCGCTTAACATTGGCAGCGAAGAAAGTTGTTTTGTAAATGAAGTGAGAATAAATACCAATTATAATACAAGAAATTATAGTAATGGATGTTCTTCTGAAAAAGATGCTTTTTTTAGTTTTACAGCTCCTGAAAATGGAAGTGTAAAGTTCATTACTAACATTGATGTAGACTTTGGTGTATTAAACAGTTGTGGAGAAAACTTCTTGCAGTGTTTTCAAGAAAAGAGAAAGTTAGTTGTAATAGATTTAATACCATCTCAAACCTACATTTTGGTTATATTTAACAACAGTTTTATAAGCAACCTTACAATTTGTGCGAGTGAAGCTTTTACTTCTACCAACAATACTTGTAATAACGCAATATTAATTGATGTGAATGATCAAGATAATTGTACAGGCAATTTAACTTTAGTTGAAAATTATGATAATACCTTGGGCAGAAGTGAAGATTGTATTCAATTTCAGGATATAAAAGCTGATGCATTTTACAAATTTGTAGTTCCACCAAGTGGCCAAGTTTTCATAAATACCTTTGGCAGAGCCAACGCTGGCTTTTCAATTTTTAAAAGCTGTAACAACTATGTACAAATATTTACTTGCATAAGTACAGACAATAATTTTTTTGAAGAAACAAGCGAATTGGTTAATAATTTACCCATTGGGGATACGCTTTATTTACAACTTTTTCAAAATGAACCAAGTAATTTTAACTTTTGTATAGAAGAAAGTCTTCCGCCAGAAAATAACACTTGCGAAAATGCCCAATGGATGTTTAAAGATGAAAACGGAACTTGTAGTTTCACTCAATTTAATGTTAACTTATTTTTACATACACTCCAATCTCCACCGCCAAGCAACAGTTGTTACAATAGCCCAAATGTTGATGCTTTTTATAAAATGATTGTGCCAACAGAAGGTGCAATAAGCATAGAATCAAATGAAGCCTTTAGCCTTGCTATTTACGAAAACTGTAACGATATGCTTTTGTATTGTTCCAATGCTTTAAAAGAACATCGATATGCAGGTTCTATGCCGGGGGATACCATAATTTTACAAATATTAGATGATAGAACAACTAGCTCTTTTAATGTTTGTATATCAACATTAACACCATCTGAAAATAATACCTGTGCTACATCAACTTTGTTGGATATACAAACGGAAATTACTTGCACAGAGGTAAATAGTACATTGGTAGATTTAAGTGAAAATACTTTAGATATTGACCCTGTTTGTGCCAGAAATAATTCTTACATTATTACTGATGCTTTCTATGGATTTATAGTACCAGAAAGTGGACAAATAAAGGTTAACAGGTTGGACTCAAGTACTTGGTTTGGAGTTGCTATTTATAATAATTGCAATAGCAATAGCTTATATTGTGATAATTTTCATAGTACCGATTCAGAACCTATTACAAATTTGACCCCTGGCGATACACTTATTTTGCAAATTTTTGGATCTGTTGGAGAATTTTTATCAATCTGTGTTTCAAACGCAAGTCCTTCTGAAAATAATACTTGTGCAGGTGCAATACCATTAACTGTTGGTACTGAAGAGGCCTGCGCAAACAATGAAATTAGCGTTACAACTATTTATAACGATCAAAATTTTTCTAATGGATGTAGATCTGGTGAGGACGTATTTTATAGTTTTACTATGCCGCAAAGCGGCCATATAAAAATTAAAACAAACATTCGGATTCACGCATACGCAATTTTAGATGAATGTTATGGTAACGTATTAGTTTGTGAAGAACAATTTAATAATGAATTTATAACCCCATACTTAAGCCCCGGCGAAAATTATATATTGCAATTGATTGATATACCGCAATTTTATTATACACCTGCTGATTTATCGGTTTGCTTAATTGAAGCAATTTTGCCAAACAATAATGATTGCGCCAATGCAATACCCGTTGATGTTACAGAACCGTATAATTACCATTATACCGAAGCATCTTTAAACTTTGCTACTTTAAACTTAACACCAAACTGTAGCTATCCAACTGCTGATATTTATTACCAATTTACAGCACCAAAAAGTGGAGCAGTTAGATTGTATACCAACAACTCATCTATTGGTGCAACTATTTTTAGTGGTTGCGGAAGCGATGAAATTTTTTGCAGAAGAAATTTAAACTCAGTTAATTTGGTTAGAGACTTAGTACCAGACTCAATTTATCAAATTCAATTTTTTAGTTATAGTTTAGATGACTTTGAGTTTTGTATTGAAGACGTAAAAGCAACACTTAACAATACTTGTGAAAATGCTACACTAATTAATCTCCAGGAAACGAATGTTTGCCCTTTGTTTAGTTCGTATAGTGATATCAGTATTAATACGCTTGATAAACTCTTTTGCGACGGTCTTTATTATAATGATCGCTACGTTGATGTTTTCTTTAAAATAATTGTTCCGGAAAGTGGTCAGTTTAATATTGAAGTTGATGAGGTTTTGTATTTAGCATTATACGAAAATTGCAGTAGCGAAGCTTTTTATTGCGAAAGTGTGTTTTCTTCTAATCCTGACATTTTCACAAGCAACCCTGGTGATACTATAATTTGTCAATTGATTGGTTCTAAATATGAAGGTACTAATTCAATATGCGTAGAAGATGCACAACAGGTTGCACAACCTGATGAGAATTACGATTGTTCAAATGCAGAATGGATTGAGGTAGGGGAGTTTACAAATTGCAGTACTAATGAAGTTACAGGCTTTTTGTTTAATAATTTACTTGATAGTGAAGTACTATGTAACAATACCTGGTATGATTATGGATTGTTTTATCAATTTGTGGTACCGCCAAGTGGCTTCATAGCTGTTAGTGGTTGGGTTCGATACGGAGAATACAGAGATAATCGTATTCCTTTCGCACTTTACCAAAATTGTGAAGACCCTTACTTTTATTGTAATTCAGCAGGAAGGGGTGTTAAGTTAATAGATCTTGAACCGGCCGATACAATTGTTATTCAAATATTAGGTAATAGCGATAGCAATAGCAACGCATTTGCACTTTGCATTGAAGAAGCTCCAGAAATAGTAAATGATACTTGCAATGAAAATCTGCCTTTTGCAAATGTAAGTGATACGGTGGGTTGCCATATTAAAAATTCTATTGATTTTACATATTATACATTAAGTGATAGTATTTTTTGTACTTGGTTAAGTAGCCCCAAAGATGCTTTTTATAACATAATAGTACCTCCTGGAGGAAGATTTAAATTTTTAGGAGCAACAGATAATGATAACTATAGTATTGAAATTTATGACAAGTGTAATAGTGAATTGCTTTGGTGTCTTGAAAATGCATTTAACTCAATAAATGAAGATCAATTTAATGCAGGGGATACATTAATTTTAAGAGTACTTTCGTATGAGATTGACCTTGAGTTTTGTATTGAAGCTAACCCATCAACTCCAAATAATGACTGTGTTGATGCAAGTTTTATTGATGTGCTTCCGCTTAATGCGTGTGAAGATGAAAATTTTACACAAATAATACTTCAAAATAATACCTCAGATGGAATGGAATTATGTAATGATCATTTTTCTATAAGAGATGCCTTTTATAAGTTGAGAGTGCCGCAAAATGGAGCTATATATATGGAAACAGCAAATGTAGAATATGTTTCATTGTATGCAAGTTGTGATAGCTTGATTGCAGTTAACTGCAATATGCAATTTAATGACTGTGTATTATTTCAAAATCTTCCTGCAAATGATACCATAATACTAGAAGTATCAGGCATAAGATGGAATAATCTTAGATTTTGTATATCAGAAACGGAAAATGCACCAAACAACTTTTGTAATAGTGCAATAGAATTACCGGTATTAGATATTAATGAATGTTTTAGCAACTTTACAATACAGGATAAATATGTTAATACTTTACAATTAGAACCTGAATGTGAAGGCAATATTAACTCAGATGTTTATTTTAAGTTTGTAGCACCTGATGACGGCTCAATTAGGATGCTTTTTGAAAATGCATCTTTTTCTGGTATAGCAATATATGAAAGCTGTTTTGGGATACCCATATTTTGTAGTAGCTTTAATGATAGGTTTGATGTAAACAACTTACCTGCCAACGACACTTTAATTCTTCAAGTCTTTAGTCGCCAAATTACTTCATTATTTGATATATGTATTGCAGATAACAGTAGAGTTGCTAACGATGTTTGTGATCGGCCAACCAATTTAAATGTTTATGCCAACAGCAATTGCGAAGATAATTTATTTACAGGCGATTTTGGGGATTATAACTTTACACAACAAATGTCATGTCGCTCAAGTAATAGCCCCGATGCTTATTTTCAATTTGTTGTTCCAGAAAGTGGAGGTGTCCGTTTAATATCTAAATCTACCATTTCTACGGCTGTGTATGATGGATGTAATAGCCTTGAAATTTTTTGCGATGATAATGCTAATGATGAAATAATAAGAAATCTATCTGTAGGGGATACACTTATTTTAATGGTGAAAAGTAGATTCGATGATGAAGAAGACTTCAGAATTTGTTTACAAGAACTAGAAACGCCAGCCAATGATGTTTGTGACCAGGCTAAGTTAACAACAGTTTTACCATTTAATAATTGTATCATTAATAACGCTCAACCAGTTTCATTTAATTTTAATAATCTTGACATTCAACCTTCTTGCGCAGAAAATACTTTGGTTGATGCTTTTTTCCAATTTAAAGTTCCTGCATCAGGCCAGGTTAGAATAAGCAATTTTGATAATTATACCAATGTATACATAGCAGTTTACGATGCTTGTGATGGAACTGAGTTGTTTTGTAATAGCAATGAAGCAATTATTAAAAATTTGCCGGTTGGTGAAAACGTAATTTTACAACTTTCTGTTAATGAGGCTTACAACACTTCATTTTGTATAGAAGAAATACCAATGAGTGAAAATAACAGTTGCGAAAATGCTATGCCTATAATAATCTCATCAGCAGATTTAAATTGTGAAGATTACCTAAAAGAAATTAATCCAGCATTTAATGCAATAACCCAAATGCCTGCTTGTTATGATGGAGAGGAGCCACTATTAGCAGATTTATTTTTTGAATTCTATGTGCCTGAAAACGGTAAAATAAGGGTAACAACAAGCGAACTTATAGGTTTATCTATTTATGATACTTGCAATGGAACATCAATATTTTGTAAAGATGATATTAGTAACAATGTCATTGAAAATCTTCCACCAAATGAAACTTTAATTATACAAACCTATCATTATGCTGATTCAAAAACAACCATTTGTATATCTGAAGTAAATCAATCAGGAAGCAACTTATGCGAAAATGCATCTTTATTAAATGTGCCATTAATAGCAAATGGAAACCTGTTTGAACACTTTGCTGAAAACATACTCCTAAATAATACTGTAGAGCGAATGCCTTATTGTTTAAATACTGCTGCTGCCGATATTTATTACCAGGCTGTAGTTCCTTCATCAGGTAAATTGTTTGTTTATATACCAGCCAATGAATTTTTGTCAGATAAAGTTGGCTTATCAATTTATTCAAACTGTGGGGATGAAGAATTGTTTTGTAATGATGATTTTGTTAATGAAATCATAGAAGGTTTGCCATCAGACGAAACAATCATACTGCAATTTTATCAGGAAAACCCTGTTAATCACGATTTTCTTGTTTTAGATGGAGGAGCTTTTGCCAATAATAATTGTAGCGGAGCACAATTTATTGAAATGAACAACAACGAGAATTGCAACGATAACCAGTTCATAATTAATTATGAGTTTTATACTTTAAGCCGACAAATGTATTGCTTTGACCAAAGTAGGAACTATGTTGATGCATTTTTTGAAATTGTAGTACCAGAAAGTGGTCGTTTTTTGCTGCAAAGTGATACTTCAGTCGGAGTAATATTGTTGGAGAATTGTAATGAAGATATAATATATTGTAGTGATTTTTTTAGCTCAAGTTTTGAATTTGACAACTTGCCTACAAATGACACCTTAATTTTACAGATAATATTAGATAGGACAAAAGCATCATTTTGCCTTTCAAATGATGTACCAAGTTCTAATAATAATTGTGGTAATGCTGTAGCGGTTTCGGTAAACAAAAATAAAGATTGTGATAGTTTAATTATTGTACCTAATGCTACAAATACAATAGAAGAAGCATCATCTTGTAGCCCAGCAGTTGCCGATTTGTATTATCAAATTGATCTTTCAAATATTGAGGGTTTATTTATAGATGTAATAAATAATACGTCAAATGTAGGAGCTGTTTTTTATGATAGCTGTGGCGGTAATGAGCTTTTATGTATAGAAAACATATCAAATGAAATAGTTGACAACTTACCAGATAATGTAATAATGCGGTTAACACAAGGTTCTCCTGGAAATTTTGACTTATGTTTAAATGGTACTTCTTCTATACCTATAAATGATAATTGTATTGAGGCTACAAACCTATGTGGCGAAATAGTTTACGCAATTAATGAAAGAGCCACAATTAATGAAATTGGAATTAATGCTAATTGTGATATAAACCTAAATAAGAGCTTATGGTATCAATTTACTACAAACGCTTCTGGTAATGATGTTTTAGTTGAAATACAACAAGAAGAATGTTCTACGGAAAACAATTCACCTAACTTAAATGCTTTTATAAGCAGGCAACCTTGCGTTGAAAATTATGAAGTAGTGGAAGATTGTATTACTTATATGATAGAAGAGAAGCGATACGAACTAATATTAGAAAACCCAGAGCCTAATACTAATTATTTAGTTTTTGTTGGAAGTAGAAGTAGTAATATCTCTTGCAATTTTACTATCTCTGCTATTGGCAACATTTATAACTGCGGGGCACAACCTTGCCAGGCCAAAATTAGTGGCAAAATAATTGGCAAAGATGACTGCAATATTTCTGATATAGAAGTAATTATAAAAAATGAAAATGACGAAATTTTAGAAACACTAACTACAGATGAAGAAGGTAACTATATTACAGAAATAGAGCATAAATGCACTTCTTATACTATTGAGTTAAATGAAAGTACATTGCCAAGTTGTTATAATGGTAATTCAGAACCGATAAGTTTTAATTTAAATGACGATAATATATTAGATGGTGTTGACTTTATTGATGAAGCCTGTACACCACCAAATGCAGGCAAGTTTAATTGCGACGAATAAAAATTTTGATAACACGAATTTCTTATAAACTAATAAAAGAGCAAAAATTAATATCATTACTGTAGTTAAACAATATTGGCAGGTAAAGCTTAATTTTGATATGGAAATGTTTTAAATTGTTGCGTACATTTGTATTAAGTATAAGTAATGAACAAATTAAACAACAGTAGGAATAGAATTATACTACTCCTGCTTTTTATTTTACCAAGCACAGTAGGGGCATATTTACTATTTATGACTTTTAAAGGTGTACCGCCTTTACCCGAGTTGCCTTACTATGGCCTCAACACAGTTTCGCAGACAGATACTACCTACCGCACTTTACCCAATTTTAGTTTGTTAAACCAAAACAAGCAACTTGTTAATAATGAGACTTTAACAAATGACGTGTTTGTTGTTGGTTTTTTTAATACAACTTGTAAAAATGGTTGTGATAAAATAATTGAAAATTTGGTTAAACTACAAGATTACTTTAATGTAGATGATGATTTTAAAATAGTAACCATAAGCACCAAGCCACAGCAAGATTTACCCCAAACCTTAAACGTTTATGCTAAAACCAAAGAAATAAGAGCAAAGCAATGGCATTTGCTAACTGCTGATTTTAGTAAAGGTGTCAATTTAGATTTGATAAATAACTTTATAAACGATAAGTTTTTTAAGTTAGATAAAGACAAGTTTCCTAACATAGCGCAAAATAACAAGCTATGGTTATTAGATAAACAACAACGCATACGCGGCTATTTTGATGGCAGCCAACCAGAAGATGTACAGCGCCTAAAAGAAAGTATTGAAGTGTTGAAGTTGAGTTATGGTACGCAAAAGAAGTATAGGTAGGTGAAAAGGTTAAATTCTAATTTAAAATGATGAAGAAACTGATATGCCAAGTTAAGGCATAAAAATGTATCTACTAAATAATGGGTTTCTGATAATAATTTATTAATGTAAATTTGTATTGCGAGTTATGACAAAAAATAAAGTTCAAACAGCAAATTTAATTTTAAAGAATAAACTTACAACATGGCAAATTATAACTTTACAGCTTATATAGAAAAGGATTCAGAAACAGGCTTATACTTTGGCTTAGTACCCAATTTACCTGGAGCACACACACAAGGTGAAACCTTAGATGAATTACAAAAAAACTTGAAAGAAGTAGTTTCTTTATGCCTTGAGGAGCTTTCAGAGGAAGAAAAAGGAGATTTAAACTTTGATTTTGTTGGAACACAGAAGGTTTCAGTTAGCGTATGAGTAAATTGTTTATTATAGATGCAAAGAACTTTGAAAAATTACTTTTAAAACTCGGTTTCAAACCAGTAAGGCAAAAAGGCAGTCATATTTTTTACAAACATTCTGATGGAAGATATACTACATTGCCGCATCATAAAGGTAGAGATTTAAGCAGACCTCTGATAAGAGCAATTCTGAAGGAGATAAAAATAACTGTTGAGGACTACAACAAATTAGTAAATAAAAAATAGAATATACCAATAGTAATTTGCAAAACCTCACTCCAAATCCCTAAGCAACTTTTGAGCTTTTTTGTAAAAACGATTATCATTAGTAATTTTATTTAAAGCTGTTATTGCAGCAACCTTATCTTCTTTTTGTAGATGGGTTAAGGCCAAATACCAGGCTGCACTTGCGCTATAATCTGTTTTATTATTAACTATTGGTGTAAAAATTTTAATAGCATCATCATATTTTTGTAATTGGTATTCACAATTAGCTTTAGCCATTTGCGCTTTTATATTATTGGGGTATTTAATAAAAAGATCTCTTGCTACAGCCCATTTTTCATTATTATACAACTGCTCGGCCTGGCTTAAATCTGTAGCTTCACTTTTGGTAGTAAAACTAACATCGTAAATTTGATAGTTAGCGTTTGCTAATTTTTTTGGATCAACATCACCACTAAAAAAAGTAGTAAAAAGCAACAAAGCCGCTGCCGCAGCAGTAAAAGGTATTAAATAACGTATAATATTTCTTGAACTTTTGGTTTCGGTTATGGGTACAATCGGCGTTTCCTCTTTTTTAGGTTCGCCAACTATAAATTCATCTCCTAAATTGTTAAGTAAACCTTCAATTTTGTCAAAATCTTTTTCGCTTGTGGCTGTAGCACTCAAAGTATCGTCCAAATCTTTATAGAAAG
>ENA-ORXT01002861-ORXT01002861.1-marine-metagenome-genome-assembly--contig:-NODE-2861-length-19933-cov-6.297844_pt1 | contig 19933 bp, 18 predicted proteins | sample MGYA00237868_ERZ511482 | MGnify/ENA metagenome assembly ERZ511482
CGGCTGATCATCTCCCGCTCGGGGTGGGACGCGAGCCATTCGCCGCCACGTCGCAGCAGCTTCTCAACTTCGTCGTCGCCGACCCAATAGTGCTTGTCGTCGTCGAGCACTGGCAGCAGTACGAACAACTGCTCCAACATGTCCTTCAGCGTCGCTGTGATTTCGAGGGTGACGTCGAGGTAACGACTGGCGCCCCACTCTGGGAACTGGTCGTCGAGTGGGATCGGCTTCGCCGAGACCTCGTAGCCGAGAGGCTCGAACAGCAAGCGCAACACGCTCTCGCCACCTCGACTCGGCAGCACCGGGACTCGGACAGACAGCGGAATCTTCTGCTCGGCCAGCTCAGGCCGATCCTTGCAGCGGCCCGTCATTGCGGTTCCGAACATCGTCTTGAGCGCCACCGACATGAACGACGAAGCTGCATACGGTCGGTCGTTGACGTACTGCGACAGGGAGAAGTGGCCGGCATTCTTGCCCCGTCGGCCACGGATCAAGCTGACTGGGTCGATGTCGACGATCAGCGCTGCCGTACATCGATCGTCGCCCGCCTCCGGGTAGCAGACGCGCGCCATCCCGAAGGACAGCTCCTTCTCATGCACACGGTTCGGGTTCTTGTGGAGAAGAAATCCGAGATCAGTAGCCGAGGGGACAGACGTCGAGATCGTCAGCAGCATCGTTCTGCTGTATCGAGGTCCGCCACCAGTGTCATGGCGACGAGACTACGCGAGTGCTGCGGCGTGTGCCGTTGTCGGTTTCAAGAGTCGAGTCCATCGGCCCAGAAGCGCCGATGTGCGTCGACGAGCCACTCGTTGACGACGTCCATGTTGGGCTCCGGTGGAAGCGGCGAGTTGTCCGCCAACTCCGTGAGGCGCGCCTCCATCTCGGTAGCGACCTCAAGCGCCTCTTCCTTCGTGTGGCCACCGGTGCGCAGGTCGCGCAGCCATGACCCCCATGGTTCGGGGATCGGGAGCGTGATCGTGCCGGTCTCCATCAGCTCGACACCCTGCACGCCCAGGCGAACCATATGCATGGCGTACTTCGTGTCGAAGCCGTACAGGTCGACCAGCTCGGGCCGGTTCGTGTGCTTGCCACCTCGGATGCCGAGCAGCCGTTCGCGCTGTGACTGCAGGTAGCCACGGAAACGCTCGCCGGCATGACGAGACAGCAGCGACGGAGCGAGCGAGCGCAGCTCATCGCCGAGGTCAGTCCGAACGATGATGTCTTTGTCAGCCACGAACAGCGGGAGCAGCACGGTCGGGTTGCCGTGCGCCGCCAACTTCATCCATTTGCGAGCGCTGTAGATCGTCAGGTCGACGTCGCCCGCGCCACTCCGGACACCCTCCGGCTGCGTCCGGAAGATGTACTGCTCAAACGAGCGAAGACCGCAGACGTAGTCAGCCGGCTCCAGGCAGATCCCCATCTCGTCTCGATCGTCCTGCCCGTCGACCGCCGTGCCATGTACACCCGAGCCGACCAGCACGCGCAGGATCTCACCATGCTCGGCGACGGTCCGGTGTTCTTCGGAAGAATGCGGTTTCTCGGTATTGCCCATTCCGCATTGTCACGCGAACTTGTGTCTTCGACAAAGCTGATTAATTCCGCCAACCGCTGGCACTTCGGCAGATCAGTCGGTGATCTCTGATCCGGCTGCCTCGTCATCGTTGGATCGACGAAGGAACACGAGCCTAAGTTCGTGGTCCCATTCGGTAAGCAGAGGGCTCACGCCGACGTGCACGACCGCTTCGAACTCGACTCGGCCGCCGCACTCTGCCCAGAGCTGTCCGGTCGCATCCTGTGCCTCTTCGCGATCAACGTCGCTCTCGACATCAAGCCACCAGTGCAACTGATTCGACGTCCGCGACCCCACGCCCACGGCGACAGCAGCCGTATTCGGGTTAATGGCTCCAAAGAGTGCCTGACCCGTCATCAGCACGAGCCAGTTCGCCCAATCCAGCTGCTCAACTTCAGCATCCGAGAGAGCAGGGTTGTAATGCTCACGCACCGCTTCAACCTACGACAGCAAGCAGAAGTGCCTCGAGCACGTTTCGATGCGAGGCTGAGTGGCAACCAGCGAGTGGGGAGATCTGAACAGGATGGTGAGATGCGATGGACATGGGGAGTCTGAGTGAGTAGCTATTGGATTCCGAAGTCGGTCGCCGAACTTGAGGCCGCTGTGACCAACTCGGCCGTGGTTGAAGGCACGTTCTTGGACTTCAAGGAGTTCCCCCACCGCACCGAGAGCGGTAGGAAGTCGGTAGCCGTCGACCTTGCCTCGTTCTCGGTTCACGGAGGCATCATCGTGTTCGGGGTCGCTGAGACGCAGAACGGTCAGTACGAACTGAAGCCGCGTGAGCACTGCTCCTCTCACGAGGCAGGACGGCGACGGCTATCTCATCGTCGAAATTCCAGCAAGCCCACGGTCTCCGCACATGGCGAAAGGCAAATACTACTCGCGTTCAGACACGACGAATCGAGCGCTCGCAGACTTCGAGGTACGAGAGCTGTGGCTACGGCACCTCGTACGGGCCGATCGCGCGGATCAACTTCTCCGGGATGAAATCGATCGCGACCCAACCCCGCCCGAGCTTCGCCAGAACGCCCACCTCTTTGTCGTTGCGCAGCCATTGTCGACCGATCGCCGGCTGTTGCTCGATGCAGTCGATGGCCAACTCCGCAGTTGGGTCAGCGCTCAACAACTCGGCAGTCAGAAATACTCGCCGAGTGCGAGCCATGCATCGACCATGGCGCGTCGAGCACATGGAGTAGGCCGGTCGACCTATGAGATCGGACCCGATCGAAAACTCAGACCGAACGGCGAGCACCCCGCTCGCGAGGACGGGCTCTTCGACCTCGAAGTTCGAGAGGACGGTGGTGTTCGACTATTCAACGCCAGGGCTTCCGACACAAGTCGAGGAATGGATGCGCTCTTCGGGCCGCTTATCGGCGGCGACACGAGTGCCGTGATCGAACTGGCCAGGCGAATCAGCTCAGCGGCGGAGTTTCTGGGAGGGTGGACCTTCGGCGTCGGCATCGTTGGACTTCGCAGTCAGAGCGCATTCGATCCCGACTTTCGCTCCTCGTCCGATCCGTATAGCGAGGACAGCTACGCGGAAACCTACGAAGCGTCCGGCGCTGAGCTGACTGCAGCTGGATCACCCATTCTCGACGCACTGGTCGGCCGCTTCTGCCGGAGCTCACTTTCCGCCTCGCAGACCCCAGCTGAACTAGACCTGTTCCGCAAGCTGGATCACCGTCGCCCTCTTGAACCTGACAGCCAGAGTCAGTCTGTCGATGGTTCGGCATCGCGCCAGTAACGGACGCGAAAAGTTGGCCCGAGCCTTCTGTCCAGCTCCAGCGCTAGCTCGCGCCCTCTTCGATCGAAGGCCGCTTCGTCGGGCAGCTTGGAGTCGGGCGGATACTCCTCATCGAGCGAGGCGTCGAACTCGCCTTGCCAGGCATGAAGCCCTGAGATCAGGTCGTCGGACAGCGGAAGTACTTCAGGGTCGACATTGGTGCCGTCGACCTCCTCCCAGAGAGGCCAACACCCATAGTCGGCCATGACCTTAAGTTTCCTCACACGACCATTGTGCCAGCTCGACGCAGCGACCTCGTTCCGCCCGCTGAGCACTTCGAGCTCCGCATGGAGACCTCGAATCCGTTTCGAGCAACCGGGATGGGCCTCGATGAGCAGCACCTGTTGCGGCGCCAGTCGGAAACGCGCCTTCGGGATCGGCAGTTCGACATTGCTCCAGAGCTGCGCCTCATAGGTCCCCGGATCGAGGCTCACGAACCTCGGCCGATTTTCGCGGGAGAGCTTGAAACTGTCGTAATACCGGAACTCCTGTACCGGTTTTCCATCGATCGCCAATTCCATCCGATACCAATCAACTCGCGGCCTCATCTGCATTCCCGAAGGGAATCGCGCCCCGATGACCACACCGGTGCTGCCGGCTTGAAGCATCTGGTCTGCGAGCCGACGGTTTGCCACCCCTGACCACGACGACATTCGGGGAAAGAGGTGACGCAGCACGAAGGCGTAGCTGCCGCCGAAGCCGAATTCGAACGCATCGAATCCTTGACGATCACCGTTGGCACTCACGAACGTCTCCCGATCCGGTCGACGACGGCGAGCTGACTGTTCGGCAACGCGTGGGCGTAAGTGTTCATGAGCATCTCGGGGCTGTGGCCGAGGATGTCGGCGCGATGGCACGCAACTCGCCGAGGTCACTCGCCTGGTGAACCATGTGGGTCGCCGCCGTGTGACGCAGGCCGTGCGACGTCAGCCTCGGCAACTCGGCGCTCTCGACGAAGCGTTCAAGCGCACGGTCGTACGAACGCGGCAACACCAACCGACCGACACAAGTCGAAACGATCAGATGGTTGTCCTCCCAATCCTCGCCAGCAACCAACCGTTCGGCTGCCTGCTCCGCACGACGTCGAACGAAGGCACGCATCGTGTCCTCGTCGATCGGGACCGTCCGACGCGACCGCTCGTTCTTGGCATTGCTCCACGAGGCGCCGGTCCGAGTCGCCACGATGCTCTCGTCGATCTTCAACGTCCCGGCATCGACGTCGAGGTTCTTCCACTTCAGCGCGAGCATCTCGCTGCGCCGCAACCCGTAGAGCACCGAAACCCGAAACGCGACCGCCCAACGATGGCTCGCCGTCGCTTCCAAGAACCGATGGACCTCGTCGGCCGTCCACGTCTCGGTCTCCTTCTCACGTACCGGCTTCGCCACGGTTCGAGGTAGACCAACACGAGCAGCAGGGCTCCGAGAGATCAGTCCCTCATCGACGGCCTCGGTCAACGCTGCTCGCAACACGGTCCGACAGATCTGAACCGAGCGCCTCGACAGCTTGCCGCCAGCGGCCAGCGCTTCGATCCAACCCGCAACGTCGTCACGGTCGAGCATCGACAACTAGATGTGATGACCGGACAGGTTGTCCCTGGCGTGATGGGATTGTTGGTCCGCTGAAATGAGTTGAGCCCTCCGAGCGAGGCTGTGTGTCTTCAACAACGCACATCCATCGCAAGGAGAGCTCAATGCCCAACGCTAAACCCCAACACCCGAACGCCGCGCTCACACCGCGCCAGCGCCGCAAGATGGTCCTGTTGGTGATCGACGACGGCTGGACCATCGAGGCCGCAGCCGAACGATTCCAGGTCGACGCGAAGACCGTCACCAAGTGGCGCGACCGTTACCTGGCAGAAGGAGACGACGGTCTCTTCGACAGGTCCTCGCGGCCGAAGACGTCGCCGAACGCAACACCACCAGAGTGCCGACGACGGATCGTCGAGCTTCGCAAACAGCGACGCTGGGGCGCAGCCCATATCGGTCACGAAGTCGGCCGAGCCGGCTCAACAGTCCAAACCATTCTGATCTCTGAGGGACTCCGCCGTCTCGACTCTGGTGACCGCGCCACCGCTGAACCCATCCGCCGCTACCAGCGTGATCGGCCAGGTGAGCTGGTCCATGTCGACGTCAAGAAGCTCGCCGGCATCCCCGACGGCGGCGGCTGGCGGATCCACGGACGCGGACGTGCGCCAACAGCCAAACGAGCGTCAACCGGCTACCGGTTCCTGCATTCGGCGCTCGATGACCGCACCCGCATCGTCTACTCCGAGATCCACGCCAACGAGCAAGCCATCACCGCTGTCGGGTTCTGGAAACGCGCCAACGATTTCTTCAATCAACTCGGCATCACCGTCGAGCGTGTCATCACCGACAACGGGTCTAGCTACCGATCCAAGCTTTGGCGGACCACGCTCGAAGACCTCGGCACGACACCGAAGTTCACGCGGCCTTACCGGCCTCAAACCAACGGCAAGGTCGAGCGATATCACCGGATCTTGCTCGAGGAATGGGCCTACATCCGCGACTGGCACTCCGACCGCGAACGCTCAGCTCACTACGAGCACTTCGTCCACTTCTACAATCATCACCGAGCACACGGCGCACTTGGATGGTCAACACCAATCGCAACGCTCAAGGACAACGTCCCCGGTCAACACAACTAGATGGCTCCGAGCCCGGCCTCGATGTGCGGGATTGCCCAGGCGTACTGCTCCTGTGCCTTCGGCGTGATGTCGGTGCGGCCAGCGACGTACCGGCGCACAAGCCAGCTCACCGTCCCCTTGTCAGCAACCGCATCTTCGACCGTCGTCTCGCGAGCGGCCTTCAACGCTGACCGCTGGGACTTGAACGTGCCGAGCTGTTTCGGCTTGTGCTTGCCCGTGGCGGTGTCGACTCCATCGACACGAACGACCCACTTGTCGCGCTGCTTGCGGACTATCGGAGAGCCCGTTGGCTTCCAGGCCATGACCTACTCCCTCGGTGAAAACCGATCCGAAGTCTGATACATCACTGATACATGGGCACTTCGACCGGTCGAGGCCAAGTGTATCACTCCTGGTAGGTGTGGTCGGGGTGGGGAGATTCGAACTCCCGGCCTCCTGCTCCCAAAGCAGGCGCGCTAACCAAGCTGCGCTACACCCCGTATCCGCCTCGTTGAGGCCCGATGAGCCTACTGAGGACTACAGGGCAAACGCGCTGCCGGTTCCCTCGGTCGGCGCAGGCCACGACCGCTCGCCGACAGCGAGCCCTGCGGCGGCGAACGCCTGCGCCAGTTGGCCGACGTGCAGACCAAGGCGACGATCGATGGGGTCGATGTTGGTCATCACCTGCACCGTGTCGAGGTACGCCCGCCGGTACGAAGCATCGTGCCCATGCGCCACGCCCGCCAGCACGTGAGCCAACTCATGGGCAGCCGTCGCAACCGTCATCTGCGGTGCGGCGAGACTGATCGTCGCTCGCTCGCCGGCCTCGCTGACCGTGCACCTCGTCGTGGACGATCCCGCATCGGCACGGGCACGGCGAACATCGACGCTCCCACCCGGCCACCACTCGCTACCGACGACGGTACGCAGCACGGCCGCAATCGTCGCGAACGGCTGGACCGCTTCGAGATCGGTGCCGTCGAACGCAGCCAACTCAGCGGCGTAGAGCGCAGCATGGTCAGACCCGGAAGTGTCGGGCGTGCTCACGACCGGCCTGCTCGCCCGATTGCTCGGCGGCCAGCGAGCCGGGTCCGGCCGACATCGGCACGACTCGCAGCTGCAGCCCCCGCTCCCCAACCCGTCACCTGCGCTGCGCTGGGTGCGCGAGCGGTCCGGACGCGCCCGAATGACCTGGCGGCGAACTCTTCGATCCGCTCGTTGCGCGTCGTCGTGGCGAGCGCCCGAGCTCGGGCGATGTCGTCGCCACCACCGGCACCGGCACCGGCACCGGCACCGAAATCGTGGTCGCTTGCGCGCTGTTGCGACTCCGCACGTCGGTTCGACTCTGCGAGGACGTCGCCGATGCGATCAGCGAACCCGAACAGGAACGATCGGCGGAACCGCTGTGTCGCCGCCCCCGTCTGCCGCCTGATACCGGCCATCTGCGAACCGGCCTGCTGATGCAACGAGGTGTACATCACCTCGACGACATCGAGGTCACTTCGAAAGCCCGCCGCCATCGCGACGGTGCCGTGCGGTCGCGACTGGAACACGACCCGCACATCGTGAGCGTCAGCGACGGCCTGGAGCAGCGACAGCCGAGCGCGCACATATGCCCCGCGGCCGATTTCGATCTCGCGAACATGCAGATCGTCGCCGGCATCGACGGCGGCGAGCCGGTCCGGATCGATCCGATGCGCGGCGATCAACTCAGCCGCCTTGCGCGAGAAGGCGTCGGCTTCGTGCGCATTCGTCGTCACTTCCGCCTTGTCGAGCAGTTTGCGAACACGAAGCAGGAGGTCGTTGTCGCCGAAGACGGTCATGGCCGGACCATCATGGCGTCATGGTCCCCGCTGACCAGGATGATTGCGCCGGCAACCTGTGTAGCCTCGCCTGACAATTGCCAGAGGCGGTTTGTTAAGAAAATCGACGTTTCGCTACCCAACGTGAATCTAGTATGACGTAGTGTGGCGGAATGAATTGGGAGGGGCGTCATGAGTGAAACAGCAACCGAGCAGGAAGTCTCCGAACGGGAAACCCTTCGGGCAGCATTGGGTCTCGCGCCCGAACCAGCCGATGTCGATGGCATCGTCGACGGCGACACCGTGGACAGCGACGAGGAAGAAGGTGACGGTCGCACGTTGCGCCGCACACGGAACCGCCAGCGCGTCATCGTCGCACTGCTCGACATCGTCCGCGAAGGCGAACTCGATCCGAGTGTGGCCGACATCGCGGATCGGGCCGAGGTCTCACACCGTTCCGTCTTCCGGTACTTCGACGACATCAACGACCTGGTCCGTACTGCGATCGACCACGAGATCGAGCATGCCATACCGCTCGCCGCGATACCCGACCTCGGCATCGGCTCGCTCGACCGCCGCATCGACTCCTGGGTCGACAGCCGCCTGCGCTTGCACGCTGCGACGTACCAAGTGGGCCGCGTCGCCCGGCACCGAGCGCCGGGCATTCCGAGTATCGATGATGGCATGAAGGTGATTTACCAGATGAGTGTCACAAGGATGCGGAACCACTTCGCCACGGAACTCGATTCCCTCGGTGCAGACGGTGGCATCATGATCGACGCCGCGATGGTCCTGACCTCGTTCGAGTCCTACGATCTCCAGCGTCGGATCATGGAACAGGGCACCGAGCGCATCCGCCGGATCTGGCATCTGGCCCTGCTCGAGTTGTTCACCCGTCCACCAACGAACTGACGACCGGCCACGTGCCCACCCCGCTACACTGCGGGGCCTACCTGCGGATGTAGTTCAATGGTAGAACCTCAGGTTTCCAACCTGACTACGCGGGTTCGATTCCCGTCGTCCGCTCCAATCGAAATCCCTGGCCAGAGCTACTCTGACCAGGGATTTCGTGCGTTACACGGTCGTTCCGGCTGACGTCGTCGACACACCACCAGCTGCGATTCTGTCCAACGGCGCCCACGCTGTCGCGTAGTGTTCGACGATGACGACCAATGGCTCCGGGCCCGGCGATGCAGGACTCGCGTCCCATTTTGCGGCCGACCCCGAGCAGGTCGCTGCGCTCTATGACCGGTGGGCCGAAGCCGACTACGACGCCGACCTCGCAGCATGGAACTACGAGGCCCCCGCACGGGCTGCGGCCATCGTCGCTCAGTCGATGGCGGGCAGGACGAACACACGGATTCTCGATGCCGGCTGCGGCACCGGTCTCGTGGGTGCAGCGCTTCGCCAGCTCGATGCCGGCGACCACGCTGTCCGCATCGTCGGCGGCGACTTCTCACCTGCTTCGACGGACGCCGCGCGGCGATGCGGCGCCTACGACGAGGTCGTGCACCTGGACTTGAACCGTCGGCTCGACTTTCCCGACGCTTCGTTCGATGCAGCAGTCAGTGTCGGCGTGTTCTCCTACCTGACCGACTCTCGTGGCACGATCGATGAGTTGCTCCGGGTCGTCGTACCGGGCGCCACGGTGGTGTTCACGCAGCGCACGGACCTGTGGGAAGCACGCGACTTCGGATCGATCATCGCTGCAGTCGCCGACGATCAACAATGCACTGCGCACGTGTCCGACGTAGCGCCCTACCTCCCCGGTCATTCCGAGTTCGGTGACCAGATCGGTATCCACTACGTGACGCTTCGGCGCACGACATCGGCGTGAACTCGAGTCGATGTGTTCACCGACACCACGAAAACGGACGCTGCGCGCCCGTCGTTTGCCCTATCGTGATCGTGTGCGCACGAGACACTTGAGACGGAGCAGTCGAATCGCTGCCCGTGTCGCAACAGTGCCAGTCAGTGCGCTCGCGCTTGTCGGCTGCACCTCTGACCCTGCGCCTGCCCTCCCGACGGTCACACCCGAGAGCGCCTATGTCGCCATCGTGCAGTGGGAAGTCGACCGGAGCGAACCGGTCGTCGACGAGGAGGGCAACATCGAACTTCCGGTCATCTACCTCGCCTCGACGTTGGGCGGCACCGTCGACGTCGGCGTACAAGCCGAAGTGGTCGCCACCGTCGACGAGGCTGCCGTGATCCGTTTCGCTGACGACCAGCGCGACGCCCGCGACGAAGGCCTCGAAGGCGAACCCGTGAAAGACGAGGGGGTGATGATCGTGCTCGATGAGTTCGACCCCGAGCAGTCTGTCGTCGACGCCCGTGTCTCGCGCTATCGGTCCATCGACGACGTCGCCACCTGGCGTCTCGAAGTCACTGCGACGGAGGCTGGCGCGGACGTCACGTCCGAGGAACTCGCCGACGAGGCCAACGACTGACGCGACCGCCGCCGAACTCGGCTACGTCGCCTCGGCCTGAACCTCACCGCCGAGCAGTCCGCTGACCGTCTCGAGTGCCGTGCGCGCATCGCTCGACGTGATCTCGCGGTCGATGTCGAGCGCCGCCAACCGCAACTCATCGAGCAGTCGCCGCCGCTCCCCGTCCTCGGCGCCGAATGGACCGTGTACCGACTGCGCAAGGTCCGCTGCCGCCGATGCGTCGATGATCGCCCGGCGATACTCCTTGGCCTCCCAGGCTTGGCGAGCGCTCAACACCCGCTGGCGTGCACTGGCCAGCGGGTCGACCTCAACGCCCTCGAACTGGCGAGCCTCGCGTAGGGCTCGTACGAACACGACGAGACCCGGGACGTAGATGCCGGTCAGGATGATCATGCTCACTTCCGGCGCCAGTGTGATCGGCGTGGCGACCGCTCCGCCGAGCACCCAGGCAAGCTGGAATCGAGTTTCGTAGCGGGCGCCTGCCCGACCCAGCAGCGCTTCTGGAGCGCGACGCTGCAGCAGTGCGTCGAATGCATTGCGGCCGAGCGTGGTCGACAGCCCGACGAGGGCGGCGATCACGAGCAGCAGCGGCGTCGACACGCCCAAGATGCCCACCGCAGTGAACGCTGCCGGTGCAGCGATGGCCAAACCAATCAGCTGTTGCTCGCGGAATCGACGGCGGAGCAACGTCGTCACCGTGTGCCCGGCAAACGCACCGATGCCGTAACACCCAGCCGCCAGGCCGTAGATGATCGCCGGCTGACTGTCGAGGCGCAGCGTGAACGCCAGGGTGAACAGGAAGAATCCGACCGCGGCGCGGATCGCCATCATGCCGACGGATCCGACGAACACAACTGGAAGGTGCGTTTCGGCGTATTCGACGTCGTCGGTCGCGACGATCACGTGGCTCGGCGTGCGTACCCGCAGCACCATCAGCGACGCCAGCAGGAAGATGAATGCTCCGACACGCAACGTCCACTCCGAGCCGCCCACCTGCAACAGCCCCGCTGCCACACCGGCACCGATGGCCGCAGTGATGCTCGCGAGGCGGGCCAGGCGCGCATTGGTGGCCACCAACTCGTCGGGATCGTCGACGAGCAGTTGCACCAGCGTCTGTTTCACGACACCGGAGGCCTTGCTCGCGATCAACAGCATCAAAGCCAGCGGGTAGAACGCCAGATCGAGCAGGAAGCTGACCAACGCCAGACAGCTCGCGGCGCGCAGCAGGTAGAAGATCGAGGCGACGAAACGCTGCGATCGGCGAAACCGGTCGACAGCAGGGCCGACGAGCGGAGCGAGCACAGCCAGCGGCGCCATCGTCACGAGGAGGTAGATCAGCACCTGCTGGCGTGATGCGTCCGGGCTGAGATTGAAGAAGAGCGACCCGGCGAGGCTGACCGACACGAATGCGTCAGCCGAGCCGGCCAAGCCGTGAGCAACGGCCAACGGCTTGATCGGACCATCGCCGAGCAGGAGGCGCCGCACCCGTCGGCGTAGAGGTGGCCGATGCGCCGCGCCGGCCGCTGTCGAACTGTCGGGCGCGACCTGCATTGCACACATCTTGGCCCACTCACGCCGACTTGCCGAACCAAGCCTCGTCGCGATGGTCGCTGCCTTGCCTAGAGTCCTGCACTCGACCGAACAACGAAATGACAACGGCGACGATGGACATCACGAACATCACCGAGATCTTGACCAGCTCGTTCGCGCTCGACGTCGATGAATGCCGGTTCCTCCCGGGCGAAGCGGACCTCAACATCTTCGTGGCCACCACTGACGGCGGCCGCTACGTCTGCAAGGTGCACCCGCCGGACACGTCGCTTGATCATCTTGACCTGCAGGACATCGCGCTCGACCGTGCGGCGTCTGCCGACACAGACCTCGACGTCACCCGCGTCGTTGCTCGACGAACGGTCCAGATCGACGGCACGAATCGAGTCGCGCGGTTGCTGACCTGGGTCGACGGTGAACCCATGGGCGATCGAGCGGCATCGTTGGCCCTCCTCCGATCGATCGGACACACCGTCGCACGCGTCGATCGAGCACTGAGCGACCTCCGACACCGCGCCCTCGGCCGACGGTACCGCTGGAACATGATGCAGAGCCACGACCTGCCGACGTCATCGGACCCGTGGGCCGCCGAAACCCTCCGGTCGTTCTGCGCAGACGTCCTGCCAGCGCTGCAGGCGCTTCCCCAACGGGCAATCCACAACGATGCCAACGAGTACAACGTCCTGGTCATCGACGACGAGCAGGTGACTCTGATCGACTTCGGTGACGCCGTGACCAGCCCTCGCGTCGTCGGGCTCGGCGTCGCGATCGCCTATGCGATGCTCGGCCAGGTCGACCCGCTGGCCGCTGGCGCCGCAGTCGTCGGTGGCTACCACGAAGTCGCGCCACTTCACCTCGATGAGCTCGACGTGCTCGACGCAGTCGTTCGCACACGTCTTGCGATGAGCGTCACCATCGCTGAGCAACAGATTCGGGACCAGCCGGACAACGCTGCGTACCTCGGCATGAGCCAGGACGCCATCGCATGTCTGGCTGCGGTGCTCACCGACATCGCCCCTGCGCTCGCTTCCGCCACGTACCGCCACGCTTGTGGTTTCATCCCGATTTCAGCCGAGCGCCATATCGAGCGGTTCTTCGGGTCCGCCGAATTCGACCCGGCGCCGATGGTCGCAGCCGACCTTTCCCGCGCCCAGATCATCGATTGGAGCGCTGCAGCAGACCGCCTTCAGGAGATCCCGCAGGACCGGCCGAGTCTCGGCCGGTATGGCGAGCTCCGCACGATCTATGACACACCCGCCTTCGGAACGCCGTTCGAGGAGCGACGGACGCTACACCTCGGTATCGACGTCTTCGTTCCGGAGGGCACGGCAACTCGATCACCACTCGACGGTGTCATCCACTCCTGCGACATCCGCGACCAGCCCGGTGACTACGGCGGCGTCGTCATCATCGAATACCGCACTCCGGCAGGACCTCGATTCTGGATGCTCGTCGGACACCTCGCCCACGCGAGCATCGACGCACTGGAGCCAGGCGACCACATCGGGCGCGGCGAAGAGTTCGCGCTCGTCGGGACACGAGAGGAGAATGGCGGTTGGGCGCCGCACCTCCACGTCCAACTCTTCACTGACCTGCTCGATCAGACCACTGAACTCGACGGCGTCGCTCGCGCCAGTCAGCGCGATGTCTGGATGTCGATCTCACCGAACCCGGCACCACTCATCGCCGGTGTCGACACCGCCGCAGTGCGCGCCCCTCACAAACGCGACGCGGCGTCGATCTCAGGCCGACGACGGACGAACCTCTCCCCGTCGCTGTCGCTCAGCTACGCCGAACCGCTCCAGATCGTGCAGGGCGACGGTGCCTCGCTGATCGATGCACAGGGCCGACGCTGGATCGACCTCGTCAACAACGTCGCACACGTCGGTCACGAGCACCCGCGTGTCGTCGACGCCATCGCGCAACAGGCCCGTCAGCTGAACACCAACACCCGCTACCTGCACTCAAACGTCGTCGACTACGCGCAACGTCTCGCCGGATCGTTCCCCGATCCGCTCTCCGTCGTCGTGCTCACCAACTCCGGCAGTGAGGCCGTCGACCTCGCACTGCGCATGGTCCGCACCGCGACCGCCCGCGAGGGGGTTCTCACCCTCGACTGGGGCTATCACGGCAACCTCTCGTCGCTCATCGAGATCAGCCCGTACAAGTTCAATCGCGCAGGCGGCTCCGGACGATCTGAACGCGTGCGGATCTGCGAACTTCCCGATCCGTATCGCGGCGACCACGGAGCCGACGGTGCCGCCTACGCCATCGACGTTGCTCGCCAAGCCGCCGACCTCGCCGCAGCCGGGCTGCCCGCAGCGGTATTCGTCCATGAATCGATCTCGGGCTGCGGTGGCCAAGTCGATCTCGCTCCCGGCTACCTCCAGGCAGCGTACGCACACGCTCGAGACGCCGGCGCCCTGTGCATCGCCGATGAGGTGCAGTGCGGTCTCGGCCGAGTCGGCACCGATTGGTGGGCGTTCGAAGCGCAGGGGGTCGTGCCCGACATCGTCACGATGGGTAAGCCGCTGGGCAATGGTCATCCGCTGGGTGCCGTGATCACGACCCCGCAGGTTGCCCGAGCGTTCGCGAACGGCATGGAGTACTTCAACACCTTCGGCGGCAACCCCGTCTCTTGCGCTGCAGGCCTCGCCGTACTCGACGTCATCGACGACCAACGGCTGCGAGCCCACGCATCAGTCGCCGGCGAGCACCTGATCACTGGGCTGCGCTCGCTCGCCGATCGGCATGAGGTGATCGGCGACGTCCGCGGGCGCGGCCTCTTCATCGGGGTCGAACTCATCGACGATGCCTCGACCAGAACACCCGCCACGGCACTGACGGCACGCGTCGTCGAAGCCGTCTGGCGGCGCAGCGTACTGATCTCGAGCGACGGCCCTCACGCAAATGTGCTCAAGATCAAGCCACCACTCGTCATCACCACCGCTGAACTCGACCATGTCGTCGACGCCCTCGACTCAGCACTCGGCGAGGTTGCCGACGCCACGAGCTGACGCCTGCCGCACAGTGTGAGAGGCTGCATCATGGCGTTCGGACAGTCTTCAGGCCCATCTGCCACTGGCCAGCAGGTGCGCACTCTGCTGGAGCTCCTCGAAGCAGCGGGTCACAGCGACTTCAAAGATGCCCGAGGGCCCATGGGTTTCACGCAACGCCAGGCCGGCGGCAAGTTCACGCGTGACGAGGCCGAGGCCTTCATCGAGCAGCTCGAAACCGAGATCCATGGCGACGGCCCACCCGCTGACTCGCGGCCACCGGCGCCCCGCGCCACGGCGCCCACCTCGAAGATCGCGCCACGCCAGGATCAGCCACGCACGAAACGGGCCAATCCGGCTCCGAAGGCTGCGAAGCCAGCCAAATCCTCCAAAGCTGCCGGAGACGCTCCGGACCTGACCGATGTTCCCGTCGAAGCGCTGGCCGCCGAACTGCAACGGCGCGGCTGGGTCGTCCTCGAACCCTGAACGCGCCGCGTCGTGCTGTCGTCGATGCGCATACACGAGACTCGCCGCCCACGGTCTCGTCGCGTCGACAGCCCCCACGATTCCCTGCGTACCATCAGGGGTTCGCTGCACCATCGTCCTTCCCGCCAGGTTGGCTCTTCTCAAGATGGCAGATGAGTTCGGAGGGTCGAAACCTTCTGGTCGGCGGCCGTGATCCTCGCCCACGCAAGCACGCCAGGATGCGCAGTCTTGAACTCGAGAGCTTCGTTGACGGTTGCGGCGAGATAGATGGCCGTCGCTCGGGCTCCGAGAGCGTACGCCGCAGTGGTGACAGGCGGATGATGTCGATGACCACCACGGGCCGTCCACGCCGTCCAGTTCCCAGCGCAAGACTTGGCAACTTCCCATCGGCCCAGTGTCGCAGCCCAACTGCCGGCACCGGGTGAGCATTCCGGAACAGATGGCCACCCGCTGTCGTGCCGTAGTGTGCGTGGCCGAAGTACCGATTGGGGCGGGCTGCTATGGAGCAGCCGGGCGAGGTGGGAACTCGCTGCGCGACCCGCTGAACAGAGCAAGGTGGTTGAGACCGCCCGATGTCCGTTCGTGGAGTCCTGTTCCGTCGGGCGATTGTTCGATCACGATGTAGGTGTCGTCGAGCTTCCAGCTCTTTCCGTCTGCCCAGTCCTGAAAGCGCGTGTAGCCGAGCGTCTCGAGAAGCCAGCCCCAACTCGTCGTCGCTCGCTGCAGGTTCGGGACCCAGATCTCGATGTGATGAACGAGACCGGTCCGCATCGCAGAAGGTTCTCACGCCGTGGGGAATACCATCGAATCTTCGCCGCGCGATCTGATCGGGGCTGCCCGTCCTCGTCTGCCTTGGTCACGATGCAGCAGCCACCAGCCACGCCGTGACGATCACGACGAAGACGAGCATGATCGCTTCGGCAGTCACCGTCGACCGGAGTTCGGCTTGCAACTCGGGCGAGTCCGGGTCAGCGTCGAGCGCCGGCACGAGACGGAAGTGGTTGTACGCACCGCCGACGGCGGCAAGCCCGACGGCTCCGGTCTTGAGCAGCAAGATCTTGCCCCACGGTGTACCGGTGATTTCGCCGAACGAGTCAAGAACGAGTACTGCCATGACGAGGCCGACAACGATCACCGATGCGAGCGCAATCGTCGCGATCTTCGAGAACCGCACGACCATTTCAGCAGCGCGCATAGGGCGGCCCGCTCGCGACCGAGACCACGCGACTGCAGCCATCGCGACGACCCCACCGACCCACACGGCGCCGGCAACGACATGGACGCTGTTGACCAGAGCATGCAACGGCCGAACGCCCTTGCTGACCGTGTGCCCGTCAAACCAGAACGAGACGACGATCATCCCAGCACCGCAGAGCGCCGGCCATGAAGCGCTGGTCGGCAGCCACCGCCACTGCGAGTCGACGGAGCGGTTCGCTTCGACCCCGCCGCCGCAATCTTCGATGACAGCGGCGGACAACGATCGAGCGGAGGCTTGCGTCACAGGCGACATCGCTGCGCGAAGCCCGAACAGCAACCCGACTCCACCGAGCATCCGCAGCACGGTTGCCGCACCGGCACTGCTCGACAATGAACCCAACATCGAGTCGGCACTGATGCGAGAGACCCCGACATACTCGATTGCAGCCCCGACGGCGATCACACCACCCAGCAGACGAACCGCACCAAGTGCTCGGTTCATCTCACTGCGACGGCCGCGCAAAACCGACCCGACGAATGCCAAGCCACCGAGCCCGAGGGTCGCACCGACGAACCCGATGACACGACCCGTCGTGGCAGTGCCCTCACCCGGCTGCGAGTTGTCGACGAGGAGGAACTCGTCGAGTGACTGCTGCGGCCCGATGTCGTCCGCTGCGGGCGCCACTCCCGACGCATCTGTCTGTTCGATTGCGGCTTCGGCGGCCTCGGTCTCGGTCTCGGTCTCGGCTTCAGTCTCGGCGGTTTCGGCGTCGGCCTGTCCATCGACAACGGTGTCCGGGGTTGCATCCGTCGCCGGTACGGCAGCGTCCACATCCGTCGTTGGCAGAGTCGTTGGCGGCGCAGTTGCCAAAATCGTTGGCGGCGTTGTTGCCAAAGTTGTTGGAGGAACAGTCGCCGCAACGACGGCGGGAGCGTCGACGGTGAATGTGAACGCTCCTTCAACCGGGTGCGCGTCGCCTGCTTGCACACTCCAGCGGATGCCGATCTGGCCGCCCGCGAGCGGCGGATCGAAGTCCAACTCGAAGACCTTGTCATCGGAGGTCCGAATCTCGAACGGCTCCTGCAGTTCACCGGCCGCTGTGAACGCGACGAACTGGTCACCCGCTGGCGTCGCCTCCGCGGTGAAGACCAGCGTCACGACGCTCACTGGCTCAGCCACAACGGCGTTCGCTGCCGGGGTCGACGATTCGAAATCGGTGTGGGCGGCAGCCGGTGAAGCCCCGAGCGTCAACGAGACACAGAGAATCAGCAGCGCAACCAGCGCGCGGCAGCCCCGAGCCCGGCTCATGAGGTACTCCCGGTGAAGAGGCGGAGCCGGGCGCTGTTCAGCACGACGCTGATCGACGAAAACGCCATCGCTGCGCCAGCCACGATCGGGCTCAGCAGCCCGGCCATCGCCAGGGGAATCGCAAGCGCGTTGTAGCCGAACGCCCAGCACAGGTTCTGCACGATGGTTCGATAGGTGCGCCGGGACAGTTCGACCGCAGTCACCACCCCAGCCACGTCGCCGCGCATCAAGGTGAGATCACTCGACTCGATCGCCACGTCGGTGCCCGTACCGATCGCGATGCCGAGGTCGGCCTGGACCAGCGCCGGAGCGTCGTTCACGCCGTCGCCGACCATCGCCACGACCTCACCGGCGTCCTGCAGGCGCTGCACCTCGAGTTGCTTGTCGGCGGGCAGCACCTCGGCGATCACGCAATCGATGCCGACCGCATCGGCGATCGACTGGGCGGTACGAGCGTTGTCACCGGTGATCATTGCCACGTCGAGGTCGAGGTTGCGCAGCCGTTGGATTGTTTCAACCGCCGAGGCCTGCAAGGTGTCCGCAACAGCGATGACGCCACGCACCGTTCGGTCCCACCCCACGAACACCACCGTGCGACCCAGCCGCTCGAGACGTTCGGCATCGGTGTCGAGACCGGCGTCGAGTGTCAGACCCGCCTGTACCGCCAGTTCGCGCCGACCGACCCAGACGGTCACCCCGTCGACATCAGCCCGGATGCCATGGCCCACGACGCTCTCGAATGCTGTCACCGTCGCGAGATCGCCCGTGTCGGCGCGGGCAGCGTCGGCGATGGCACGACCGATCGGATGCTCGCTGTCTGACTCGACCGCCCCGGCTTTCGCCAACAGGTCCGCTGTCGCCGCTGATTCGCCGACGATCACGTCGGTGACCGACATCGACCCCTCGGTCAACGTGCCGGTCTTGTCGAACACGATCGTCGAGATCTTGCTCGTCCGCTCCAACACCTCGACAGACTTGATGAGGATGCCGAGCTGGGCACCGCGGCCGGTTCCGACCATGATCGCCATCGGTGTGGCGAGACCGAGCGCACAGGGACACGCGATGATCAGCACGGCAACCGCTGCGTAGACGCCGTCACTCGCGCTCGAGCCGATGACCGCCCAACCGAGAAATGTGAGCAGAGCGATCGAGATCACGACGGGAACGAACACTGCTGAGATCCGGTCGGCGAGTCGCTGGGCGGCGGACTTGCCGGTCTGCGCGTCCTCGACCAGCTGCACGATCTGAGCGAGAGCCGAGTCGGCGCCCACAGCTCGTGCTCGGATCGTCAGCGCGCCGGAGGTATTGACCGTGGCGCCGGCGACTCTGTCACCGGGCTGCTTGTCCACCGGCATCGACTCGCCGGTCAGCATCGATTCGTCCACGGCACTCGCACCGTCGACCACATCACCGTCGACCGGAATCTTCTCGCCGGGGCGGATCTTCAACAGGTCGCCCACGACCACCGTCTCGACAGGGACCATCTCTTCGCCACCGTCTCGGATGCGCCGCGCTTCCTTGGCGCCCAACTCGACAAGAGAGCGCAGTGCCCGACCCGCCTGACTCTTGGCACGTGCTTCGAGATATCGGCCGAGTGAGATGAAGAACAGGATGACGACGGCAGCCTCGAAGTACAGGTCCATGCCGCCGGTCAGCAACTGGAACACACTGAACCCGAAGGCTGACAATGTGCCCATCGCGATGAGGGTGTCCATGTTCGCTGCGAGGTGTCGGGCCCGCCGCGCCGCGCCGACCAGGATCGGCCAGCCGACGTAGAACTGCACGGGCACTGCGAGCGCGAATTGCAACCATCGCAACCACGTCGTCTCCATGGCGACGTCGTGGTAGAGCATCGTCGACAGCATGAAGACCGCAACGGGCGCTGCGAGCAACGCCCGCCGCAGCCACATCGCACGATGTGCTGCTTCGACGCCATCGGCTCGCGCTGCCCGCTCGGCTCGTTCAGCCGCCGTTGGACCCTGCGTCTCTGCTGCAACGACGAGCACATAGCCGGCGTCGCTGACAACCGAGCGGAGCAATTCGGCATCGAGTACCGATCCGGCAGCAGCGGTCTTTTTTTTTTTTCAAGCAGAAGACGGCATACGAGATCGAAACGTGACTGGAGTTCAGACGTGTGCTCTTCCGAT
>ENA-ORXT01002864-ORXT01002864.1-marine-metagenome-genome-assembly--contig:-NODE-2864-length-19921-cov-50.722233_pt1 | contig 19921 bp, 20 predicted proteins | sample MGYA00237868_ERZ511482 | MGnify/ENA metagenome assembly ERZ511482
AAAGATTGTATGATGATACTCTATTCTAATCGAGATTATGTTGACGGACATTTTTTTAAATATTTGAATATCGGATTCTTGAGCTTGATAGGTGGAGAAAATAAATCTATCGAATATAAAGCAGACATGCCAGTCATATATTCTATGGAAGACGTATCTGGGTTCTATGATCAGGTAGGAAGAAACACTCAGTATATTATCCATCCAGAAGAAATCTGCGCTGATAATTTTGTGTATACCATTCTGAGTAAGAAAGACCTCCCTGACACTCAGATTATAGATGAGATCAGAGGGATACTTAAGAAGTAAGCAGTTACTAATCTTGATTCTGTCAATGTCCAGAAAGTAGGTTCTGGCTAAAGGAAATAGTTAGAAAACGATTTGGCAAGACAGAATGGTGGTGCAAACCAAAAAATATGGCAAGTGTCAAATTGTAATGATGGAACTCCGAAAACTTACAGAGATGGATAAGCTGACCAAAAATTATGATAAATTGATGAGATGTATTACCCCGTTACAATTCAGATTCGGTCAAATTTCGGGTACAGAGTGTGATTAGTGTTGTTATAAGTTTCTGATGCAATGAGGTTGCGGTAATTCTTAACATCCTATTCTTAATATGGTGTTCTTATCCCACTGGGCAGTATGTACTGAGATGTAACATAGAGAGTGACTCTGGCATAGATAGAGTTATAAGGGTAATAAATTAAGGCATAGTCTTTAACCTTTTTGATAATAGTATTGTTAGCAAGACTATGATCTTAAATGTTACATATCCGTCACCTAAAGATAAGAGAGACATGGCAAAGGTTGTAGGTCCATCTTACAACCTAATGGAAAGAATAAAAATGGGCGGTATCGGCACCTCAAAGCTTACAATCATAGAAGCAACCGAACCCATTCACAACCTTTTGACCTTAACAGGAGACACCACCTACTGTCACTTAGAATGCCGCAAGAAAGGCTTAGTAGTAGGATTCCAGACAACGATGAAAATATATGTGTGGCTCATTCCTTACTACCAGTTGTCTGTATATTACAACTCTGGTCAGATGACAATATATGGTCCTAAGAATAGCATAAAAGTAAAGGCACCTTTCAATGGAAGTATTGATAAAAAGTTTATTAGAAAACTACTTGGACTTAAGAGCAGTGCTTCCCCAGGTCTGTAAAGAGTCCCTTATCGGAATGTCATATATCGACAGAAGCTCGTCGTAGGTTTCCTATGCTAATTAATATTCGCTTATCACTAAAATTATTTCTTATCATAGAAATCAATATGTATAAAATATGCTAGGAATTTTCTATGATGTGATCTTAACTTAGTATGCTCACTTTGATGCTGGACATCCATTTTTTGATTATTCTTTTTATGGAATATTTTTAGTCATGGGACCTCGTATTTTGCTGAGGTATAGAAATGATATCGTAAAAACATAAGATATAGGGATTAACGTTTTATCGAGTCATCCCTACATCTATACTTTTCAGAATTCACAGATTACCAAACTTAACCAAGTTATATTCTGGGCTACAGTCAAATAAGTTTTTGAGTATAGTCATATGACCAGAACCAAATAAGATCATTACTCGATCACCTGGCTCTGCTATCATTTGGACATTCCTGTATATTCTGAGGTTACGTGAGTACCAGTTAAGCATTAGTGCATCTGTGCCTTTGTAATCTTGGTTCTTAAAGTCACCAATTAGATATGCTCCCCAGCCTCGATCTATCACTTTGTCACTATTCATATGTTTAAAGTAGGTGAGTAGATCATTGTCTATAGTTATCTTATCATCGCGATCATACCATTCATTATACTTTGCTGAGTATCTATCTTCACTTTTATAATCGTATCCTTGGAATACATTGTCTAAAAAAGGATGGAACGCTAATGAGTCTTTGTGGTTCCCCATTTCTCTTGCCAGTGTTCTAGCATCTACTCCGTAGAGCGTATCTATATCAAATGCTTGCATCAATGGAAAAGCTATCTGATCCACCTCGCGAGCACCTGCGCTTTCAGGTTGTTTTATATATTTTCTATATCGGGCCATTAGATACCCTGTGTTGGGACCTGATTCTACTAGTATTTTAGTAGGGCGAAATTTAGCAATGTGATCTACAAGTTGTTTCATCTCTTTTTGTCTATCAGGCGAGAGAACATTCACTTGGTCTTCCTCAGCAGTCACATGAGCATCCAATCCGTAATATGCAAAATGAAATGTTCCGACTAATAGTACCTCAGGTGTATTTTCACCTTTTTGTAATATGACATCAGGGTCCTCGATCATATAATTAGATTGCGAGTAAGATGTAGCAATTGTAATGAGTAAGCAGTTCAGAATGATAATTATATTTTTCATGATGATGTATTTTTTTTTAAATAATTAATAACATCACAATACTATTACCTATTCATACCGAATAGAAATAGAATCGGTCAATGAGATTATTTCGTCTTTGTATGGTAAGGAAAGTTAGCTCAGTTCATTTTACCGATGACTTATCCCATTTCACCGATTTAGCTTGTAGCTTCATTCGTTTATATAGATATTAATGTTATAATTTTAGATATGAAGTATGGTTTCTTTAGTTTTATAATTTGTTATCTACTATATGACTTCATTAATGATCCATTAAGAGATATCTTGATTGACGGTGAGTGGAGACAACTGTTCGATTTTATAGAGAGTAGAAAAAGGTTTCTACTATTCACTAGTTTTAATCTTAGCCTTCTTTTGTATAGTCTTATATCTTACACAGGACTCTATTATTTTTTTCCAAAAAAGAAATACATATTATGTGCCCTTATAGTTATCATATCAATTTTGTGTCCTATAAGCATAAGGTATTTTTTAGAGCAATATTTATATGAAGTCATCTATGGATTTGCGAATTATAAGAAAGGCGTGTCACTTCTGTATTATGCTTCTGACAACTATTATTATGCGATCAAGTATGTCTCTTTCGGAATAATTTTCTTTTTCATTAAATACATTTTCTATAGAGAAAAGCAACAGAAGCATATGGTGATAGAAAATCAAAAAATGGAGTTATCTCTACTTAGGTCGCAAATCAATCCCCACTTTTTGCTGAACTCTATGAATAACATCTACGCAATGGTCTATAAGAATTCTGACAAGTCATTGCAAGCGATAGATATGTTATCCAGTGTCCTTAAATACTCTCTGTATGAGCAAAGAGATTTTGTAACATTGAAGGAAGAACTAAGTAATGTGAATAAGCTGATCGATCTCAATAGGCTTAAATATGATTATGATCTTGCCATAGAGACAACGATTGCTGATGGTTTAGATAATGTGATGATTCCTCCATTTCTTATAATTCCTCTTGTAGAGAATGCATTCAAGCATGGCAATCTCAAGAATGCCTCAGAGCCATTCACATTAGGTATAACCGCAATTGGTGCAAGGGTCAATGTCATTGCTACTAATAAGAAAAGTAACCACCTGAAAGATAAAGTAGGAGGGATAGGATTAGATAATATAAAGAAGAGATTGGAGATATTATATGCTGATAATCACTATTTTGAAGTATCAGAAAATTCTGACACATTTACAGTTACCATTAAGTGCCCTATAAAATGATTAGATGTATCATAGTAGATGACGAGCCACTCTCTATAGAGCTACTATCGTCGTATGCATCTAAGATAGACAAGCTTAATTTGGTGCAGACATTTAGCAATCCATTGGAGGCTCTTGCTTACTTGCAAAATAACGAAGTCGATCTTATTTTCTTAGATATACAGATGCCGGAATTGAGTGGGATTGATTTCGCGAAGGTTGTCAGTAAGAATGCATCTGTGATATTTATCACCGCTTATCCAGAATACGCAGTTAAGGGTTTTGAGCTGAATGCTGTAGATTATCTGATGAAGCCAGTGACATTCCAGCGATATGTAGAATCTGTAGATCGGATAACTAATAATAAACAGAAGGCAGGTGATACGACGGACAAGCGAGATTACATAATGATAAAGACTGAACATCGTCTACAAAAAGTCAATCTATCAGATATCTTATATCTCAAGGGAATGGGAGATTATGTATCGATCGTATTGCCGACTCAAAAAATTATGACCCTTGAAAACATGAAGTCTTTCCAAGAAAAATTATCTCGTTATAATTTCATGCGAGTGCACAAGTCTTATATTATTTCTATTGATAAAATAGAATTCATAGAAAAAAATCGAATTAGCATTGCAGAAGAATTAATTCCAATCAGCGCAACCTATCAAGGTGACTTCTGGAATAAAATAGATGCTAATAGGTAATACATTTCTGACTGCTAATTAGAAAGCAGCAAACATTCCGCCTATCATCGCAAAGACAATTCCGATACCATAAATAATGACTGTAACCAATGTAAATATCCCTAAGAACTTATAACAAGATTTTAGGTTTTTAATACTTTCATTTAGTGATGCCTGATCATTAGATGCTAGAGCAGTTTTCATTCGAGTGGCAAACTTGTAGAGATACATTAACGGAAAGTAGTAAATGATTGCGATTATGATATACATGAACGATAAGGCACCACCTCCGAGAGCACCTGCTAATCCTCCGCCACTGTCTGCCATAGTAGAGCTCATCATAGTCCCCATGAATGCACCCATGGCTAGTGATGCTAAGATCATAATGACAAGCATTACAAATCCTACAATGGCTAATAATTTGGCCCATTTTGCTGTTTCTGTTAGGTAGGCTTTAGTTTCTTGGTTCAGCACAAGATTATCCGAGTTGAGATTGTTGTCCAGTATGTCGCTCATGGTTTTGTTTTTAAGTCAGTTATATGTTCATTTAGTCTTTCATAAATGAATATACAACTTCTTACAAAAATATAGCCCTTCTCATATATCTAAGATCTATCAGATATATATTAAAATACTAAAGGAACACTTATGTATGCGACGATTATTCTAAGAGCCATGTGGAGTCTGAATATATATATCCAATAACTCCTGTATTTCTCTGTAAGAAAATGATTGCAGGTGTCATTCCATTGCCATTTAGCCCTAGTGTCAGAACGTCAGTATAATCTATCCCGTTGATAGTGACAATATTAGCAACAAGGTCTGGGTTTGGGATAGAAATAATTGCGCCACTTGCTATGATGGTACCGTCTTCTGATAGTATACCCCATAACTGGTCCCTATTACCAAGGAGATCATCATCTCGATTAAACTACACTTGTAGAAATTCTGGGAGTTCATCATTCTCCATATAGAAGAATGGCCTTACAGTAGTCACTGTACATTCTTTATCAGCCTCTTCTCGGAATTCTACATCATTCTCTTATTCTTGATTTCCAGATACTTATTGATCACATTAATAGAAAGGTCTTCTGGTTTTGTTAAGATAGTTTGTATGCCGTGTATGTTGAGAGTACGGGCGATTAGGTTTTTTTCTGCGATTGCTTTTTCTGCGAATGTCTTCTTGTATATGTCAGACTTGGTTTCACATACTTTTTCTATAGCACTGAGTATTTCTGTATTGATAAATAATATAACCACAAGAAGGTGCTTCTTACCCATGCGAGATAGGTATGGAAGGTTTCTTTCTAAGTCTACCATTTGCTCGAAGTTAGTAAAGAATAGTATGATACTACGACGCCTTATCTGTTGTCGTGTGGTATAGTATAATAGCTCAAAATTGGATTCCTTATACTCAGTCTTTTGATTATAGAGTTGTTGTGATATGCCTTCCAGCTGACCAGTGATGGCTTTAGCTCTGACGATACTTCCTATCTTATCTGAGAAGGTGATTAGTCCTGCCTTGTCATATTTTTTGAGAATGATATTACTGATGACCAATGCAGAATTAATCGCATGATCTAACAAGGTGAGATCAAAGAATGGCATCTTCATAGATCGACCCTTGTCTATGATACAGTATACCGTCTGAGACCTGGTATTCTGATATTGATTCACCATCAGCTGATTCTTTCTAGAGGTCGCCTTCCAGTTAATAGATTTTATATTATCACCTTGCAGATATGGTTTTATATATTCGAACTCATCGTTCTCACCGATCTTTCTGACCTGACGAATACCCGTAAGTATGGCAGTCTTAGAAAATACCTGCAATGCATATCTCCTCATCTGTATGATGCTGGGGTGTACCTCACTATGATAGGGTATAGATATTACTTTTCTCTTCTGTAAGAATCCGGGTATTCCCATCGATATATATAACCACACATTACCGAAATCGTATGCACCTCTCTCAGTCGGTCTTATGACAAACTCCTCCGTAATCGTAGACTTAGGAATAATGTCCTTATCGAGTATATGCGACCGATGTTGTATCTGTTCTGGTAGTTCATCTACGAGTAATATTTTTGCTCTATATTTAGAATCATTCGTGATGTTATATTTGATGATCTGCTCATCACCTAATGATAGCTTCTCTAAGACATTTCTGTCGCAAGTAATCTGTCCTTCTATTGTAGATAGAAGATACCACTCGACGATACAAGTCAGTAGAAATATTCCCAGTACTATCTTAGCAACTATAAATACAACTGGATAAGAATACGACAATACAAACAGTATGATGCACACCGCTACCGCGATAAAAAAACGATTATGAAGATATAGATTTCTAAGCATTGGAGTTTTTCTATCTAGGAACTTCTAATGTCTTAATGATCTCTGCAATAATACCAAAACTTGTCAGTCCTTCCATCTCTGCATCTGGTGTCAATATCATCCTATGATTAAGAACATGAGGAGCTACATATTGTATATCATCTGGTATGATATAATCTCGCCCAGCCATGACAGCCGTGACCTTAGATGTACTAAGTAAAGCTAATGATGCTCTCGGTGATGCGCCTAAGTATACCTTACTATGATTACGAGTCTCATGTACAATCTGAGTGATGTACTCCAGCATCTGTTTTTCTATATGGATATTTTCGAGTAGAGATTTGATTTCTATAAGTTTAGCCTCATTGAGTACAGCATTAATGGAATCCAGATTTGGTCGACCAGGCTTGTTTTTAAATCTATCTATGATTTCCAGTTCTTCCAAGATCGTCGGATATTGAAGATTGATCTTCATAAGGAATCTATCCAGCTGTGCTTCTGGTAACCTATAGGTGCCTTCTTGCTCTATAGGATTTTGCGTCGCTATAACTATGAATGGTCTGCCCATCGGATAAGTAATCCCATCAAAAGAAATCTGCTTCTCTTCCATCACCTCAAAGAGTGCCGACTGTGTCTTAGCAGGAGCACGATTGATCTCATCTATGAGTACCACATTAGAGAAAATAGGTCCTTTCTTAAAGACAAACTCTGAAGACTTCATATTAAAAATACTGGTACCTAATATATCCGCCGGCATCAGATCAGGGGTGAATTGTATACGAGAGAATTCTGTATCTATCGTCTTAGCAATCACTTTTGCACTTAGTGTCTTAGCGATACCTGGGACACCTTCGAGTAGGATATGTCCATCCGCAAGTATGCAGGTTATCATCAGTTCTATCAGATCTGACTGACCGACGATTATCTTACCACATTCTGCAAATAGCTCATCTATCTTATCTCTTATCGGGGATAAGTCAGTCCTCGACTGGAACTGATAGGGAGCTTGTGAGCTATCTGTAGTTTGTCCTTCTTTATTTTCATTACTTGGATCTTCCATTAGTTACATTTTTTATGAAACGATTCTATCTGATTATGTAATACGATGAGCTGATCATCATTGTAGTCCGAATTTTTAGCACTTTCGAATTTGTGTAAGATGGTTACAATTTCTTGCTCTTTGACCTTTGCCTTTCGAGCAAGCAATTCTGTATATCTTTCATTTTTGGGATCTAAGAAATATTTGCTTTTAATTTTATTATAGAACACATCTCTCATATGCATAACTAATTTATTATTCTGATTTTGACCTTGGTATAGAGTACTGAGTGTCTTAATATATTGTAAGGAGGTGTTTTCGTTATTTTCCTGGACAGGGATGACTCTCTGGTATCTTTTTCCTCTGAATACCATATAGGTAATTAGAGAAGCGATAAGTAAGTAATATGCCCATGCAAGTGAAGGCGTTTTAAGGACAAATTCCAAGGGACTCTTCTTGTATTCTTGAGGTGTGAAATCAAATCTGTATCGACCTTTATCGACCAACACATTGGACGGGTCAAAATTAGAAAATACATAGTTGTAATGATCTCTATAAAATGATTGTCTTGATGCTACATTGGCAAATAGCTCCGGTATTACATGTACATACATTTCTCCAGCACCAAGTTTAAATTTTATAAAAAATGCTCTTTTGTAACTTATATATGCAAGTTCTTCGTAACCAATGGATTCCTGCTTTGCTTCCGAAATGGGTGAGATGGAATGTATAGTTCTACTTTTGGCGTCAGAAAAATCTCCAGAGTAATGTAGGTATTCGTAATCACCATCGATACTATCAAAAGGTGTGAATCCAAAAACAAACGAACTGTCATAATAAGATCGGAAGTGATTCTGCACACGATAGACACTATCGAAAAGAGATTCGTAATAGTCATCCTCATAGTTGTCATAGACATAACTCGTGTCGTAATCCTCTGTGTCATAACCAGAGGTGTCATCATTAGTCTTAATGATGTAAGTCGATGAGTCTATCTCGGCATAGTATTCTATATCAGTACTATCTGCGTACAGGGAGTCAGCTTGCAGATTCTCGTAGTATTGATCCAGCGGAATGTCTACTCTTAATTGTGAAGAAACAAGAAGTGCCGTATTCCCAGCTTCTATGAATTCTATGAGCTTCTTCTCTTCCTTATTACTAAAGGAAATGTTATTCCCTATCACCATGTACAACTGATCTGTTTCATTATTGACATACAGCGTATCGGAATCATTGTAAGTGATTTTTTCAGCGCCATATTGTTTATTCATTAGCTCAGCAATTAGATACAATCCATTGGGTTCCTTAGACTCATAATCATCTCTGTCATACCAGTTGTAATCAGGAACAGTTCTTATCTCAAATATCAATGCCATTAGTCCTAAGACAATAATAGTGATCCCTACGATCAGCGCAAGTAGTTGTTTGTTAGCTTTCACTTTTAATATATTTTATAAAGTGATAGTCTAATTCAGAAAATTGCTCTCGGTCTATGATATGATTACCATACCATACATTTTCGTATATCCTTGCCAGCATTCTAAACGATGCTTTCTTACTCTGGGAATGTATTTCTCTGGCGTATTGTCGATTGGTTTTTTCTGGTTGCCAGTCTATGGATTCATTATGAGATAATATCTGTAGTACTTTGAGAAACTGCATTCTGATGGCACCTCGGTAATCGCCATTTCTAAGAGCCTCATTATATCCAGCATCAGTATCTACTTCTTCTATATCTTCTATATAATCAGGATCAGACTTAGCCATTATTTTCTTGTCTGGCTCCAGATTAGAAAATATAAAGAACAATAAACCAAATCCTAGTATTGCAATGACGATGTAAGCAATGGCCTCAAGAAAGCCCACAGCATCATACCAGCTGATGTCTGGTATATCTAAGTCTTTTTGCTCCTTCGGTGGTTTCTTCTTTCGTTTCTTAGGACGTAGTGCTTTTTTCGTTTTATCGAATGTTACTTCATTAACCACTTCGTTATAGACGCTTTCAGATATTGGATCTTCATAGAATAAGGAATCCTGACTGATCACATGTTGTGATAAGGACATCATCAGAATTATAAAAATAGGATATATCAGAAATCGTTTTCTCATGATTCGAATATACTTGAGCCTTTACCGAAATCTATAAGTTTTCTATTCAGATCTATAGCGCCGTCTTTTGTACGAGTAGCGAGATAGGCATTTCTCATGAGGTAATACATGAGTGGAATGATCAGTGTTAGCAATATCCAATGCATCAGATGGGAGATGAATAATGAATTTTCGGTCTGAGTATCCATGATGTGATGCCAGTGTATATAATCTTCTACCAGGCTGATAAGTGGAGAATGAAAAAGTACTAAGGCAGCATACATGAAACAGACAAGTATAACACCTATCACGATATAGTTCATGTACGACTTGTAGGAAAAAATAAGGCACTCCTTCATCGATAACTTAGGCTTAATAGAACCATCAGATATGATGTTGTCTATTATGATCACATATAGCTGTGGTGATAGAACAAGTAGTGTAATCAGTACATATGGAAAAGGAATGATGGTATAAGGTATATAGAAAAGTAAAGTCGTAGCTGCGATCTTAGTACCATATTTTTTCATAAATGTCCACTTGCTGGCCCAGTCCATATCTGTCTTCTGATCTGTCATAATGATAATGGTCAGTAGATATGATCCAGCTAACCAATAAAATATGGTCATAAAAATACCACCATGTTCCCAGAGGTAGAATGAAATATTACGCTGATCCTCAACATCGTAAATATAACTGATATGAAGCCACACAATCGGAATTAATAATAAGAATGTAGGTATCGTAGCATGCTGAAAATTAGTTCCTAAATAAGTTCTAAATTCCAGAAAACCATCTCCTAATACTTCTCCTAAGGTTCTGTAACTATACTTGTCTACTTCTCTATCTTGTATCTTCTTAGGCTCTATGTCATATTGTACATCGGTGAGTTTCTTTCTATAATTATAATAGATAGGATAGATCACCCACATAAATAAAATGAGAAGAAATGATAGTCCTATAATCGATGCTTTGACAAGAGTAGGTAGATCTGTTTGTCTTGTCACATATGATTCCAATATTCCTGCCATTATAAATAACGGGATAGTGCCTAATATCAGACGCAGTGCTCTAAGTGAGGTGATCTGTAATGAGGTCATCCTGGAATAAGTCTTAGGAAATAGCAAACCATTGCCTAAGACAATACCCGCCCCACCTGCGATAATAATCGCTGATATCTCGATCGTCCCATGTATCCATATCGTGAGAAATGAAGTCCAAAATAGTCCCTTAGCATAGAAAAAATACTGGAATGTCCCCAGCATAATACCATTGTATAATAGTACAACGACTGTCCCCACTGATCCTATAAATCCTAATACGAAAGCCAAAAATGCAACACGGATATTATTAGTGGTAATACCGAAGAACATATTGAGTTTTCTCTCATCTTTATATACCGCCATGGGATCACCTTTCTTAATGTTCTCCTCTGTCATATCGACATAAGAATCTCCCAGTATCAATCTGGTAAAATCCTCGTCATGCACAGAAGATATGACGCCTATTCCCATAGCTAACACGAAAAAACAAAACGATACGATGAGTGCCTTTCTGGAATTATAGATTTCTTGAGGCAGAATATGAGAGAAGAAATGTCCTATTTGCTTAGGTGAGAACTTATCCTCTTTGACCCTCATGGTATCGAATACACTTTGCGTCAGATTATTCAGATATAACCTCACCGACCGATTAGGATAGAATGTACGAGCATAAGATAAGTCACTCGATACCTTGACGAATAATCGATTAAGCTTATCTGCATCTACCGTACTGCTCTTAAGCAGGCCTTCTAGCTCTAACCAGTCCTTTTGATTTTTCTTAATAAATTGTGATTCCGTCAATATAGAGGCTTGTAATTATATCCGAAAATAAGAAAAGCTATGTCTTATATATTATAACATTTTAAAATATTAACTTTCAGACTTATTATTCAGTATTTAGAATGTAATTAATGTCCTTTATAGAAGTATCTACATCACATAATATCGTTGTCAGATTCGAGCTGGCGTCAGTGCTGCAGCGGATTCTGGCTTGGTTTATAGATATATTTATATTAGTAGTTTTTACAATTATAGCAATAGCTGTTCTTAAGAATGAAGTCTTATACTGGATAGTTATATTTCCAATATGGACATTCTATCACTTTTTTTGGGAGGTTATTAATATGGGGCAATCACCTGGTAAGATGCTCATGCGTATAAGAGTTGTCACACTAAAAGGTAGGACACCATTAGTATTGGATTATTTCACGAGATGGATATTCAGAATGATAGATCTGACATTTTCTCTGGGTGCCTTAGCGACAATATTTGTTTCTTCTTCTGGACAGAACCAAAGAGTCGGTGACATACTTGCTCAGACTGCAGTAGTTAGAAAAAGAAATGAGAATAATATCAGTCTTAAGAGTATCACAGATCTGGATAGTGAAGACGACGAGAGCAATAATGAAATAAAATATCCTGGCATTGCAGCTTTCTCAGATGATGATATGCTCTTGCTTAAGCAGACATTAATTAGATACAGGAGGAAGAGTAGTGACAGTAATAAGAAGGTCCTTAAGACTATCGCAGAAGGGATCGCTAAGGAACTTAATGTCAATGTGAAAGAAGCATCAAGCCTGCAGTTTCTCGATAAGGTATTATATGATTATATAGTCCTCACACGATAAGTTATGAATGACAATTTCTTAGACTATAAGTTGCACAATAAGGTCAATCTTGTACCTGCTAGTATTTCTAAGAGATTGATTAATCTTATAGTAGATGTGATAGCTATTGTGATTCTGTATGTTGTAATAAGTTTTTTTCTGAGATTGGTAATCGGAATTTTCTTTATCTTTTTTAGTTGGATTACGGTGCTAATATTTTTCTTGTTATACTTCGGTATTTCTGAGCTTGTCATGGATGGGAAGACCTTCGGAAAAATAATTACAAGAACTCGAGTTGTTACATTGCAAGGTTATAAGCCTGATATCAGTGCTATATTTATAAGAATGATTGCGAGACTTATTCCCATAGATGGCTTATTTCTTTTTACAAAAGGTAATAAAACCCTTCACGACCAGTTTTCTAAAACCATAGTCGTAGACGAATCCCTAAGCCATTTATAATGTCCGATAAATCCATAGCTTTTTTTGATTCAGGAGTAGGAGGGTTGACTGTACTTTCGGATGCTTTGCATCTATTGCCAGAGGAAAATTATATCTACTATGCTGATACGGAGCATGTCCCTTATGGTACCAAGAGTAATGACGAGATACAATCTCTTGTCAGAGATGCGGTCTATTTTCTATCTACACAAAATCTAAAAGCCTTAGTCATCGCATGTAACACTGCGACGAGTGTAGTAGTCAGAGAATTAAGACAGATCTATAACCTTCCGATAGTAGGCATGGAGCCAGCCGTGAAACCTGCAACAGAGATAGGCGCAGATATGAGAGTTCTTGTCTGTGCTACAGACAGGACAATAGCAGAAGATAAGCTCATGCATCTTATCCATGATCTGAAAGCTGAGGATCGAGTAGATCTATGTTCTCTGCAAGAGTTAGTGACATCAGCTGAGAACTTTGATTTTTTTAGTGATGAGGTAGTAGCATACATTGAGCATAGATTAGCTACCATAGATTGGATAGATTATAGTGCTATAGTTTTAGGATGTACACATTTTATTTATTACAGAAATATAATGAGATCTATAATACCTAATCATGTGTCTATTATAGATGGAAATATGGGAACAATCAGAAGGTTAGCTGCAGTAATAGGAAAAGAAATAGATACTCGAAGGCAAATTCTTAGTCTAAGTAGAAAAGCACAATCAGACTTATCATATAGTTATAGTAGAGTCAGGTATTATCAATCAGGCAGAGAAGTGCCAGCGATATATTATGACAATTATTTAAGATTCATCGAGGAGATAGGTATATAGCGGCGTTAGTATTATTTCATAAATGAAACATATCTCATGTAGATATCCTAAGATGAAAAAATAGTCTTCAAATTTTTTTTAAGGAAAAGTTTACAATATTCTAAAAAGTGAGCATTTAATTTACATAATTCAGCATACGATGATATTGTCGATCACCTCTTAACCTTAAGCATAGCCTTAATCTTAGAAGCATGCTTAGTATCCGCAGGTTCTATCTTGACATCAAAATCCTTGTAATTTCCAGTTAGTTCTACAGTTATCTTTTCGGCGATTTTGAGTTTCTTTACTTTTATGACTTTCTTCTTTAGCTGACCTTGTATGTTGCTGCTGATTTGGTAGGGTTTGTCTATGCTGCCTACTGATTTCATTAGAAACACTACTTTATTTTTTACCTCGACCATATATTTTCTACTTTTTCGCAATAACGGGATTATTACATTGTGGAGCAACTAATTTAGGAGTAAGTTATAGAAGCGAATGGCCTTGCTTGCTAATATTTTTCCTCTTTATATCACAACACATGCAACAATCTTGTGTTCATAGAATATAAATAAGGAAATAAGGTGGAAGATATACTGCAAAATAAGACTGATAGAGATGTCAATCGAATCATAGAAATGGCTTGGGAAGACCGGACACCATTTGAGGCAATCAAGTTTCAGTTTGGAGTTTCTGAGTCGGAAGTGATTAAGATAATGAGAAGAGAGCTTAAGGAAAAATCATTTAAGCTATGGCGTAAGAGGGTTAATAGTGGTGTCAGTCAGAAACATCTTAAGAAACGAAGTGGAGATATCTCTCGATTCAAATGTAGTAGACAGCGAGCGATTTCTAATAATAAAATTTCTAAGCGATAGAGAGAGTATCAGTCCTCAGGTAGAGATTCGAACTCCTTCCTTTTGCCATCCATCCACTCTGTCATTGCAGTGGGAGTCTGCATCAGTTTCATCATTTCACTCATTGCTTTCATATGGTCTGCATCTTTTTGTTGGAACATCTCTCCACCATGTGCTTTGCTCATCTGAGCGATCTCATCGAATGTTTCTGCTGAGAATACTCTATCACAAGCACCGCCGAGTTGTCTGCAAGTCATTGATTTCATAAGTCAGTTTTTAAGTTCTAAAATTTTGCAGAATGCTATTCTGAGGATCCGTTATTTAGATCTGTTTCTATAGATCTATCTGCCATCTCTCTGAATTCTCTGTGAAACATTATGCCATTCTTAGATTCTAATATTCTACCATGATGGTCTAAGAATAGTAGAGTCGGATAAGCTTTTACGTTATATAGGGTCGCTATGTCTGGTCCGAATCCTTGCTCAGCATTCACCTTATAGCTGACGAATTTGTCATTTATATAATCTCCTAATCGTTGATCTGAGAACACCTCTTCGTCCATAATCTGACATGGTAAGCACCAGTCAGTATATATATCTAAAAATACAAGCTTGTCATCTTTTATGGCCTTATCGACAACTTTGGTAAGGGCTGCGTCTTTAATAAAATGAAAGGCTGATGTATTATCATATTGTATTGCCTCATCTTGTGGTATATTTTTTTGAGTCTTACAAGCGCTCAGAAGTCCTATAATTATAATAGAATAGATAATCTGTTTCATGGGATATATATATTTTCTTAATATGAACAAGAACTATACCTAACGAAGTTAAGATAAGATTAATTATGTCTATGCCTATCTCAATATTGTAATATTACCCGCCTTAAGTATCTCATCATTATTGATAAGTCCTACTTTTAGTACATAAGTATAGACACCTATTTCTACCAAGCTATTATTATAGGTGCCATTCCACCCAGAATAATCAGACTCTGTTCCTGAATATGTATGTACAATGTTGCCCCACCTATCATAAATAGTTAAGGAATTGATAATTGTAATACTGCTGCCTGTTCCGATTTCAAAAACCTGATTATTACTCGCTGCAGGGCTAAATACATTAGGGACATATATCTCATCATTAATATTTACCATTACGGAAACTCGCTTTTCTAAGCCACAATCTGTGATGGTATAAGCGATAATCCTATACGTGTTATCAGTAAATGGGAGTACCGTGATAGATTCTTCTGTAGAGATTAGATTATCTGCATCATACCATTCATACCTTACGATGTCATTACTCACTGACATCGGTGTTAACGAGATACTATCTCCCAAATTAATGGTGAGGATGCTATCTATTGTCAGTTCTTGTATCGGTGTCTCAATTGTGAGATCTATATTGATCGTGCTGTCGCAGCCATTTGTATTTTCTATCACAGCACTATACATCCCTTGCTCTGAATAGAATTGCTCAGCGATTTCTATTGTGTCACCTGAGCATATCGTCTGTGATATAATAGACTCAGTATTAGGAAGAACAATAAGATCTATGTTAGATGTAGAATCGCATCCTATTATTGATGAGAAGATTTCTGAATAATTGCCAGTGGATGATAACATTTGTTGGCCTAATGGATAAGTATCACCTTCGCATATGGTCTCAGAATTAAATGTCTCAATGGTGGAAATCACAGTTAGATCTATAGTAGAAATGGAGTCACAACCTGGACCTATCTCAAAAGTTTCTGAGTACTCTCCAGTGGCTGTAAGTATCTGCTGTCCTAATGGATAAGAATCGCCATCACAGATTTCTATTTTCGTAATGGTCTCTTCCGGTATAAATGAAAGCTGATAAGGCTCGCTAAGAGAGCAGCCATTTGGAGTCTCTATATTTACAATGTAATTACCCTCTTCACTTTGGGAGGTGATAGAAAGTTCTGTACCTGTTTCTCCTACGATAGCGACGCCATCCAGATACCATTGATAAGATAACTGTCCAGGCTCTGCTTCTAAGATTAATGTATCATCACAGGGGTCACCACTAATATTGGCTAATGGAATAGCGAATTCACTTGCTTCTGCTAAGGCTAATCTGTCTACATAGAAGTATGGGTTATTAGAAGCATCAGGATGAGGTGCACACCCAGGACCTAGGACAATGGCATTGTAATCTTGAGTAGGGGTAAAGTCAAATACTACATTGACCCATTCATTATTTCCTCTGACGTCTACTTCCCCTATTAGATCCCAACCTGGACCGTTTGTAGGACATCCATACTGAAAATCATTACCTCCAAACGGAAGGTTATTACAATTATTAGTACCGAAAAATGCCATTGGCAGATATACACTACTGGGTGCATCATAGAAACCTACAAAGAAATCCATTCGATAAGTTACACCCTGCTTCATAGTTTCGGTAAGGCAACTGCCTACATATTCCTTATTATTAGGCCTGTTAGGTTTTCCATCTCTAAATCCAACACCTCCATCACCATCAGGAAATGGTAGAGGAGGTCTCGACTGTAGTGAGGGATTGCCTAATATACCACAGGTGTGTACGTAATCAGAAGTTGCTGCAGAGGCTTGGATCCACGAGACTGCACAATCTAACTGTCCTTCAAATCTGGGACAACAAGTCATTTCTTCAAATGAAGGATTAGGGATCAGTGAGGAAGGCATAAGCGTTTCGCAACTACAATCTTCTGTATCGTTAAGGTCTACTAAACCATCATTATCATTATCTATACCATCGTCGCATATCTCCTGACCTGAGATTAATGTTGCAGTAAAGCAAAAGAAAAATATTAGGTATGATCTAAATAATGTGTTCATACTGGAAATGTTATTTTAGAAGGAATAATACATGTGGGAACCTGTAAAATTCTTAGTAAAGTGCTATCTATAATCAAGGTATACATTAACAATGAAAATTTCATTCACTTCGCTGCATAGAAATAGGGAAAGACATATTTTTTTCCTAAATATCGAACTTATCGTTTTTGGAAGACATTTTTTTTTGATTGTTATCATGAGCTGTCATAAAGTAATACTGTCAGTTCTATAGCAATTCATTCAAGTAAGACTCTTAATCTAATTTCGAAACACATAGCTGAGACAGCGATGTTGTGATTTTTAAGTTATTTGTACTTTAAGCAAATACATATTACTTTGACTTATATTCTTCAGATAATCTTAATGATAGTACACCTCAGACCTGCTGACAATGAATATTATTTGTATCATTGGAATAGATAATTATACATTTACAAAATCGTATTATATATGGCTGGTAATCAATTCTTTTTCCCATCTGAAACATATACCCTAAGACGCAAGCAATTAATGGAAAGTCTCGGTAGTGGTCAAGTATTATTATTGGGTAATGGATATAGTCCTATGAATTATAAGGATAATCATTATCCATTCAGACAAGATAGCAGCTTCTTATATTATATAGGTGTCAATCTATCCGACTTATGTGCTGTCGTCGATTGCGATAGCGGAGAGACGACGCTATATGGAGATGATCTGACAATAGATATGATCATATGGACTGGCAATCAGCCATCCCTTAGAGAGCTATCCTCTCAGGCAGGGATCTCTAAGGTGAAGCCATTGTCTAAGTTATCAGAAGATATATCATCAGAGATTAAGTACTTGCCACCATATAGAGGAGAACATAAATTACAGCTACAGCAATACATCGGCACAGATACAATCATGCCTTCTCATGAGCTTATAATGGCTATTATTGCGCAGAGAAATATTAAGTCTGCAGAAGAAATAAAGCAATTAGATCAGGCTGTCAATATAACGGCACGTATGCATACGCATGTTATGAATCATGCTCAGGCAGGTATGAAAGAATATCAGCTGGTCTCTAAGGCTAATGCATTTGCTTGGGATTATGGATGTAGCTTTTCTTTCCCACCTATCTGTACTATAAATGGACAGACCTTGCACAATCATTATTATGGTAATACATTATCAGATGGAGATATGGTACTGATGGATAGTGGTGTACAATTGTCGAGTGGTTATTGCGGTGATATGACTCGTACATTCCCAGTCAGTGGTGTATATACGGAGAGACAAAAAGCTCTGTATAGCATTGTCAATGACGCTCATAGAAGATCGGCGGAGATGTCTAAGCCTGGAGTCTATTACAGAGACGTACACTTGGAAGCTGCCAGAGTAATCACTCAAGGACTCAAAGATATGGGCTGGATGAAAGGCGATGTAGATGCTGCTGTTGCAGCAGGTGCTCACACATTATTTTTCCAGCATGGACTGGGTCATATGATGGGATTGGATGTACATGATATGGAGAATCTGGGAGAGGTTAATGTTGGCTATGATGATACCATCCAGAAGAGTACGGAATTTGGATTGAGATCATTGCGTCTCGGTAGACAACTACAGGCTGGAAATGTCATTACCATCGAGCCAGGCCTTTACGTAATACCTGAACTCATCGACAAGTTCGAAGCAGAAGGGAAGCATTCCGATTACATTAATTATGATGTTGTCAATAAAAATAGAGATGCGGGTGGCATCAGGATAGAAAATGATTATGTCGTTACCGCAGATGGGGTAGAGGTCTTAGGTGAGCCTGACGGTACGGAAGTAGCGGATATGGAATTGTGATTATTCAAATTTTATATCTATGATTTATACTTGTATTAATTTAGTTAATGTATTTACACTATTTGCTATAATAGCTTTCTTGATTTTTTTGTATAAAAAAATAGATAAGGAAAGTGGTAAATGGACAGCTTTTTTAGTATTTCTAATTGCAATAACAAATGTTTCTTTTCCGACTCAATCGTTTGAAAACGATAAAGAGTATACGGTATATAATTCTCAGTGCCAAGATTGCGTAATAAAAGCAAATTATAGATTTGAAACCAATCAAAATATAGGTTTGCTTAATAGTGTAAACACTCAGTGTGAAATTTACATGTCTGAAAATGAAGATGATGAAATAATATTAATAAAAAAGAATACTTCATTTTTAGGACTTAAATCTAATATTAGTTTTGGTTCTTCTCATGTACACCTAAAACGAGGAGATGGTAACAAAGTATATTATCGTGAAACAGTTTTAAGTCGGGCAAAAATCTTTCTTTTATTTACTTGGTCTGATCGTTTCTATGTAGAGGGAGAATCCGAACTCATACCAATCTAAAAACTGTAATCTCAGGTCTCATATTAAATCTTACAGGCCATAGACAACCTAATGCACGATTAATATATAGATGACGATCTTCTGATAATGGAATGTGTCCATGGCTATATGCTTTGTTTTTGACAGGTAGCATAGGTGGTTTTAGAAATGGAGGTTTGCATTGCCCTCCATGTGTGTGACCTGACAAGATCCATCCTTTGTAACTACCCCAAATATCTA
>ENA-ORXT01002866-ORXT01002866.1-marine-metagenome-genome-assembly--contig:-NODE-2866-length-19916-cov-6.715560_pt1 | contig 19916 bp, 17 predicted proteins | sample MGYA00237868_ERZ511482 | MGnify/ENA metagenome assembly ERZ511482
CTACGAGTTTCCAAAAGAGCTTCATCTTGAAAACCAAGCACTTACAACTCATTTTAACATACATTATTAAATCACTTTATTACAAACTCATTAACAACTTATTCAAAGTGAGTTAACCTATTCTTGAATTATTGTTAACACCGACCAGCCCAAGTCAGATCTAGGTTTGCAGTATTGAATCACAATAAAATCTTATAAATGAAAACGCACTTAACGATCCTGCTCACAATTGCTATCATAAGTACAACCATCGCACAATCATACACTACTGAGACTGGCAAAAAGCATCTCTGGGGAGTTGTAACCGCTGACCAGTTTAAAGAAGAACCTTACGCTGATTGGTATCAAAAAAGCCAAGATAAATACACCTCAACCCTTTCTAAAAATGATGGTAAAAACCTAAAGAATATAAAAGTCAAAGCATTCTTAGGAACCTGGTGTGGAGACACAAAAAACTTACTGCCTAAATTCGTAAAGGCATGGACTACCATGGGTCTCCGTGAAGACCAGATAGAATTCATAGCCTTACATAATAGAGATGAAAAGTACAAGCAAGGACCAAACAAAGAAACTGACGATTACAACATTCACAAGGTACCGACATTTGTATTCGAAAAAGAAGGAAAAGAAATCGGTAGAATAGTCGAGCAAACAGTCTTTGATCTTGATACAGATATCAAGCTAATAGCTGAAGGAAAACCTTATAAGAATCGCTATCAAGCCATAAGTATTCTAGATGAATATCTTAAAACCGTAAATCCAGACTCCCTAATGACTAAAACAACTATTAACGGAGCCTATAGAAAAATAAGTCGTGAAGGACCCAAGTCATCAGTTATAAATACCTATGGATACATCCTCAAGTATCAAGGAGAAACTAAGAAAGCCCAGATGGTCTTTAAGTTGAATACCTCCATGTTTCCTTACGAACCTAATACTCATGACAGCTACGGTGAAATACTATTAGAAATGAAAGAATACGAAAAAGCTAAAGAACAATATTACGAAGCCTTAAGGCTCAAAAAAGAAGATGAACACATAGTGAAGAAGCTTGCCGAGATCTCAGAAAAAATAGCTGATATAGAGTCTTGATCAACACACAAGAACAACTACAAGTATCCTCAAAAACAGAAAGCATGAAGAAATATTCTTCATGCTTTCTACATTCAATTTTATGCTTAATAGCTTACCGCTGTACGATTATTTTTTGAGAAGCATTGAGATTATCACCTACTAACTTGAGGACATAAGTACCGCTCGGAATCAATCCAATATCAAGCTTGAACTGATCACTTCTAAATCCTGAGTCTGCTACTCCTTTGTTGAGCAATTCTCCTGTCATAGAATAGATAGACCAATTTATTTTTTTCTTCTTCTCATTGAGATCTAGACTGACGTAGTCTTGGTCTGAGACCGGATTAGGAAATACTTTCCCTAGGTTCTTATCTCCATCTAGCTCATCCGTTGCCGAGATATAATCAGCATCAAATAATAGAGCTGCTTTATCAAAGGCCGCTTTACCTATTTTCTCACCGATTATTCTACCAGGGATATCATCTACTGGAGGATGTATACCGCCCCATATTCTAGACAATCCTGACTGCGCTGCTGCATCTCTATATGTCGCCCACTGCAAGGTAATATCCTGACTTGGACCCTGCTCAAAGACCAAATACTCATCCTTAGGCGCCGTAAATTCCCCTAGTCCACCTGGGAAGTAAGGATCACCCGTGAGCTTGGTCATGACCTCGGCTGCCGCTCTAGAGTAAGTAGAGTGTCCAGATATATATCCAGCAAATGGAGGTGTCACAAACGTAGGTCTCTGATATGGCCACCAGTTCTCTGCCAATATCCAGTCTACCCCTGCTATTGCACTATCAGGACTCATCTCATATCTATCTGGCGTAGTGATGTAATCAGGACCTCTCCATGAGTATACTTTTATCTTTCCTACATGCTCATTTTCAAATCCTGCTAACGTATCACCTTCTTGTACTACATCTATAAGTCCATCTACTAGAGGTATTCCTTTGATCGGGTCATAACTAGGTTTATCAGGGTCGGAGCTCTGTCCTTGGTCACATAACCAGCGAATAGCAGATACAGGTCTCAGATAATCATAATATCCTTTGATACCCCAAGCAGCAATCGCTGCATCATGCATTGCTCCTCCCATAGCCATGTAAGATTTCACATCCCATTCTAGTGGATCTATCTCGTCTCCTAGCCCTTCGAATCTCTTCTCAAAACCTGGGTGATCAGAAACTTCATTCAACAATACAAACCAATGTCCAGGAGGGGTCTCCGAGTCTGGCCCATCTGCCCAAAACTCTGCAAGTACTCTAGCAAAGTCTCCTCTGGGCACTATATTAGATTCGTATGCAGCTCCAGTCTTAGGATTTATATTCCAACCTTTATCAGGTATCGATGTACCATCAAATGAGTAGAAGTCCTTGAAACCCTCAAAAGTAGTAGGCAGATTATCTACATCCCCAATATTCCCTAAGTTGGCCGGAGAGATATCTATCATCACTCCATCATACGGGTCAAGATGCGAAGACCAAGAACTAACCATAGAAAATCCCCACTTATAAAATTCTGATTCTGTAGTTACACTATCTACATTGATATATGGTGGTGGTCCTGGGTCATAGTATACATGCCAATCATAATTACGATCATCATAGATATCCAGCTCATCATCTGTCAATGCAAAAGGATAGGTCTCCCCCCATTCTGGACTCAGAAAGAAGGTGATCCCACCTGGTCGTTCATTTCCAGATTGATCTATTATGACAGCAAGTGATAAAGGTTGCCACTTGTTAGGGTCTCTTAAATTTGGATTTCCTGGATTTGTAATGATCATTGCATCATTAGAGTGGTAATATCTTCTGCTCTCATAATCCCACTGCTCTCGAGACCCATCTAACTGCCCGAACGATATAAGACGCTCTGCGATAAAATTACCAAGTTTCGCTGCTGAGCCATCGCTATAATCTACAGATGTAATAGCAAAGTCAAAACCTTGATCCAACAACAAACTATCATACATCTGGAACAGGTCGATCGCATTAGGTGAATACCTAAATCTATGTCTTAACATCCGGTAACTTGCATAAGCTATCGCTTCTTCTTGAGCAGCTTTGACATCCATAGGAATCTCTACTTCATCATATTCAAATAACAATCCATCATGTTCCTTTCCTAAAAAGTACGGCTCTGCTTGCTCATCATATACAGCCCATGCATCATACATAGCGGCGGATATTGTATGCAGGTTTCTCGCATGTATGGTGGGTCTTGCAAAGTCATTTCTGATAGAGGTAAGTAAAGCTTCATTCCACACCCTAGCCATAGAATGCTCCTCTTGAGCAGATAACTGAAGACAAAAAATAATAGATAACAATAAACTTAGGGAGCAAGTCCAGATTTTATTTCCCATGTGATCAAAGTAATTGAATTGATAAAATATCTTTCTTATAAGACGAAATTATAAACAATAACCCTTCAAAAAAGTTAAATAGAAATTAAGTTACAGCGTAATCGTCTTATAATCAGCTGCTAAGATATTAATAAATTATGTATTGTGAAATATGTAAAGGTCTTACATCACTCCATTTGGTGTTACCCACGAAAACTTATGTTCAGTCTCTTGAAATTTAAGACGCTCGGCTATCCTCGTCAGCCTTCCTGGCAAATTCATCAAGTAATCCCGCGCTTTCTCAGCCTCTGAGTTTAAACTACTGATATGATCAAGATCCCAGTATTTTATCAATTTTTTCATGATGTCGATGTAATCCATGCTAGTATATACGCCGAGTCGCTGGGCTGCATTAGAAAACAAAACAAATGACTCTCCGATCTGCCCACCGGTCTCTCTCATAAACTGAGCCGGCATAACGATCTTACGCTTCATCATATCTGCAAAAGCAAGCATCATCTGACTAGGGTCATATTCAAATATTACTTTGACGAACTCTCTATAGGCTAGATAATGTCTCATTTCATCACCTGCAATGATCTGGCACATTTTTGCCAAAGGACCATTGCCAGCCTTAGCTGCTAACTTGCCTACTCTCTTATGCGATATATTGGTTGCTAATTCTTGGAAACTTGTATAGACAAAATTCTTATATGGATCTCTCCCTGTACCTATATCAAAACCATCTGCAATTAAATACTGAGTCGTAACTTCGATCTCCCTCATATTCACTCTACCCGAGAGATAGAGATACTTATTGAGCACATCTCCATGTCTATTCTCCTCAGATGTCCATGCTCTAACCCATTTTGACCATCCGTTTGGATTATGCTCTTCTCCAGGACCATGCTGATCGATACCTTCTACATCCATCAGCCATGACTCATAAGTAGGGAGTGCTTCCTCAGTGATGGTGTCTGCCACCAATGTTACCCATAGGTCATAGTCCATATCCTTAGATAACTCTCTTATCTCTTCTATTTTGTCAAAGAAGTCTGGAGCTTGTGGATCGGGCAAAAAATCTGATGGTTGCCAGATCTCTTCTGCTGGTATCAAAAACTTTTCTAAATACTCATCGATATTTGGTTCGATAGTATTCATAACATCAAGTCTTACATTATGGAGTGACATACTGGTTTTCCGTTGTATTTGTTTACAATAACCAACAATTCGGCCATTTTTAAAAATTATTAATAGTTTAATACTAAGTTACTTGTTAGTTAACAGTATCTATCCTAAATAGTTATTTTTCTCTTTATCCAGCGACTCATTTCAATTTTCAAACGTAAAAAATTATCAATATAATGTTCAAAGACGATTTTGAAGATGAAACCCTAGATGCTCGCTATCAAGGTGTGAGACGCTCTATATCAAAAGAATGGGCCAATACTACAGATCGTAAGGGATATCTGAGAATATCATTGACTCAAGATAATAATCTCAAAAACCCCATGATCGTAGCCACAAAGGTTTTAGAAACTCATTTTTCTTTTTATACCCAGCTAGATTTTGAGCCACAGAATGATACACAGAAAGCGGGCTTGGTCGCTTATTATAGTTCTGAGCTTTGGTACTTACTACATATATCGGGCGCTCATCAACATGGTAAGCGCTATCTCCAGATAAGGAGCTATGATAAGACTATTCTGACAGATCACTTAGAGCATCCGGTAGATATTTCAGATCACAAAAGTGTACAATTAAAAATATCATTAGAAGAGGGTAAGATATTATTTTACTATTCTGTGATCAAGCATCAGTGGCACAAGATAGGCTCTTCACTTAGCACAAAAGCTGTTGACTTTGAAAAGCTAAAAAGCCAAGATAAAGCAGACCAAACTTCTAAAACGCCCATCCAGATAGGGATGTGCTTGGTCGATTCTTCTCATTATGGAATCCATGCCGACTTCACTAATTTTAAATATATCCCAAATCAGTAAGGTTAGCAGTAAGCATAAAAAAAGACGGATATGAGATACCCGCCTTTAATTAACTAAACCAATATTAATACTCAAAAAAAATTCTATTCTATAACTGTTATCTTTTTAATGAAGCTCTTTGCTCCTATTTGCACCTTTATTAAGTAGACACCATTCTCGACTATCATACCCTCAACATTTAACTTATTATTTCCAATTATAACATTTCTACTTTCTGCTTTGACCAATCTACCGTCTATACTAAATACCGATATGTTTACACTTTCTACTTCTTGCACATCCAAACCTAATGATATGGGTGAATCTAATGTAGCTGGATTCGGATATACGGATATTCTCTGGTTTGATATTGTCGAACTTATTTGAGGAGATGAATCCAATGATCTAGATTGAAAATCATCTTCTTTTATATTCAGCACAACCGTATAATCTTCTACTTCACCATGCTTAAAACTTCCGCAAGAATTTGGAATTTCATCCATATTCATTGCTATACGCATACCTGTTCGGTAAGTTAATCTTGATCTTGCAGGGATGTAGACCAACCCCTTCATATGAACACTATAATTGGATATCACCTGCTCATCGTTAGTATAAAGTCCGTCTTTATTGTAGTCTATCCACAGACGCCAGTTGTGTTTATTAGCACTGTTTGATTGGCCGGACTTGATATCAAATGCGTTAAAAGAACCACACTGAATATCAAATTCTCTGCTAGTCAGGTCTGCATATCCCGAATTACTCCCAGAAACGAATTCATATTGACCTATGACTACCTCATCTATCCACCCGTGTGCTATACTTTTCCCCCTGGTATCACAATAGATAGAATTTTTCCTTGGATACTCCTTGATATTTGAATTTGGATTACTAATTACCTCTAAACTGGTATATGCGCCAACCCCTGGTCCATCTTGCGAATCAGAACTATAGGTAAAAATGCTTAAACCTATTACTATAAAAAATATGTATAGCTTAGACTTCATGTTCTAGGTGGAAGGCGTTTGACAATAAGACTACTTTTTAACATTTAAACCCCTATATAACAAGCCTTTATGTTTAACTAAAAGTCAGTTCATCTGTTTATTAAGCCTATTTAAGAGGTTTTATTGGTTGAATTAGATAATCTCATTTACCCTTCCTAAAAAGTCTTAAGTATTCATAATTTTGCGCGTTACTAAAATCGAGACTATGTTAGCCGAAGGATTGAGCACCTATTATTCTTCCGAAATGGAAGAACCTCACAAAAAGAGATGCAAGGATATCTTAAGAGACCACCCAGAAGTCACTCAACTCATTAGCCGTAACCCGTATACTGCAGTGATCTTGATATTCGTAGTATTGTTGCAGATCAGCCTTGGTGCCTACCTAGGTACCTTAGGCGTTTCATATTGGTGGCTGAGTGCACTTATGGCATTTTGTATAGGTGCATTTGCCAATCATTGCCTTTATGTGATCATACACGAGGCTACGCATAATCTGATATTCAAAAAGACAACCTACAACAAGATCGCAGGGGTCATAGCAGATATTCCAAATGCATTTCCTGGAGCTCTTGCATTTAGAGTATATCACCTAAAACATCACGCTCATATGGGTGACCATGATTTTGATGGTGACCTTCCCTTAGAATGGGAAGCAAGACTAGTCAAGAATTCTTGGTGGAGAAAGACCATATGGTTAAGTATGTTCCCAGTACTTCAAACCTCTAGAAGTTTGTATACTAGTAAGGTGCCAACTTTCAATAAGTGGGTATTTATAAATCTCATAACTATTTTAATATTAAATACCGCTTGGGTTTATTTCTTTGGCTGGAATTCTTTGATCTATTTATTCTTTTCACTGTTCTTTGCCCTTGGACTACACCCCCTCGGTGCAAGATGGATACAAGAACATTTTACACTTAATTCAGAGCAAGAAACTTATAGCTATTATGGCCCATTGAATATCTTAGCCCTCAACGTAGGCTATCATAATGAGCACCATGATTTTTCTTCTATCCCTTGGAACAAATTACCAGAACTAAGAAAGATGGCTCCTGAGTACTATGATACATTGATCTATCATACATCATGGACCAAGTTGCTGTTAAGCTTTTTATTTAATCCTTCTTATTCATTATATTCTAGGATAATTAGGACTGATGCCTCGAGTGCAAAATAGGCAGCGTATTTATTTCTTTTTAAGATAGGCACTAGGGCTTAGATCATGCCACTTGCTGAATGCATGAACAAAAGTTGCAGTGCTACTATATCCTAATTGCAAAGCGATTTCTTCTATTGTATGTTTTCCTGAGTCTAACAGCTCGATGCTTCTACGAATAGCTACGTCTTGCTTGAGCGCGGTGAAATTTATACTCTGGTCTTTTAATCTTCTTTGTAGTGTTCTTTTACTGATATGCAGTTGTTGACTTATATCTTCTAATGAGCAGGATGGTTTAGCGTCCAGCAAGTTAGAGATTATAGATACCAGAGAACTCGTATTTTGAGCTTCGAGGTGCTTAGATAGACCTTGGCTTATTGTAGCTGGTAGATCTGCTTCATATTTTGGATTTTTTATATCCACCATGGCAAGAGGAATGAGAATATAATTCTTATCAGCATTCGCGGTAAACTCATACCCTAACAACTCAGAAATATGCCCTTCAGAAAGCTCATGTGTATAAGCACTATAAAACTCTATACTGTGTTTACTAGAATCAGTCATTTCGTTATACAACGCCACAAATGTGCCATAGCTGATCTCGAGAATACTTGTGCAGGTGGTATTTTCTAGTTTCTCCACATCTCTTGATAACTGATAAGTTATTTTGAGGTACTCTCCTACTTCTTCCGCATCCATACTAATAATATCAGATATAATATGAGAATACTGAAGTGACTTGTTGATCACGTCTCTTAAGTTAATTGAGTTTTGCAAGAAGAAGCTATAGGACCCTATTTTAAAAGAAATACCATCTAACCCTAATCGGAAAAAAAAGGTCTTATCCCCCTCCGTAGCATCAAGAAGAGCTTGGGTAAGCCGATCAATATCCTTGATCGGATATTTATCGAATAATTGGAAGTCTTTGAGTTCTGATTCTTCTATCTCTGCCAAGAACTCATCTGTAGTGAATCCAGGCTTTAATAATTCTACATACCTCAATATAGCTAAAAGAGCAATTTTAGCGATATAGTTTTTTACCACACTTAATACAATAGTTGAACGGAGGTGAAATTATAAAATATTCTATTAGGTAACGATTCAATAGCCTAATTTAAAATGCCAAACTTCTATTTTCTGACACTATTTAAAACAAAAAAAATACAATCAATAATGAAAAACAAATTCTTTGCTTCTATACTTATATTTTGGGTTTCAATTTTTTTCTGTGATTCTATATTTTCGCAAACGGCTACAATCGAACAAGTAAAAGAATTGCTCGAAGTTATGAGCGCTGAAGAGCAATTTATCTCTTCAATGGAAACCATGGTAGAATTTCAGAAACAATCAGGTCAATCCGACTTAGTTCCTAAAGATTTCTTTGAAGAATTCATCAAGGAAACAAAAGCAGAATTCAAAACTGAACTAATGCCGCAACTCGAAGAAATCTACAGGAAGAATTTCACCTCTAAAGAGGTCGAAGAACTCATAGCACTGTACAAAACAGAAATCGGAAAAATGTTGCTCACTAAAATGCCACTCGTCCAGTCAGAACTTGCAACCGCAGGCATGCAATGGGGTCAAGAACTAGGGATAAAAGTAGCTCAAAAACTTATGAGCAAAGAATAGAATAAAAAATGGCTGAGAGAGTAATCGCCATAGTCAAAATGCAACAGAATTATTGCTCAAGGATGATGGAAGGATCACTTGATTCTCCATGGTGGGTCTAGTCTATTCTCACCAGCGTGAAATAGGATTATCTGATTACCGTCGACATCCTTTAATCTGGCTTCTTTCCACAACCAAGTTTGATCCGTCGGTAATAGATCAAACTCTATTCCTTTTTCGCATAAAGCATTAACATCTTTATCAAGATCTTCACATTCGAAATAAACACTTATGCCATTACCTGTTGGCAATTTGTCCGTCTTGTGAATTGAAAAAGTAGCGTTTCCTTCTGGGCATTGGAATCTTGCATAGTTAGGCAATGACCTTACGATAAGTTTTAGTCCAAGTTTTTCATAGAACGGAATAGACTTTGATAAGTCTAAAGAAGGAACTGTAATTTGATTTAGATTCATGGAGTTTACTCTGTTATTTGCTCTGTTATTTTTAACAACTAGTGCTACTTATAAAGTATGGTATTCCTTAGTACCCTTTCCTAGATAATGCATTCTAGAGGTATCAATATCCGACACATCATGCAGAATATCATAGAGTGTCTTAGACCTAGCGATAGATAGCTCAAATGACTCTGAGTCTCTTAAAAGATCTGGAGCACCAAGGACATTGCCATCGCATTCTATCCATATGCAAGTAGCTTTATTTTTGGTCATGAAATCGTTTAATGTTGGGATTGCCTTTAAAGAAGAAGGTGATTTATCTATTTGAGAAATAATACTCATAGAGTATAACCTATTTTACATAAGTAGAAATAATTATACAGTCTCCAAATTGAGAACTTAAACTAATCCGACCATCTAATACAGATATGGTAGAACAATTGTTATTATTATCACAAGATGTAACTTGCATAGAACCTTCATCCACAGTATAAGTCCGACTTTGCAACTGGACTACACCATCTGTAACAGATCTATTACCTAAAGAACCATCAGCACTAAAAGTTACTGTCTGACAAACCATAGTTCCGTTAAGAATCGCGCAGCCATCAGAATCGGCAGATACTGCAGCAAGATTATTAGCACTATCTGGACAAGAATTTATGGCAATGGTCTCTAATTGCCAGGTTCCAACAATTGATTCGGAGAGGCTCTCATCATCACCGCAAGAAGTCATTATCACTATAAATGCTAAAAAACTAAGAAATCTCATATTCAAATATTTAATTATAAAATAGTTAGACGATATTCTTAAAGTCTACCACCATTACTGTTAGACTACTCAGTTGTTCGACTTTAATCTTTTATTCTTTACAATAACGTTAAACCTCTAAAAAAAACGGTCCTTGTTCTTAAGCTGGAATACATTATTCCGAGGTTGCAATTTTTATTTTCGACAAATAACATCTGAAAAACCTATATTTTTAGTTAGAAGGCATAATGGCACTGTCCAAATCAAATCGGAATGGGAAAATCCAAGAAAAAATAAACCGCAGGAAATTTATTACTGCTGCTAGTACTACTGCCGCTGCGTTTTTGATCATCCCTAGTCATGTCCTTATTCGATTTTTATTGGTATGACGGAGGCATGAAGCCATTTGCCCCAGAAGAATTAGTCGTTGATGGAGTAGATATTCCTTCTGAGGGCCTAATGTTTGTTGGAGATAGCGGAAAAATATTAGGTGGTTTTGAAGGTCAAAACCCTAGAATAATACCTAAGAAAAAAATGGCTACTTATCGAGGAGATAAACCAAAACCACTTCCTGAGTTAGAAAGAAGATCTGACACATGGATAAGAGCTATCAAGTCCGGAGTGGAATCACCAGGTAGCTTTCTCCATGCTGGTACCGTCACAGAAATGATTAACTTAGGTGCTGCCGCTTTGAGAGCAGACAAGAGACTTGACTATGATAGCAAATCAATGAAGATCACTAATGATGATGACGCCGATACCTACTTGAGTAGAGACTATCGCAGAGGATGGGAATTAGGCTAATAGAAAATATATAATTTATAAAAAGAACGACCAATCCATCAACACTTGAACATAAGAGCTACCTCAATACTAATCGCTATTTTAATATTTGCATTCGCAGCATGCAAGTTATCTGGCGATGAGGAGATCAGCTATAACAAACATATCCGTCCTATCCTCAATGAGAACTGCCTAAGATGCCACGGCGGTGTAAAAGCTAATGGAGACTTTAGTTTACTCTTTGAGGAGGATGCATTCGAAAAAAATAAATCAGGAAAGTTAGCGATAGTGAGAGGCAACCATAAAAAAAGCCCGCTATACCAGAGACTGGTAGATGAAGATCTAGAGTTAAGGATGCCACATAGATCTCCTGCCCTCTCTGATACCGACATAGAGCTAATAGCAAAATGGATCGACCAAGGTGCTAAGTGGGAAGAGCACTGGGCATACACGCCACCGAGTAGAACTATCAAACCACCGAAAGGGAATGAGGATGATGGAGGATATAATGACATTGATAAATTTGTCTTGGCACGACTCAAAACACATGACCTCAAGACATCTCCCAAGGCTGATAAATCGACTTTGATTCGTAGATTGTATTTAGACTTGATAGGCTTAGTACCGAGCATAAATGCCGTAGAAGATTTTATCGCAGATGATAGTGAAGTAGCATACGAGTCACTAGTAGATGAGTTATTAGCTTCTCCACACTTTGGGGAACGATGGGCATCTATGTGGCTAGACCTAGCAAGGTATGCCGACTCCAAAGGATATGAAAAGGATTCCGCAAGGAGTATTTGGAAATATCGAGATTGGGTGATCAATGCATTTAATGATGACCTGCCTTTTGATAAATTCACTATAAAGCAACTTGCTGGCGACCTACTGGAGAACCCGACACAAGATGACCTGATCGCTACTGCCTTTCATCGCAATAGTGCTGCTAATGACGAAGGCGGTACGGATGACGAAGAGTACAGAGTCGCCTCGGTGATAGAGCGAGTAGGTACCACTTATGAGGTGTGGCAATCCACGACCATGGCCTGTGTACAATGCCATAGTCATCCTTATGATCCATTCAGACACAAAGAGTTCTATGAGTCCATGGCATACTTTAACAACTGTGTGGATCGAGATGTATACAATGGCCAGCCAAAGCTATTTACTTATGAAAAGGAAGACACGACAGAAGTAAAAAACATAATTGCATGGATAAATGATCATTTAGAGCCTGCGGATCAATTGCGTAAAGATGGATTTTTGCATGATCAAAAGTCAGCACTCTTAAACCATCTAACTGATATAGAAGTACAAGCAGAAGAATTTTACCAGTCAAGCCCACTCATCGAGCTGATGATGCCTGACCTAGACATGACCTGGCAAGTACAGGATAGTTCGTGGATATACTTTCAACAAGTGCCTCTGACTGGTATCAATGCAATCAAACTAGAAGTAGCAGCTGCCCTTGATGAAGCAGGTAGTATAGAGATATTCCTGGATAGCTTAGGCGGCAAGAAACTCGGAGAAGCATTTATCAAAAAGAGTGCAGAATGGGACGCTTGGTTATGGACCAAGCCAAAGGACCAAAGTTACTTTAGAGACTATGTGGTCGATATAGAGCCTGTGGAAGGAGAACACGATATCTATTATCATTTCAAGGTAGGTGACACCTATGTGCAACATTTATTTTACCTAGATAGGATAACTTATATCAAAGAAGCGCGTATAGCAGATAAGTATGGAGATGAACTCAAATCAAAAATGGCTGATCTCAGCTCTATCCCTTACCAAACCACTCCTATCCTTCGTGAAAACGATGAAAGAAATAATCGGATAACCCAGCTATACGACAGAGGTAGCTGGCTGAGTCCCACTGATGAAGTAAGTAGGTCTACTCCTGCAATACTGACAAAGCAAGGAGGTGATATAGATGATAGATTAGCCTTTGCAAAATGGCTGGTAAGTGACGATAACCCTCTTACTGCACGGGTGACTGTAAATCGTTTTTGGGAACAGATATTTGGCAATGGATTGGTTGCATCTCTCGAAGATTTCGGCACCCAAAGTGACCCGCCTAGTCACCCAGAACTTCTAGACTGGCTAGCCAACAGATTTATGGATCACCATGAGTGGAAAATAAAACCACTACTCAAAGAACTGGTAATGTCATCGACCTACCGCAGATCCTCGGACGCAGACAGCTTAAGCATAGCACAAGACCCTCGCAACATATGGCTTTCGCGAAGCCAAAGATCTAGGCTAAAAAGCGAACAGATAAGAGACCAGATCCTTGCCGTGAGCGGACTATTAGATACAGAGATAGGAGGATCAAGTATAGTGCTTCCAGAACATGACTTCGACGAAAACTACATCCCTAAATGGGCAAGTACCGCATCGGAGGACCAGTATCGTAGATCAATATATTCCTTCTGGAAAAGAACGGATCCTCTTGCTGGCATGATCACCTTTGATAGTCCTGATAGAACGGTCTGCACTTCTAAACGTATCAATACTAACACACCGTTGCAAGCGCTTAATCTTCTAAATGATGAAACTTACTTTGAGGCCTCTAGGTCGTTTGCAAATATGGTAATTGTAGAAAAAAATGAACTAGAAGAACAACTCAGCTATGCTTATAAATTAGCGATCAACAAAGAGATCAGTAAACCAAAACTTAATTATCTCTCAGAACTCTATCATGAATCTCTAAGTTACTATCTCGAAAACCCTAAGTTAGCTGATCAAGAAAAACCAGAGATAGCAGCTATGACCATCGTTACAAATACGATCTTGAACTTAGATGAATTCGTTGTAAAACTTTAATGGCTTAAATTTAGAAAGTGGACATCATACAAGAAGCACAATTACAACAGGCACATTACAACAGCAGGAGGCACTTCCTCAAAAACTGCATGTCTGGCCTGGGTGCTTTATCGCTTAGTTCGCTTTTGGGAGAAGACTTGATGGCCAACACCTCAGCTAGCCCCGGCTCCTTCACAAATGGCTTATTGCCAAAAGCAAAGAATGTCATCTTCCTACATATGGCTGGTGCGCCTTCCCAGCTAGAGCTATTTGACTATAAACCATTGCTACAGCAGCTAGATGGAGAAGATTGTCCGCAGTCGCTGCTCGAGGGAAAGCGATTTGCTTTCATCAAAGGCGTACCAAAAATGCTAGGCCCTCGCTCCAACTTCAAACAACACGGAAACTCGGGCGCATGGATATCCGACTACCTACCCCACTTCTCTGAAGTGGCAGACGAAATATGTTTTCTTAAAGCTGTACACACTGAAGAATTTAACCATGCTCCAGCGCAGTTCTTGATGTACACCGGATCACCTCGTACTGGCAGACCTAGTATGGGCAGTTGGACCACTTATGGCCTAGGTTCCATGAATAAAGACCTTCCTGGATTCGTCGTGCTAGTATCTCGCGGAGGGCCATCGAGTGGCAAGAGACTTTGGGGAAGCGGATTCTTACCTTCGATACACCAAGGAGTACAATGTGCATCGACTGGAGAACCGATACTTAACTTAGAAAATCCGAAAGGAGTCGACCCTCATCTGCGTAAAAAAGCGATCGATGCGATCAACAAGATAAACGAACTAGAATATCAGGAGTCAAATGACCCAGAAATACTCACCCGCATTTCTCAGTATGAGTTAGCATTCAGAATGCAATCCTCTGTACCAGAAGTAATGGACATCCAAGGCGAGCCAGACTACATCAAAGAATTATATGGTATCGGTGATGGTCAGAATGCATTTGCTAATAATTGTCTCCTCGCGAGAAGGTTAGTAGAGAAAGGAGTTCGATTCGTACAGCTCTATGATCGTAGCTGGGATCATCATGGCGCAGGACCTGGTAGCGGCGTCGGTCAAGGCCTCTTAGGCAGCTGCAACTATGTGGACAAGGCGATGACAGGATTGATCAAGGACCTAAAGCAGCGAGGACTTCTAGACAGCACCCTGTTAGTCTGGGGTGGAGAGTTTGGTCGTACGCCTATGATGGAAGCGCGGACAGGTAAGGGCTATGCTGGTAGAGATCATCACGGAGAAGCATTTACGATGTGGATGACTGGAGCAGGTATCAAGCGAGGCTATACGCATGGAGAAACCGATGAGATAGGTTATCATGGTATCAAAGGGAGAGTACACGTCCATGACCTCCAGGCTACCATCTTACATCAGCTAGGGTTGGATCACGAGAAACTGACTTACAGATTTCAAGGGCGGGACTTTCGGCTTACTGATGTTCATGGTAAGGTTGTAAAGGATATTCTCGCTTAATTGTTACTTTAGACTATCACTAATCCTATTCAAAGTTTGATGGGTTATTTGAGCAACTAGATTAATGCTTAAAATAAACGCCTAGAACTTTTAAAAAAATACCACTATGAGATCGTTGATATTCTTCTTTTTAGCACTCCCATTAATTTCATTCGGTCAAGATTTCTTCGAGCCATTAGATGTTTATGACCTAGAGTTCGTATCGAAACCTGCTATTTCACCTGATGGTAACAGTGTGATATTTGCAAGGAACTTCATGGATGTCATGACTGACAAACGATACTCCAATCTATGGATCAGCGATATTAATGGGAATATGCAGCGCCCTCTTACCACAGGAAAACAAAATGATAGCAACCCTGTCTGGTCTCCTGATGGTTCTATAATTTATTACACATCCAATAGCACGGGTAGAACGGAGATCTATAAAATGTGGCTCAGGTCTAGACAAAGTATGCCCTTGACTAATTTGAGATCATCTCCTTTCTCTATGATACTTTCGCCAGATGGTAAAACGATTGCATTCTGTAAATCTGTCAAGGCTAAATCAAAGTCTATGTCAGTCCTCCCTGCTAAACCGGAAGGTGCAACCTGGGCTGATGCACCTATCTATGTCGACAAACTTACCTATCGTTTTGATGGTGGCGGATATATCGAGGAAAGTTACACTCAGATCTTTACTATCCCAGCAGGAGGAGGGACTCCGAGACAAGTAACGGAAGGAGATTTTAATCATGGTAGTCCCGAATGGTCTGGAGATGGCAGCGCCATTTATTTTTCTGCCAATCGAAATGATGATTGGGAGTACAACCGCAATGATACAGAGATATTTAAACTCAACCTAGCATCTAAAGTACTCACAAAACTTACAGATAGGTTTGGGCCAGACGCTTCTCCTAAGATATCTCCTGACGGAAAGACCCTTGCTTATGTAGGGTATGATGACAAAAAAATGGGTTATCACCATAGCCAATTGTACTTGATGGATATTGGAGATAGCACAAGTACGTGTGTCTCTGACGACATCGATGTATCTATCGGTAACATCAAGTGGAATGATACTAGCACAGGTCTCTACTTCCAGTATGATGAAAAAGGTAATACTAAAGTCGGACATATAACCAAGTCTGGAAAAATGAAAAATATCGCAAATGATCTCGGAGGAATATCTATCGGTCGTCCCTACGGAGGTGGCGATTATGATCATGGAAATGGGACGATAATATATACCAGATCAGTACCAGATATACCAGCAGAGTTAGTCTCTATTATCAATAAAAAAGAAAAACAGATCACCGATTTCAATGCTGACATACTCGAGTATAAAACTCTGGGAGAGACCAAAGAAGTTTGGGCCACGAGCAGTCATGATAGCACAAAAATACAAGGCTGGTTAGTGACCCCACCCAACTATGATCCTGATAAAAAATATCCACTGATTTTAGAAATTCATGGCGGGCCATTTGCAAATTATGGTGACCGATTCTCTCCCGAAATACAACTAATGGCGAGTAAAGGCTATGCAGTCTTATACACTAACCCAAGAGGGAGTACCAGCTATGGCGCCGACTTTGCTAATCTAATTCATCATGACTATCCTGGCAATGACTATCATGACCTCATATCGATCGTAGATCATGTGATAGCTAATGAGCCGTATATTGATGAGAATCGACTCTTCGTAACTGGTGGTAGTGGTGGTGGAGTGCTGACAAGTTGGATCATCGGAAATACGGATAGATTTAAAGCGGCGGTAGTTGCTAAGCCTGTGATCAATTGGTACAGCTGGGCACTCACTGCAGATATCAGTGGTGTTGTGGATTCCTGGTTTCCTGGGATGCCTTGGGAGCATGAGGCGCACTTTATGAAGCGGTCTCCTATCTCACTAGTGGGCAATGTGAGTACGCCTACCATGCTACTTACTGGTGAGCAAGATTATCGGACTCCGATGTCAGAATCTGAGCAGTATTATCAAGCGCTCAAATTGAGGAAGGTTCCTTCTGCGCTTGTTAGGATTCAGGGAGCTGGACATGGGATTGCTAATCGGCCAAGTAATCTATTGGCTAAGGTTGGGTATATCACCCATTGGTTTGGGAAGTGGGATGTTGTTGATGAAGAAAAGCCATAGGCACGATCAATTAAATGCATACAGTTACCACTAAGGCAGAATTAAAAATTTAATAATCACCCATAAAAAAGCTATAGGATCACACTCCCCAACCCACCATCAGCAACGATAGGCTGACCAATAATAAAATTTGAGTCGGGACTCCAGAGAAACATAGTGGTCTTTGCTATCTCCTCTACAGTCCCTATCCTACCTATAGGGTGATGAGAAGCCCATTCACCTAAAACATCTTCTGTGTCTCCGTGCTTACTAGCGCCATATCTTAGCATAGGCGTATCGATAGAGCCTGGGCAGATACAGTTGATATAGACCTGATCAGATACATGATCTAGCGCCATGGCTCTAGTCATCGCTATGACTGCTCCCTTAGAAGTCGCGTAGGCCAGCACATTTTTTTGACATCTTAATCCCTGTACAGAACTGATGTTTACAATTCCCCCACCCTTATTCAGTTTGATAGCAGGTAGAATCTGTTTACTGAGCAAGAACATACTCTTAAGGTTGACTGCCATGCACTGATCCCAGGCTTCTTCCGTGGTAGTCTCCACATCTCCATAACTTTGTAGTCCGGCAGAGCAGGCTAAGTATCTGATAGGACCAAGAGTCTTCGCGGCAGCTACCATTTCACTTATCGACTTGACATCCGTAACATCCGTTTTGACAAATATCCCTTCTCCACCTTTTGACTTGATAGTCTGAATAGTTTCTTGTCCCGCTTCTTCATTGATATCTGCTACTACGACTTTTGCTTTATGAGCTGCAGCTTCTATGGCAATACCTTGCCCTATTCCTGATGCCCCTCCTGCGATGATGGCTACCTTATCTTTTATCCAATGCTCACTCATAGTATTGCTGTTTATCTATCTAAGATAATGATCAAATCCTAAAATCAAATAATCCTAAGAATCATAGCCTAGTTAATAGGCACCCCTTATATTTAGACTATGGAATATGATGGTAAAAAAGTACTTATTACGGGAGGTAGCCGAGGGATAGGTAAAGCTACTGCTCTAGCTTTTGCAGACAAGGGAGCTAGGATCGCTATTAACTTTAGATCTGATCAGGCAGCAGCTTTGGCTACCAAAAAACTATTGAAAGGTGATGGTCACCTACTCATCCAAGGTGATGTATCTGACGAAGCTGATACGAAGAGAATTGTCGATGAGGCTATTGATTATTTTGGTACTGTAGACATCCTGGTAAACAATGCTGGTATCTACGAACATCATGATATCACCAAAGTAGATTTTGAGCATTGGCAGAAAGCGTGGGATCGGACTTTGAGGACTAACCTAATAGGTCCTGCTAATATTTGCTTTTATATGGCAAAACACATGATGAAAAATGGCTCAGGAAAGATCGTCAATGTATCTAGCCGAGGAGCTTTTCGAGGCGAGCCGATCATGCCTGCTTATGGCGCGAGCAAAGCAGGCCTTAATGCCATGAGCCAATCACTTGCTCAAGCTCTCGCTCCTCACAACATCCAAGTAGGTATCGTCGCTCCTGGATTCGTAGCTACTGATATGGCCGCTCCTAGGCTAGTCGGCGAAGCTGGTGATGCTATCAAAAACCAAAGCCCGTATAAGCGAGTGGCCAAGCCTGAGGAAGTAGCTCATGCAATCTTATTCTTAGCATCTGAAGGTGCTGTATGGTCTACAGGCACGATCATAGATGTCAATGGAGCTTCTTATCTCAGGTCGTAATGCAAATTGTAAACACATCAAACACAGTAATAACTCATTATAAAAGAATGTAAACAGTCATATGGTTACAGAACTTGCTCTAAAAATAGAGATGAGACCATGCACAACAATAGCAGGAACAAACGTTTTATTCCTTGATGAAAATATTAGCCCTACTTCTGTTCTTTACTTGTCTACTATCTACACCCTCCGATAAAGAAGAACAGATATGGGTAGATAATTTTGAATCTACAGAGATGAGTGACTGGCATGGTAGAGCTGATGATTTCCGAGATATCTACAAGATCAATACTACTGCAGACTCATCTTATCTATCTGCTCGCTCAGAAGGGTCCGATAATTTGATCATCAAAAAGGTAAATATCGACATAGCAAAATACCCTTATCTCAACTGGAAATGGAGAGCTAGGACTCTACCCATCGAAGGAGATGAAAGCGAAAAATCAAAATGCGATATTGCAGCATCTGTGATCGTGGTCATAAGGGCTTCCAAATGGAGACCTCAATCGATAAAATACACTTGGTCTACAACCTTACCCAAAGAAACGCTGAGCGAAAGTCCTTATGCGTTTTGGCCTGCTAGGACAGATATAATCGTCATGCAAAGCGGCGAAGAAAATCTAGGTAAATGGA
>ENA-ORXT01002867-ORXT01002867.1-marine-metagenome-genome-assembly--contig:-NODE-2867-length-19911-cov-10.819199_pt1 | contig 19911 bp, 18 predicted proteins | sample MGYA00237868_ERZ511482 | MGnify/ENA metagenome assembly ERZ511482
GCTGCCACCCTTTTCACTCAAACCAAACCCGATTTATCTTACGCACAAACGTCAAACTGCTCAAACCTTCCAGTATCCTTTTAGCATTTGCTTGCTGTGTATTTCCCATGGCGAGAACTTCTCCCTTTTTACAGCGACTCCTGCCTGGAGAATCCAAGATCTTTAGCGATGGATCCATTGATAGCGCTTGGCTTTGCAAGTCCTTATCTATTGGAATACAGAACTCATAGTCCACAGATACTAGACCATCAGGTGGCCCTATCAAACCATTTTTATCCAATGACTGATAATCAAAACCGATTTTATCAGTATTCGCATTTTCCTCAGCAGAAGTATTCACTATGTTTTTTGAGGAATTACAATCCATAAAAAACAAGGTTAAGAACCAAAAAGAAAAACTAAAAATTTTTATAGTTGACATAAATAAGCAATTTTAACAACCCTTTCAATTCAAACTTGAATATAGACCTTTTTTCAATACATTTGCTTTCACAAAACAAAACAACATGGAAGCATTAAAAAACAAAATAGAAGCCGCCTGGGACAACCGTGAATTGCTCAAAGAAGCTGATACCCAAGCCGCCATCAGAGAAGTCCTGGAACTACTCGACAAAGGAAAACTAAGAGTGGCAGAACCAGATGGTGACGATTGGAAAGTCAACGACTGGGTCAAGAAAGGCGTAGTCTTGTACTTCCCTATCCAAAAAATGGAAACCTTAGAAGTAGGTATTTTCGAATTTCACGACAAGATTCCATTGAAGAAAAATTTTGCCGAGCAGGGGGTAAGGGTTGTGCCACACGCCATCGCACGCCACGGAGCTTACCTCGAAAAAGGGGTAATCATGATGCCCAGTTATGTCAATCTTGGCGCCTGGGTAGGCGCAGGCACTATGGTGGATACATGGGCGACGGTCGGCTCTTGTGCGCAGATCGGACGCAACGTACACCTTAGTGGTGGTGTCGGAATCGGCGGTGTCTTAGAGCCACTCCAAGCCACACCGACCATCATCGGTGACAACTGTTTTATCGGTTCGCGCTGCATCGTGGTGGAGGGTGTACGCGTAGGCAATGAGGCCGTCTTGGGTGCCAACGTTGTGCTCACGCAGTCTACCCATATCATAGATGTGAGCGGCGACAATCCCATTACATACAAGGGTCATGTGCCCCCTCGTTCCGTCGTGATCCCGGGTACGTATACTAAGAAATTTCCTGCAGGAGAGTACCAAGTCGGCTGCGCGCTGATCATCGGTAAGCGAAAGGAAACGACAGATAAAAAAGTGTCGCTCAATGATGCCTTAAGAGAATATGACGTAGCGGTTTAAGATGATTTGGGTGTGCCCGCTGACGCTTGCGGAGTCGCTGCAGAAAAGGCAGCAACTCCGCAAGCGTCAGGGTCGGGTCGTCCAGTAGTCCGTGTTCACTCCCGTCCTGCGGTGAAGAAAAATCACCTTGGACTGCGCCTGTAAAAGGCGCATACTTCCCACCCCTCACACAAGAAAAGATCAAAAGGATCAGATTCAGCGTTGGCTTAAGGCCACGCATTTTATATATTTTTAACTTGTTACTTTGTATACTTGCTGATTGTCAATATTACAGATTTTGCATAAAGACCTTATGAAATTTATTCGCTTGAAGGATAATTAATTAAGCGTGGCGCTGCCAATATTAGACGGACTCAAATAGAGCTTACAACTTTACAGAGCGGACATTGCTTGATAAAGGTTATGAATCAAGATGGAGTTGCGACTAAAAGATTTTTCAAAGCAGATTCGAATAACTAACAGAAAAAGTAAGTAATTATTTAATTGCCGCATTGACGATTACGTTGATGCGGCATTTATTTTAGAGTGACAAGACGTACCGAATAGAGAAAAGTCAAAAAAACAGCTCCGAGATATCAGCGTTTATTTTTGCGAAGATAGCTCCGCATCTTCTGCGTGAAACCAAGTGGGAGATGCCAGATGCAAAAAGAGAATAAAAAAAACTACATATATAAAATAATTGTATTTTTGTCTCGAAATAAATTTCAGACAAATACATGAAAAATATAATCTCCCTAATCCTCGCACTCAGTATACTGATGGCTTGTAATCCAAGCAAAAAGCTAGCTCGTGAAAACATCGAATATACCGATCTAGATACGATGGTCATATCCGCGCCCAAGCCAGACGCCCTCAAAACCAAAGAAGAGTTTGAGCTGCCTCGCTATGCGCCAACCTATACGCTCCGTAACGATTTGGTACACACTAAATTGGACTTGAAATTTGACTGGCTAAACCAGCATGTAAAAGGAATCGCAACGCTTACGCTGAAGCCGTACTTCTACGATACGGATCAGGTAGAATTAGATGCTAAGGGGTTCGATATTAATAGCATCATGATGGGTAGCAAAAAACTAACCTACGAATACGATGGAAATAAACTAATAATCAACCTCGATAAAAAATATACAAAAGAGCAGGAATATACTTTTACTATCGATTACTTGGCGAAGCCTGCAGAACTTGGCGGCCAAGGAGGCTCGGCAGCAATTATGTCGGATCAAGGATTGTTTTTCATCAACCATGATGGTGTGGATCCAGATAAGCCAATGCAAATCTGGACGCAAGGAGAAACAGAATGGAACAGTCGTTGGTTTCCAACAATTGATAAACCAAATGAAAGATGTACTCAGGAAATGATCCTCACCGTAGACGATAAATTTCAAACGCTCTCCAACGGACTTATGACTTCATCAAAGAAAAATGGAGACGGCACACGCACGGACAGTTACAAAATGGACTTGCCCCATGCGCCGTATTTATTTATGATTACAGTCGGAGAATTTGCCATCGTAAAAGATGAATGGAGAGGCATTCCAGTAGAGTATTATGTAGAAAAAGAATACGAACCACATGCGCGAAAAATATTTGCCCACACTTTAGAGATGCTAGATTTTTTCTCTGACAAATTGGGCGTAAAATATCCTTGGCCAAAATACAGCCAAGTTATCGTACGCGATTATGTATCGGGTGCCATGGAAAATACGACGGGTGTCATCTTTGGCGAGTTTGTCCAAAAGACAGACAGGGAATTGATCGATGATCACAACGATAAAATCGTAGCACACGAAATGTTTCACCACTGGTTTGGAGATCTCGTGACCTGCGAGTCTTGGGCAAACTTGACCATGAACGAAGGATTTGCCAACTACTCGGAATACTTATGGATGGAGCACAAGTACGGAAAAGATGCCGCAGACTTTCACTGGTACGAAGAAGCGAATGGATATTTTGGTCAGGCAGCAGGTAGCATCCATCCACTTATTTATTTTGGGTATAAAAATAAAGAGGACATGTTTGATGCGCACTCTTATAACAAGGGGGGCTGTATCATACACATGTTGCGTAAGTATGTGGGCGACGAGGCTTTCTGGGCATCGCTTAATTTATACTTGACCGAGAACCAATACTCGGCAGTAGAGTCGCACGATCTACGATTGGCTTTCGAAGAAATAACGGGAGAAGACCTCAACTGGTTTTTCAATCAGTGGTTCTTTTCAGCAGGACACCCCTTGATGGATATAGACTACAAATATGATGCAGCAGATGGTACGATCACAGTGCAACTGGAGCAGACACAAAATACAGATCGCGCACCCGCTATTTTCGAAATGCCGATAGATATCGATATTTATGTTGGTAAGCAAAAGGCAAGACGCGAGACCGTCCGCATGACGAAGCGGTACCAAGAATTTACCTTTCCCGTTACTGAAGAACCGATGCTTGTAAACGTCGATCCCGACCACATTCTACTCATGCAAACTACAGATGCCAAGACGGAAGAGCAAATGGTGTTTCAGTATTTCAATGCAAAAAATTTTCAAGATAGATACAAGCCTGTAGAAGCCTTGATGGCAAGTAGAGCAAGAGGATCTGCCGATGTACTCAACCATGCCATCGACGATGACTTCTTCGTGATCAGAGGATTGGCAGCGCAGGAGGCGGACTTAAGTGAAGTAGAAATGGCAAGCAAATTGCAAAAAATGGCAACCGATGATCCGCACTCTCTAGTACGCATTGCAGCCATCGAATCCCTCGCAGGTACGGGCGAAGCGAAATACATACCGACCCTCAAAAAAGCAATTAAAAATGATCAGTCTTACGCAGTCATGGCAACAGCATTGCAAGAGATGGTTTTGCTAGATAAAGATCAAGCTATGGAATTTGTCAGCACCATGAAGGACATCGACAATCCAGATATTATCAACTCTATCGGTAATATCTATGCTTCCAATCGCAACGTAGATCACCTTGACTTCTTTGAAAAAAATATGAACAAAGTAGATGGATATGATGCTATCGAATTTATGGGCAACTACCTCATGCTATCCATCAATAAAGGCGATGAAGAGCGCAGTAAGGCGGTAAACTTATTGAGCAACACTGCTATGGATAAGTCGCAATCACTCTGGCGTAAACTAAGCGCGACAAAGAACCTTGCCGACCTCGGTAAAGAATATAAAAGTCAGGTAGAGAATACGACAGACGTTTCGAAGAAGTCTCGTATGCAACAGTTCTCAAATGAGATTGACGGTATCATTACGAAGATCAAGATGCGGGAAACGAATCCGCAGTTGATAGAGATTTATGAGCAGTTTTAGATAGTAATAATACTTTACTGTTTCAAAATTCACACTTAGCACTGCGACAATAACCCTTTTTTTTTGGACAAGGGATAGGAGCAGTGGACGACAAAGGAGGCCAGTCTCGATTTTTTCTCGAGACCAAGCTGCGCAGAGCCCGGTGCCGTTTAGCTTTTTTCAAGCGACAACGGCATGGCCCCTAGCCTACATTATATTGCATCTAGCAAGCAATCCCTAAAAATCACCTAACCAGTCCACCAAATGTCCGATTTAGCAAGCCCGATCTACACTAAATGGCGTCTCCTACTATAAAATACAGTCAAAATGACATACAAAAGGCTCAAAAATGCGTTGGAATAGAATGTGATATACTTACTGTGCGAATCATGGACTATATACCAATGATATTGTACTTTTGCAAACCTTAGGCAAATTCACCCTGACGAGATCAGGATAAAAAGATAATATGTTAAAATTTCTTTCTAAATCAGTCAAAAAACTTTTCGGAACCAAGTACGATAAGGATATAGCTATCTACCAACCCGTAGTAGATCAGACACTTGTAGAATATGCGAAGCTAGATGGCATCAGTGATGATGCCCTGCGGAACAGAACTACGGAGTTTAGAGATCGCATCAAAGAGTTTCTTGCAGACGTAGATGCCGATATTGCTAAGCTGGAGACTGATGCAACTACTGAAAAGGACGTGCAGGTAAAAGAAGATATCTATGCTGAGATAGATAAGCTCACGAAAGAAAGGGACGAGCACCTGGAAGTAGTGCTCAAGGAGATACTGCCAGCGGCATTTGCAGTCGTAAAAGAAACAGCACGTAGATTTACAGAGAACAGTACCATCACGGTGACTGCTACAGATCACGATAGAGAGATAGCGGCGACCAAAAACTATGTGACCATAGAGGGCGATAAGGCGACTTGGAAAAATAGCTGGGATGCGGCAGGTGCAGAAATCACTTGGAATATGATCCACTACGATGTGCAGCTGATAGGTGGGATGGTGCTGCATGATGGTAAGATTGCAGAGATGCAAACGGGGGAGGGTAAGACCCTAGTAGCCACGCTACCTGCATATCTGAATGGACTAACGGGGCAGGGCTTACACATCATAACCGTGAACGACTACCTTGCGCGTAGAGATAGTGAGTGGATAGGGCCGATACTAGAATTCTTATTCCTGACGGTAGACTGTATCGATAAATACAGACCGCACTCAGAAGGTAGAAAGAATGCCTATAAAAAAGATGTTACCTACGGGACGAATAATGAATTTGGATTTGATTACCTGCGCGATAATATGGTGGTCAGTCTGGATGAAAAAGTACAGCAGAAGCATCACTATGCGATGATAGATGAGGTGGATTCGGTGTTGATCGATGACGCGCGTACACCACTTATCATATCTGGGCCCGTACCTAAAGGAGATGACGAGCAAGAATATATGGCGCTCAAGCCAGAGATAGAACGTCTGATAGAAGCACAACGTAAGCTCGCTTCAGGATACTTAGCAGAAGCTAAAAAGTACTTCAAAGATGGTGTACTAGGAGTAGAGGAAGGAGAGGCTGGATTAGCGCTTTTACGAGCGCATCGTGCACTACCCAAGAACCGACCGCTGATAAAATTCTTAAGTGAAGAAGGCGTAAAAGTAGAAATGCAAAAAGCAGAGAATCACTATATGCAGGAGCAATCCAAAAATATGCATATCGCAGATGAGCCTTTGTTGTTTACTATCGATGAGAAAAATAAAAACGTTGAGCTCTCGGAAAGAGGAACGGACTTTCTATCTAAAAAGGGAACAGACCCTAACTTCTTTGTAATGCCAGATATAGCGCTGGAGTTGCAGCAGCTGGAAGAGAGAGAATACGAAACGGAAGAGCTAAGAACAGAAGCAAAAGATAAGTTGCTACAAGATTATTCAGTCAAGAGTAAGCGACTGCATACGATGAGTCAGCTACTCAAGGCATACACCCTTTTTGAAAATGATCAGGAGTATGTAGTCATGGACGATCAAGTAAAGATTGTAGATGAGCAGACGGGTCGTATGATGGAAGGCCGTAGATATTCTGACGGACTTCATCAGGCATTAGAGGCAAAAGAGAATGTGAAGGTGGGTAACTTGACGCAGACTTACGCAACGATCACCCTGCAGAACTATTTCCGTATGTTTCACAAGCTGTCAGGTATGACTGGTACTGCCGAAACAGAGGCAGGAGAATTTTGGGAAATATACAAACTAGATGTTGTAGTTATTCCTACTAACAGGCCTATCGTGCGTGATGATAGAGACGACCTAGTATATAAGACAGGGCGTGAAAAGTTCAATGCAGTAATAGAAGATATCGTCAAACTGAGTGGTGCAGGTAGACCTGTACTAGTGGGTACGACTTCGGTAGATATATCCGAGAAACTCTCGCGTATGCTACAAATGAAAGGTATAGATCATAACGTACTGAATGCGAAACAGCATCAGCGAGAAGCCGACATTGTTGCTATGGCTGGTAAGGCTGGTCAGGTGACTATCGCAACCAACATGGCCGGTAGAGGTACCGATATAAAGTTGAGCAAAGAAGTGATTGCAGCAGGTGGTTTGGCAATTATAGGCACGGAGCGTCACGATTCCCGTAGAGTAGATAGACAGTTGCGTGGACGTGCAGGACGACAGGGTGATGCTGGTTCTTCTCAATTCTATATCTCACTGGAAGATAACTTGATGCGTCTTTTCCAATCGGAAAGGTTGGCAAAGGTGATGGATAAGATGGGACATCAAGATGGAGAAGTGCTCCAGCACAGCATGGTGTCTAAGTCTATCGAAAGAGCGCAAAAGAAAGTAGAAGAAAACAACTTCGGTATTCGTAAGCGACTACTGGACTATGATGATGTGATGAACATCCAGCGAGAAGCGATTTACGTCAAAAGAAATAATGCATTGGCTGGTGACAGACTCGCAGTGGATATCAATACAATGTTCTCTGGGCTGACGGAGAGCTTGGTCGTTAACTATAAAGACTACGACGATTATGAAGGTTTCCGTTCTCAGAGTATGAAGCTGATAGGGGTAGATCCTACTATTGGTGAGGCTGACTTCAAGACACAATCTATTGATGACGTGTTGTTTAAATTCCAAGCACAGGTAGCGGAAAAATATAACCGTAAAGGACAGAAAATTTCTGAAGTGTTGTTGCCAATTATCAAGGAAGTACATGCCCATGAAGGACATAAATACAAGCGTATTTCTATACCGTTTACGGATGGTCGTAAAAAGCCGCTGCCGATCTCCGCTACTCTTGAGGATGCGATAGAGACAGATGGTAAGTCTATTATGCGCGATATTGAAAAGGCGATTACCTTAGCGATTATAGATGATGAGTGGAAGGAGCACTTGCGCTCTATGGATGAGTTGAAAGATTCAGTACAGGCTGCATCTTTTGAGCAGAAGGATCCATTGGTTGTGTATAAGATGGAAGCGTATAATTACTTTGAAGGCTTGATGAACGGCATCAATGAAAAGGCAACTTCTTACTTAATCGGTGGGGACGTGGTATTTAGAAATGAAGATAAATCTCTAGAACAGGCTAAGGAACGCAAAACAGATCATAGCAAGGTCCAAACCAATCGTAGCAGACAAGAAGATATGCGTGCCCGTGCGGCAGCTGCTGGTGCAAACCAGCCACAGAAAAAGCCAGAAACATTTAAACGAACAGATAAGAAAATCGGAAGAAACGACGCTTGTCCTTGCGGTAGTGGCAAGAAGTTTAAGCAGTGTCACGGGAAATAGATACTTAGAAATTAAGTATAACAGCAAAGGCGCAGAAAACCTATCGTTTTCTGCGCCTTTTGCCGTATTGGGTAATAAACAGATAGATAGATACGCAAATAGACGGGCTTATTTTTTATCTTTCGGACATATATGGATATAGAGACCCCACAAATGTCTATTGCTAATATAATAGACCATACATTACTAAAGCCAGACACTACTAAAGATGAAATGGATAAACTCTGCGCTGAAGGTGTAGAGTATGGTTTCGCCTCTGTTTGTGTTACCCCTTACTTCGTTACTCACTGCAAAAATCAACTCTCGGAAAGTACAGTACAAGTGTGTACAGTAGTTGGATTCCCACTGGGGATATCGTCTTCTTTTGCAAAGGTAGAAGCCATCAAACGAGCGATCAGCGATGGGGCAGATGAGATAGATGCAGTGATCAACATTTCCGCAGTGAAGGATGGCAATTGGAATTATATTCGCAACGAAATCCAAAGCTTTACCCGTGCTACCCATCTCAAAGGCAAGTTGATAAAACTGATTGTAGAAGCTGCAATGTTTGATTCAGAGCAGTTAAAAAGGATTTGCGAAATCGCCAATAAGGAAGAGATAGATTTTATTAAAACCTGCACTGGTTATAACGGCTCCGCTACTCCGGAAATGGTAGCTGAACTAAAACAAATACTGATTCCAGAAATTAAAATAAAGGCAAGTGGTGGTATCAAAACTAAAGAAGCAGCGCATAAGTTAATAGCAGCGGGTGCCAGTCGATTGGGCTCTTCTAATGGGATATTGTTAATGTAAAATAAGTACAAGGATGAAAAATATACTCTACCTACTTCTGATCTTTGTTTGCAGTGAAACCGTATGGGCTCAAAACATCAGTGTTACAGAATCCAGAGATGTGCAAATATTGATGGATCGCTACGCTGCAGATAATAGGATGAGTGAGTTTGTAGATGGATGGCGTATCCAAATTGTGTCTTCTACCGATCGTAGAAAAACGGATGAAATGAAAAACTCCTTCATTCAGAAGTTTCCTAATATTCCTATACGGATGCAACATACGCCTCCTTATTATAAAATAAAGGCAGGGGCATTTAACTCTAAGTTGGATGCTATGGGCTTGCTGTATATCATCAAAAAGGAAATACCTGGTGCATATCCTACTAAGGATAATAAGATCAAGCCTTCTGAGATGGTAGGCATATTTTAGGGAAAGCACGGTGTAGTAAAACTATGTTTTCTATGCGTTAAAAAATGCCAGTGCAGCCGCGCTAAGAAAAAGGGAAACACCCAGCCTGCTCGACTACTCTTCGGGTGGGAAAGTAACAGTATTAGATAAAAGGCATAGTTGTTCTTATATTTAATTCCCAATTACAATCCATTTTATGAACATATTATTCGTCTGTAGCAGGAATAAATGGCGTAGTAAAACTGCCGAAACCATTTATAGAAATCATGGCTTTCACCAATTTAAATCTGCAGGCACCTCCAATTCTGCAAATATTAAAATTAACCAATCCCATTTAAACTGGGCAGATTTAGTTTTTGTAATGGAGCAAAAGCACAAGGATCAAATCAATGCAAAATTCGATATTACTACTGCTACAATAGTGATCCTTGATATTGAAGATAATTATGAGTACATGAATAAAGATCTAATTCAAATGCTAAAAGAATCTATAGATCCATATTTGTAAACGATATGTGAATACCTCGCAGATGATTACTTACTCCAAATCATTTACCTACCTTACCATCTATGCAAAATTTCAGATTCCGCTTTGATCGTCGACAATTTTTTATTTCCATAATTTTGCTTGCTGTTCTAGTTTTCATTGCGCTCTTTGTCAGAGATCAATTTATCAGACCCATATTTGGAGATTTCCTAGTGGTGATCTTCATGTATTATTTTATTGCCGCTTTTGTCAATTTTCCCAAAGCTTGGATAGCTATTGGGGTGTTGCTCTTTTCGTATGCGGTGGAGATAGGTCAATACTACAATCTTGTGGAACATCTAGGGTTGAAAGGTAATCGCTTTGCGGAGGTGGTGATAGGGATGGGATTTAGCTGGGTGGATATGATTGCTTATACTTTAGGGGCGATTTGCGTTTACTTTATTGAGCGGAGTAGGGGTCTAGACCGTTTTTTCTACGAGAGCAGGCCTAGCGGTTAAGGTAATCTATTTTAACTGTAGAATTTTATTCATATACCCAGATTAGGGCAATTAAAGACTAATTTAACGCTTCTTTTTGACAGCAAAAAAGGCCCCCTCTATTCAACTAGGCATATTTATCTGATCATACTCGACAGGTAAAAACTCGACATCCATCGCTCGTAAATAATCTAAGATTGGCGCAAAAAATTCATTGGTCGCATCTCGATCATGAAACAAGACTAAGTCAATTTTTTCCTTCTGCTGCATGCCCGTTTGCTCTGGAAAATCGCCTCTAAAATCTTCAGGATTTTTACTCGTTAAACGGAAAAATATTTCTTCTAAAAACGCAGCCTTATTTTGTTTGTCATCCCAACGCCACTCGGCAATATCAAATGTCCAAGACCAGTCTTGATCTGTTTGTAGTCGGTGAAAGAAATCATATTCTACGCCTTTTAAATCGCCCCGCACATAACCGAGCTGAAATAAATATTGCTGGATCGCTTGCGCATTCTCCTGCCCTATACTTTCTTTCTTTCCATCAATAAATCGATGTAGCGGATGTATTAGTTGTACCTTATTCATTAACTTTTCAAAGCGGCCTTGTCGCAGTTGGTTGGCTTTTTTGAACTCCATAAACTGGTAGCCATATTTGCCGTCGCCTTTGTCACCGTAAGGAAAACGAAAGAGCCGATCGTAGTCCACTACCTCAGCCTCTCGATAGGCTTTTTCGATAAGGAGATCTGTCTTTTCAATTTCCTTTTTTGCAGCGTCTAACGTTATATCCGAAAAATGCGGATGCGTGTAAGAGTGATTCCCAATCGGGTAGCCCTGCTCAATTGCGTAGAGAATATCTTGCCAATGTGCCTCCATCAAATTACCTATACAAAAGAACACTGCTGGTATATTATGTTTTATCAAGTAGTCTAAATTCACTCTGAAGCTACTAGATGGACTATCGTCGATGGTAAGATAAATTTTCTTTTTCATGTTTTCTTTTTCAGACATTTGCGACTATTTTTCCCACTGTATTTCCAGATTGAAATACTTTGATGGCATCGGGTATTTCGTCAAAATCAAACTGCTCTCCTATGATCGGTTTCCCTAGTTGCAAGGTCGCTAATTCCTGCAAGAGCGTATGCATGAGGTCCGCTTTCTCGTAAAGATATATCAAATTGAACCCCAATACTCCCTTATTTAGTTCGATCATTTTTTGGGGATCTATCTTGGGTCTGGTGAGATACTGCAATGCCAGTTTAGGATAGTTCGGCCTATCTGATCTACTGGCGTAACTGGCTGCTCCGTAGATAACCAATCTACCCTCAGCCGCCAATGCATCATATCCGATTTGAAATATTTCGCCACCGATACATTCCATGATGAGATTCAATTCTCGTAGACCAAGTGATTCTACCAGGTCTTGTGCAAAAGAATTACTTCTGACGATGACTCGATCGTAGCCTTCCGATTCACAGAAGGAAACCTTCTCTTCACTGCCCACAGATCCGATCGTAAAAGCGCCTGCTTTTTTTGCTATTCTGTTTGCCCATATGCCTACGCCTCCTGCAGCGCTATGTATGAGTACTTGGTAGCCGGCTTGTAGGTTCCCCAAATTTTTTAAGCCGTAGTATGCCGTCAACACTTGCACTAAATATGCTGCGCCTTCGGGGTAGCTCCAGTCTGCTGGCAAAGGGATGAGATAGCGCTGGTCACTGTTGAGCGCGGTGGAATAGCCTCCGAACCGCGTCACGCCCATCACCCGGTCACCCAGCGATACTTGCGTCACTTCTTTACCAATGGCGACTACCTCTCCCGCAAATTCTAATCCAGGTGTGAACTCCCCTTTTGGCGTAGCGGAGTACAGACCCCAGATGGCAAATACATCGGCAAAGTTGAGTCCGATAGACTTTACTTTCACACTGACTTCTTGCGGTCCAAGTGCTGCCAATAAGCCACTCTTTTGTTGCAAATTTTTAAGGTTGCCTGCCTTCAAACTGTAACAAGTATATTCCATATAGCCGTCCGTTAATTTTCCTCAAGTTAAGATTTATTTTGTTTTGGGAGTGCCCCCTTAGCCTGCCCAAAAACCTTGCGCGGCGTATCTGCCCGACTGCTCTACATAGCGGGGTCAGGCTCTGTCGTACTCCGCTGCCGCTCCGGTCGTTCGGCGTAGGAAAAAACGCCTCCGACTGCTCCCTAAGGGTCGCCTACTTTCGATCCTTCACTCGTAGATCTTGATTATACTTAAGGCATATAAAAGTTTATATCTTTATGTCTACCTAAAATAAATTCTCTCATGCGGTATCTTTTGATCATAGTTTTTTCTTTTCTATTCACTTCCCTTTTCGCACAAGAAAAAAGAGGTGTACTTTTGACTCCATTCGAACAGGACGATAACCATACCGCTACCTACGAGGAGGCCATAGTGTTTTATAAAAAACTAGCCAAGATGTCCTCCTTTGTGCAGATGGTAAAGGAAGGGCAAACAGATTCTGGAGAGCCGCTCTATTCAGTAGTGATTTCTGATCAGCCCATTCTAAATCGGTCGACTGCTACTGCAAATAACAAAGTTGTGCTCCTCGTAAATAACGCTATTCATGCTGGAGAACCTTGCGGTGTAGATGCATCCATGATGTTAGCTAGAGAACTTGCCACGACACATAAGTCCTTGCTCGAAGAGACGGTTGTAGTAATCATTCCTTTTTATAATGTTGGTGGTGTACTGAATAGAAATAGTTATACCCGCGCCAATCAAAATGGACCTGAATCTTACGGCTTTAGGGGTAATGCCCGCAACTATGATCTAAATAGAGATTTTATAAAGTGTGATACTGAAAATGCAAAATCTTTCGCACAGATATATCAGAAATGGAATCCCGATGTGTTTGTGGACAACCATACTTCTAATGGTGCGGATTATCCTTATACACTCACTTTGATCCCTACTCAATCGGATAAATTACCCTCTTCTATGAAAAAGTACATGGATGGGCAAATGCTCCCTTCTTTATTCAACGCCATGAAGAAAACGGACTGGGAAATGACTCCATATGTGTATGCGCGCACTACACCCGATGAGGGGATCGCTGCTTTCTTGGATGCACCGCGCTACTCTAGTGGGTATGCAGCATTGCACTTCGCGTATTCTTTTATGCCAGAGACGCACATGCTGAAAACGTTCTCTGCTCGGGTCAGGAGTACACACGCTTTTATGCACGCTTTGCTTACGCATATGAAAGATAATAAATCTCAAATCATACTATCGCGGGCAGATGCGTTGACAGAAATTTTAAAGTCAGATTCGTTGTCGATCAACTGGGCCTTAGATCAAAGTAAATCAGATTCTTTACTTTTCAAAGGTTATACTGCTACTACTAAAAAAAGTAAAGTCACGGGAATGGATCGTCTATTTTATGATCATGAGCAGCCCTATGAAAAGAACATCCCATTCTACAGATATTATCAGGCTACTAAGTCTGTCTCTATTCCCAAGGCTTACATAATACCGCAATCTTATCGTCACTTAGTTGAGCTGATGCAATTACATGGAGTGAAGGTAGAGACACTTACTAAAGATCAAACGCTAGACATAGAGCAATATAAGATAGTAGATTTTAAGTCTAGTTCTTCTCCGTACGAGGGCCATTATTTACACAGTAATGTCTCCGTGGAAAAATATGCTACTAAAGTCATTTATAAGAAGGGTGATTTTTTGATCTCTACCGCTCAAGATGCAATTCAATATATTGTACATGTATTAGAGCCACAGGCTAAGGATTCCTTTTTTGCGTGGAATTTTTTCGATAGTATTCTGCAGCAGAAGGAGCATTTCTCGGCTTATGTTTTTGAAGATCTTGCTTGGGATTTGTTGCAGGTGGATGGCGAGTTGAAAAAATTGTTTGAAGATAAGAAGGGTTCTGATGCTGATTTTGCAAAGAATCCTGATGCGCAGTTGGATTTTATTTATCATCTTTCTCCGCATTATGAGAAGACGCATCGGGTGTACCCTGTGGGGCGGGTGGTGGAGTGATACTATACTCCGCTGCCCTTACTTGAATGTTTACTGCCATATATTTGGCCTTTAGGTTACAACGTGTTTATTTCTAGTAGCTTTGAATATTAGCAATTCTATTTTCAGTAAATTCCCCTATTTTGCTTTGATTGCATGTTGGTAATAAATAGGAAGCTTTATAAAATCATTATCAACACCAGTTTTAATTTCAATGGCCTTTTTGTATTCTTTCGACATTGGCAAATTATTTAAATAATAAACTATTTCTAGGGCAGTTTTATCCAAAATTCTTTCCCATATTAGTTCTGTACAATTAAAAGGTAAATTTAATTCATCAGTAACATAACATTCGTAAGTACAACCGTCAATCCATCCATCCATTATTGATTCCCTATTTTCAACAATTTTGACCTTATAGCAATCGTAACCTAAAATGATTTTCTTATCGGTTTTATCAATAGATATTGTGTATTCTAATTTCCAATCTTCTGAAGATTTAAATTTTGTTTTACTAAATTTTATAATTCCATTCTTGTCCGTATAATAGCGTGTCCACATTGAGTTAGATGGATCAATTAAGTAGAAATTTTTGCTATCAGAATCAATGTCATTGTCACTATATCTAATTAAAGTATCATTAAAGTAATATGTAGAAATATAAGGACTAAATCTTTCTGCCATTTGAATGGCAAAATTCTTTAAATTAATAAAAGTTGTATCTTCTTTAAGGAAAGAATCCTGCTCATTGATTAGAGCATTTTCAATTTCCGTTTCATCTAGAACTATATTATTTTCATATTTGATCATATTTAATTGGGCATGCACGGAGTAATTAAATATTAGTAAAGTTATAAATAGAATTCTACTAATCTTTTCCATAATTTCATTTTGAATACACAAATCTATTTAATATTATCTAAATAAGTCAAGTTATCTATTTTGTGTTTGCTCAAATATCAGAAATTAGAATCTTTAATAAAGATATTGTAGTTTGCGAAAATAGACTGTTCTAAAGAAGTAAATACGGCAGTGAATAGAGGATATATATTCATATTTCGCTAGCGCTATTACGAATTATATTCCCAATACGTTTACCACCCTAGTCACTGTAGCTGTGCTCAAATGTGCAAAACTCCACAGATCCGCGAGACCGTCAAGGTCGAGCGCGTCGCTCGGAGAGCGAAAGGACAAGAGGTGGTAGTGGTATCTGCGCTTTTTCGCGCAGGTAGTAACGGACGACTCGGTCCCGTTTCGCTTTTTTCAAGCGATGTCGGGATGGCCCCTGCTCGCTACCATAAATCTACGTCTGCTAGGAAAATCTAATTCGAAATTTTCTAAAATGGCTTAGGAAATAGTCTGCTGACCGTTGACAGAATGGACTGCTTGCGCGATATCTTTGAGTAAACTGGGATCCTTTTCTAGGGCATTACCAACGACTACGACATCTGCTCCAGCCTGTACATTCTCTAGTGCCTTCTCGGGGGTGCTGATACCGCCTCCTACGATTAGGGGGATCTCGACCGTGCTGCTAACGGCGTCGATCATCTCCTTAGAAATGGGGTTGGCTGCTCCGCTACCAGCATCCATGTAAATCATTTTGAGGCCGAGCATCTGACCTGCGAGTGCGGTACACATCGCCACATCAGGCTTGTTCGCTGGGATGGGTTGGGTGTTGGACATATAGGAAACAGTAGTAGAGACACCACCGTCTACCAACATGTATCCAGTAGATAAAATCTCTAGTGGGCTCACCCTCAAATAAGGAGCAGTGATGACGTGTTTACCTATCAGCAACTCGGCGTTTCGACCTGAGATGAGTGATAGAAATAAAATAGCGTCTGCTTTGTAGCTCAGTTGAAAAGAGTTGCCTGGAAAAAGGACCATAGGGATATCGCACTTTTTCTTGATACTTTCGAGGCAGTGGTCTAGCATATTGTTTACTACTAGGCTTCCTCCTATAAAAAAGTAATCCACCTGCGCCTCGGTGGCTTGATCAATGACTTGCTGCATATTATCGAGTCGAACCTTGTCGGGATCTATTAATACTGCAAACTTCTTTTGACCCGTTTTCTTAGCGGTAGCAAAAGTATCATAAATGTTATTTTTCGTATCTGACATCGGATCAAAGATACTAGAAAATTCATGATTTTTTCCGTCGCACTAGATTTCTTATCCATGCTGGAATTAACAATGCGCCGATCAAAATATAGAGGTAATAGGTCAGAAAACGCCATAATATAGCTACTACAGAGGCGGTAGTTTCGCTCGGAATATAATCATTTACAAAGCTGTAAAAGAGAATTTCTGCAACACCTGCACTGCCAGGGGTGGGGCTAAATGCCATAATGATGAACATTGTCTCTAGTCGGCCATAGAGTGCTCCTTGAGTATACAAGTCTGTAGATACATCTTGCTGAAAAGCTATGACCAAACAATTGAGGAGTATAAAACGACAAGACCAGGCAGTTGCTGTGGCAAGAAATGCTTTGAATCCAAACTGAAATCCATTGGCTGATAACTCCCTAGAGGCTACAATAAAATCATCTCCGAGCTTTTGTGCTTTTACACGCCATCGATTGAGCCATTTGAAACTTGTAAACCATAGTACAATATTTTTGAATCCTTGCGGCTTAATAAAGAGACCATAAAAAAAGAATACACCGTAGGTCGCCATAAAAAAGTAGGCTAGCACAAAAGACTTTCCCCATCCATCAAGATTAGCGAGGCCTGTCAAGCCTGGGCGTATGATGGAGGCACCGTATATCAAGTATAATATGGGAATTGTTCCTATAAAAAATATGGTATCTAAAATGGCGGTGTAGAGTACGATCGCCGTTACGCGTGCAGTTGAAATTTTCTCTCTACTCAGTACAAATAAGGCTGCGGCAGACCCACCAACGGCAGTAGGTGAGACGGCGGAGCTAAACTCCCATATAAATATAAGTTGTATTGACTTGAGCCATGAGAAGACGCCCTGTGAAAGTATGCGTAATCGCCATGCATAGGCCAGATGGCGGATCACTAGAAAAATGACAGCTAGGCATACCCAGATTGTCATTTTCGTATTCCAACTGATATCTATGAAATCTTGCCAGTCAACTTTGCTGAAGATAAAATAGATCAATACTCCTGCACCTATCACTATAGGAAACATGATTTTGGAGGTATCTAAACTTTTTACAGGTTGTGTGCTGTCGATCATCTTCGCTTGTTAAACGCCCTACTATGACATCAGTTTAATTTGATCTGAGGTATCTCTTTTTCAAATTGAATAAAACCATTTTAAAAATTCTCAAAATTTAAAGTATTTTTACGTTTCTAAATTATGGCTGGTGTGCTACATGCGTTGGCGTTTTCACCAAAATTTTATTCACAAATAAACAATTTCATTATGGAACAATGGCTTTATTTGATTCTTTTCGGAGCGGTAGCAGGATTTATTGCTGGACAACTGGTCGGTGGTGGTGGTAGAGGTGTTATTGTTAACATCTTTGTTGGAGTCATCGGTGCCATTGTCGGCGGGTTTTTATTTGACAGGTTCAATATCAATTTGAATACGGGTATGGGCTGGCTAAATAAGCTGATAGAGGCAGTAGCTGGTGCGTCGGTGTTGTTGATTATTTTGGGTATGTTAGGTGGTGGTAGACGGAGGTGATCCTCTTGTAGTTTCGCAGTTTTTCACTAGATAGGTTTGTCAAATTGTTCTTGAGGGTGGGGTAATCTTATTGGCTATGTGTATTCCGTTCACTATCGGAATTTCAAATAAAGAATCCCTTTTAGAGCATACAGTTTAAGCGTTAAATTTGTTGCAGCAGGCTTGCTACAGTTCCTTCTTATCAAGGTCCACTGGATCTTGATAGCATCGCATCAGTCGGTAACACCCACGGCTACAAATATTCACTCCCGCAAATCGGCACAATCTGCTCTGCGGTTATCTTCTCTTACTTCTGAGTATGCCTTTATTAGGCTAGGGCTAGGCAAAAAAAGCTCCGACATTTCTGCCAGAGCCCTAAAACAAGTATTAAAATTTATACTCTTTAAGGTATCTCTATTAAAGCGTACCTTTTGGGAGGTGATATTAAAACACCTTTTTTTTATTCTTAAGTTATAGGCTTAATTTTGCAATTAAGCTTTTACTTCTTCCGTTGCGACTTCTGCACCAGCTTCGTCTTTCTTACTTTTTCCTTTTCCTTTCTTACTGTCGCTTCCAGGCTTTGACTCATCTGCTTGCGCAACACCCGTGATCTTTGCTTTGATCAAACCTTCGATCTCTGCTGCTAATTCTGGGTTATCATCGAAAAACTGTTTTGCACCTTCTCTACCTTGTGCAACCTTAGAACTGTTGTAACTGTACCAAGACCCACTTTTCTGAACAACTTCATGTTCTACACCGAGGTCAACAAGTTCTCCATTTTTGGAAATGCCTTCTCCATACATAATATCGAATTCTGCGATACGGAATGGTGGTGCCAATTTATTCTTTACCACTTTTACCTTGACGTGGTTACCAGTTACATTTCCTTCTTGACAATTTTTGCTTTCTTCTTTAGAAAATCAGGAACACGAAGATTGAAATCAAAAAGTCTTTTGCGTGTTCGCTTTGATTCTGCAATATCCCCGTAGTTGTTTGGAGATTCACCGTAAAACTCAATTAACTCTGGAGCTTCTTGCTCGTTCTTTTTACTCTTTCGGGATTCTTTAACCGGTGCTTGCTTTGCTTTGGATCCTCGGCTCCATTTGCTAAATGGATTCTTAAGCTTTCTCTTGTTCTTTACTTTGCGCTGCTTCTTTATTCGCTTTTGTTGTTTTTGATTACTGGCCAAATTCTCTTCTTTCGCCTCAACGATGTAAGGAATATTTAGGACACGATGGGCCATGCCAAGCAATGTATGCTTGTCTTGTAGCCCGTTTTGGCGATACAGGATTGGTCCAACAACTGATTCCCGAATTTTCGTCGGGCAAACTGTGGACCAAATTTATATTGTACTTGGTGGCAATGGCTTTGCTCATCATTGGATTGGCGAACCCACAAGTGGGAACGAAGTTAGAACGAGTAGAACGACAAGGCGTTGACGTGATTATTGCCGTTGATGTTTCTCGTTCCATGTTGGCCGAAGATTTAACGCCCAACCGAATAGAAGTTGCCAAAAGAATTGTGGCAAAACTGATTGACCAATTGGGCAATGACCGAGTGGGCATCATTGTTTTTGCAGGAAATGCTTACCTCCAAGTTCCCTTAACTGTCGATTATTCTGCGGCAAAACTCTTGTTGAGAACCCTCAACACCGACATGGTGCCTGCACAAGGAACCGCATTGGGGGAAGCCATCGAACTGGCGG
>ENA-ORXT01002868-ORXT01002868.1-marine-metagenome-genome-assembly--contig:-NODE-2868-length-19903-cov-6.631090_pt1 | contig 19903 bp, 17 predicted proteins | sample MGYA00237868_ERZ511482 | MGnify/ENA metagenome assembly ERZ511482
TGCCCCTACGATTTTCGCCGTTCCGCCATCATTGGCGCCCATCATCGATCCCCTCGTGCAGGCATGATAATCGTGCCATCAACGATCCCTTCGTACGGGCATGATATATCGTGCCCATCACATCCGCCCCCAAAAATTTCGCGGCACATCAATCCCACGGGCACGATATATCGTGCCCCTACGATCCCGCCGATCCGCCATCATTCGCGCCCATCAACGATCCTCTCGTACGGGCATGATATATCGTGCCCATCATTGATTGCCCTTAATCATCGCCATATTCCCGCATCTGCCAATCAAATTCGCCAACGCAAATCCCGAGGCATATCCATCCCACGGGGCGGGAACGATATATCGTTCCCCTACGATCCCGCCGATCCGCCATCATCCATGCCCATCAACGAACCCCTCGTACGGGCATGATATATCGTGCCCATCATTGATTGCCCTTAATCATCGCCATATCCCCACATCTGCCAATCAAATTCGCCTATGAAAATCCCGCGGCATATCCATCCCACGGGGCGGGCACGATATATCGTGCCCCTACGATCCCGCCGATCTGCCATCATCCGCGCCCATCAACGATCCCCTCGTGCAGGCATGATATACCGTGCCCATCATTGATTGCCCTTAATCATCTCCATATCCCCACATCTGCCAATCACATTCGCCAACGAAAATCCCGCGGCATATCCATCCCACGGGGCGGGAACGATATATCATTCCCCTACGATTCCGCCGATCCGCCATCATTCGCGCCCATCAACGATCCTCTCGTATGGACATGATATATCGTGCCCATCATTGATTGCCCTCAATCATCGCCATATCCCCACATCTGCCAATCAAATTCGCCAACGCAAACCCCGCGGCATATCCATCCCACGGGGCGGGAACGATATATCGTTCCCCTACGATCCGATTCGCGCCGATACGGGCATTATATTTATTTATGATTCAATCCATTCTTCTTATGATTTCTCAAATGCCTCTGATACTCAGCCGTTTCACGCCATTCTTTGTTAAACTTATTAAACGGCATAGAGGGATGCAATTTGTCTTGCTGCCATCGTGCAGGGTTGGCACGCATATAGCTGCGATATCTTTCTAATGCCCTATCATGGCGTACAATTCGATCCCAAAAATTACGATGCCAGCGCATACGTTCTGGCATAAGCCCGGATCTATTTACCTCGCGGCTAACCGCGGCTTTATAGCTGCCAAGAATGGTTGAAAGCGAACCAGCAATTGACTCTCCAAACTTCCGGACCACGGGATCATGTCTTGCTATCTCAAACCCAGCACGCGAATTATCTTCAACAGACGAAAGAGCTAGCTCTTCCATTTCATTTTCTGATCCTATCTCCGAAACGATATTCAGCGTACCGTGCATGTGGTTTGGCATAATCACATGCTCATCGAGCTCAACATGCGGATGATGATCAGGAATCGTCAACCAGCAAGATTCAGCTATGTGGCCAACTTCATTCAAAACCATCTCTTGGTTAACCACTTGTCCAAACAGGTTTTGTCCCCATTTTGTACAAATTGTTACGTAATATGCGCCGCAGCTTGTATAATCATAGCCAGGATAGCGCAATGAGTTGCGTCGATTTTTGTTTGTCATAATCACTCACAGATATATTTGGGTGAGTTGTCATTATATGATCAAACATAAAATAAAGTGACGGGACATTGGTACTAGGCCACTACATTTGCAGGAACAAAATGGCACATCCATCACATGGGCGGGAAGGATATATCGTTCCCGCCCCGTCACGATTCCGCTGATCCGCGGATATGGGCATTGCGCCCATCATTCGCATCCCTCATACTCGTACGGGCATGATATATCGTGCCCGTACGATCCCACCGATCTGCGGGGATGGGAGATCACACCAACATTTCTCTCAACTCGCGCATCCCCGCCTGAATCTCGGCCTCCAGCTGATCCAACTCATCCAAAATCACCCGCGGCGGATCATACTTGATCTCATCATAAACAATCTCTTTATAACGATTGATGCTCAGATCGTACTCGTTCTCGGCAATCTCGCTTTTCGACACTAAAAAAGATTGATCCGTACGGGCGCGCTTTCCCTCTGCATCCAAATTATGCCAACGTTTAACAATGTCGGGGATATTATTCTGCTCATGAGATGGTTCCTCACCCAGCAGCGTGCGCTTATCATCCAGTGAAAAACCATCGGCCTGCATATCGTAAAACCAAACGTGATCCGTGCCGCCAGAATTAGTCTTGGTAAAGAAGACAATTGCGGTCGAAACGCCAGAATAGGGCTTGAAAATCCCCGACGGCATTGCAACAATCCCATCCAATTTCTGATCCTCTACCAGCATCTTGCGCAAACTCTTGTGTGCTTTTGATGATCCAAAAAGAACACCATCGGGCACAATCACCGCCGCCCGTCCACCCGGCTTGAGCAAACGCAAAAAGAGCGCCATAAAAAGTAGCTCAGTCTTCTTGGTCTTCACCACATCGAGCAGATCTTTAGATGTTGCATCATAATCGAGCGAGCCGGCAAAGGGCGGATTTGCCAACAGTAGCGTAAATTGCTCTTCCACGCCGCTATGCCCCTCGGCCAGCGAATCGCGGTTCTCGATCATCGGCTCATCCACACCATGCAGCAACATATTCATCGTCGCCACGCGCAACATAGTCGAATCAAAATCAAAACCGTGAAACATGGCCCCATCAAAGCGCTGGCGCAACGCGGGGTCCGCAAAAATCGCAGCCCCATGATTCTCTTCCAAATATTCCGCCGCGGCTACCAAAAAACCCGCAGTGCCACAAGCTGGATCGCAAATTTCATCGTGCGGCGCGGGGGCCGTCATCGCTACCATCATCTGAATAATGTGGCGCGGCGTGCGGAACTGTCCATTTTGGCCCGCAGTCGAAAGCTTGCTCAGCATATACTCGTAGAGATCACCCTTGGTGTCACGATCATCCATTTCGATCTGGTCGATCATGTCGACAACGCGTTGCAGCAACCCAGCTTTTTCTGGGGGTAGGGTAAAGCGAGCGTCTCGCATATGTTCCGCAAATGCGCTACCTGCGCTGCCCATGCCCTTCACAAATGGAAAAACAGCATCGGTCATCGTCACGTACATCGTTGTCGCATCTAGGTTCTTAAACCGCGACCAGCGCAGATCCTCATAGTGGTAAACGATCTTTTCGTTCTCTTCGCTCTTTTCCACATAGATCCCATCAGGGAAAGTTGGATTTTCGATAGCAGTGCCAAGACGATTGGCTTTGTTCTCATCTCGCGTGTGGATCTCGTCTAGCCGTTTGATGAAGAGCAAATAGGTCAACTGCTCAATCACCTCCATCGGGTTAGAAATTCCACCAGACCAATAGGTGTCCCAAATGCGGTCAACTTGCGAACGGATTTCGCCAGTCAGCATAAATGTTTCCTTTGCATATACTTACCCAGAAAAATCCTGTAGCACATCTTAAAAAGCAGAGATGAGACAGAATTTTTCTGGAAAGCTATATTTCTCAATTTATATTTCCAAATTTGTGCAAAGTATAGCAGCTTTAATTTGTATATACAATAGGCCAATGGGAGTGGTATTTTTCAATTCGATTACAAAAATTGTTAGCGCGAATAAGTACTGGTTAAGTTAAGATTAACCCCTTGCTCCCATTATGGTTCGGCAAAGCTCACCAACCAGTCCCGACTGGAGCTTAACTTAACGCTGTTGAGGGACAGGGAGGAGTTTAGCCCCATCATGTTATTAAAAACAACTTAACCCAGCGTTTATTCTCCAAATTCCAAATCTTACGCCGCTACCATCTCAATCGGCTTTACACTAATCGGACAGACCACCAACTCAGCCGTTTGCGTAAGTGGCCCTGAAACCTGTACTTAAATCCTATTGACGATTATAACTTCTTGACATAGAATAAATAAAAGCTGTTTTTGTGCTGAAAATCTTGTCTAAAAGTGATGCAGTCGACAAATGTGTTTGCACTGTTTTGTTGCAAATGGACCACAAAACCACCTACTAAAATATCAATCTTTTGACCTGCTCAAGTTACTCGTATAAAAATGTATTAACATGAATAAATTTCAAACACTACTATTAGAAATCATTGAATACTTTGTTCCCGCCCGCGAATATAAAACTCTTGCAGAAATTAACTTTCAACGTAAGTGTCGGATTCTCAGCGGGTCTTTGCTTTTCATGATTTTCATAAGTTTGATAAACCTCATTATCGTGCCCTTCGTTCAACAGGAATTCGATATAATTGATCTTTCGGTGGCAGCAATCCCCATCTTTATGGCTTTTAATTTGGTGATTTTGCGTAAAACAGGTTCGATTCAAATCGTGAGCTGGTTGATTTTAGTTATTGGTGGTGCGGTAATAATATTCTGTATATTAATTACTGGCGGCCTACAGAGTACACTTACACTCCATCTCTTATCATTACCTATTATTGCCACGTTTTTCCTCGGTCAACGGCACGGGATATCCATGGCTATCGCCATGATTGTTGTGCTTTATTTACTGCAAATGGGCAATGCTTGGATTTTTGAATTGCGATTGATCGAGCCGCTCCCTTTAGCAAGTAAAGAAAGTCTCTTCCTTGGGTACTATCCTGCCATTTTACTAATAACGGTACTTTGCTCTCTGTTCGAACAGTCACGCGTACAGGCAGAAAATAGGATGGAAGAAATGTTCGTCACATTGCAAGATCTTCATGATGAATTGATCGTTGCTAACGATGAGTCTAACACCGCAAATAAAGCAAAAAGTGAATTCCTTGCCACAATGAGCCATGAAATACGCACACCGTTAAATGGCATAATGGGCATGACTAGTTTGCTGCTCGACACAGCGCAATCAGCCGAGCAGAAAGAGCAGACGCAGATCATCCGCAAAAGCGGGGAGTCACTTTTAAACATCATCAACGAGATCTTAGATTTCTCTAAAATAGAAGCAGGCAAAATCGAGCTAGAAGAAAGTCCTTTCAACCTACACCATTGTTTAGCAGATTCGTTCGATTTGGTTATAGCCCAAGCGAACGAGAAAGGCATCGAACTACTGAAAAATTTGTCACCAACTGTTCCAACAAACGTTATAGGCGATGTGACCCGTTTGCGCCAGATTTTGCTAAATCTTTTAAGCAACGCCGTCAAATTTACCCAAAACGGACAAATCCTTGTCGAGGTCGAGGCAGAACCCCTTGGCAATAATCTCTTTCAATTCCTCTTTCGCGTTACAGACAGCGGCATCGGTATTCCGCAAGAAGGACTCGATCGTCTATTTAAACCATTCAGTCAGGTAGACGCGTCGACGACTCGTCAATATGACGGCACAGGATTGGGACTGGTCATTAGCCAACGACTAAGTATGGCAATGGGTGGCGAAATGTGGGTCGAAAGTGAACAAGGTACAGGCAGCATTTTTACTTTTACGGCAAAAATGAGAATAGCCGAAAATGATGATGACGTCCCCCGACATAGAGACCACTTAGGCGAACAAAGACAAACCGACAATTCAAACCTTGTGGCAAATGTGCCATTACGCATATTGGTTGCCGAAGATAATCTAGTAAACCAAATGGTTGCGGTCAAAATGCTAGAGAAACAGGGCTACCGCGCCGATGTGGTTGGCGATGGCAAAGAAGCTGTCGAGGCAGTGCAGCGCCAAACATATGACCTCATTTTTATGGATGTACGTATGCCAAATATGGATGGTGTTGAGGCAACTCGCTACATTCGTAGTGCTATCCCTGCGATAATGCAGCCTGCTATTGTTGCCATGACCGCTGATGCGCTTATGGGAGATAGAGAACGCCTATTGGATATTGGCATGGATGATTATATTAGCAAGCCTATTCAACTTGGCAAACTGATCCAAGTGCTTGAGTCAGTCAGCCAACGGGTCTCGTCGAAAATTAGTACATAGAAATAAAAAAGGGGATGCGCAAACGCATCCCCTTTTTTATTTCTACAACTCCGACCGTCTACGCCGCGATCCTCTCAATTGGCCGTACGCTAATCGGGCAGACCTTCAACTCCGCCGTCTGCGTAATCGGATCATAGCCCGAGCCAGTTAGCACATTCACCGGCACCTCGTTGAAGCTAAAGCTGCAAAAGACCGTCCCGCGCGGCGAGCGTCGTGTCTCTTTTACCTTCACCTGCACCGCACCGCGTGGGCTGGCAATCTCGGCCCAGCCGCCATCTTGCAGCCCCCAATCCGCCACATCCTGCGGGTTCACTTCCATCAACTCCTCGGGCAACAAATAGTCGATCCCCGACGAGCGGCCCGTCTGCGTGCGCGTATGGTACGACTCTAAGCGTCGACCCGTCGTCAGCCAGACCGGATACTCATCACTCACAGTCTCCGCCGGGTCGCGATAAGCTGTATGAGCAAACTTGCCGCGCCCAATCGGGAACTCATCCTCGTGCAATCGTGGCGTGCCAGGGTGACCCTTGTATGGAATCGGCCACTGATATTGACCATCATCGATCATGTCCCAGTCCACCCCATTGTAAATCGGCGAAAGCTCACAAATTTCGTTGAAAATAGGTTTCGCCGACTCATACTCAAAGCCCTCAAAACCCAGTCGCTTAGCCAGCTCACAGACGATCCACCAATCCGGCTGTGCAACGCCCGGCGCATCCACTGCCTTGCGCACACGCTGAATCCGTCGCTCCGTATTTGTGTAGACACCATCCGTCTCGCCCCAGCCCGTCGCAGGCAGCACAACATCCGCCATCTTCGCCGTCTCGGTCAAGAAGAGATCGATCACCACTATATGCTCCAAACTGCGCAGCGCATGCTCGCCATGGGCGCGATCCGGGTCCGACACAACCGTGTTCTCCCCATCGATCAACATTGCGTGGATCGTCTCACCGCACAGGTCTAGCGCCGTCACCTTCGTAATACCCTTCTCCAACTCCAGCGGTCGACCATACACCTTCTCGAACTTGGCCTGCATTTCCCGGTCCGTTACTGGCTGAAAGCCCACATAATTATTTGGCAGCGCACCCGCGTCACCCGCGCCCTGAATATTGTTCTGCCCGCGCATCGGGTTGATGCCCGTGCCCTCGCGCCCAATATTGCCCGTCATCAGCGCCAAATTCGACAGACTCTGCACATTGTCCACACCGCAAATATGCTCGGTAATGCCCAGCGTATAGTAAATCGCGCCCTTGTCCGCCTCACCATAGAGCTTAGCCGCAGCATCAATATCCGCCGCAGGCACGCCACAAATTTCTGCCGCCCACTCTGGCGTAAACTGCTTAACATGCTGAATAAACTGATCAATCCCCTGCGTACGCGTCGCCACGAACTCGGTATCAATCAGCTCGTCCCGCGCGATCACATGGGCCATTGCAAGCAGCAGCGCCGTGTCGGATCCCACGCGGATCGGCAAGAAAATGTCGGCCATTTCCGCCAACTGTATACGCCGCGGGTCGGCCACAATCATCTTGGCCCCCTTGGCGAGTGCTTTCTTCAAACGCGTCGCCGCCACCGGATGGCACTCCGTCATATTCGTGCCAATGGCAAAGATCACGTCAGGTTTTTCCATATCGCTCAACGGATTCGACATGGCACCACGTCCAATTGTTGCCGCCAGACCGGCGACTGTGGGGGCGTGTCAAGCCCGGCTACAATTGTCTATATAGTGGGTTCCATACCCCACGCGCACAAACTTCTGCATCATGTACGCAGCCTCGTGTGGCGTGCGCCCCGAAGCAATCGCATAAACGCTGTGGCGACCATGTTCATCCGCCACTTTTTTAAAGCCTGCCGCCGCGCGGTCCAGCGCTTCGTCCCAAGTCGCCTGCCGAAACTCACCATCCGCGCCCTTGATCAGCGGGTGCGCCAACCTTTCTGGATGATGCACAAAATCGTACGCGTACTGCCCCTTAATACAGAGAGCGCCCTCATTAGCCGGGCCATCCATTGCAGGCTGGATTCCGATAATTCGATTGTCTCGGGTCATAATATCGACCGAACAGCCCACTGCACAATATCCACAGACCGAGCGGGTCTTCTGGATGCCTGCATCGAAAAGCGGCTGTTGTTTTGCTGGTATTGTAGAAACCATTCGTGGCTCCCTTATTTTTGAAATAACTGGATTCAAATTATGACACCGTTGTCACAACATCGCTCAAACAAAAGCGATTAGGTACAGATTTTCTATCGTAGACATACCTTTATTTTACTACATGAGTCAAGCCGTCTCGGCAAAGCGCAATGCTTTTCTATCGCCCAACGCGCCGGTTGGACAGGTCTGCACGCATTGTCCGCAGAAGGTGCAGGCGGACTCTTTGAGAATACCGTTGAATTCGGTGGTGATCTGCGTGTGAAAGCCGCGATTCATGATGCTGATGGCGTAGTCGCCTTCTTGTTCGGCGCAGACGCGCACGCAGCGATAGCACGAAATACATTTGTCGTAATCGCGCAGAATAAAGGGGTTTTCATCATCTTCGCGACTGTCGCCAGATTGCGCGCCAGCAAAGCGACCCGTGCGCGCGCCGTACTCGTCTACGAGCAGGGTTAGCTCTTGCGACGAGTAGCCCGAGAGCACATCAACGTCGATTGCATCATTCTCGGATGCGACCATTTCGAGCAACGTTTTACGATGTCGGTTGATGCGGTCGGTCGAGGTTGTCACCTTCATATCGGGTGCAGCTATGGTTGTACACGAGGCAACCGGGTTGCGGATTCCTTCGATCTCGACGACGCAGAGACGGCACGCGCCAAATGGTTCGAGTCGCGGATCGTAGCAGAGTACGGGAACATTTTTTTTGTTGCGTGTTGCCACTTCGTAGACGGTTTCGCCTGCGGTAAAGGTGACTTCGCTGCCGTCTACTTGCATTTTGTGGACAGTCATTGTTTGTGTTGGCATTAAATTGATATCCTGAGCATTTGGTTTCTCGGAGAGTGGTTGTAACGTGATGCATGGTTCGTGGTGCGTAAACTAATCCAGCTTACTGTGATGCTGTGGAAGAGATTTATCTTAGATGCTCTACCGTTATACATTCTCTTAGCACAACCAGATTAAATAGTAGTTCACGCACGACGCATCACCCATTATGCTTCTAAGCCCTTCACATGCGCAGCAACTTCATCTGGAAAGTAGCGCACAAGGCTCTTTGCCACCAGCGGTGCCGCGACGCCAAGGCCGCAAGCGCTGACCTCTTGCATGGTGAAGCTGATGTCTTCTACTTCTTGCAGCCAGTCGTCTAGGTTGCTGGGGCCGGTGCCGTTGAGCCGTTCGGTAAGGCGCTGAGTGCCGATGCGGCAGGGGAAGCATTTGCCGCACGATTCGTGAGCAAAGAAGGACATGGCGTTGTGGGCCACGTCGACAATGTCGCGCGTGTCATCGAAAACCATGATGCCTGCCGCGCCCAACATGGATCCCCGTTCGCGGATGCTGGGTTCGTCAAGCGTCGCGGTTTCCATATCCTCGCCAGACAAAAAGCCGCCCGAGAGACCGGCCATGGTGACAGCCTGAATGGCGCGCCCATCGCTTGGTCCACCCGCCCACTCGTAGAGCAGGGTTTTTAGGGGCAGCCCAAAAGGAACTTCGTAGTTGCCAGGTCGCTGCACGTCACCAGATAGACTGATCACTTTGGTGCCACTTCTTTCTCCCAAGCCAAGCGATTGATACCACGCGGCTCCCTTGCGCAGAATTTGCGGCACGGAGACGAGTGTTTCGACGTTGTTGACGACGGTTGGCAGGTTGTTGAAGCCATGGGTGACGGGGTAAGGCGGTTTGTTGCGTGGGAAGGGGTGCTTGCCTTCGAGGCTGTTGAGCAGCGAGGTCTCTTCGCCGCAGATGTAGGCCCCCGCGCCGCGCCGGATATATAGATCAAAGTGGAGATCGGTGCCGAGAATGTTTGCGCCAAGGATGTTGGCCTCGTTGGCTTCGACGATGGCCTGCTCGAGGATCACTTCGGTTTGTGGATATTCGTAGCGCAGATAGATGATGCCGATGGTTGCGCCCGCCGCATGGCCCGCGAGGATCATGCCTTCGATCAGCGCATGTGGATCGTAATCCATAATAGCGCGATCTTTGAAGCAGCCTGGCTCGCCTTCGTCCGCGTTACAGATGATATACTTTTGCGCTCCCTCTGCATCGCGCACGGCTTGCCATTTGCGCCCCGTGGGGAAGCCCGCACCGCCACGCCCGGCAAGCCCGCTGTCGGTTAGCTCTTGGATCAGCGTTGCGGGCGTCATTTCGTTGAGCGCTTTATGCAGTGCGGTGTAGCCGTTGGATGCTTGGTAGCCGCTGAGGGTGGCCCGATTTGGCTCGCGAATGTCGGCGAAGACACATTCTTCGATGCCGCCGGGGTTGGGGGGCGGCAGCAATGTAGGTCGATTTTCTAATGTGTCGACCGTCTGCCCGACAAGCACTTCGTGGCCTTGCAGCACTGGCGTTGGATCGTCGCAGCGTCCAGCGCAGGGCATTGGCGTTGCGCCTTGTTCGGCCAACGCAGCGAGGACCTCGCCGCCACCGCGCATACAGCAGACAGGGCCGTCGCAGACGCGGGGGACGCTTTGGGGCGTGGCCGCATCGCGGGCAAAGTGATGATAGAATGTGACGGTTCCGTATAGATCGGCAAGGGGGGTGCGCAACTCTTGCGAGACGGCCTGCATTGCCTCTTCGGAAATATAGCCGTCGCGGTCGTGGAAGGCATGGAGAATGGGTAACAGCGGGGCAGGTTCGTTACGCCACTGCTTAATGATTTCTTGGTTTGCCAAGGTCATAAAAAGACACCGTTGTCTACTAAAATTTAGTAACTCGTTTGGGGGGGATAAGTTTGAGTCAGTACAGTCTTGGAAGTGAAGGAATGTTAACTGACGGAAGTATAAATGATTCGATCATTTAAATGCAAACATTCGGTCAATTCGGCAGAGCTAGTAAATTTTTGGCTTGCTAGTTGAAAGTGACAGTCACCTACTTATTCGACGCAACTCTAACTTTCAATCAACGAGATGTCCAATACAAGCCAAGAGGGACTTGCACAATCGCCTTCTAGTTGAGCCTTTGTGTACGTGTCTAAATCTTCGCGATCAGCAATAGTTCCGCCGCCCATATTTACTTTATCACCTGTATTGAGGACTATGCTAACCCCATCTTTTTAATGCTAAGCTCATCTTCTACCATCTCTGCTACAGTATCATGGTGCCATAATAGCAAGTATTCATTTACCCTTGCACAGCCTTCGCTGATTGTTAGATTGTCGCTCATTGCCGCTGCCAGTCGAATTGGCTGAGGGTTGCGTCTCTTGGCTATATTTAACGCATATCCTTATTCCAACTATTCTGCATCTATGATACGATGTCCGAGAATAGAGCGCAGTGGTGATTTGATTTCTCTCACGTTACGAGAGACTTCACTTAAAACGTCTTTCTTGACTTAATTGTTGCGGTCTACAGATACATTTTGAATCAACTCCGGATAAAAAGAGACTGTTCCAAATTGAGTGTAAGGCTAAACCAGAAAAATAATTATATGGATTTTGGCGATTTTCTGGAGTAGCTTCCGGCCATACTGTATAGTTTATTTTTTGGAATGGCCTAAATGGCGCTAGATTACTTAGCCCAACAAAGATGCTTACACACTTTAGTAATACAGCCCCGATAAAAAAGGACTCAATGAAACCACAATTTGATGTAACCATCGTTAGTCTGAAAAAAGCGTATGCACTGCCCCGTGCTTGGACGGCTGAGCGCTACTTGGATCTTTTAAAGATGCTCGAATTTTATGATACGGATGGTCTTAGCGAAGCTGATTTAGGGGAGATGGCCGTTATGGCGCTTCAGGATGTGGAAGAGCCAGCCCATGCCGCCGAAATGGTGCTTGAGCTAACATTGGGAGATTCGGCCAATAAAGGCGTTCGCCAGCATTTGGTTCACGAAATGCAGGAAGAGCGGGCTTGGGAGCAACATGGGGACATTATGCGCCACTCGCAAATTTTTGTGGCTATGGAGGTTTTGAATCGTGCCCTTCCTGCCCTGTACGCTAGGCCGGATATAACGCAACTGACATTGGAGATTGTGCCCAAAGATGGTGCTGGAGCCAATTTGCTTGCTCAACCGCTTACACCCGCTTTTCTTGTACGGTTGCTGGCTAGCGCGGCGGATGAACACAGCCCTCTGCAAAGACTTTTTGCCGATCAGATAGTGGGCAATCAGTTCTCGGAGGCAACCGCAATTATTTGGCAGATTGAGACCGAGGAACCTAAAAAAGAGGGGGGGCACCCAAGCCGCAGCGTCGAGGTCTTTATGCCCAATCATTGGGTTGAGCCGCTTAAGTCGGTTAACCACTTCGAAGCGACTGCGCACTTTAACAAAGTCTAATGTTCGCATAGGTAAATTTTTGAAATGGAGAAAACGGGGGAAGGATATTTTTATTAATGTAAGAATAAGGCTGATTGCACTGAATGCTGCTAAGGAAAAATGTCTGGAGAACTTATTGAATTTTCTACCCTCTTTTGGTTGCGTTGATGCGTAACGTTTGATATACTATCTCCCGCAGTATGGATCCCTAGCTCAATTGGCAGAGCAACGGCCTTTTAAGCCGTGGGTTCTGGGTTCAAGTCCCAGGGGATTCATTTTTTTACCACCAAAAACCGCTTTTTATTAAGTAAATTTGGGGAAATTACTGGTCACATTATTTTCTGAGTAGTCCAAGAAAAATCCAAACCAAGTTTGACCCTTAATAATTTGCTGGGGTTTGGAGATTTGGCACGCAGTCCAGATCACGAGTAGTTTAGAAAACGCGAAAATCCAGACGTCACTGTCTGGTTTTCACATAATCTTAATATAATTGACCACTATGGTGTTCGTAGCACCGGTCAATTTTTGTTAAGGTACTAGTAACAAGTAAGGCCGCTTTCATCTGATTCAGGTGAAAGCGGTTTTTCTTTTGCGGCAAAATATACTATGAATTCGAGTGATTCTCAAATTGTTGACTGGTAGATTTAGCGAACCTAGCACTCTCAGAACTCGAAATTCACTCAACTCCAAACAAATTTTTACCCTCAAAAACAGAGAACATATGAGCACATAGTAGCAGAAAATATGTTCGATGGCAACGCTTCTTTTCCTTAATCACCGCTTATTCCCCGCCTTTTCATCCTGGCTATCTGTTGAGTGCAGTAACGTTTTGGCCTCAAGAGCGTGTGTGCTGAGTTGATCCGCCAGCACGATCAGGTGCGCTTTTACCTTCGTCATTGGCGGCGCAGCCGGACACTCTTCGCAGCTTTCAGCAACATCTATTTCAGCCAAATCTAACGCCACCTGATAAGACTTTGCCTCTATTTCGAGCAATAGCGTTCCTAGTTGATCGACCGACTGCCTATCGGATTCTATTCTTTCGATTGCTATGCGCGATTTTGCTGCAATTTGTTTCAAGATTGACTGTGAATCTTCTATCTGAGAAAGAAACTTCCTCGGAAGTGGACGTGCGTTGGGCATGATTGTCGCTCCTCCATCAAGACGAATGATATGTTCCTTAGGCGGGATTTTTGCATTTGACACCAAGTCAAATATATTTATAATAGAATTTTTCTGATTTGTCAAGCGACGATTCCCATACGGTAATATGACTTGACGGGAATGATTTTTTTTGCTATAATTCCAAATGTTGAAGCAACAAATATTCTTGACTAAAGTTCTAAACAGTTCACATAGGCGAAAGCGTGTCTACTCAATATGCAACCTTGGCCCAGAAATTGGATTTGGCTTTTGAGTTAGTCCAACAACCAAATGGCCAGCGAATTACATACGAATATTTAGAACGTCAGGTTGGTATTAAATCCAGCACGATATCTAGGTTACGCCGCGGGCAAAACTTGGATCCACTCTTTACGAATATTATTGCGATCGCCACTGCCTTCGGTGTACGTGTAAGCTTTTTTGCAACAGACATGACTGTGGACGAAGCGCGTATCTATCTAACGAATCCAGAAAATGTTCAATTTATAGATGAGCTTCGCGTACGTCAACAATATATCAAAAATAGTGGCCGAAATCGTAAACTTGCGGAACTAGCGCTGCGCGCATCCTATTTGGATGACGACGGTATTGCGGCATTGGCAAATATGGCTGAATATGTCTTAACCAAATCTGGTATTGATATTCCAGATGAAGAAGTTGAACAGATATGGAACGATGATATCCAAGAATAGACTCTAGCCTTAAGAAAACTCACTGCAGCCTCATCAAAAACTCCTTAATCGTGCATCCTCATATTTAGCATTTAGTCAAGCCGTAGCAAGATAAAATACCTATCATGTATTTCTGGTAGAACGGTCAATTCGGGAATCTACTTCCTAAAAATTGCCTCTATCATAATAGATTTGAAGGAGTTTGCTCTTGTACACTGACACCCTTTCTCAAAGTAAACGACCGATACCACCACCAGGTCCAACGGGATTGCATCGCATATTCCAAAATATGCGGGCTACTCAAACCGACACGTTACGGTTTTTCACTCAGTTAACTCAAACTTATGGTGGGCTTGTTCATTTTCGCGCAGGTCCAATCCCTGTCTATTTAGTGAGCCATCCAAACTATATTCATCACATGTTGCGTGATAAACAAAGTCTATATAGCAAGAATACATACACCTATAATTCAATGCGTCAGATCTTCGGACTGTCACTCATTACTAGTGATGGCCCAGAGTGGTTAGAACGACGCCGTTCTTTACAACCCGTTTTTCATCCGCGTCATGTTGAAACTTTAGATAGAACTGTTATCGATACATGCCACCAAATGATCAATCGCTGGAAAAGCTATAGAGAAACCCCGTTTGACATTCAGAAAGAGATCGCAGAGCTAACTCTTTCTATCGCTGCGCAGGCATTTTTTAACGTAGAGCTTGGGCAAGACGCAGTTGAAATGGTTGATGCTTATCGCGTCTTGACGCGTGCTTTCATGCGTCGTTATATGTCAAAAAGCGCGGCCATTTGGAGCCTGTTAAATTTCCCCTTTCCCAATGATGGTCAAATTCGACAGGCGCGTCAATGTCTAGAAAATTCCGCAGCATATGTAGTAGAGCAAGTCCGAATGAATAATGATAGCGATAGTCAACTGCTGAGGGAGCTGATCAATGCACGGGATCCAGAATCAGGTAGCTCGTTAAGTGCAAGCGCACTCAATGCAGAAGTGTATACCCTGCTTTTTACAGGGCACGAAACAACCAGTCATACAATCGTGTGGGCACTATACCTTCTGGCTCGCCATCCAAACATATGGTCAAAACTGGTAGAGGAAGTCAATTCGGTATTGGGGGATCGACCACCAGTGGTAAACGATCTATCCAACCTTCCTTTTAGCCGTATGGTAATTGAAGAGACATTACGTCTCTATCCAGCAGTTTGGTCTTTCAGTCGGCGCGCAGAGGAAGATGACCAAGTTGGTCCTTATCTCATTCCAAAGGGTGCACGTATTCTGATTAGCCCCTATCTTACACACCGACTCCCCGAGTTTTGGGACAATCCTGAACTGTTTCTCCCAGAGCGGTTTGATATACCCCACCCCATGCGCCTAGAGAATGGCTATTTACCATTTGGAGCCGGAGCACGACAATGTATTGGCAAAGGTTTCGCCTTGTTAGAGGCGCAACTCGTCTTGGTTCTATTGTCCCAACATATTCAACTTCAATTAGCCAATAACATCACTATTCCTGCTATACCAGGGTTTACCTTAAGACCAAGCTGTCCTGTAATGATGAAAAGTGCTTGAGTAGAACTAAAGCGACTATTTTTATCAGCTTATCTGTCATCGATCCTTCTTGAAGAACTACATTGCTACAATCCCCTTCATTGCCCAGCAGATGAGACATGTCATTCTATATGCATGTAGGTCATGTAGATATTGAACCATAGACGATTATTATGTTAAGCTCTCTGTCTAACATTTACGTGCATTGTGCATCCAGAGCGAGGTAATGAAGATGCCACCACATCCATCAACCGACGAAATAGACTTGGCGACGTTGCGCGCAAAAAACATTTTTGCTGAATGGAGGCAAGAATTCGACTTTCATCCTTTCGATATGACCTGCTTCGTCGAGTTTGTAGAAAAAAAACGTCAATGCAAAATCCACTTGATTCCATGGACACTTCCGCCCGGAATGTCGGGTGTTTGGATATCGGCCGGACATTGTGAGTTTGTTTTCTTTGAAAACGAAGCCCATATACTGCACCAACTTCACTTTCAGGTTCATGAGCTATGCCATATTCTTTGTGGTCATGAAACTTGGGTTTTAAATGTTAACTCGGGGACGACGAAGGACGAATTACTACAAGAAATTCAGCTAGCACTGATTCAGATTAAGGCGGATGTCGAGTGCCATCTAGATCGTGCTCGGTTGCGTTTTCCGAGTCTATCAGCGGTTGAAAAAGAGGTAGAGACACTTTCAGAATTGATCATGACCACAGCTACTTCGAACCGAGCTAATTGTGCTTTGCCTATCATGACTAATGCAGATATAGCGATTCTGCATCAAGAAATGGGGTGGGTGTAACCAATGACGACAACTGACATTTTATGGCGGCAACAAATCTCCAGTTGGATAGCGCTAATAACGTTGATCTATGCATCGTTTCAATATGGATTTATCTTTTATCGGCAGCAGGAACGACAATATAACCTGAACATCCACTTTGTTTTCTTTGGCTCGCTTACATTGATCGTACTCGATGTTATAGATGACCAGATTTACAACATCACTGGCATGAATAATCTTTTTTGGTATCTTGGTTATGGATTAGCAGCCCTGACAACCTATCTAATGGGGGTGAGCATCTGTCGATACGGATATACGAAAACAGAACGATGGGTTCATTTGGGCTTCTTTACAGTAATCATTGTACTTTCGCTTCTCTACTATACCCATCTGAAAAATAATTCAAACTGGCCCATGCGTTTACCAAGAGATTGGGGTGAGTTCATCTTCAGCCAGGCGCTCTTCATTTACGCTACATTTATTGGTGTGATTTCCGTCACCGGGCGTATAGGTTTTCTAAAAGCTGAACGGAATCCGGTAGTAAGAGCACGTATGTTTGTTTCGATAATGGCAACCACTATGGCGCTTGTCTGTTTCTTGGGAAAGGTGGTTTATTTAGGTCTCGCCTTCTTTTATGCCGAGATATCGTGGATAAATAGATTAGCTGTGTTAGCACTTGCAGCAATTGTCCCTTTTTGGCTTATTAGCATTCTGCCCAAGCAGTTTTACATCTTCATATTAGAGTACAACCCAGTGAGCTATGTGTATCGTATGTATCAACTCTTTTTGCTTCGACGGCTGCTTATAAAAACAGATCGAATCTGCCCTTTACCCCAGCCTTTACAATTGGATAATCGTCGTTGTATTTTAGGCGATTTGAACATCGCCACATATCGAACAACGATAGCCATCCTGGATCGCTATGAAATTCTCAAAGGCTTTATTGAGCGGCCAGATAGCAGTTCACTGCTCAAACCCAACTGGACAGATAAAGAACTTCGGATCGCACAACGACTATATAAGGCGTTCACACCTCTTGAAGAAAATCGCAACAGCGACTATAAGCAATTGACCAAGCAGCTTCTTCTGATTTATCGTGATATTCAAAGCATTGAGATGCCATCTCAACCAGTAAGCTTACGTCTATTTAGATAGTAGCTGATTGAACAGCCATTTGGGCAGCAATTTCCGTCGTTTGACATCCGAGAACAAATGAGCTAAAATATTCCTCGAAAGGGACTTCCGCAAGAGCGCGGTGGTCCCTTTTTGCGTTCTAATATCGAAATCCATTATGGATGGTTCAATAAATGTGAGGGAGTATGATGAGAAACTTTGGGGATTTTCTGCTGGGTGAAGAGGGCGACATGGTGGAGCGTGGCCTTATCCTTGCCGCGATTGTGGTGGTGGCCGTTGCGATTTGGTTTAGCATTGGTAACAAGCTAGCCGCGCGGCTACAAACAGTCAATGGCGCGTTAGGATAAGAGATCATGATGAACATTGTGCGCTGGTTGCGTGGTCGTCGTGGCGATATGGTCGAAGGCGCGCTGACCCTGCCGCTGATGGCACTGGTGACATTGGCATTGGTCAATCTGGCGATGGCTGGCTATGCATCGGTGACGGCCAATAATGCGGTCAACTATGCGGCACGGGTGGCATCGGTGAGCCAAAACAATGTGACTGGCGAGGCAATGAATGCCGCCAATCGCGCGCTGTCAGCTGGCATCGGTTCGTACGCTGTGTCGATTCAGGCAGACAACTATCCGGGTGGTCTTGTGCAGGTTGCAGTGGCGTGGGAAGTGCCCAATCTTTTTGGCTCGCTGATGCCACTCTTTGGGCAGACCAACGAACCGCTTAACGGTGAAGCACGAAGCGCATTTCGGAAAGAAGGCTGGTAGTGGATTTACGAATCAGGGACTTGTGATGATACGAGGATGGTGGCGTTGGGTTAGAGGTGATCGTGGCAACATGGTCTGGCATGGAATCGTGCTGGTGGCGGTGCTTTTGCCGTTAGCGAGTTTGACCATCGATGTGCCGCGCTACTTTTCGCTACGCGCTCGGCTGCAATTGGCCGCGGATGGCAGCGCCGAGGCGAGCGCACGCTGTCTGGATTTTCTGCACTTTCAAAATGTAGGTGAGTCGCGCCTGCTGCCAGAGTGCGTAACGCGTGATTCTGCTGCAATCTTTGGATTAGCCACACAAGATCTAGCCGCCAAAGGATATCAACCTGCACTCGGTACCATAACGATAGATGAAGTGGTGGATCGGGTCGAAGTTGAGGCGTCGGGCAGAACCACGCTCTTCTTTGGACTGACGCCCTCCTTCACCGTTGATGTTCGCGCGGTGAGCGGATTTCGAATGGATAAGCGCTGATGCAGATCGAGTTTACGTTACCTAAAGAGATCCCGTGGAAAATCGTGGTCGCGACTGCCACACTTTTAGTGCTGTGCGGCACCGCGCTGTTGGGTCACGTCGTCTCACCGGCCGAAGCAGGATCCCCCGTTCTGCTTCGACCGGAGATCTGGCAGGCGGCCGCGTTGGCTCGAAAGGCTGCGGCCGAAACGGTTGTGCTTCAGCGCGATTTGGTACAGCTTCATGCATTGCTGGAAGATGAATCAACCCAGCCGGTAGCGGCTATGCTCTTAGCGCAGCGGATCTACGCCAACCAGAAGAATGGCACATCGGCCACAGCGACCGCGCGCAACGCGCTCATCGATGCAGCGGAAACTAATGCGCGCTATGCATCCGGTGCGGCCAAACGCAATGATGCGATTCAACGACTAACGATTGCACAGCGCCAAGCGGATCTGCTCAACCCACAGGAGACGAATGATGGAGATTCAGCAGCCCTTCGGCTGGACCCAGATGCAGCTACACGATGAGGAACGACGGCTTCGGCTGACCGCGGAAGAGCAGGTCAGATCCTATAATCATTTGCTGGAGGAGATAGCGCGTACCTGGTCCGCTGAAACAGTGGACCAGCGCCGCAGACAGGATCCGGGCTTCTTCCAGCGCCTGACCGTGGATGGCTGGCGAGCACTCTTTATGGCAATCCAGCCGGGAGCAGGCCAAGGGAGCGACTGGCAACTGCACAATGGACAGCTTCAGGCATTGACCCAGCAACTGCAGAAAGCGCAAAGCGAGAAAGAGAGGTTGACCACCGAGATTGCGACATTGCGTTCGCAAATTGTGGATGGGACAGGAGCGGCGGCTGCGATTGCGACGGAACCAGAACTTGATGCGCCTATCCGACGCGTGGCGATTGCACTACCAGAGCGTGCACCGGCCAAGTTTACGACCCACTTTCACAACTGGCAGCGGGAATCGATGACGCTCTCCATCATCGGCCAAACAGGTTGGTCGCTGCGACACTCGGTTGCGCACGAGTTGAGC
>ENA-ORXT01002870-ORXT01002870.1-marine-metagenome-genome-assembly--contig:-NODE-2870-length-19897-cov-7.668063_pt1 | contig 19897 bp, 24 predicted proteins | sample MGYA00237868_ERZ511482 | MGnify/ENA metagenome assembly ERZ511482
CTTTTCCCCCGCGGCCCGGGGGGGGGACCCCCCCCCCCCCCCCCCCTCCCAAAGATGTGAACACCAACAAAAAAGTCGACGGCGGCCCACCGGCGGCTGAGCGCCTGCGTCTGTGGTTGGCCGCCGGCGGTCACGCAGCGGGACCAAGCCAAAAAAAAAAAGTGGGACAGGGTGGCACGCCCACGGCGTCGCCGACACTGCGGGCGCAGCGTCGCCGCCTGCAGGCGTGGGCGGCCGCCGGCCCGCCTGCGCCGTCTGCCTGCCACGGGGCACCTTGTTAGTGGAAGCACGAGCGGCGGATCCCTGGGGGCCCGCTCCCGCGCCGGCGCCCACGCCCTGCGCACGGCCACCGAGCGGCTGCGGCCAGGTGGGCGGCGGTGGCGGTAGGCGCGCCGCCGGCGCAAACCTGCGCCAGACGCGCAGCAGAGGAAGGGGGTGCCCGCGGCGGCGGCGGCGGCAGCGGCGGCAGCGGCGGCAGCGGCGCCGCCGGCGGCTCGCGCGTTCAGGCCTCACGCCAAGCCCCGCCAACCCCCCCCTTGGCGACCAAACGCCAGCAACCTCCACTGCTCGTTGCCGTGCGTCCACGGACTGAGTCTGCCCCAGACCGTCTGGGGAGGAGGACGTCTGTGCCGGCGCGACCAGCCCGCGATGGTTGGCGGGGGGGGGGGTGGGGCAGGGCGAGGAAACGCCGCTTGCGTGTCCACCGCGTTCTGTGGGCTGGACCGGGGCTCGCCCGACCCCCCAGACGCGATTGGCCGAGCGGCGCCTCAGACCCGCGCTGCAATCTACGTCTGCCGCACGGCCAATTCGTTATGGCCGATGGCCAAAGGGGGCATCATGCATGATGCCGGGGTGGGTCCGTGCGTCCTTTGGCCACGAACCGTGCCTTGAAGCATTGGCAGGCACGCAATTGGCACACGAGGGCAGATCAAATCCACTCACGAGGTCGTCAATGCACCGACTTGGTCGCGGAGCCAGCTTGCTGCGCCAAGGCGCGCCACGGTGGCCCGTCCTGGTCTTTGTCGCGACCACGGCACCCGGCGGGGCGCCCCTCCCTGTGGTTTTGCCGAGCCCGTCTGCTCCACGCGGCCCGTGTCTTTGCCGACCTGTATTGCCTGCCACTCACCATCATGGGGGGTGCTGCCGCCTTTCTCCCTTTGCAACCAGCCGCCTTTTCGTGGCCGTCCCTCTCCACCTCTTGGGCGCACGCGCTCGCGCCGCTGCGCGTCTCGCTGGCCCCACCGTGGCCGCCCGCCACGGAGGGGGCGGGGGGACCCCCGCTTTCCGACGTTCGGTGGATCCTGGCAGCGTGGGCCGTGTACCTCCCGGCGCTGGCTGTCACCTACGTTGTCGTCGGCGCCCTCAGCCCGCCGCCGCCGCGGCCACCGCCGGCCGTCGAGTCCTCCCCCCGCGCCCGTGCCCGCGCAGGCAACGCGGGCACCCGCACCGACGCGCGTGGCAAGGCCCTCACGACCGCCGACGCGGTCGCGGCGGGCCACAACTTTGCGCTCGCCGCCGCGTCGGCGGTCCTCCTCGCCGGCGTCGTCACGGCTGGCGCCCGCCTCGTCGCCGCCGGCCGCGGGGCCGACCTGTTTTGCACCCCGCCCGCGCGGGCGGGGGGCGTTGGGGATGGGCGCCTCGCGACGCTGCGCTACTGGCTGTACCTCTTTTATTTGAGCAAGTTTTGGGAGCTCGGCGACACCTTTGTGCTCCTCGCGCGCCGCAAGCCCCTGACGCTCCTCCACGTGTGGCACCACATGAGCGTGATGGGCGAGACGTGGGCGTGGCTGCAGTTTGGCATGACGCTGGGGGCGGTGGGGATGGCCGTGAACGCGGGCGTGCACGTGCTCATGTATAGTTACTTTGGGGCGTCGGTGCGTTGTGGGAGCTGTGCTTTCGGTCGCGTCTGCGTGGTGTGCGCCATTGTTTTTTTCTGGGTGTTGTTCCTTAGTACCTTTTCTTTGCTGTTGATATTGACTCTTTTCTTGCTCTGCGTATCCAACCTGTGCATGCGCATTGTTGGCTCTCACTTGCGCTCTGCTCATTGCCTCCCTCCACTGATGGGTTCCTCTTTATCCTCCCCCTCCCCCGCACCTCCCAGATTCTCGGCCGCCGCCTCCCCTTCCGCCGCCTCATCACCCGCACCCAAATCACCCAGTTCGTCGCGTCCTTCCTCCTCGCCGCCCCCATGGTCGTCACCCACGTCCGGTCGAGGTCGTGCGCGGGCATGCCCGCATTGGCCGTGTCGGCATTTTGCAACGCCTCGTATTTGGCGCTCTTCCTCCGCTTCTACCGTAAGGCCTACCGAGGGGAGCGGACGGCAACGTCGGGCAAGTGGGACTGAGGGTGGTGCCACCGCTCGACTGAGTTTTGGGGACGCGGCGATGGGCATGGCCTGCGTGGACGACCCAGGGCTCTGGGTTAGCAGCGCACCGGCGGAGACCGGAAGGTTGCAAGCTCTTCAGAGCAGCGGCGTCTCCTCAGGCTGAGACGGACACCCGCAGGCAGTGGGTGTCACAGTCGTCGATGCGCAGCCGCAGAGTGCGGACCGTGAGACGCTCGGCGGTGATCGGCGGCGGGGTCGCCGACGGAGCTCCTGCCGCACGATGCATCATGGTGGGAAGCAGGGGGTGCGACGTGCGGGCGAAGACCAGTAGGCGGCGCGGAGCACGGCTGTCGTTTCGCCTTGAAAGAGTGGAGATGTGAAGTAGATGGGATATGGAGGGACCACATCCAACAACGAGACAACGCTAGTCTACAACAACAGCGTGCACAACTTCTCGAAGGAGTGCCTGACGAGCTGGAGGCCTGCATACTGCTCCCTGTGGGTCCACCGGTCCAGTGGTTGGCCTGCACAAAGCCGGTAGAATGCTCTTCCTGTGGGATCCTAAACCAGGCGACGCTTCATCATTGAGGCTGCAATGCTCATCTAAATACAAAGGGTGCTACTTGAATTTTACCTGTGCCACGCAATCTGTGTACGAGACACGCGTCCTGGTCGTCAAGTTCCTCCGTCCCGACCCATTGAAAGCGGAGTATAGTTAATTGAAAACAAATTACCTGTTCAGATGTCACATCCGGTCGTGTCTCTGACTGCCAATTGGACGTTGGCGGCGACCGCAGTCGCACCTGTGCCATCGCATCGGGATCGGCGACGTCCGCTTCGTCGGTAGTCGTCGACGTCGTCCATCTCCTCATCGTTTGCCCTCTCCCCTGCTTCCTCCTCTTCCTGTTGCTTGCAACCATGGTACGCCCGTTATCCCGCCTGGGGTATCCGTTTGCGTCCCGTCCTGTGGTCATGTGACTATCACCACTTTTTCGGAAATCATGACCCGGGCTCTGGACATTGCGGCGGGTCCAGCGTTGTTTGAGCGCATGGAGGGCCGTGTGCGTGTGCCCTAGACTTCTATCGTGCTCGCACCGGTGTTCGTGCTTGTGATGCGTCTACGTGTAGACACGTGCCTTAGAGCCGACTGTTCCTGACGCTTTGTTTATATCTGTTCTGCCCGTTGTTGTTTGTGTGCTGGTCTTGGCCACCTCGCATGGGCACGCTGCTTTCTCCTGTTTCCGCTCGTGCCCTTTGTTTTCTTTCTAGGCTGCCGTTGAGGAGAAGAAGCCGGACGCGCCCGAGGAGCCGAAGCTCGGCCCCAACCTTCGGGAAGGCGAGCATGCCTTTGGCGTTTGCCACCTGTATGCCTCTTTCAACGACACCTTCATCCACGTCACCGACCTGTCGGGCCGGGAGACGCTCGTCCGCCGCACCGGTGGCATGGAGGTAAAGGCCGATCGCGACGAGTCGTCGCCCTACGCCGCCATGATGGCGTCGCAAAAGGTGGCGGAGCGCCTTAAGGAGCTCGGCATCACGGCCATTCACATTAAGATGCGCGCGACGGGTGGCAACAAGACGAAGACGCCGGGCCCGGGTGCGCAGGCTGCTATGCGCGCGCTCGCGCGGTCGGGGCTGAAGATTGGCCGGATTGAGGACTGCACGCCGATTGCCTCGGATGGGACGCGTAAGAAGGTACGTTATTGTGAGGATGGGTGGCGTCTGTCGCTGCAGGGCGACACCGCGTTTTGGCGGTTTCGATGCGTGTCGCAGCGACTGTTCTCGTATCTTGCTCTGGTAGCACATGTCGGACATGTTGGATCGTCCAACGTTGTGGCACTGTGCGTGCCTCGTGTCTCTTTCTACCAGCTCCCTGCTGTTTACTGACGTGTGATGTGTTACTCTGCGACCTCTCTGATCCATCGATGCGTGTCGGCTGTCTTGATTTCTTTGATACGCAGGGTGGCCGCCGCGGTCGTCGCTTGTAGACAAATGGACCGCTGCGTGGGTGTGGGATGGACTACCTCTTTTGTGAATGGGGAGATGTGGGTGGGAGCATCCAGCCTCAGGAAAAGGCTGTTTTAGAGCACGACTGCCAAGAAGTGCGACACGCTATTTTATGCGCGTGTGCGTATCACAGCCACTGTGGACCGGCCCGCGTGATCCCCTAACCCGTATTCCCCATCAGCTCTCGTGACAGGCACAGCCCATATGCGGCAGGGCACCAATCTGACGGTGAGGGTCTGGGTCTTTTGTGCACGACACGCAATCGTATCGACCTCGTCCAAATCACGCTGGCGCCAGTCACAAGCCGCCCGTACATCACGACCACACACTCCCGCCCCAAACCGTCCTCTCCCTCACTGCTGGTCAAACAGGCGGTTAAGACGGTCCCGCACTTCCCGCTCCTCCTGCGACAATGGTGGCGGGGGTGGCGGCGCCGACGCCGTCGTCGTCGACGACGACGTATCGGACGAGGCCTCCAACCACACCTTGGCGTCCGCGGCGGCGCCATCGGGGGGGGTCACCACCGCGTCAGCCGGCACATAGCCGAGGCGGTGGCCGTCCTCGTCGCAAAAAGATTGGAGTTCTGTCCGCTCCACCGCCTGCAGCGGGGTCATCAGGGCGTGGGCAAGGGGGGACAAGAGCAGGCGCATCAAAAGAAAACAGGCAATCACGTCAATCGAGGGGGTCAGTACGCGCTACCATCCAGCCACCTCGTGGCTCATGCCGCCAGCCCGCATGCACGCACGCGTTCGTGCCACTGTGACACCGTCTTGCGTCAAGCATTCCATGCATGCGGCCCGGCGTGGTGGCGACTCGAGCGCTCCGACTCTGGCCATCCCCAGCCAAACACACTGGCACCCCACTCACCACGTACCGACACGTTCATGGGCACTCCCGGCGCGGGAAAGTCAATCGCCTGCAGCATCAACGCGTAGCGTTTGGCATCGTCCCCCGCCGCAAACGCCAACACCACATTCACCCCCCCCATTTGCACCGTGTACAGGCCGTCCCCCGACGACGCGTTACCCGGGTGGCCGCCCGCCGGGAAGAGGATGACGTGGAGGAGCCTGGCGGCGCGGAAGCTCTCCTCCTGCTCGGCCGAGACGCCCATGCCGGCCAACCCCCCCGAGCCCGCAACGGTGCTGCCACTTGCGCTGCTACCGCCGCCGCCGCCGCCGCCGCTGCCATGGTCCGACCCGCCCCGTGTCGCCGCCGTTGCCGACGACAGCCGCTGACGCAGCGCATCCATGTCGACGACAAAGGCGCCGCCGCCGCCATCGAGGCCGCCGCCGCTGCCGTCGCTGCCCGCCGCATTTGGTTCGTCCGACTCTGCGTCATCGGCCGGCAGCGGTGGTGACGGAGTTGGGCCGTCCGCCCCGCCCGCACCCGACCGCATTGACAGGCCGTTGCCGGCGGGCGCCGTTGGGGGTGGTGGCGGCGCTGCGGCCCAGCGGCAGCGGCGGGAGAGATGGCCGCTGGGGGGTGGCAAGGCCAGGGGCGGGCGGGCGGGGCGGGTGGCGGCGACGGCGGCCGTCGACAAGAGGGTGGGGGCGGACGCCAGGGGGGGCAGAACGCCAACGGCAAAAGCGACCGCGGACACCATGGCTGCCAAGGCCAGAGGGAGACCGCGAGCTCTTCAAAATGATGAAAAGAGCGATGGGTGAATGGGGGGAAGGGTACAAAGAGAGGCGGAAAGGGCAAAGAGGCACTAGCGGTCTGGCACAGAAGCAGTCGCGCCAGGCAGCACGACGCGGCGGAACAAGAGCCACGTAGTCACCGTAGGAAGGGAGGCTGCGCGACTGCTGAGACTGAAAACCGCAGCGCGTGAAGCTACTTGACGTGGCGGCAGCGGCGGCGGACAGGGGAGGTGCAGCTGCTATACGACAAAGGACGCGTCGGCGTGAGCGCGGTTGGGTGCCGAGGGACACATGCCTTCCACGACCGACCGAGATCCTTTTTCTGTTGAGCCGTTGCAGCCCCAGTGAAATTGAGGAAATTAATTGTGTACAGCTCTCTCGAGACCGATCGAACCGTTGATCTACAGGCATTATTCAGTTACATATTGCTTGTGAACGAAACTGGAAAGGAAAAGTAGGGGTGGGCTATCTCTGCAACAGTTAAACAAAAGGAAGGCTTGGAGCCTGCGTCACGCGTGCTCCTTCAAGCACGATTCGTGGGCACGAGCAACGCAGCTGCAACCACAGAGGGGCGACAGCTCGCGCCCCCCATGAGTACCTCGCCGGAGTGTTGGCGCGCACTTGCGTCGAAGCCCATGGCTGGACCACATGGGAAACCTGGAGTGCGATTGCAGACGGAAACAACAGGGGAGGTACGCATGCCTTCTCGGTGTAGAATCTGTGGCAGAGAGCCGGCCGAGGTCCCAGCGCATGACGAGGCAAGCAGGAACGGGAAAATATGTCTTTATGCGTGGCTCTTTGTTTCAAGATGTCTCGCGATTGACAAGCGGGGCGGGCCAGCCAAACGCTCCCGATGGGCAAACCCCGGTTGGCAAGTGTGCCGGGCGCAACGACGGGCAGGGTGGCTGCCACCCAGCGTCTCTTCGCGCCAGACGCTGCCTTCATCACCTTCCCGAAGGGACAGCGTTTGCGCTAGCCGACCAAAGGGGCACGAGACCGCAGCTGGCGGGCCGCCGTCCGGATGCAAGAAACAGGGTGTCTGCCCGCCCGACCCAGCACGTGTCCGCGCGTGGAAAGAGTGGGCAGGACGCCTAGAAATGCATGCCGAGCGCAGCGGGCAACAGGGTTGATGGGCGTGGCACACGCTGCCCGCCCCCAATATCACGCCGCGTCCTACAGCAAATCAGACCGCAGCAGCTCGCCAAGCGCCATTCCTTCCTCCCACCGGTAGTGTGCGTCAAGCGTGCGACGCCATACGCGAGGAGCGCCCCGGCCGCAAACGATCATTGCGGGGGTACGCAAACGGCACGAGACCCCGATTGAGGGGATCGCATCGGCACAAGGTAGCTGCTTACGAGCCAGGGCCACCTCGCTGCGCGCTGCCGCCAAGAAACCGAAGACCTCACGGCGCGCGGCCGTCGCGGGGCAATTTCCGTTGCGCCGACCCCGCCCGCTGAGCTGCGGGCGATCGGTCCCCACATCGTTACCTCGTTGCCCACCGCCGGCCCCACCACACAGAACGCTGCGGGTACCTGGTGTGGCGCGAAGGCCGTCGACGTGGGCGGCGGCACCCTTTGAAGGCCCTGCCGGCCGTACAGCTCCGCGGCGCAGTCTCGATACGGTCCGCCTAACAAATGGGAGTGGAAAGACACCCAAACACCGAGAAGAATGCACACCCCCAGCAGCTGTACGGTACTTTCAGGACATTGCCGCGGCGCCGGCCGCCCCAGGAAGGTGCGTCGCTCCGTCGGCAGCCCCGCGAGACCGGCAGCGTCTTGAATTGATGCGGCTGCCGTCGACGTGGCACGCCACGCCGGGAGTCAAAGAAAAGAACCGCGTGCGCCTCGCACTCAGCCGGCACGGGCCGGCTCGCCCACCTGGGAACCAACTGCACAAGGCTGGGGCGGGGGGCGTGGCGTGCCATCCCCCGCGGGGCGGCGCGCGAAGAAATGACTGAGAGATAAAGATCGGGGGCACCTACCCGTCGGGGAAACGGGCGCGCCTGATCCGCCGAACAACCGTCGCGATGGTCCATCCGGGGCGGGGGCGGCCGATCCATGCCGCTGCCCGCGGTATCTCCCCTCGGCTTCGCCCACATCCCGCCACACCCAACTGAGGCCGTGAGCAGCACAGCGGCGGCGGCAGCGGCGGCGACGCCGAATAGCGTGGCAGTGCCATATCCGCAGCGGCAGGGACCGTCCACGCGCGCGGAGAAAGCGCACACATCCCGCCCTTTTCCAGGACGGTGTGCCGGCGCTCCCAGTGCCACGATGATGCAGCGTTGTTTATGGCCCGGCGAGGCACTAAAAAGGGCGCGCGAGGTGGTCCCCAGCGCCCCTCTGTGAAGCACGATGCCTCCAGGTCGCGGTGGGAGCTAATACGAGACGCCACGAGCGAGTCGCTTGCGCCTCCCGTTGAACTCGTTGAGCGTGCGCTGGATGGCGCTTGTCCCCATCCCGTGCGCCGTGCGCTGGCCGACTGTACCAATCGCCGCCGGTGGCCCACCGGGCCGCCAATGTGGAAGTTGTCCCATTAGGAGGAGGGCCACCCCCTCCCAGTGCGCCTCACCACGACGGGTGGGAGAGTAAACGTCGCCGTCAGCGGCGGGCAGCTGGGGACGGTATCCCTTACCCACTCACCCGCCACAAAGGTGCAAAAACAGGAGTGTCGCGCCGCCTCGAAAGGAGTCAAGCTGGCTCCCCGCGCCACAGTGGCTCCGATAGCATCCAGGGAAGCTGCCCTGGAAGGCGAGCTGAGGTAGTGGCGGATAGGGAGAGCCGGGAGCCCCATTGCGGACGCCGTTGAGGGTGCTGATCCGCACGGACACGGCACGCGCCCGGCACAGCTCGGCTTGGGTACCGTGACTGCCCAGAAGCTACTACGGAAGCCATGCCCCAGCTCCTGCTGCAGCGAAGAGCACCTGGGCGAGCGCAACCCTGCATCCCCACACGTGACCGCGTCTGGCGGGCGGGTGATAGCAGCAGCAACAGGCCCAGATACGTAGGGGAGATTGAGCGCCTCGTGTGCAAACGACGGCGGACATAAGACGGCGGGCGGGGCAGAGACGTCAGTGGCCCGTGGTCTGCTACACATCCTCACCCACCAGAGCACCGACCACCTGCTGCGCCTGCTCTCTAACTGCCCTGCACTCATCCACCGCCATGTGATCTCCAAGTCCAGCGTTTGGCAACCCACTTACGTGTCCTGGTGCATTGCCCGCCGTGCTTTGTTTCCAGTCCCTCCCCCCCAGCCACGCCTATACCACGGGAGTCCAGAACTAGCCGCGGACGCCGTCGATACATCGTCAACTTCAAGCTTTCGCCGCCACAAACGAGCTGCCAAGGCCATCTACCGGAGGCGCGTCTCTTCCGCGCTTGCCATGCCGTCCAACAAATCCTCGCACTCTGGGCGCGGCTCGTCGCCGAATGGGGCGGCGGGCAACAAGGGTCGCGAAAAGGGCAAGGGCCCGGCCAAAGTTGCCAAGAAGAAGGTTCCGGCGTCGACGGGCAAGGGCAAGAAGAGCAAGGTCCACGATAAAGGTGATGACCACGCCGGCAGCCGCACCACTCCCGACAACACGACTGCCCCTCTGCCCGTCATCGACTTCCGCCTCGCGGCCTCCCTCCTGCTCGTGCAGTATGTACCTGGTGCACCCCAGCTGACGACCCCGCGCCTTCTCGGCTCGTCGAGCAAAGACAGTCTGCCGCCACCCACAGGCTTTTTGGCACTGCTGACAGGCACGGTGACCCCCTACCCCGCCGCTGACCCAGCAGCGCGGCGGGCGATGCGGTCGTCGGCGGCCCAACTGTTGACGAGGCTGGGCGCGTACGCGCCGCCTATCGAGGACGCCGACCTGGACTACTCAGATGACAGCAATAGCGGGTCATCAGACTCGCCGGGCTCGGGGAGCGACGGGGACTGCGAGAGTGGCGTTGAGTCTGGTTCTGACAAGGAAGAGGAGGATGAGGCGCCGGACGAGAAGGAGAAAGAGGAGGAGGAGGGCAACGACAAGGACGGCGAGGATGACAAGTATCACGAGGACGACGAGGGCACCAAGGATGACAAGGGCAATCAGGACGATAATGGCAAAGACGACGACATGGGGTCCAAGGGAGGTGGCCGCGGTGGTGGTGGTGGTGCGTCGGGCGGCGACGCGGTCGACAGCGACCTTGAGTCGGACATCGGAGAGCCCGACGCTGGCTATGACGCTGGCCACGATGGTGGCCAAGGCAACAACGGCGGCGGCAGCTACACGCGCAGCCGCACCAGCGTCGGCAACGACATGATGAGCAGCGCCTACCACCACCACATTGATGGTGGCTTGCTTGACCACGTCGGCAGCATCCAAGGTGCCTACCAAGCCGGTGTCGCCTGGGCTGACGATCGCCGCCGTCGGATGTTCGCCAAGGGCGCCGAGGCGGAGCCAGATGTCATGAATTGCCCGCTCCGCTCCCCGTTGCCTCCCATCCCGTGTGACGCCCCAGTTCGCACGAACCCACTCATCGGCAATGACGGGAGCGACTTGCTCCATCCGTATGTGGCCGACGGCTGGCTGTCAGTCGGAGGCGCCGCGTGGCAGGCGCCGCCGGCCTACACGATGCCATCGTACTATAGTGACTGGACCACCATTCACTTCAACGCGCTAAAGCCCGAGCCGCACATCGCCGGAACGCCCATGCCGCCGTCGACACGCTGGATGCACCAGGTCGGCTTGCCGCTGCTGTGCGTCGAGCCGTCAGTAGAGCTGGTGGCTGTCCCGCCGCCGACCACCGCAGTGTCAGGCAGCAAGCACGCGGTAGTTGCCGCTGTCGCGGCCACGGTGGTCCAGCAGCAAGGCTGGGGCGTGGCGTCAAACGCCCACAACGGGGCGACGACGGCTATGGAGGGGGTAATGGTCAGTGCACCGCCGCTGCTGAACCTCGGGGCGTCGGCGCATGGTGCAATGGCTGCGGCCACCGCCGCGGCCGTCGACGGTGCTCAAGAGGGCACCCACATGCACGACGGCTCCATGGGGTACGCCGGTGGCTCAAGCGCGCCGCCGAAGCCGCTGTCCACAACGCCGCGGCCGTCACGCTTGCCGCACCCGACACCGACTACGTCTGCAATGACAGTCGAGTGGGCAGCTCCAACCGGAACAGGACCGGGAACAGAGTTGTGCCAATGACGTAGTGTTTTACCATTTGCATGAGCGTGGGGATCCATACGCCGGAACCCGAGCCAGCAAAGCCGACAAAGCGAGGGTAAACAGCAAAGCGGATAAGTAAAGCGTGGGGACCGAGCGCAATGGGAGAAGCGCTCCACGTCTAGCCGGTTTTGTACGCGTCCGAATGCGCCACTGTACGTCGCGCGCGGCGCTCGCCTGTGCCGAGTGCGGAGCCTGTCGTGGCCGCGGTCGTATACACATTGGGTACTTGCGGGTACATGTGGGTGTAGCCGCACGTCCCGACCGGCCGGAAGAAGTAGAGGCACATGCCAATATTCTCGGCCCAGAGGGTTGCGAGGTAACAAACCGAGGGAAGGACAGGGGCCGCGAGAAGCAAAGGACGTTAAGGGGCATGGAGGGGGAGGTGGCGAGCAGCAAAGCCCACCCCTCTTACGCCCTTGACGCCGTCGCCCTCCGTCCGCGCCGCCCCGCCCGTCCACCCGTCGCTGTTCCCCGCACCGGGGGGGGAGGTCACGCAGCGCGCGCCCTCGGCCGCGTGCGTGTGCGTCGCCCGCTGGTCGGCCCCGAGCCGTTGCGGCGGGGCGAGGGGAGACGGCGCCTCATGGCGCGGCCGCGCTGCAGGCGGCTGTGCGGAGGGCGCAAGGGGGCGGGAGGCTACTGCTCGAATTGATGAGCGTCTGGATGTCGGCGGGGGGGGTGACGTGGCGCCCGCACGCCCCGGCCGCCAAGGCCGCCAGGGGAGGCGCTGCGTCGTCGCCGTCGACAGAGGGCGCGGCGAGCCATGGGTGGCGGGCGCCGGTGGGTGCCGCCAGCGTGGCGCTGCGGCCGCCGCACGCCGCCGGAGTGGAAGCTCAGGGGCGGTGCGTCTGCCGCGCCCGCTCCGGAAGCGGCGTTTGGCGATCTGGAAGCGTCCATGTGGCCCCCCCCCCGACCGACGGGAAATCCGTTCACGTAAGGTTACGGGGGCAAATCGTTGACAGCCAGAGCCGTATTTAATGGCGAGTACGTTGGCGACTGCGACACTGTCTGCGGCATCATGTCGACCTCAGTGGAGTATGAGGCGGCGGCGATGATGCCTGTTCCGCTCGAGTCGGTGGCGCAGATCCGTACGGGTGCCCCTGGCAAGTGTCCCGCCCACATGGTGACGCCTCCAACCTCGTCACCCGCCGCTGCCGCCGCGTGGGACCTGTACGTGTACCTCTCCGCCCGCGACAGCCAGGGTGTGGCGCTCATCGACGTCCTCGCGTGTGTCGAGTGCGCGGTGGCCGCCCAGAAACTGCTCGCGGCCGTGATGGCAGTCTAGGCGCGGGCTTGAACTGGCGCGTGGCCTTCACGGCGGAGTCAACGGCGTGACGTGGAAGATTACCTGGTTGCGATACTGCTTGTAGACGAATTGCGCATGAATGTTGCTTGTAAAACACCGCCGCCAGGGTGGAAGAGCCACAAGAGCCGCCATAGCAGCAATCTGCAGCCGCCAACGGACACAAAAACACGGCGGTGACCTGCAAACTCCTGCCCAGCGGCTATCGCCACGGTACCTGCGACCGAATGCAGTAGCGCTGTCCCCGGTGGCCGACTCTGCACCCGGAACCTTAGGGCAGGAGGGCATCCGCTTCACCCTGTGGTGGCTCCTCCGAACTGCATCCGCCCAGCTCCAACCGCACATCCCGGTCGCCAACCACCGCAGCGGGGCTGCCCTCTGCCCGCCCCCCAACCGAAATGTTCGAATCGACGACACCCCCCACGACCGCCGCCCCTTCCCCAAGTGGCGACACCGCAGCTGGCCGCCCCACCGACGTATGCTGCAGCATCTCCTCCATAAAAAGAGCGCGCAGGCGGCGCTTGCCCCCACCCCCACTACCTTCAAACGCAAACTCGGCCGGCGGCAACACCACCCGCTCAGGGGGCGGGGGCTCGCCCGCTGCTACTGACGCCGCGGCCAGCGGAGCAAACCACGGATCCGCGAGCACGTCCGCCGCCGCCGGCCGTGCGGCCGCGTCAAAGGTCAGCAGCGACGCGGCGATACGCACGGCGGCGGGGGGGGTGTCGAGCGGGAGCACGCGCGCCAGGCGGTCGAGGGTGTCGGTAGGCGGGTACCAGAGGGGACGGTCACCGGGAGTGGGGGTAGATGCATCAGCATTAGCACCGCCGTCGCCGTCGACGAGGTCGTCATCTTCATCATCGTCAGCGTCGGAGGAGGCGGCGGCGGTGCCCCCACGGCCACTGCCACTGGCGCGCTGCTCGGTGTCCGCATCGGAAGAGTCGGCTTGGACGCTCAACAGCGGCAGCGGCGGCTGCAGCCCCCCCTCGACATCGATGCGTGGCGGCGGCCGCGGGTGCCCGTCGCACGCCGTCCGCGGTGGCGCCGTCACCGTCGCCGCCGCAGCGTCTGCAGCTGCGGCGCCAGCCGCCTCTGGCGACGTGCCCGCCACTCGCGACCCGCGACGACTGGTGCTGCCCGCCGACCGGCGGTGGCGGCGGCGCCCGACGGGCGGTGGCGGCGGCAGGGCGGCTAAAAACCGCCGTGCCGCGCCGTCCGCCACGCGCGCAATGTACGCTTGCGACGGGACGCCGAGAAGAGCGGCCATGCGGAGAATCATATCCTGCCGGTCGACGCCCGGAAAGAGCGGCGCGCCGTCGGCGAGGAGCTCAGCGAAAATGCAGCCGACGCTCCACACATCGATGGCCGTGGAGTAAGCCACCGCCGCAGGGGACAACAGCAGCTCTGGCGCGCGGTACCAGCGCGTCGCCACATAGTCGGTCCACGCCGGTCCGCCCGCCGCGGGAATGGGAGAGCCCGGTAGGAGCGCACGCGCGAGCCCAAAGTCACAAATCCGCACCTGGCACTCGTCGTCAAGGAGTACATTGCTCGCCTTGATGTCCCGATGGAAGACCGCCGACGCGTGGAGGAAGGCAACGCCACGGAGCAGCTGGAACATTATGGACCGCTTGTGAGCCATGGACAGCTTGACTAGGTGCGAGCAACGAAGGACGCGGGAGAGGTCCGAAGGGAGGAGCTCAAAGACCAGAAAGACATCGTTGAAGGTCGTCGGCTCGGCGGGGATAAGCACATCTCGCAAGGTGATGACGTTGGGATGAGCGGAGAGGAGGCGGAGGAACTTGAGCTCTCGGAGAATGCGCGTCGACTCCCCGGGTTCGTCAAAGACACAGACGATACGCTTGATGGCGACCTCTTCACCGGTACGCGTGTCAGTGGCCGAGACGACCACGCCGTATGCGCCCTGTGCGAAGCAGACGAGGCGAGTTGCGCCGCAAAGCGGCAGACGAAGAGGGCAGAGACAGCCACAGGACAAGGGCATGCCAGTCACAGCAAGCAAGAGGAAGAATGCATCACGTACCCGCCAAAAGATTCCGTGAGTGTCTAACGACCAAGCCAACGCTATCCTGGCAGCCCCGATGCCCCTAATGTCACATCGCCCCCATTCCAAAAACGCTCCTCACGCGAAGTGCACCTCCCTCGACACACGTTGTCCTCCCATCTGCACCAACACGAGGCCTTGTCCCCACGTACCTCTCCTACGACATGGTTGACAGTGTACGGGTTCTCCACCACAGGGGGCATGAAGAACTCGCGCTTGAGCCGCTCGAGCATCTCCGTCCGCTGCACATCCTCCCACGGTCGGGACGCATCGGTGGCCGACGCCGCCCGCCGGTGGGTGGCCCCTACGGCGGGCGTATCCGTCGCCGATGCGGGGGAGGGGGACGGGGGGTGGCCGTGGACGGTAGCCGCGGCGGCGTTTCCACCGGGCACATCACCACCGCCAGGGGCATCAACACAATCACCGCTACCGCTGCGGGGCAGGCCCATAGCCGCTACCTGGATGGCCAAGCTATCCGGTGTCGGCGACGGCATTGCCGCCACAGAGACGGTACCACCACTCGTGACGCGGCGGACTTGCCCGGGAAGCGTGGGCGGGAGGTTGGCAGCAGCAGGACACGTAGCGGTCACGGTCGGCAGGCGAGCACAGGGTGGCCGGTTGACTGGAACGGGGCAGGTCCAGAAAGTCGGCAACGGCAGACCAGGGGCAGCAGACAGGCACCAAGGGGTCACAGTCGGTTCTCTCTGCGAAGGCACCAGCTGCTCTTCCGTTGAACTCGACTCGGGAGCATTGGCACCAACACCGCGCTCGCGATGCACGGGAGAGAGGAGAGGTGGCGACGTTCCTAGTCTGCCAGGAGGGGTATCAATTCCTGCCAGCCGAGAACACCATCAAGATTCTCACCAAAGACTGAGGGGTGCTACCAGAAGGTGGAAGGATCAGCTTTCAAGCCATAGCTTGGCCACGTTGCGGGCGGCCGAGGTGCATGGCTGGCGCCGCGTGTCTCGCCATCTCGCCACCCCACTTGCCACCTCCCGCGGCCTTGAAACCGCCGCCGCGGTCCTTGTCTCTTCCCGTCGTCCTCCTCTCCTTCCATCAGTGCACGACCTGCTTCTCCTCGTCGCTGCCCTGTGCTTTCCCCTTTCCACCTCTCTTGCATTGGGCGGATTTGGGCGTGCGCACCGTCCCCGCGCTGCACTGCCATCCCGCGCCGGCTGCTCCATGGCGGCCTTCGTGTGCGGCGGCGGCGCATTGGCGCTGCGGACCGCCGGCCACCGCAGAGCTGCCGCCGCCGTCTCCCGCCGTCGCGATGTCGGGCTCGGTTCAGCGCCGCCTCTGCCGATGGTAGCGCCGCCTCGCCGCTCGGCCACTCTGCGCATGCAGTTGGGCGGTGGCGGGTCCAGCGCCGGCAGTGGTGGTCGTGATGACGCGGACGCGGACGTGAACGCGGACGCGGACGAGGACGTTGAAGTCAACGCGGTCTCTGACGATGACGTGTTGACGGATGCCGACGACGACGACGACTCCACCGTTGCTAGGAGTGGCAGCAGCGACAGCGAGTACGACACGGATGAACTGGACTCGTACCCAACCTCGTTGAGCGGACGGAGCGATACCGGGTCTCGTGACAGCGAGTTCATCGTGGACGACAAACCGGGCCCGTCAGTCTCGTCGGCGCTGGCTAAACTCTCCCGTCTGGCCGGCGGGTCGGGGGCGGCTGGTGCGCCGACTGAGGAAGAGACCAACGAGCTCGTCAAGTTTGTGCAATCTGTGCCTCCCCCAGAGCTCATGCGCCGGTTTAAGGAGTCAGCCCCGGCAGAGGTACAGTCGGCGATGCGCCAGACGCTAACGTCGATGTTGGGGTCCCTCCCCGCCAACGCCTTCCAAACCTCGGTTCGGACAGCGACGGCCAACTTGGTGCAGCTGATGAGCTCCCTGCTGCTCAGTGGTTACCTCATCCGCAACGCCCAGTACCGGTACGGGCTCGTCCAATCCTTGTCACCGCTCAAGCAGCTGCCAGGCGCGGTGGGGGATGGGACAGACGCGCCAGCGTTGCCCCGCATTGAGGGCGGAGTAGCGGTGTTTGCTCACGCCGACGGCACGACGAGCGAGATGCCCGTGGCCGAGTATGTGGCCGAGCTCCGCTCCGAGGTAGCGCTCCTCCGCGGGGAGTTGACGCGCACGTCGGCGGGCTCCAACCCGTTGGTAGCCTTCATGGCGTCCATGGAGCCCGCCAATCTGTCGGCACTGACCGCTAACGCTGGGGAGGAGGTTGTTGAGGCGATGCGGAAGATTGTCGAGGCGGTCGTCGAGCGGGAGGGCCTCCCGGCCAAGGGCGACGCAATTGTGGAGAGTGGGGTGGTGGAGCTGGGCTCCCTCTTGTTTTGGCTCCTCGTCACAGGTTACTACCTGCGGGAAGGGGAGGTGCGTCTGCAGTTGAAGCGTTCGTTGGGCGGAGGTGATGAGCGGGGGCTTCTGGAAGGGGAGCGGCCCTGACCGTCGTGAGGTGCATGCGCAGCATCTCAATAGGTTTGTACGCGCAACCAGATTTGTTTGAGTGTGTGCACATGTGTAGCTTTTGTTGGGCTGTGCTTTCACAGAATGGCAACACGTGTGCCACTGGCCTGGCCTATCTGAAAGCGAGAGATAGTCCAGCGGCCCTGGCAAGCATATATGCGTGCCGTCCGGTACGAACAGTGTCTTGAAACCAGTGCAGACGAGCAGACGAGGCAGTGCGAAGCCCTCTTCGCGCTTCCCAAACGATTGAGCGCGTGACGTGACTGGTTTCATAGCCGTGGGTGGACACAGCCCTTCGCAGCACTCGGTGAAATTGATTCAAAAATCTTCTTTTTGTTCTTTTCTCCCATGTACAAGGTGCAATGCAGGCCCACCGCAGATATCTAGAGCTCGTCCTTCTTGTCGTCCTCAGCATCATCCGTGTCGTCAGCAGCGCTCGCATCCGGTACCTCAAACTTGGTCGTCGCGTGCTCCTTGATGAACTCCACAAAGTCGTCCGCCGAGCGGCCGCCGCTGTGCTCAATGGTGTCCTTGCCGCCCGACGGAAAGAAGTGGATTGTGGGGAAGCCCTTGGCCTTATAGGCTTCCGGGGCGTCGTTCAGGGTGGCGTCCATCTTGGCAACCACCACCGACCCGACGCTGGCAAGGCGGGCAGCCGTCTTCTCCAGTTCCGGCTCGGCCTTCTTGCAATGGCCGCACCACGGGGCGTACTGCATGATGAGCACGTCCTTGGAAGCATCTTCCACCACGTCCTTCCACGAGTCGCCGACCACCACCTTCATAGGGTCATCTGTGGCCTCGGGCACCGGCTCGCTCTTCATCGTCGCCTTGAGGTCGCCGACGACAAAGCTCTTGATCCACTTCGACAGGGCGTCCTCGGTGAAGTCACCATCAAAAACGAACTTGGTGTCCTTTTGGAACGAATAGATAGCCACGGCGGGGTCCTTACCGGCGAGGCCGAGGTAGTCTTGGAAGCTCTTCAGTGCCTCTTTGTCGGCCCACGCGAACAGGGCCTTGCCCTCCGACACCTTGTCGGTCGCGAGCTTGGTGAACATGTCCTTCACCTTGGCGTCGGGGTTCTTGGAGTCAAGGAAGGTCAGCACGACAGGCAGCTCCGCAGTCGTGTACAGCTGCGAGTTGTCGCGGCTGATCTCGCCAAACGCGGGGATAGCGTTGAAGCGGACCCACTTCTCGAGGTCCTCCGTCTTGCCGTCGTAGACCTCGACGTCCTCACCGCCGGTCTTGACAACCACCACCACATTGTCGGCGGGCTTGGCGGCAGACAGGGCCTTGGCGCCCGCCGCCGTCGCGGCGTCGGCCACAGAGCCAAAGAACACCTTGTCAGGCATGACGTCGCGGAGCAAGAAGGACAGTTTCTTAAAGGCGGCGCCCAGGTCGTCGCCGAGCTTGACGCCCACGTACGAGGTGGCATCCTTGTGCTGCTCCAGGAACTCGTCGACCTTCTCGGCCGACTCGAGCTCGACCACAGACGGCAGCAGGGAGCGCTCAACGAACTTGATGAACCCGTCCTTGTCGCGGGCACCCGAGTACTCGGTCAGGAACTCGCCATTCGCAAACAGCTTGATGGTCGGGTAGCCCTTCACCTCGTACTTGGTGGCCAGCTCCTTCTCCACCGTCGCGTCGACGTCAGCAAGGACAGCCTTGCCCTTCAAGACCTGGGCGGCCTCCTCAAAGGGAGCGACGGTGCTCTTGCAGTGGCCGCACCACGGGGCCTACCAGGGTGACGATCACAATGCCGAGATCACAAAGAGGAGTAATCGAGATGCAAACAAGAACGGTTAATAGACTGTCACGCTGGCAGGCCGCTGATCGAAGCGTCCAGTGCTGCTCCTCTGGCGCGCAGGACCGCCGCCTACCAAGCGACGGGAAATCATGCGCACCCTCTGATTGCACGCACTGATCAAGCGACCAGCAAGCATCCTCTCTGCAAGCACCCTCGCCCACCAGACACCCAGAGCCGCTGCATACAGAGCATCCGCCGTGATGAAACGCGTCACGCTGAGCCCCCGCACGCCCGTGAGCCCCAGCGCCTCGATCCCCGCCCCGCGAAACATACCGTGAACTTGACAAGGACAAGTGCCTCCTTGGCAATGGTCTCCGCAAAGCTCTTCTCCGTCAGGCTAACCACCGCTTCGTCCTTGGCAGCCGCGACGGTGCCAATGGCGAGGACGGCCAGGGCGGCGGCCGTCGCCACCAGGGACTTGCGCGCCATGGTCTCAACGGGGGAGGTCGGCAACCGGAGCAGCCAAACGTGGGGGACAAGCGTGCAGGGGGCAGGGGAGTACGAGGCGGATCGGTCAGGTGGGTTATGGAAAACGGCTGCAGCTCTCGGTGGCCGCGTCAGGGACACGGAGCGCTCTTAAGCCAGTCGCGCCGGCGGGGCTTCGGTAGCAGTGGGGGTTTGGATAGGGTGAGCGCTTGGTGCTCGCTGCGGCACACGGTGGCAGTAGAGACCAACGCCGATTGGCTTGCTGTGGCAGGTGTGATTCGTACTGACTGAAGGAGGCTCTGGAACACCAGTGTCAGCATCGGCGTTGATCGCGCAGGGATCGTCGTCACTTTTCCAGGCCAAGGCGCTGCTCGCTCGTGGTGGTGCCCCACGGCCCACCAGATGCTGCTCTGGAGGGAGGGGCCCATGCATCATTCAATCTCCACAGATTTTTTGGCCAATGGGATCTTGCATCAGATGTCTCGCTTGGTCACTTTTCCACGGCCCAGACAGCAGCTGCCCATGTCAAAATTATACCACACCATAAGAAAAGCGACCGAAAGCGCAACGAATATGTATGATATTAATAGCCTCAGCGAACATGCGTCCGCACACCGTCCGGTCGGTGGAGGAAAAAGTGTCTGCCACCCCCCCCCCCCCCCCCCCCCCCCCCCC
>ENA-ORXT01002871-ORXT01002871.1-marine-metagenome-genome-assembly--contig:-NODE-2871-length-19896-cov-12.785862_pt1 | contig 19896 bp, 18 predicted proteins | sample MGYA00237868_ERZ511482 | MGnify/ENA metagenome assembly ERZ511482
CGAGCGCGGACAAACAACGATTTGTGCAGTCCGCTGCATTTAATCAGGAGAAGGGCATCTTCGAGAATCGTCGCCCGGGTCTGGTCGATGAAATGCGTGAAGACCGCTCACTGTCTGAAGCTCTAGCGGAGTGGCCTGCCGAATGAGAGGATGGCAGGTCGTCGCAACCGCTCCCTGAGATCAAACCTGACTTGCAGGCATTCCTGTCTGCATCCAACAATGCCCGCGTTATCTGGTTCGGCTACTCTACTTTCCTGCTGAGCTTCAATGGCACTACCGTTCTTGTTGACCCTGTGTTCTCCACAGTGGCTGCACCGGTATCGTTCATGGTCAATCGCTTCCAGCTACTGGTGTTGTCGTTGCAGAAACTGCCCCCGGTGGACATTGTGTTGATCTCGCATGATCACTACGACCACCTTGATCGTGAATCCGTGCAGTATTTTGTTGATGAATCTACAGAGTTTGTGACACCACTGGGTGTCGGTGCACACTTGATACGGTGGGGGATAGACGCCGAACGTATTACCGAGCGTGACTGGTGGCAAAGCTACACGACGAAAGGCATTCAGTTCACTGCCGCACCTGCGCGAATGATTCTACTGCCAGGATCCCGCTTCACCCAGCGCAGGGTCTCAAATTGAGTAAGCAATGCCCTTCCCAGGCTACCCGCCAGATGTGAGCTGCGCTCGCTACAATCCAGACACTCTCTACATAACGGTGATTTGCATGCCTGCAGTACGTGTATATCAATGCCAAAGTTCTGCGTGAAGCTATCGCTGGTATTGGAGAGCATCAGTGTTCCGGCTTTCAGCCAGAACCCCAACGCAATGGGTGGAGTATGGCGAAAGTGAAATATGCCCCTGGTGCAAACATATGCGCGCTGATACGCTTTACCGCAACAGCTCGCCCAGTAAACCCAGATCAGGCAATGTCATTTTCGGAGTAACATTTCAATCTGCACCATTACGCTCGTATTCGATCATGAGTAAACTGGCGTAACTGTGAACGATGCTCCACACCAGAATTTCCGTTTTTTCTCTCAGGTCTTCATTCATCTCCTTGGCATCAAACAGTGGATAGATCACGCCTGACAGCTGCTGATAAGCCTCACCAGAACTGATTTTCAAACGAGGGTTTTCAAGGTCCAGTTGGAATAATGAAACATCAGCTCGAAGCGCCGCGGTTCTTATACAGAAAAGTCCACATAAGCCTGGCTGACTATTATATCTTTACACTGTCAAGTTGTAGGTATTGATCATGTCGTTTGAACAGCTATTTTCGTCCGCGAGCACCTTAGCCATGCTGGGCTGGATCATCCTGATTTTTCTACCCCGCAGGTGGAGTGGGTTAAATCTCCTACCGGCGCTACTGATCCCACTTATCCTGTCGCTCTTGTACAGCTTCCTGATTGCACGCTACTTTTTCTCCGCGGAGGGAGGGTTTGATTCTCTGGCAAATGTACAACAGTTATTTACCTACCCCGCAGCGGCGCTAGCAGGATGGGTTCACTATCTGGCTTTCGATCTCTTTGTGGGTGGTGTTGTTGCGAAGCAGGCGGATAAGATTGGTTTGTCCAGGCTGATTCAAGCGCCCATCTTGGTGCTGACATTTATGTTCGGGCCATTCGGATATTTATTATTCATGCTGATCAAAATAGGGATGGTGCGGTTCAAGTCAGTAGCTATCGATTCTGGAGCAGGGGGCACGTCATGAAGTTAGCTCGCACAGTTTTTCATGATGACCAACAACAGCATCTGAACCTGTGGTGGCAAGGATCGCTCTTCCTTGCGGTATTCCTTGCCATCAATATGCTCCTTTACGGCGTCGACCAGCGCGTGCTGGCCGATGAGCTACTTTGGGCTAAGCCGGTCAAGTTTGAAATATCGGTCATTATCCATTTTATTACGCTCGCTGTTTTAGCTTCGTTACTCAATCCTGCCAGGCGCAGTGGACGTGCGTGGAAAACGATGACTTACGGCGTAGTTGCTGCGGGCATTTTTGAAGTGATGTATATATTCTTACAAGCAGCCAGGGTACGGGAATCACATTTCAATATTTCTACGGTTGTTGAATCAGTCATGTACGGCTTGATGGGGATAGGTGCCGTAATACTAGTGCTGGGGAGTTTCTTTCTAGGGTGTCTGTTGTTTCAGGAGTATCGAACAAAACGAAATCAACCGCTGTTGTTTGCATCAGCTATAGGGCTGATGATCGGCTCGATACTAACGCTGATCATCGCAGGGTACCTGTCTTCCCAAACAGACAACGGAATTACCGAAAATGCATCCGAAGCGCTTCGTGTTCCGGTATTCGGATGGTATCTGAATGGGCAGGATTTGAGAATCCCCCATTTCTTTGCGACACACATGATGCAGTTACTTCCGCTGTATGGATTCTGGTTGAGCCAGAAACATCGAGCGGTTGATGGTGCTTGTGAAACGCGATTGGTTTGGATAACAGGAATCTCTGCTTCGGTGATATTGGCGTTGTTTGTTTTGGCGGTATTCAGCAGATGACGGCTTATGTAACGCTTTTTAGCTGATCCAACGTCTGACGGATACCAGAGACATATCTGTCGACGCCCTGTGCACCAGTAACCAGGTATGTATCTACGAAAATCATTGCGCCCCGCGCTATCGGAGGGCCGGATGGAGCTGACAGATCAGGGCATGGTCAGTTATGCCTTGAGAACAGCGTACCTTCGCGGCCAGATCGGGATGGGAGTACTGGGCGGCAATCCGACACGTGTAATTCGAGCCCTTGGATTTCATGGCTAAACTGGCAGCACTGGTGCCCAAACCTTAAACGAATCTATCGGGGCCGCCCAGGTGCGAATTCATGGAGTGCTGGCGCCGCACAGTCGTTATCGAGAAAGCGTGACGCCGCTAAGTGCTTGTAAGGTAAAACCTGCCAGCGCTGATGGGCCGGACGAGCCGGAAAACGGGTAAGGAATATGGGTAAAGAATACGAAGGAGCGGCATGATGTTGTCCCGGGTAATGTTTGCCAGTTGAAATACTGTGAAATTTTTTGAGCTGCAGATAGAGTTCATGGTCCCGCTTTGGCGGCGGGTGTTGCTGGTACTGGTGTGTCTGGTATGGCCCCTAGTGGAATTCGTGAACGGTTCTCAAGGTTGGGGAATCGTGTTTTTCAGCCTGGGTGCTTACTGCTTCTGGCCGTTGTTTCTGGAGGGCTGGTTTGTATCCCTGCAACAGGCCAACTCAGAAGCCGACGACAAGGCTACCGACAGCACAGCAACTGGAGACCAACGGCCAACATGACGTTTTTGCCTGACAGGTTCTTGAACGTCGAATGCTCTCAGAGCATCTGCATGTTATCCATAGATACTAGCGTTAATGTCACACTCTCAAGAATGTTGCTCGAAGATCAGGGGTTTCCCGCTCAGCGGTATCTCTCGCGTTTACCGATCGTGCGTCAGTTTCGGAGAGTATGCGACGCAAAGTTGAAAAAGCAGCAGCGGAGCTTGGATATACGCCGAATGCTTAAGCCTCTAGTCTGACCACCGGTCCAACACGACTGCTCGGTCTTGTATCGAACAATTTTCATATGGACTCGAGATTTTATGCAACTCTGGGGGAAGCGCCCGCGCACCAGAGTTATCTGAGCTGCGTATGGCACCTGCGAATACCCGCGCACCAGAGCTCCCTGAGCTGCTGTATGGCATCTGAGTTGCCTGTTCATTTTGTTTGCACAATTGCAGAGGACCATCCCTGTGCCGGATGAGTCATGCTGATCCTCCAAAAGTTGCGTTAAGCCATTGACGTTGCTTTTTCCATAACGAAAAGAACAGGCCAAAAAATGAGTCCTTACACCGTGAAACGTCGTGCATCAGCGCTGCTAATTGCCTCGGCATGTACATTTAGTCTTGCGTCCTGCAGTGATTCTGCAAGCATGTCAGAAGTGGATATGGATACAGACACAGAGACTCCTGGCGAGGTAGGCCCTGTAGATCCGGGCACGCTGAGCTCTACCGCAGGTGTGTTATGTGACTACATGGATACCACCTTCAACGCGTCTGCTTCAGTGAATGCTGAAAGTACGTCTTCCTGGACATGCACGGATACCACGCGCGAACTTGTTGCCAACGGTTTGCCCGACCACGATGTGGGTGAATTCCCCAACCCTGGAAATCCGAACACCATAGCGGCGCACGAAGTATCAGCCAGCTATACACTGGCACCCACTGCTTCCACAGTTGCAACCACTCTTGGTGGCCCACGCGGTGCCACCGGTTATGTGCTCAACGGTGTGAAAATTGACGCGGGTACCGGTGGCTCCTGTGACGACAGCGGTACTAATTGTGATCTGGGTGATAACACGGGCAACTGGAACATAGAGGCCCTGAGTCAAAGCAGTTTCAATTTTGGTGTGGACGATAACAATGCGCACGTACAGCCAGACGGGCAGTACCACTATCACGGAATGCCGGAAGGTTTCGTGACGCTGCGCGGAGGCAACAGTACCACCATGACGCTGATTGGCTGGGCGGCCGATGGCTTCCCCATCTATGCACGTTACGGATACACCGTGGCGGACGACGCTTCATCGGTTCTGAAAGAGATCACTGGTAGTTATGGATTCGTGGATACGATCAGTGAAAATCGCCCATCAACTGACATCTATCCATTGGGCACGTTCAATCAGGATTGGGAGTACAAGGAAGGCCAGGGTGATCTGGATGAATGCAATGGCCGTTATGGCGTCACCCCTGAATTTCCGGGTGGAATCTACCATTACTACGCCACAGATACCTACCCATTCCTGCAGCGTTGTGTGAAAGGTGAAGTGAATGCTGCCGGTGGCATGCCGCCGGGTGGTGGTCCGGCGCAAGATGGCGCTTCACTCGCTAGCCCTCGGGTTGATCGATCATGACGCGGGCATCTCTGGTTCTTGCGCTGGCTGTCGTGCTCAGCACCAGCGCGCAGGCTCACTTGATGGTGGCTCAGAAGGGTACATTGAATCTGGTGGACAACGGCGCTTTCATGGTACTTTCCGTGCCGGTATCGGCCTTCGATGGCGTGGATGACGACAGCGATGGCAAACTCTCGGTAGAGGAATTCACCCACCATAAGCAAGAGATTCTGGACGAGGTCAAACGTAAGGTGATACTCAGGGATGACGATGATGCCCAAACGTTGGAAGGCATCATGCTGACTCCCGTTGTACCCGATCATTCGCCGGACGGTGTTGCCGATCAGCTGGTTATCATGGGGCGATTTCACACTGACCCTCTAAGCGAAAAGCTTTCACTTCAGGTCGAATTGTATGGAGAGATAAACCGTGAGCAATCGCTTGAAGTGACGGCGACACGCCCTGCACTGAAACAGCAGCGGGTGTTGGTGTTGACACACACGAAGCCTGTTGCGACAGTGTTCCCTCAATAGCTGCCAGCATGAAACGTCTGCCGGGATTTAATTAATTGGCAGACGTGGCTGTGGCTTTCTTGGAGAGCGTGTAACGAAACATGGGTGGACGTGCATCGGTCCACTCGCCACTGACTGCGCCTTATTGGGCAACGGCTACCACGGCCGCCATGGAACGCAGCCCGTCGGTGGTACGTGGGTATAGATCCGCTGCCGGTCTATCGCCCTGTTGTCGTTGCTGGCGTGAGTGGCTTCAGACAGATCCTTGTAGATATTGGCAAATGCCAAAGGCATGCCCTCAGCATGACCGCACAGTTGCGTTACCCAATAGCGAATTTGCCAATGGCAACACCTTTGATCTAGACGACCGGATGGTTTTATGTGAGCACGGTGGGCGGCGTGTTATCCGAAGACTCGATGCGGCGGATCCAACCAGCATCAGGGTCATCGCACACCGCTATAGTGGCATGAGGCTCAACTCCCCTAACAACATTGCCTTACGCCTGACGGGCACTTGAACGATAAGTTACGACTGCCCGCCCGACGTCGAATCTATGCTCCGGCCACCCAGGCTGGTGGCTTGTCCGGCGAGTTGTCAGAAGTAGCTTGGATGCCATGTCAGGCAAGATCTTTGAACTAGATAATGAGAAGTGAGTAGGAAGTAGCATCCCATGTCAACTTCGGAGCATATACACACTGTAAATACGTTAGCTTTTAAGCGCACATGTTCGTTACAGACTTTGTGTTACTTGACATTGCTCCGCTTCTTGAATATCTCTTTATTTGCACATTTGAGATATATATTTATTTCTCTACATACCGTTAACCTAATTAATCAGCACAGGACGCTTTGTCCTTAATCCTTTTGACAGGGTTTACTCATCCATAAGTGCTTCACTATTTATTCATCTCCTCGCCATTAATACAGCAGAGTTATAAACCTATGACGTATGAACCTATGCAGCTAGTCAAATACAATTTATTCGTGGTAGCAGTTAGCGCCATGCTGTTAATCGGCGGATGCAGTGAGAGCGGTACAATAGAGACGGGAACTGAAGTAGAAGCCGAGACACAAACAGAGACTACCGTCAGCGACAGCACCTTCGAAGTCAGCGACTGGACCGAAGAAACTCATAGCAATGATGTAGAACCTAACATTGCCGAGGTTTTTGACGACACGCAGATAAAAAGACTGGACATGGTGATCACCGCCGAGCGTTGGCAATCCATGTTAGATGACATGACCGCTACCTATGGTGAATTCGGCACCAGAGCAGGAGGGCAAGGACTACTGGAAACAACTGAAGATCCTATATTCGTCCCTGCGGATATATTTTACAACGGCCGACAGTGGTATAGCGTTGGTATTCGGTTCAAAGGAAATTCAACTTTACAAGGGAGCTGGCAATCGGGAATACTCAAATTATCATTCAAGATGGATTTTGATGAATATGAGGATGATTACCCTCAGATAGACAATCAACGCTTTTACGGCTATAAAAAATTCAGCTTAAAGAACAACTACGCAGACGCGTCAATGATGCGTGAAAAAGTGGCAACCGATATATTCAGAACCTTTGGAGTGCCAGTTTCTCGAACAGCATTCTACGAACTTTACGTAGACTACGGCAATGGCGCTGAATATTTTGGCGTATACACACTAGTAGAAGAAGTCGATGGCAGTGTACTTGACACCCAGTTCGTCAGCGACGACGGCAACCTGTACAAGCCAGAAGAAGGCAGCGCAGATTTCATTGAAGGAACATTCGACGAAGAAAGCTTCGTGAAGAAAACTAACGAAGACGATGAGGATTGGTCTGACATCGAATCCCTGTTTTCCGCATTACACTCTGATACTCACACGTCATCGCCAGCAACCTGGAGGCAAGATCTTGAAGAGGTATTCAATGTCGATGGATTTCTTCAATATCTAGCCGTCAACACCATCATTCAAAACTGGGATACCTACGGTCGTATGCCGCATAATTACTACCTGTATAACAATCCTGAAGACGGCAAATTGACCTGGATTCCATGGGATTACAATGAGGCTTTTCAAATCGGCAAACAACAGGGCGCACTGGCATTGGATTTCTCAAACATGGATGCAGAGCAATGGCCTCTGATCGGAAAAATCTATTCGGACAACATATACAAAGCACGCTATGACCAATACGTAGCCAACGTAATGTCTAACGCTTTCGAAGTGAGTAGCATACAAGCAAGCTATGACAATTATTCTGCTCTAATTGCCCCCTATGCCACGACAGAACGAACTGGATTTACTTTCCTGCGAACTGCTGATGATTTCTATACAGCCGTAGAAACACTTAAGTCACACGCAACCAGTCGCGCATCCGCTGTTGATTCTTACTTAAACAATCCATGATATAGACAGTCGCTGGGCGCATTCATGCAGTGCCCGGCGATAGCTTGGCGGACCGCTATCCCATATCCAGGTCTATTTAATTCTTGTTCAATTGGTCCCAAAGGAAAGGTCTTCGCTATAAAGCTGTTGCCCTTTCACCGGAAGCTCAACAGCCAAATATAAGTTCTGGCAATCAGCTAATCAAATGACATTTATAGCACTGATCAGCAAACTTCTCTTGACTAACATTGCTTCCACATAGAAATAGTGTAGCGAATCCAGTTATTGAGATACCGGTATCCTGCTATCGCTGGCTACTCAACACAATGCTAAGGGGGCACTCAGTCAACGTCCCCCTCAACAAAATTCATTATCAAACCCTTCTGTACAGGACGTTGTCATGCGACATTCCGACGCTACCACTCTAGATAGCTGTATGCCAATTAACCCTCAGTCACTGGATGATGAGTGTCTGTTCGTCAATCGCGAACTAAGCTGGATAGCATTCAACCGTCGTGTACTTCACGAGGCACAACGCGTTGCTAAGCCATTACTGGAAAGAGTGAAATTTCTCAGTATTCTTAGCTCCAACATCGATGAATTCTACATGAAACGATTGGGTGGCCTGAAACATAAGATAACAGCAGGTGACAGTCAGCGCTCGATCGATGGACTTACACCTGTAGAACAGCTCTCCCTATGCAGACTCGCATTGGAGCATCTACAAATCGAAAAAGAGCTTGCCTATCGAGACATCTACGAAGAGATGAAGCGCAACGACATTGAAATTCTGGAATACAGATCACTCGATGTACTCGATAAGTCAAGAATGAATGCGTACTACCGAGACAACATTGAGTCAAGAATTACTGCATTACCCATAGATCCAGCAGAACCGTTTCCATTCCTATTGAACCTATCGCTGTACCTATTAGTATCAACCCAATGCACTTGTGGAGGAGGAGTCAGTTTGGCTCTGATCCAGATTCCATCCGGACCTCAGCTTCCCCGATTTGTTCAGATAGACAATCATCATAGATACATCTTGCTAGAGGATCTCATTGCAGCTAACGTTATCAAACCACTCTCTGATGCAGAAATTGTCACTACCAACAAATTCAGAATAACGCGAAGTGCCGTCTCGTATCGAGACTACGCGGAACTGGATGATCAAAGAGAGATGATTGAGGAAGTGTTGCACGATCGTCAACACGCTTCAGTGATTAGACTTCAGGTCTGCCCATTGATGACACAGTCAATCAGACACTCCTTAGCACGTAGTCTGAATCTTGATGCTACACAAGATGTAATTGAAAGTATCGAACTACTGAGGATGTCAGATCTTAGAGAATTGGCAACACTTGATATTTCTCGACTACGGGAAGCACCTCACAGACAGCACATGACTTTGGGCCTGACAAGTGACGGCTCCATATTGAATGCCGTGCGCGAGCGATCCAATATTATCTTGCAACATCCTTACGAATCCTTCACCCAATCAGTAGAACGATTTGTTCACGAGGCCAGTCAGGATTCCGACGTCATCGCTATTAACATGACCCTCTACCGTACATCGGTGGATACCCGAATTGTTGATTATCTTATAGCGGCAGCAGAAAGCGGAAAACAGGTATCAGTCGTTGTCGAGTTGAAAGCGCGGTTTGACGAGGCTTCGAACCTCAGATGGGCCAGGCGCCTTGAGCAAGCAGGTGTACGGGTGTATCACGGTATTGCTGAACTTAAAACACACTGCAAATTCATACTTGTTCTCAAACGAGACCAAGAGAAACTACGTCGATACGCGCATATCGGTACTGGAAACTACCACGCTGGAACAGCACAGCTATATACCGATATTGGTCTACTGACCTGTGATGATGTACTAACCGCGGACATCGATGAGCTTTTCACTCACCTGACACGTAGTAACCGCTCTACGTGTTCTTTCAAACATATTCTGGCTACACCACACGTTATAAAACGGGGTTTACTCGAGAGAATCGAAAATGTAATTGGAATGCATAGTACTGCTTCACCTGGATACATTTGCATGAAAACAAATGCGCTTGAGGATCCTGATATCACGTTAGCGCTATACCAAGCATCACAGGCAGGCGTGAAAGTTAATCTGATTGTTCGGGATATTTGCAGAGTGCGCCCCGGAATTAACGGAATGTCAGACAATATAAGTGTAATCAGTATCGTAGGCCGCTTCCTTGAGCATAGCCGTCTCTATCTTTTTGGCAACGGTGGCAATGATGACATTTATATCGGCTCCGCTGACTTGATGACAAGAAACCTTGAAAAACGCGTTGAATTACTCATTCCAATTACCGATCAGGATTCGAAACGGCGGTTACGAGGTATCTTGAGTCAACACCTTCGAGACAACTGTAATGCCTGGATTCTGCTAGCTAATGGCACTTACAGAAAGAAGATTCCCTACAGCGAAGATAAACTAGTCAACTCACAACATCCTGTCTCGCAGAGCACCTCTATACCCGCTGATATTTTTCTATCTAATGAGGAGATAGATGCGTCGCTCGCATATATTCGCGTAAGTAATGCCGATAGCAATAGAACCTCCTGTATTACAGATCTATGAATACCACTCGGAACCACAGCACTTATGTCTAGACAATCGAAATCTGCAAAGGTACACGCAATAGCTGATAAGGAAGCCAGTGCAGAGGCTCAAACATCCATGAAAATAGGTAGTGCCCGAGGTGTTGAGTCCATGTTCCGGAACAGCTACCGAGCACAGCTTGACATGATCGCGTTGGCAGCAATGAAGGCCAATATCATGATCTCCCTAAACGGTTTTTTGATTTCAATGCTGCTTTTGTCTGGATCGTACTTATTAGCCAGTGATAAATTGCTGCTGATCCCGTTCACTCTGTTCCTCATTACAGGTACTATTGCAATTTTTTTCGCGGTATTGGCTGCAAGACCAGAGGTAGATAGACAAGTACGAACGCTCAATGACTTTCGAACCGGCAACGCAGACTTGCTGATATTTGATCAGTTTTCAACATTATCGTCTGAAGATTATTGCAGCGCAATGCAGGAAATGATGCAAGACAATCGACGTGTTTATGACAGTATGATTTCGCATATCTACTGCCTGGGATGCATGGCCGACCGGAAATTCAAACGACTTTCCTACTCGTACACAGCGTTTATCGTGGGGTTGATTATCAGTGTAGTCTCTTTACTATCTGTTGTTTCATACACTGTATTGTCGAACATCCAGTAGCGCAGTATTCATAGGAGAGCGTGAAATAGACTACTCGCATCATGAACATATCTGAAAATAGTTACTATCGATATTGTGCTATGTTGATGATAGCCGGGATCAATACTGCTTATGGGCAGGCGACACACGATCAACACCCACCAGCCAGCTCTTCGTACAATGTCAGTGGAACGTTGGGGTTGGAAGCTACCGATATATATGAATATGGAACGGATCAACACGAGTATCAATTGCTGCCTAACGTTGAACTGGACATACGATATACTCATAGCGATACCCTCAATATCGGTTTAGGTTTTGAATACAGTCGTGAACTAGAGGGAGGAAACAACAGCAGTCCGAGTGAATACGCCACATCATTTACATTGGACGAGGCATATCTTGAAATAGCTAACCGCAACGATAGTGCATTTGTTTACAACGACACGATACTGAGTTTAGGTAGAAAGAGAATCAGAGATTCAAGAGAGTGGTTCTACGACACACAGGTAGATGGATTGATTGTGCAAATGAAGTCATCCGATAAAAGTAAACAGCTGTTTTTTTCACTAAACAGAGAACAATGGATCAACTCAGATTTTCTGCATCACCATGATTCCGACCCAGTCAACAATTTGATTGTTGCTTTCGAATATCAACCGCAAAGAAAATTCGATATAGGTGCGTTCGTGATTGTCAGAAATGACACATCGTCCGAACACGATAGCCCACATTTCGTTGGTATCAGTGCACGCGCAGACGTTTTAGATAATCGGTTGAGCTTTTGGACTGATTTTGCTGCGGTCGATGGAGAAGACGGCGATGAGGGAATAAAAGGCCATGGTTTTGATGTAGGCGTAACCTTGAAATCTACGACAGAGGGCATGCCTTATGTCACATTGAGCTACGCGTTTGGTAGCGGTGATGGAGATGAAGACACTGACTTCAGACAAAGCGGCTTTCAGGATAACAGTGGCGAATTTGGCGGCGTAACCAACTTTAAGTACTACGGCGAACTATTCGATCCAGAGCTGAGCAACTTGAAAATCCTTACCGCTGGAATAGGTTTTAGACCGCGAAAAAAAATTTCAATGGATCTGATCTATCACCGTTATGAGCAAGACACACCATTAGATGAGCTTCGAGACAGTAGTTTACCGATGGCCCCCAATGGCCAATCTAGCGATATCGGTACTGAATGGGACTTGATTGCTGGATTTGAGCACCTGGGAAACATAAAGATAGAAATAGCACTGGGCTATTTCATGCCCGGCGCTGCTTTCGATGACAGAAGCGAGCTTATGTTGTTAGATACAAAAATAACCTACGACTTTTAGCATTTTGACTGAGTAGAATCATTGAACACGAGAAAGCAACCTCTTCAAGGTTGGATCCGCTCCTTCAAAAGGTGTTTCGATTCGATGTTTCAGCTAATTTTCACATCGATTCTTGTTTTTTCTCAACTTGTTGCTGCTAATGAAGTAGAGATAAACACGGAAACCGTTGGGTTTCAGATATTAAATGGCGTCTATGAACCATCTGGGATTATTCAACTGCAGGATGGTCGTTTGCTAATTATTGAAGACGAGTCCTCCCGAGCCTTTGTACTGCTCACACCAAATCAGTATCCAGCAAATTATAATGTTGACATAGTACAGACACCATCCTTATTGGATAGATTATTAGCAGGTTCGAGTGCTGAATTCAATGATCTGGAAGGAATCGTAAAGGGACCACAGGAATTTGTTTATGCAATTTCTTCCCACTCTCGGCAGGGGAATGGCAGGCGGGATTCTCAGCGTGAACAGCTAGTACGTTTCACTATTCACGACAACCGTATTGGAAAGCTGAGTGCTCGAGGTGATCTTAGAGACGCATTGGTCAGCAATTTTCCAATGCTGCAGCAGGCGGCGGATGAAAGAGAAGTAAAAAAAAATGCAGGTCTCAACATAGAGGGATTAGCCTTTAACCGCTCTGGTGACACATTGTGGCTTGGGTTTAGAGCGCCATTGGTAGGAGATCACGCGATACTAATTGGCTTACACAATCTACACAAGGTATTTGAGTCCGATGCAGAATTTGAATTTGGTGAGAATGCCCAATTGCTTAATCTCGATGGGGGAGGCATACGTGACATTGTGTTTGATACTGAGTTGGATGGCTATCTTATTGTTAGCCAGCGTGAGCGAACAAAGAACGAGAAACCCTTCAAACTCTGGCTTTGGAGTGGCTTGGCTAAAGATTCACCACGCCGTATTCGCATAAAGGGTGTCAAGAACCTAAGGCGAACAGAAGGTGTTGTACCAATAACGATAGGTCACGAAAAGCGGTTGCTTCTGGTCAGCGACGAAGGAGACAAAAAAAACCAAAAGAATGCAAAGGTCTTAATGGTAGATTATGACGATCTGCAATTAGAGTGAACAAATGCTCATGTTCATCCACCAAATGTAACCCGTGCCCCCATACGTTTTAGTCCGTACGTAGTCTGTAAAAGAAAAACACACCGGACACAAGTGGGCTGGAATCACGTGTGTAAACCTCACTGCGGGGAATAGCCATGCGGGCAAGTGCCCTTGCCGCTTTTGCTCGACGTGTTGCGATTCGGATCCGACCATGGGGGCTTGGATTGAATGACAGACAATTGGCAATTGTATCCTCGTGTATTATTATCAGTTGTCCACGCTGTTGATACTAGAGAACGAGGGCTGAGTTTACTGGCGTCGCTGTGCTCGATCCGTATATACAGCGCTGAGAAGTTATTGCATCTGCACAGTGTGTCTTCTGCGGTTCATAATCGATGCGATTATTTCCGAAAGAGTGCAAATCAGCTGAGTTATGCTACACAAATCAACCTGGCCGAGGAAAACAGAAAATATGAGCCGATTGATCCTGGTATGTGGTCCCACAGGTGTCGGAAAGACCACTTATTCGAATGCTTTGTCGAGTGAAATCAAGGCAGTGAGGTTTTCGATAGACCCCTGGATGAACACGCTTTACTCCAAAGACATGACATCGCTTGACTACGAATGGATGATTGAAAGGGTCAATCGTTGCTATGACCAGATCTGGGAAGTGACTTCTCAAATACTGGAACATGGCGGAAACGTAGTGCTGGATCTTGGTTTTACTGAAAAAAAGCACAGGAGCTTGTTTGCTGATTGGGCATTGAGTAAAGATATCGTGGCTGAAGTGCATTACCTGAATGCATCACGGGAAATTAGAGAGCAGCGGGTTGAAAAACGTAATCTTGAAAAAGATCCTGATGTCTATGTTTTTGAGGTAACCGAATTCATGTTCGAGTTTATGGAGCCGAGGTTCGAAATCCCAGACCAGGATGAACTGAAACATGGAATCATTATTGATACTGATTGAACGTACAATCCATTGAATGGCGAAGAGTCGGTGATTTTCCGACTATCTTCAGCGAGTAGCGCTAAACGGATGATGCTAACCGAGTTCCAGGCGGTGCTACAAAGCAATAGTGCAGCGTCAGATTTCGCTGCAAGCATTTCTTTGTAACGATCATGTAGTTTCCCAATCCAGCCAGTCGTTCTGCATATATGTATGATCGGGAAAGATAATCCTCTATATCGATAACACTAAACAGGGAGTTGCCCAGCGATGTCCAGTGAAAATGATCGTTTTCCCAACAAGGAAGCCAAGGCCGCTGAATATACCAGTGCAGACATGACCGGCTCGAATTTTAACGGCGTTGACCTGAGTAATAGTCAGTTCTGGGCAGTATTGGCAGACGTGGTATTCAAGGACTGCAACATGTTTGCCTGTAAATTTGATGATGTAAATCTCGGTCAGGCAAATTTTTTCAATATCAACTTGTCGAAAAGTAAGTTCAGCGAAGTCAACATGAGCAATGTCGAGTTTAGCTCTATCAACATGTCAGGTACTAGGTTCAGTGGACTTGACATGACAAATGTCGAGATTACAGATGCCAATATGCAAGGAATGAAGATCGACGGCATTCTCGTTTCCGATTTACTTGAAAGCTATTCTCGATAGTCGGTCGAATTCAGACCGGTTCTGTACAAGGTGAGTCATGATGATTCAGGTGGATAGATAACGTCCCTCCATTACTGTGCCACAAGGATTGATAAATCATGCCTGCTAGTCAGAACATTCCACCAGTAGAGCATGTAGTGGTTTCCGATCGAGCTCACTGCCGTTCAGCGCTAGTCCGCAGCGGTAGCCTGTATTTCGATCATGAGTCCGGGTATGGCCAACCGGGTGACACCCAGTAGCGTCATCGGAGGAGTAGCATGGGCTGAGCCAAATCGCATTCCCATGACGTCAAAGTGCTTCAGAGCTTCATCCACATCGGTGGCATAGACGTTGAGGTTCGTGATATTGGCAAGAGTCATGTCGGCAGCGTTTAGCACAGCCTCAAGGTTGTCGATAGTCAGTGCTAGCTGGCTACGCATGTCATCGGGGTGCTGTGGATTGCCTTCTGAATCAACGGCAGTTTGCCCCGCACAAGTCAGTTGGCGCTTGGCTCCCTCAAGTATCTCGCCCTGGTTATATCCCAGATTCAATGACCAGGACCATGGATTAATGGGTGATTTCTTCATGAATGTATCTCCTTGAGTTGTCAACTGATGACCGGTGTTGGTCTCGAGTGATTAGACTACTGGCCTCTCCTGACAACCCTGTGTCAGGAGTGTTTGTCTGGATGCAGGAGACATGCGAAATCAGATTATGCAAACGTGGACAGCTAGAAGATCAAGGCCCCAATAATCTGGTAAATCAGCAGGTCAGCAGGTCAGCAGGTCAGCAGGTCAGCAGGTCAGCAGGTCAGGATCAGGTGTCTGGCTTCTGTTCACCATCCCAGTGTTCCGATAGTGTTGTCAGCAGATTCTTGATGACCGGTCGTAATGCATCACCTTGCAGCACTTCAACACCATCGGTGTACTGCATCAGCCAGCCGGCAAAGTAGGGGAGAAATGGCACCAGAAACGTCATTTCTACACCGTCGTCGGTTACCGTCTGTTCCACGAAACCATAGTAATAACGTTGTTCGTCCACGAATTGTGCTGCTTCGCTGGAAAAACGCAGCTGTATTTCGTGCAGGGAATCGTTTTGAAGTTCTCGCTGCAGGTACTCTTGCAGGTTACGATAGTCTCGACGACGAAATTGTTCGGGTAGCATTCGTAGTCCGCTTATCCGATCCATTCTGAAATCCCGATAGTCTTCCCTTAGCCGGCACCACGCTATCAGGTGCCAATGGTGACTGTAGAAATACAGCCCGATGGGCTCAACATCACGAGTGGTTGATGGTTGCCCGCTACGCCCGGAGTACTCAATGCTTAGTGGTTGCATGCAAGACAGGGCAGTGCGGCAATCGCGTAGCCATTGATCAGCATTGGCTGACAACGCCGCTATTCGCGGCTGGTGCACCACGATATCGTCATCTATGATATCCAGATAGTGTCGATCTCCGTTATCCAGCACCGAACGAACCTTGTTCATGGCTTGCTGGAATTCGCCTCGAGTGACCGCATCCACCTGATTATTGATGATCTTGGAACCAATCAGCAAGGCTGCTGCTTCATCACGACTGAACATGATGGGCGGCAGATGGTAGGATTTTTCCAGAAAGTAGCCAACGCCGGGCTCTGCTGAGATAGGTACGCCAGCAGTTTCCAGGCTTCTGATATCACGGTAGATAGTTCTTTCCGTAACATTAAACATTTCTGCCAGATCCTGTGCCCGAACCACCTTTCTGGTCTGTAAGTGCAGCAGGATAGAAGTAACTCGGTCAAATTTTTTCATCGTTCAGGCAGTATCAACTGCGATTCACCGCTTACAGAGATCAGTCTTATCGACACATTCAACACTGTCCAGATTCAGTTGCGCTTGATGATTCGACGCATTGTACAATACACGAGTGTCGGTTTTACCTTTGCGGCAGGTCGAGGAGTTCTTGAATGAGGCAACGGCTTCTTGTGGTGGGTGGTAGCCGTGGAATTGGTGCGGCAGCGTGTGAATTTCTTATAGAACATGGCTACGACGTATTTTCTGTATCCAGAACACTGTCAAGGCATGGTCAGTGGATTCAGGCTGATGTAACAACAGACGAGGGTATAGATCGTGTTGTTGAAGCTGTGGGCGAATCGGCGGTTGATGCGCTGCTCTATCTGGGAGGTGCGTGGGAAAAAGGCGCCTTCACCCGAGACTATGGTTTTACAACGTCATCTCGAGAAGATGCTCGTAGCGTTCTCGCGGTGAATCTGTTAGCGCCCATATTGCTCACTCAGGCACTACTACCAGTACTGTTAAAAGCAGATAATCCACGAGTCATCCTGATGGGCTCTACGTCTGGTCTCGATGGTCAGGCTTCACCTGAGGTTGCTTATACAGCGTCCAAGTTTGGCCTGCGTGGTGCTGCGCAAGCGTTGCGAGTGTCCCTACCTGCAGTGGGCGTAACCGTGCTTAATCCGGGCAACGTCGCTACCCCTGAAGTGGAGCTGGATATCGTGGAAGGGCGGTTTGAAGATCAAGTGCCGATACCATTGGGTGATGTAATGGCTACGCTGAAATTTGTATTGTCTGTTTCAGTAAACACCACGCTGGATGAGATAAACCTGACTCAAAGATTTTTATAGACAAACGGTACTTGCCTGGCGAGCTGCTATGGTTGCCAGATCAACGCCACTATGGATACATCATGACGGTTACAGGTGAGTGCTTTTGTGGAGACATCCGCTATCAAATAGACGGGGTGCTACGTGATGCCAGGTCGTGCCACTGTTCTCGCTGTCGTAAGGCCTTCAGCTCACAGGCTTCTGCTTACGCGCTGGTTGATCCTGAGGAATTCGTCTGGTTAACCGGCGAAAGCCAATTGACCAGCTATGTGGGCGCACACGGCTTCGGTTTACAATTTTGCAGGCAATGTGGATCCACGCTTTGCGGTATTGTTGATGGCATCATTCACGGCGTCACTTTAGGGTGTGTAAACGGGGATCCTCAAGTGGACATCGGACGGCATATTTACGCTGGCTCTAAAGCTTCGTGGGAAGTACTGCCCGTAGGTGTACCCCTTTTTCAGGAGGGTGCACCGGATTAGGCGACTTTTTAGTTTGTCTATATGATGTTGAGTCATCATTGTACTATTGGCCGAATTTTGGTTCTTGTAAAACTAACCGGAGACGACGATGGAAAACTACGATGGGCTGATCGACGTTGAATTTGAGGGTATGCCATCAATACGTCTCGAGTCGTTCAAACCGACATCTGAAACCAGTTTGCTTGAACGTCTTGCCATCGCCACCCGGCGCAGGCGATTTTCACTGAACAAGAACTGGTCAATCGAGCTGGGCGATATTGAATACTCAACCGATTTGAATGGAACGGTAGAAATTCCGTCCAAAGACAGTGACAAGAAAACGATTGTGTTTGATGGGGCATCCATTCCCCTGCCTTGGCTGGTCAGCTTGCTCACTGTCGGTATCCTGCGTCCTCTGGGTGTGATACTGGTTGGTTCTATTGTCCATGACTACGCTTACAAATTCGGCAGTCTGCGAGTGTCGAGAAACGGCTCGGCATTCAAGGATGTGCCGCTGACAAGAGACAGGGCGGACAAGCTCTTCAGGGATATTGTCGGCACTGTCAATCGGCTCCCCTTTGTGGGCTATATAGCCTGGTATTTTGTGAGAATTGGCTGGGCATGGGTGAAATACAACGGTGAACGTTTTGGTGGTAAAGCGCCGGTTGCTGAATATGCGTCGCTGTTGATTGTCCTGTACGGGCTGTGGTGGATGTATTCTAAAGACATCCTTGGTGTAACCTTGTTCCTTTTATCTGTTCTGTATGCCGTATTGAATATTGCCAGTGTGGTAATCGGTAACAAGCGAAAACGCAAAACCTGATCACGAACCCATTTAATCGACTGCACTTTACGCAGAGCTGGGCGGTAAGCTGCTTCTCAGGTTACTAACAAATTCAGGACACAGTATGAACACAGGGACTCGACTAAGCGGGAAGGTAGCGTTGATTACCGGCGCTGCTCGCGGTATCGGGCTTGCTTTCGCTGAGGCGTATGTTGCCGAAGGAGCGCACGTTGTCATAGCGGATATCAACGAGCAGGCTGCTGTGAGCGCGAGTGATAAGCTGGGCCACCCTGTATCGGCCATACGGTTGGATGTGTCCAACCAATCCTCTATTGAGGCTACTGTTGCGCAAGTGGAGCGGGAGCATGGGGGGATAGATATCTTGATCAACAATGCCGCGTTGTTCGACCTCGACGGCATTACAGACATCACGCGTGAATCCTACGACCGGCTGTTCAGTATCAATGTTGCAGGAACACTATTTACGATGCAGGCTGTCGCCCGCGGCATGATTAAGCGCAAGCAGGGAGGCAAGATTATCAATATGGCCTCACAGGCGGGACGTCGTGGCGAAGCGTTGGTCGGTGTGTACTGTGCAACAAAGGCAGCGGTTATTTCGCTGACACAATCAGCGGGTCTGAATCTGATCGAGCACGGTATCAACGTTAATGCCATTGCTCCAGGCGTTGTGGATGGGGAGCACTGGGATGGCGTAGACGCTAAATTTGCCGTGGCAGAAGGATTGGCTCCCGGGGAAAAGAAACGCGCGGTGGCTGCGGCAGTGCCTATTGGCCGAATGGCAACAGCTGCTGACCTGGCAGGCATGGCGGTGTTTCTGGCCTCTGAAGATGCCAATTACATAGTCGCACAGACCTATAACGTTGATGGCGGTAACTGGATGAGCTGATGTCGTAGCTGAGTAGCACTGATAACGATGTGCGATCAGTTAAATTTCGCTGGAACAGGGGAGCGGTCGGCTAGCACACAAGAGCCACGCTAGGAGCCTGTCCGAGAATAACGATCGAGGCGAGAGTGTGAGATTTTGAGTCAGATTTTCGTGTCAATTGAGG
>ENA-ORXT01002872-ORXT01002872.1-marine-metagenome-genome-assembly--contig:-NODE-2872-length-19893-cov-161.117784_pt1 | contig 19893 bp, 16 predicted proteins | sample MGYA00237868_ERZ511482 | MGnify/ENA metagenome assembly ERZ511482
CCTCTCATCTACGGCGACTTCAGCAATCAAGAAATGATCGTCAATGGGACCTTAGAAGTCACTGGTGGTAACTCAGTTGCTTCTTCCAGAACAAAAAAGAAAGGCTTTGTGAACATTAACGAAGCTGAAGTCTTATCTAAGATATCTGATATGGACCTTCAAGAATGGAGCTACATCAATCATCCTGATCAAAGACATATCGGTCCAATCGCAGAAGATTTCTATGCTGCATTTGGGCTTGGTAAAAATGACAAGACCATCACGACGACTGATATGAGTGGTGTAGCTTTAGTCGCCATTCAAGCATTAGAAAAGGAAAATAATACGCTCAAAGAATCCTTAAAAGAAATGACGTACTTAATAAATAAGATGAATGACCGACTTCAAAAACTGGAAGAAAAATAGTGCCTCTCTATCTATATAACAATTCTCTGTAGTTTCAAACACCCCTTGGATAACACTTAGCTATCCAAGGGTTTTATATATTTGAGGGATAAGCTTAAATGAAATCGATGCTCACTAAAATACTTTATTTCTTCAATCTTATTTTCTTTGCGTTAATTCTCTTCTTCGTGGCTAATTTATCGAGCATCGTTGCATTCGCAATAACTCCTTTATCGTTATTTTTAATTTCATTCATATTACTTGGAGTCTTTTCGGGAGGGATCATTTCCAGCAGGAAAATCAGGTATATTCAATCAGGTGATAAAAGCTTTTCTTTCCTTAAGAAGATGATGCTGACAATTCCATTAATTAACTTAGCACTATTAGTTATTTTGACAATCCTATTTATCATTCTATAAACTGCGTCATGACATATAAAATCTCTGTAATCATAGCCGTCCTTCTGATCATGACTTCATGTCAAAATCGCTTGAAGGAAGCTACTCAAAATCAGTCATTGTACACATCATCTATCGGCGTACAAGCTTATTCATTCAGAAATTATTTTCCTAAAGATGCCATCGGGACTTTGGATAAAATCCAAGCTATGGGTATCACCAGTATTGAGGGAGATGGTGGTAAGATCCCACCAGAAGAGTATAAAAAGCTATGCCATGCAAGAGGCATTAATATACCATCTACAAGCTGCACCTTTGATCAATTAGAAAAAGAGCCTATGGCAGTTGTCAAAAAAGCCAAAGCACTAGGTGCAGACTATGTGATGGTGGCATGGATTCCCCATAAAGAGTCCGGTTCTTTCTCCTTGGAAGAGGCTCAGTACGCCATTGAAGTATTTAATAAAAGTGGAAAAATATTAGCTGATCAAGGCATTACTTTCTGTTATCATTTTCATGGCTACGAGTTTCAGCCACATGAAGATGGGACTCTATTAGATTACATCGTAAATCAGACAGATCCACGATATGTCTCATTTGAAATGGATATATTCTGGATACACTTTGGCGGCGGAGACCCTGTGAAGCTCCTAAAAAAATATCCAAATCGATGGAAGCTAATACACCTGAAGGATATGAAAAAAGGTACCACTAAAGATCTGACAGGACAGACTGATGTAGAAAATAGTGTCCCACTAGGTACTGGAGAAATAGACATCAAGGAAATCCTTATTACTGGAAAGGAAATAGGCATTGCTCATTATTTTATAGAGGATGAGAGCTCTGTGGTCATGAATCAAGTGCCAGAGAGTATCCGCTTTTTGCAATCGCTGAAACTGTAAAAATAGTATGGAAGTACTGGCATAGGACTTTCCATTTGTAAAAAAATCATGGATATATATAGTGGTGGAATATCTAAAGAATTTACTGTAGGTGAAGAGGCAACATCCTATTTAAAATTCCCAATAGAATTAATGACTGCACCTAAGAGCAACACACTCATTAGGCATGTAGTGGACTTATATCACTCGGTCATTACCTCCATCTACAGGCAGCTGTGCACCAGTTACTTTTGAGAATAATGACCCTAACATAGCTATGGCAAGATCAGCTACATGATACGAGCTCACTTCAGTATGCAGGATGTTATTTGTCTTATATTCTTGAACAGTCATTCCATAATGCTTAGCTCTAGATTTCAAGACTTGATCCGTCCAGACCCCAGTGTCAAATACAGCATTTGGATGCAGCATATTCACACGTATGCCTTTCTCTCCTAATTCCAGAGCTGCCACTCTGCCCAGCTGTGTCAAGCCTGCCTTAGCGACAGAATATGCAGATGCTCCAGGACCAGGTGCTGGTACATTTTTAGATCCTATGATAACAATCGCTGGATCAAAACCTATTTCAAGATAAGGTACACATGCTTGGATGAGGCGCTGATGACTCGTCACATTTAAGCTTAGACTCTTATCCCATACCTTTGGGTCCATGTCCACTATTTTGCTACTTGCTGGAAATATACCAGCATTGGATACCAGCATGTCTATGCCTCCAAACTTGATAACAGCTGACTCAATAGCCTTTTTTATTTGCGTATTATTTGTGACATCACAAACGATGCCTAACACTTCCTTTTGCGGATAGAGTGTCGTGATCTTTTTATCGATATCTAAGGCCACTACAGCAGCTCCTTGCTCCACTAATCTTTCTACACAGGCCTTACCTATTCCACTCGCAGCTCCAGTGACAATAGCGACTTTTCCTTGCAGCTCTTTGGCAGCCCCAGCCTTCTTTAACTTAGCTTGCTCCAGACTCCAATATTCCATTTCGAATAGATCCTTCTTAGGCAGTGCTTTCCAGCCACCTAATGATTCAGCTTGATGAATGGCTTTCTTGGTATGACTGGTGATGTCTTCTATGATACGCACATGCTTCATCGTAGGCCCAAATGACAGTGTGCCCCATCCTGGAAGAATCGCCCAGCGTGGTGCTTTGTCCAACTGAGTTTCACCTTGATTAAAAGACTCAAAATATTTATCATATGCTTCCCCATATTTCTTTAAGTCTTTCTGATGATCCTTTGTCACATATAGCGGAACACGCTTCGTTCTGATGATATGATCTGGTGTCAACGGGCCCCTATTCGTTATTGACTTAACTGATTTTACATTAGAAAATCCTACTGAAGCTGGACTAAAGTCTAACTTAGATAGCACAGGCTTCCCTGTCATCAAACCAACTGCTTTTCTAATATTTGCCAGTTGTAAAGTATCAGGAACAGAAGATTTAGATTTCAGATCCTTAGCTGCATGTTTCTTTAAATAGCGTTCTGCTTTACTGACAATGGCAATCATCTTTTCATAGCTACTCTTCGCATCATTATCAAAAGTGAATACGCCGTGATTCATTAAAATCATACCGTCTAGCTGATTCCAATCCTTATCCTTAGTCATCTCATATATCGTCTTAGCGAGAATAAATCCAGGCATCACATATGGTACGATGAGCATGTTAGGTCCATATATTTCTTCGATCTTCTTGCGGCCGCCTGGTGTATTAGATATGATGACGACTGCGTCCGCATGTGTGTGATCTACAAAGGTATAAGGTATGATGCCATGCAGAATTGTCTCTACAGAAGGATTAGGAGCCGAGGGATTAGTCATCGCCATACGCTGATACTTGACCATATCCATATCACTCAGCGTATCTAACTCTACAAGCTTATATAATGCATGAAGTTTGACAGGAGAAAACCCAGCTTCTTCTATTGTACCCAGGTCCCATCCACTTCCTTTCACATAGAGGATGGTATCTTTGTCACCAAAGATATTCTCCTCCACTATCTTAACTGAAGTATTTCCACCGCCATGTAGCACCAGATCTTCTTCTTGACCTAGAAGTCTCGATGTATAGACTCTCATTTTCAAGAGATTCTTGCCACACTTCTTTGCTTCGCTATTATTCCAGTTACTTTTCATGTGTTTAAATTCTAAGGTGAAATGGCTATCAGCAAATAACTAAGTTTTAATCATCCACTTGGGTGGCTTAGTTATCTACCTCATAGACGTTTTCATTTATGATATAGATTTTATAAAGGCTAAAATATGATCCTTCACTCGAGATTTATGCATAAGTAGATCAAGATATTTTGAAATTACTTGTATCAGTGTCGAATTTATCAAGCCTTGATGAATCGAGTATACTGATCATAAAATAAATAATGTGAATCTGAAGCAACAGAAAGTCCATGGCCCGTATAGTCTATACCGCATAATCTAATATCTGGCAAATCAGATAACAAAGAAAATATCTGACTCATATCCGCCGCTAGTCCATGCTGAAAGATTAATGGTGTACCTGTTCCTATATCTATTGTCTTATTCAATATTTGCTTTATTGCCTTAACGTATCGGCGGTAGGCGTCGTAGGCGATAGCCTATGATCGTCCTGACCGCTTGTTATAGGTCGTATTCTATAGCTTTTCTAATTCTAAAAGATACTGCTTGCATACTTTATCTCGCTCCTTAGATGTCTTGAATTGTTTGACTGCACTTTTGGCTTTAATAGAGATTCGAGTTCCTGTAATGGCTTCATCAATATATTCCATAACACCTTCATCTGGACTCCCGTGTAATAGTTTTAGGCCCAATTGAATTGCATGTAATCCAGTTTCTACAATTTTGGCTGTTATTCCAGTATTTATTTCTTTGATTTTACCAATCAACTCTTTTATTTTTCTTTCGTTCACTAAGTGGTCTTCGTAATCTTCTAATGTTAGTCTTAATGCTTTAACCATATTATTAAATTCATAATCATTTCTCAGTGTTATTATGTCATCTAAACTTACTTGTTCAAGTCCTTCAGGTATAGCTAAGTCTAAAAATGTTTGCGCAGTGTTAATTTCTTTTTCTGTCTCCATGTCTTTAGACTTGAGGTATAATGAGAACTCATCATATAATTCATTATCTGTAATAGTTGAACCACCTCTTTGATAAGCTATTTCATTAGAAAAAATTGTCATATAAATATGTGAAAGACTGTTGTTGATTCTAATTCCTAAACCATGTTCTTCACATAGTTGATTTTGTTCGCAAAATTTTTGAAACGCATTTTCATATTTATCTTCGAATAGAACAATATCTTTTTCTCCTTCTCTCCACTCTCTAACAATATTAGGAGAGTTAAATATTTCAACATAATGTAGATGATTATTAATTACTGGTGTCAATTCTCTTACTGCGGCCAAAGAAGCTCGAGTTGCTTCAGGTTTGGATGGTCTATGAGGCCGATAAAAGTCAGTTTCGCTAAGAATTTTATTGTAATCATCCGATAGATAAAAGTCACCAAGTTCTGGTATCACAGGATTGATTTCTTCAAGGTACAAAAGGCAAGCTTTCAACCACTTTTGATTGTTTGGTTCAAATAATGGATAATAAATTAATGAGTTCATCTTTTTACATTTTATTCTGACTAACGTAAAACGCTTTCTTGAATTTCAATAGTTTATGTATTTAAATTTAACAAATTTGAGGCTTTTTATGTTAGTAAACTCGTTTTCCTCTCTGTTTAGCTATTAGAAGAATTGAATAGTTTGTCTGTTTTCAATTTTCGCGTTTGGCAGTCGGGGAAGGCTGTGATATGACCTATAACTGTAATTTATCAACAAGATATATCTAATCCTTCTTCATCATATTATACCGATGCTATTTATACCGATAGCTATGAGTAGAAAAATAGATCGATTATAATACTCTAAAGAAATAGGTTTGCTGGTATAAAAAGTCCCAAACCAATTTCTCTTCGGTATACTTACCAGACTTTGTATATTAGTCATCTAAATAATTCTTATGCATCGAATATTTTTTTTGTTTTCATTTCTTATTCTATTCAGCTGTTCTACAAGTTCTCCTACATCGCTTTCATCTGATGGAGAGCCACTACATATCGTATTCGTGACAGGTGATGAAGAATATAGATCAGAAGAATCGATGCCTATGCTAGGCCGCATCTTAAAAAGAGAATTAGGTGCTAAGGTAAGTATCGCTTACTCCATGACGGATGGCATCATAGATCCGAATCGATCAGACAATATAGAAGGCCTCGAAGCTTTAGAGACTGCTGACATCATGGTGATGTTCACCAGATTCAGGGCCTTACCAGATGACCAACTAAAGCTTATTAAAGACTTTGCTAATTCAGGAAAGCCGATGGTCGGATTCAGGACGACCACACATGCCTTCATGTATGAAGATGACAAGACTAAATCATATATGAATGATGAGTGGCCGACCCGAATCTTCGGTCAGCAGTGGATCACTCATCATGGACACTTTGCGGATGGAGATAGCCCATTGACCAGTGTCAGTATTATACCAGAAAAATCTACTCATCCTATACTCAGAGGTGTGAAAGCATTCGATGCTTATTCTTGGCTGTATCATGTACAGGGAGGAGACTGGAGTGTCTATGGAGATAAAGACTTTCTACTCGAAGGTCTGTCACTCAGATCTAAGCACGAGCAGAATAACAGACTGGATCAATATGCTATGACTAACCCTGTGGCCTGGACAAAAACATTCAATGGAGGCAGGGTGTTCTTTACCACCCTCGGACATCCTTTCGACTTCTATGATGAGAGTATGAGAAAGATCGCGCTTAATGGTATCTACTGGGCGCTGAGTCGTGAGTCTATGATTCCTGTAGATGGTGTCAATGCAGCATACGTTTCTGAGTATAAACCCAATAATTCAGGATTTGGAGATAAGTTTAAGCCTAACCTCAGGCCTGAGAAGATATGACAGTTCTAATATTTATTTAAGTACTGATGACAGTGAATAAAGAATTCAAATATAGAAAAGGTATAGTCGCACTCTGGTCCATCTGGATCGCAGCTTGCTTACATGGCTTGGCATACATTATCGATACAAATGAGCTGAGTATAACCAATAATCTAAGCATGTTCTTTTTTCTCTTCATTTTAGTTTATGCAGTCGTGTATCATCATGTGCTCAATGAAACAATCATTATTGGAGAAAAATTAATGGCAATCAATAAGATAATAGGGACTTCAAAAACAATAGATTATACTCAGATTAGAAAAATTATTCTTCAGCAGAATAAAGACAAGCTATTTTCAATACACGATAAATTATTGATCTATTCTAAATATGGAATTCATAAAGCAAACTTGAATCATCTTGAAGATGAAGCGTTATTAATTTCCGAATTAGCGCATAAGAGTGATCAATATGGATTTAGATTATTTGAGCAAGAAGTCTCTATCAACTGATAATAACTGGCGTCCTCTCCTGCCACTTCAGCACCTTCTCCATCTGATGAGCCAACTGAAATAAAGTCGTCTCATCCCCAAATTTAGAAGTGATCTGCACACCAATAGGCAATCCTTCTAAACTCTGATGCACAGGCACTGAGGCAGAAGGCTGCCCCGATATATTAAATATGGCCGTCATTGGAGAAAACTTAGAAGCCACTTTCATGGGGGCCATAGGCTGATCTGGATTCTGAGTCATCAATCCTAAATCAACTGGAGGCATACCCAAAGTAGACGTCAGCCACACATCGATGTCATCAAAAAAGGCGAGCACCGCCCGTGCGACTTTATGCATTTGTAATCTGAATAACTCATACCGTGGACCAGTGATCTTTACACCGACTTCATATAATGCGGCTGACAGTGGCTCTACCATACCTGCTTCAGGTTTGCTGCCAGTCAGAAGATGATAGAAAGCGATAGGCGTTGTCGCACCAACCGCCCACAGCGCGTTAAACATCTCTCCTAAATCTTTACCAGTGAAAGGAATGTCTAAATTTTTTAAGGTAAGCTCATGCCCTAAGTCTTTACAAAGGCTAACAGTATGCTCAACAGCTTTTTCACATTCACGATCTATCGGACCTCCAAAGGGAGTCGTCATACTATAAGCAATCTTTAATTTTCTCACTGGCTGATCTAAGGTACTTAGATAAGAATCAACTCCTTTCGGTGGAGCTGCATAATAGCCATATGGATCAGGTACTCCTGTGATATCGAGTACTGCTGCTGAATCTCTGACCGATCTGGTCAGCACATGCTCTTCGACAAGTCCATTTACTAAAGAAGAAAAAGGACCTAAAGGATTACGCGCGCGACTTGGTTTTAAGCCAAACAGTCCGCAGCAAGAAGCCGGAATCCTGATAGATCCACCACCATCATTACCATGTGCGAGTGCAACCATCCGAGCAGCGACAGCGGCAGCAGAACCCCCACTCGACCCTCCAGGAGTTTTACTAAGCGCCCAAGGATTATGACATGCGCCAAAGGCATCTGACTCTGTCGTGGGTAGCAAGCCAAACTCAGGCATATTCGTTTTACCAATGATAATGAATCCCGCTTTCTTATATCGCTTCACTAGCTCGCTGTCTTCCTTGGCTATGTTACCTTTTAGCATGTTAGAACCACTGGAAAATCTCACACCTTTATAAGAAGCAATTCCATCTTTGAGTAACATTGGCACTCCTGCAAATGGTGCATCTATATCTATCTGACCTAATGCCGCTCTGGCTTCTTCATACATAGGTGTGATGACAGCATTGAGTTGAGGGTTCAATGATTCTACTGCTTCAATCGAGGCCTCAACTAACTCTGTGGGCGAAATTTCCTTTTGCTTGATTAAGTCACTTTGCGCTATCGCGTCCTTGCGTAATACTTGATTCATAATAGATCTTTCAACTAATCTACATGAATTCTCCATTCTTATACCGATCCTATTTTATACTAATAGATATCGGTAGGAAAATAGATCGAGTATAATACCCGAAAATAAATAGGTTTTGCTGGTTCTATGCGTCCCAAACCAATTTCTCTTCGGTATATCATGTGAGATCTTACCAAATAAATTAATTTAGACTAATAAATAATGGGCCGATGAAAATAGGAATGAATCTACTTCTCTGGACGACTGATATCAATGAAGACTTATACCCGATCATAGAATCATTGAAAGAGACGGGATATGATGGTGTAGAGATTCCCATCGGTGATGAAGATGAAAATCAATATAAAGCACTGGGAAAATTCTGTCAAGAAATGGAAATGGAGTGTACCTGTGTCACTTCAATATTTGCAGATGGAAATCCCGCAAGTGCAGATGCTGCTATCAGGTCTAAAGCAGTAGATCAAATGAAATGGAGAATCGATATGGCCAAGCATCTTAATGCATCAGTCATCTGTGGTCCTTATCATTCTGCCTTTGCATACTTCACTGGTGAGCCACCTACTGAAGGAGAACGAGCTTACAGCACAGAGGTGATGAGACAAGTGGCTGAGTATGCTGGAGAACAAGATATACTGATGACTCCCGAAGCACTGAATCGATTCGAGTGTTACCTATATAATACATTAAAAGATATTTCTACTTTAATTAAAGCGGTCGATCATCCTCATTTTAAAATGATATTCGATACACATCATGCGCACATAGAAGAGAAAAACTCTGCCAGATCTATTATGAATTACTCCAAGCTTATAGGGCACGTCCATATTTCAGAAAGTGATCGAGGTACACCTGGGAGTGGTCAGGTGCATTGGGACAATATTTTTCAATCACTGCATAAGATAAGCTATGATGGATGGCTGACTATAGAAGCTTTCAGCCGCAACAAAGCTGAATTCGCATCCAACATTAATGTATGGCGCAACTTCCAATCTGGCTTAGAAGAGGTGTATCAAGATGGATATGAATTCATACAATCTATGTGGAAAAAACATGCTTCATGAAGCGACTGGTATACCCTGCACATTTAAAAGTGAGCATATGAAACTGATAACTGATAACTGATAATATTATGCTTAACCCAAAATACTCAATCGGAAGCTGGGCCTTTTCCTTCGGTCCATTCGAGGCGGCTCCGTGGAGCTTCGATAAGTTTCTACAGTTCGCTGCGGAAGCAGGATATGATGGCATAGAGATCAATGGATTCTTACCTCATCCTCATCCAGATGTGTATGATACCCAAGAAAAGTGTGCTGATTTAAAAAAGAAAATCAATGACTTAGGTCTGGGTATATCTGGTTATGCGCCAGACTTCAGGCATCTGCCACCTGCTGAAGTCCCTATAGGTGATTTTCAAGATGCAGTGGATCGCTGCATTAGATTTTGCAATCATATGGAAATAGATATCCTGCGTGTGGACACCATCAGTCCACCAGATGACTTGTCTGATGAAGTATATAAACGACGCTTCCACCATCTCGCCGATTCCTGGAGAGCCGCAGCTGAGCACTGCAAGATGGCAGGAATAAAAATGGTTTGGGAATTCGAACCAGGCTTCTGGCTGAATAAGCCATCAGAAGTAAAGTCTATCATCGAAGCTGTGAATCACAGTCACTTCAAAGCACTATTTGACACGAGTCATGCATATATGGGAGCCGTGATCGGTGCCAGGCAGACAGGCGAAAAAGAAATACTTCAAGGCGGCATCACAGAATATGCCAGAATGCTCGAAGGCTTAATCGGACATTTTCATTTGATCGATAGTGATGGTAAGCTGCATGATAATGAGACAAGTGTACATGCTCCATTCGGTGACGGCTTGATAGATTTCAGTACTTTCCTAAGTGATACGAAGGATATCTTTAGCCAGTTTGACTGGTGGTGCTTTGACTTCTGCTTCTGCCCTACCACAGAGCGTGATGCACCTAAGGCAATAGAATTTGTTAATCAAATCGTAAAGCAAATATCTTAAGATGACCTACACGTAAAAATTGAGATAAATAATATATACGATAAGGGTTAAAAACCCATTAGATAAAATAAATATAGATGAACGGATATGTCACGTCAAATGGATGCCAAATATACTATCAGGTCAGAGGAGAAGGAGAACCATTAGTCTTATTAATGGGATTCGGTGCAGATGGAGATGTCTGGGAGCAGCACGCCGCTGTGTATGAAAAGCACTTCCAATGCATCATCTTAGATAATCGAGGTGTGGGTAAGTCTGATCAGCCTCAAGGCCCCTACTCTACTGAAATGATGGCGGCAGATACTATAGCTGTGATAGACCATCTCAACATAGAATCTGCTCAAGTCGCTGGTATATCTATGGGCGGTGCGATCGCGCAGTCTATAGCCATTCATTATCCTGAACGGGTCAGGAGTCTATGCCTCATCAGTACTTGGCCTAAGTTTAATCAATATGCTAAGACAGTGTACGAGAATCTCAAAAAACTCAGAAAAGTTGCCAAGCCTGACGACTTCATGGAGCTCTTACAGCTATGGATCTTTGCTCCACCCTATTACGAATCACATTTGCAAGATCTAACAGAAGGACAAAAAGCAGCAGCTCAAAATCAATCGCCACAGACCGAATCTGGATTCGAAGGTCAGCTCGATGCTTGTATCAATCATGATACAGTATCAAGTCTACATAAAATTAAAGTCCCAACATTAATCACCATCGGCATGATGGATATTTTTACCCCACCCACTTTCTCAGATATCCTTCATGATAAAATCAAAGATTCCATCATCGAGCGATTCCCCAGTGGAGGGCACGTCCATCACTGGGAAGACTTACAGAGATTTAATGAAGTCACCCTCTCTTTTCTATTAGCTAATCAATAATCTCAAAATGATCAAACTCGCATGTGAAACCTACACTTGGCAGATGCCTGGCGAACAATACAAAGGAAAATTAGAACACATCATGGAGGTCTGTGCTGAAGCTGGATTCACTGGCATAGAGCCAGAGACGAGCTTCTTCCAGCACTTAGAAGATCCTATCAAGATGAAAGAAGCCCTTGATGAGCATGGCTTAGCATTACCTGTGATTTGTTATGTGGAAGATTGGCTGGGACCAAAAGAAACAGATCAAGAAAGACAAAGAGCTGATCAATGGATCTCATTTCTTTCTCACTTTCCTGATACGATATTGCTGAGTGTCCAGATGCCACAAGCTGATAGAACTAATCTGAAAGAAAGACAAAATAATATGATCAGCTGCGTCAATGATCTCTCAAGACGTGCAGCAGCTAAAGGAATCACTTGCTCTAATCACCCAAACTCTCCAGAAGGATCTGTCTTCAGGATTGCATCAGATTATGAAGTCCTATTGGCTGGATTAGACTCTGATGCCTGTGGTTATTGTCCTGATGTCGGGCATATCGCTAAAGGCGAAATGAACCCATTAGACGTAATGAAGACTTATCGATCTCATATTAATCTGGTACACTATAAGGATATGTACACAGATGGTCAATGGGCTGAAACGGGTAAAGGCATAATTGACTTTAAGTCTTTGACAGAATACCTCATCGAGACAGATTATTCAGGGTGGATCGTGATGGAGGATGAGTGTGATGAAGCAATCACTGATCCAGATGGCTTGACGCTGAAGGATGGTGTTTTTATTGATCGGGAGATTCGGCCATTGATCAGCTGAGTTTTTAGCATTGAGTAAATATTTTAAGATAAAAAATCTTAGTATCTGATTTAATAGACTGACGGCAAATCATTAATTCCAATTTTCAGCAAAATGTTTAGAAAACCTCTTCATCAAGAAGCTCAACTTAGGATCGATATATCTCCTACAAAATTGGTTCTCGGCATTTTTTAAATAATAATTTTTGTATTCTTCTTTATTATCCTCAAATGAGACGAAGGGTATGACTTGTGTGATGATCAATTCGTCAAATTCAGATTGTAAATTTTTAATAATCACTTTTGCACTTGCTACCTGATGGTCTGTAAATGTATATATGGCTGAGCGATATTTTTGTCTCATTGAATGATCCGAAGTACAGCTATGAGTCAAAAGATGTATATGAATCAAAGTTTTCAAATCAATTTCTGATTCTATAAAATGGACAACAACTGCTTCAGAGTAATGATCATTATGACCTTCAGAAGCTATCCACCCTTGCTCCACTAAACTGACTCCTTTTAAAGCTTGAAAAACTGCCTCAGTACACCAGTGGCAGCCACCGCCAAACCCTATCTTTCCCGCTTTCAGTTCCAAACTAACTGTTTTCTCTCATTCCAGTATTCACTAGGTTCTATTGACAATTCTTTCAATAGATTAATATCTTCATCATCGAGCGTAAAGTCAAGTACTTTCATATTTCCTGATAAATGATCTTGATTAGCAGCGCCGCTCAATACTTTAAATACTGGTATCGAATCCATGCAAAACCTCAGCCCGATGGCATCTACACCCACATTATATTTCTGAGATAGCTGATTCAAATGCTGATAAGCCTTGGAATAATGTGGGTATTTAATGTTGGGAAATATTCGACCATTGGCCAGCGCTTCTTTGATAATCATTCGCTTTTTTCGTAGTGCTACATCCTTAACTATGGAAGTAAGGCTCTGGTCAAAAATATTATAGGTGACCTGAAATGCATCAAAAATTTCTTTACCATCCACTTCGACGTCCAGCGCTTTTTTCAATACTTCTAATTGGTTTTTACCTGTCGTTGTGATTCCTATAAGTAATTTATATTCGTCTTGCAATTCGGCTAAGCGATGGAGAATGCGCTCGTTACGCAAAACGCCTGTCTCTATCGTCGCAGAGTGTATCTGATAGGTCTTTAATCTTGGCAGCAGGTTTTTAGATTTACTCCATTGCTCATCCAGTTTTATAATTGAATGTTCTTTTACTTCATGCTGTACGGCATTAGGATCAAAATCGGCGATATATGTATAGCCCCATTTCGTAGCTACTTCTACAGTGTCATCTACTTTTTCTGCTACCCAGTCTATCAGCATTTGTTCAGCAATACCGTAACCTGGAGCTGTATCAAAATATCTTATGCCTTTGTCATAAGCAGCATCCAACATCTTTATTCCACTACTTATGAATATATCCTTAGAAATATCACTTGCAGCTTTTTCCTTTTTTATATTAATGTACAGAGGCCTTCCAATAGCAGCAGTCCCAAAGCCTAACTTGCTGTTTTTGATATTCGTCATAGGTGCGCTGATTCTAATCGTCTTGCTACATATGCTATATACTTAGGGATGGCATCTATCATGAAAAATATTAAAGAAAGCTTCCAAACCTTTCTGAATGACATGTATACCCATTTGGATTAGTAATTAAATAATCTTGATGATGTGGCTCAGCTGGCCAAAACTTGGTAAATGGTTCTAATGTCGTCACTACCTTATCTCCCCATCGCTGACTATCATTGACTATCTGAATCACTTCTGTGGATGTTGCCTTTTCTTCTTCATTTTGAAAAAAAATAGTCGATCTATAACTCGACCCTACATCATTACCTTGCCGATCGACAGTAGTCGGATTATGTATGCGAAAGAAGTAATCTAATATCAATCTAAATGAAGTCTCCGTCGGATCGTAAGTTATCTCTATGCCTTCTGCATGTCCTGGATGATTGGCATAAGTAGGATGATCATTTACACCACCTAAGTAGCCTACTTCTGTGTCCTTGATTCCTGGTCTGACTCTGAAGAGCTCTTCCATTCCCCAGAAGCAGCCACCTGCGATATATGCTTTTTTTAAATTTTCCATTTGAGTTATTTTTAAATAGGCATAGCCTGATTTATCAATTTCATTTTAAAAAGAATGTACTATTTTTTTAACTTAATATGTTTATCAGTAGGCTTATATTCTAACTCATATTATGAAGCTTGGAAAGATTACCAGCATACACTGCGTTGAAGCAGGCGGCTCATTTTACCTCAATAACTGCAAAAATCTATTTATTATAAAAAACCTAAAAAAACTTTATTTGGGAGAGTCTGACACTTACTGCTCAAGACTCGCCCTTTTAGATGAAATATATTCTATAATAATGGCAATCTTCCCTTCTATCTATATATATGCTGCATGATCCATTTATGTTAGAAATGCACAGTAGTATGATGCGTTTACACTAAGCTAAAAAATAGATGATTCAGAATTAAACTTTCTAGAATTCTAGCGGTCTTACTCATGTTCAAACTATTTATGATGTCTATCACATAGATTCTTAAGACGCTAAATTATATGTACGAATCATCTTACCTACTGTTAACCAACTTGCCAACCGAAAGAAAGATTGATTCTAAGAAATAAGACCAATGAAAAAACTGTTTATTACTTTATTCTTATTAGTAGCTACTTTATCTATACTTCAGAGCCAGCAAAGACAAGGACGTCGTGGTCAAGCAAATGGTGCCAAGATGGAGCTAAAGCTAATAGGTCAACTGACCGATGCATCTTCTGGCAATGGTCTGGAATTCGCAACTGTCTCGGTTTATAGTAAGCGAGATTCTTCCCTTATTGGCGGTGGTCTATCAGATGTAGCAGGTAAATTTTCAGTGGATATCAAGCCAGGCCCCATGTATGCCGTCATCGAATACATATCCTATGAGACCAAGAGTTTAGATGTCCCATTTGACCGAGACTTAATCAAGTCTGGAGAACGTCAAATCGACCTTGGCCAAATTAGCATGTCCATTAACAGCACTCAGCTAGAAGCTGTCGAAATAAGAGCTGAAAAAAGTGAGACACAGTTTTCATTAGACAAGAAAGTATTTAATGTCGGTAAGGACTTAGCTAATCAGGGTGGATCAGCTGAAGAAATACTCGATAATGTCCCCTCAGTCACAGTAGATATTGATGGTAATGTCAGCCTTAGAGGTAGTGGAGGGGTCAGAATATTAGTCGATGGTAGGCCTTCCAGCCTTGTAGGTATCGGCAACACAAATGGCCTAAAAAACATACCTGCTAACATGATCGATAAAGTAGAAGTCGTCACTAATCCTTCAGCCAAATATGAGGCAGAAGGTATGGCGGGTATCATTAATATCGTATTAAAGAAAGACACAGGTGCAGGATTCAATGCTTCATTCGATGGCACAGTAGGATATCCAGAACAGCAAGGAGCGGGAGCTAATCTGAATTACCGAAAAGGAAATCTGAACTGGTTCGCTAATTACTCTATCAGGCACAGGGTTAATCCTGGCAGTGGATTTACATATCAGGAGAGAACGATAAATGATGTCGTTCAAATATTAGATTCTAATAGAGAGAGAAATAGAGAAGGACTATCGAATAGCATTAGATTAGGTGCAGATTATTTCTTTAATGATAAAGCCCAACTGACTGGATCTTTAACTTACAGAACTGGAGATGACAGTAATTTAAGTACCATTCAGTATGATTCATTATTCAGAATGACTAACGTATTAGAATCACAATTTTTAAACAGCACCATCAGGACGGACGATGAGACAGAGGATGAAAATAATTTGCAATACAGTCTAAATTTTAGAAAAACATTCTCCGAAAGGGATCATAATCTAAATGTTTCGCTGGAGTATAGAGACCAGAGTGAAGTAGAATCATCATTCTTCAATGAAATATTTACTCCTGCAGGTGAAACGGGATTTAATAGTCTAAAACAGCGATCTTCTAATGATGAAGGAGAGTCCACCTGGCTACTTCAGATAGATTACTCTAAACCCTTAGGCAAGGATAGTAGATATGAATTAGGACTACGTAGTTCGATCAGAGATATTGCAAATGACTATTTAGTAGAAGAAGAAAATAATGGCGTATTTCAGCCCTTATTTCTTAATAATCAGCTTTTTGATAATGAATTCGTCTACGATGAAAATATCCATGCTGCATACGGTACTTATGGTAATAAATTTGGAAAATTCAGTTATCAATTAGGTATGCGTGTGGAACTTTCAGATGTGACGACCACTGAGTCAAACACTAATAACGTCAATGCCAGAGATTACTTAAATTTCTTTCCCAGTGCGCACTTAAATTATGAAATAGCAGAAGGAAATGCTATGCAGGTCAGTTATTCCAGGCGAATCAATCGCCCCCGATTTTGGTCTTTAAATCCATTTTTTACTCTGAGCGATAGGATTAATTTATTTGGTGGCAATCCTAATTTAGATCCTGAATACACTGATTCCTATGAGTTAGGAAATATAAAATATTGGGATAATATCACACTAAGCAGTTCACTATTCTACAGACATACTAAGAATAACATACAGCGTATTCAGAGACTTAATGATGACGGGACGACTATCAGAATACCTGAAAACGTTGGTACGGGAGATGATTATGGATTGGACTTAAACATCTCATTCTCAGGTATTAAATGGCTTAAGTTTGATGCTAATGGTAATTTCTTTCAGACACAGAGTACCGGCTTCATCGATGAAAAGGAATTCAATGTAGATGACTTCACTTGGTTTGGACGAATGACAGCGAGAGTCACCTTCTTCGATTCAGACTTACAGATAAGGACTAACTACAGAGGTGGTAGAGACGTGGCTCAAGGATCACAGCAAGGTGTTGGCTCGATTGATTTAGGTTGGAGTAAGGACTTTATGGATGATAATCTCACATTCACGTTGTCCGTGAGGGATCTACTTAATTCCAGAAAATGGCAAGGCATTACACAATTCGAAAATTTTTTCCAGCGGAGCGAATTTCAATGGAGAGCTAGAACGACTACTCTGACTGTCAGCTATCGGATCAATCAAAAGAAGAAGCGAGGCGGAAGTAGAGGTGGCGACAGAGGAGGTGGCGAAGGAGAATTTTAGATTTGTGAATTCTTCTTATAAATATTCAAAATGGCACTAATAATAGTGAAGAGAAATTGGTTTAGGACTTTTCACACCAGCAAACCTATTTCTTTCGGGTATTATTGTCGGTATAAAATAGACTAAGTATACTTTCTCGATGGATTGACAGACCTCATTCTCGATGGACTGACAGACCTCTTGATTCAGGAATTTGGGCTGCTACTGCCCTTAGCAAAATCATCAAATAATATTATATCATTTGGCTACTCATAGCTATTTCGATGAAGATCAACTAATATAATGTGAGAGCACCCTACTCTTTTGGCTGAATTGTAAAATAAATGTCAGCATTAAAAGCACTACGTACATCTAACAGTGATCCTCAGTTAATATATGTGCCACTATTTCTAAATTTTGAAACATTTACTCTTTTGATATCTATAGATATCATGAGTAGCTCTCCTTCAGGCAATTAAAATAGAATCTCTGTAAATCGATAGATAATATATCAGTCACGATAATATAATTGCCCAAATCAATCATTCTCTAACAGTTTTTCCATTTTTCAAACACTATATTCACAGAAGCACTTATTTTGCGTGAATATGAAAAGACTGGCGCTGCATTGGCAGATTCTGATAGGTATGGTACTCGGTGTACTATTTGGTATAGTCATCTCAGGTACGAGCTGGGGGCCAGACTTTGTGAGAGATTGGATTAAGCCTATGGGTACCATCTTCATCAACTTACTAAAGCTGATAGCCATTCCACTTATTTTGGCTTCTCTTGTCAAAGGGATAGCAGATCTGAAAGACATTTCTAAGTTTTCGGCGATTGGAGGTAGGACCATTCTGATCTATATAATGACCACAATCATAGCTGTATCAATAGGACTCTTAGTCGTGAATATCATTCAGCCAGGCGCGAGCGTGAGTCAAGAGACTTTGGATCAGCTGACGCAGTCATATTCTGGTGAAGGTGCAGCACGTGTAGATCAGGCATTAGCCCAAAAAGATAAAGGGCCACTGCAGTTCCTTGTAGATATGGTGCCGCAGAATATATTTGGCGCAGCATCCAATAATGGTAATATGCTGCAAGTTATTTTCTTTGCTATATTCTTTGGAATCAGTTTATTGCTGGTAGATCCATTGAAGAGCAAGACGGTCAAAGACTTTTTTGATGGCTTTAATGACATCATCCTTAAAATGGTGGATCTTATTATGTTGATTGCACCTTACGCTGTTTTTGCCTTATTAGCCTCATTAGTGGTAGAGACCTCTAATCCTGATCTATTTAAAGCACTCGGGTATTATGCTTTCTCAGTGGTATTAGGTCTAATACTAATGATCGGAGTCTACATATTGGCGATGATGCTGGTCGTCAAAAAGTCCCCAATATGGTTTCTGAAAGGCATCAGTCCAGCGCAACTTTTAGCATTCTCCACGAGCTCTAGTGCAGCTACACTGCCGGTGACCATGGAGCGAGTAGAAGAGCACTTAGGTGTAGAGAAAGAAGTCACCAGTTTTGTCTGCCCAGTAGGAGCCACTATCAATATGGATGGTACCAGTCTGTATCAAGCTGTCGCCGCTGTCTTCATTGCGCAAGCTTTAAACTTTGACTTAAGCTTTGGAGATCAGCTCACCATTATCATGACGGCGACGCTGGCATCTATTGGCTCAGCAGCCGTGCCTGGTGCAGGAATGATCATGCTCGTCATCGTCCTAGAAGCTGTAGGACTTCCAGCAGAGAAATTAGCCATTGGCCTGGCACTAATATTTGCCGTGGATCGACCTCTGGATATGTGTAGAACAGTGGTGAATGTAACTGGTGATGCTGCCGTAGCGATGATCGTCGCTAAGTCAGTGGGCAAGTTAGGAGAGCCGAAAGTTAAGAATTGGGATGATCGCTATGATCAAGTAAAATAATTGGATAATTAAATAAAAAGAGAATTATTAAGATGGACATATTAGGAATAGGATCGAGAGTCAAGCACCCAGCATATGGTGATGGCGTGGTGATAGAAGTCGATGTCGCGGCATATCAAGTATCATTTATATTATACGGCATTAAGATGGTAGGCAAAGAATATAATAGCTGGGAGATCATAGATGCCATACCGCATAAAGAGCGCGTTAGCTTTGATGCGGCAGAAGAATCACTCATCAAGATATTAACACACTTCTCAGATATCAGTCAGCCGATCGAGCTCGGAGACAAGTGGACTGACGGCACACTGATCCTTAAGCCGAAGGATGAAAGCCTCAAACCTAAAGAACTGACCATAGATGCTTTCTTTCATAAGATCGTCATGGTCAGAGATAGACTGCGTGTCATGGAACAAAGAATCAATAGCAGCAAACTTTCTGACGAAGAAAAGGTTAATCTACAGCAATACATTACTAGGATCTATGGGAGTCTGACGACATTCAATGTTCTGTTTAAATATAAAACAGACCACTTTGTCGGAGATAAAAGCTCTTAAGCATAAG
>ENA-ORXT01002873-ORXT01002873.1-marine-metagenome-genome-assembly--contig:-NODE-2873-length-19883-cov-5.969454_pt1 | contig 19883 bp, 16 predicted proteins | sample MGYA00237868_ERZ511482 | MGnify/ENA metagenome assembly ERZ511482
CCGTGATTCAGAAATTGGACCGTGCTTGGACGACTTAAAAGCTATCTTCAGCAAAACGCAAAACAACTCCATTTGTTCTGTCCGAAAGCAACAAGAACATAGAAACAAGTTGCTTTCGACGAGGGGCAAGTTATTGAAATGCCGAAGACCGGTCAAGACAAGTTTCTTGAATCAATCTTAAAATTTTTGTGACATCGCTAAGTGGAAAAATAGATAAAGTATCGGCAACAAAAAAACCGTTTTGCCAACTCGCAAATCACTTAATTTACCCAAAGGTCAGTTTGAAAAAAAGTCATTTGCTATCAACTGGCCATCGTTCTTTGAAAACGAAATTCAGTTGCGATCAAATTCGTTTCGCAACTCGCAACTTCGCGCTTCGTGAACGCGGATTCTCCAACAACTCTTCTTCGGAGGCTTGAATGGGTTTCTTTGTGAGGTTCTCCAGCCGGTCGTCTTTGACAATCGACTGTTTCACAATCCGATCTTCGAGCGAATGAAAACTGATCACCGCTAACCGCCCCTGAGGACTGAGGATATCGGGCATCCGATTCATCGCGACTTGTACCCATTTTAGTTCCTCGTTGACTGCAATCCGCAAAGCCTGAAACGTGCGAGTGGCGGGGTCAATCGAGTGGTTTTTTGAACGAGGGACGCAACTGCGGACGATTTTTGCCAGTGCGCTGGCCGATTTGATGGTCGTGTCCTGTCTAACAAGGCAAATTTTTCGCGCGATCCGACGGCTCAACCGCTCTTCACCGAATTGGTAAATAATATCGGCCAAATGCTTTTCGCTCAGCCGGTTAATTATTCGCCACGCCGCATCGCCTTCGAGTGGATCAAAACGCAGATCTAAGTCTCCATCGCTTTGGAAGCTGAATCCGCGATCTCGATCGGCCAATTGATCGCTGGAAAGCCCCAAGTCCAACAGCACTCCGTCCACGTGTTCGATTTCCAGTTGCTTCAAATACTCTGGAACGTCGGCATAGTTTGAATGGATGAAGGTTGCACGCGGATCGTCAATCTTCTCAACCGCCAGTTCAATGGGAAGAGGGTCCCGGTCAAAAGCAATCAAACGCCCGCTTGGACCCAGTAATTTCAAAATAGCTACCGCATGACCGGTTCCACCAAGGGTCCCATCAACTATGATTGAATCGGGCGACAGGTTAAGTCCGTCAAGAACTTCGTCCATTAGAACGGGGATGTGAATGGTCAAGCGGAGTCTGCTTTTTGAAAAGAGGGATTTACGGAGAAACTTTGCTCAGCGTGAGCCCAAAATACTCGTTTTACCGTTTGAGGGATCCAGTTTTGCATCCCTACGTGAGTTTTCTCACAGACATATTCTTAGGTAGTGATTATCTTGTCAATGAACGTTTCCAATTTGAATGTTCGCAAATGGAGCGCTCTTAATTTCCCCTTGCCCACCGCAATCTCGTCCAACCGTCTTTTATCATGTTAAACCCAACGATTCAGTCAGAATCCGTCGATTCACGATCTACGTCGTCGCCGGAGCTTAACCAGCCAGAGTTCAACCGAGGAGACTGGGTGCGCGTGAAAGCACTAACGCAGATCCAAGATATGCTTGATCCCGATGGCACCTTGGACGGCCTGCCATTTATGCCCGAAATGGCGGCGCTTTGTGGAGGCCGATTCAAAATTGTCAGATTTGCGAATCAAGTCTGTGCCAACGTGGGGACGGTGCAGATGCGGCAGTTAGGGGGCGTTGTGGTCTTGACCGTTGATCGTTGCGATGGGCAGTTTCACGGAGGCTGTGAAATGGGCTGCGACTTCCTTTGGAAAACTCAATGGCTGCACAAAGTTGACGAAGCGGTGGATGAGGATGTCGATGGTTTTCCACAGCCGGACTTTGAAATAGACATTCACTCAAAATTGGTTCAACTCTCTGTGACCGCCAACTCCGACGCGGCCGAGAGCCCATCTGTGCGTTACCGCTGCCAAGCGACAGAACTTGGAGCAGCATCGCGAAAAACGCCTGCGTTCAATCTTCAGCAGTATCGCGTCGAACGTGAAACCAACGGGACTCCCTTGAGCCTCATCGGTACTTTTCTAGCGTCGACGTTGTTTCGAAAAGTCTTGAGGCGAAACGAGAATTGCGTGGGACCGTGTCGGCGGACGCCAGTTTCACATTTAGGTTTGGAGATCGGTGACCAAGTCCGTGTCAAATCGTTTGATGAAATTGTGAAGACGCTAGATGCAAAGGGGTGCAACCGAGGCTTGTGGTTCGACGAATCTGAAATGAGACCGTTTTGCGGTTGTGTGCTGAACGTATCACGAAAAATCAATCGACTTGTGGACGAACGGACCGGCGAACTACTAAACTTGAAGGTCCCCTCGGTCGTGCTCAACGATACGCAATGCTCAGGTTTAAGTCGCAGGTTCTGCGGGCGAGGCATGCTTCATTTTTGGCGCGAGGTATGGCTAGAGCGAGTCCAGTGAGATTGGCGACGGCAGAGTGACGGAGTAGAATTGCTGCAAATTTGCTCAACTTCACGCTCAACGACAAAGGACCCACTCATGGCGCTGACCGAATCAACGATGCTCAAACTTGGATCACCCGCCCCCGAATTTTCTTTGCCAGCGACCGACGGCAGCACCGTAAGCAAAATCGCATTCGATGGCAAACCACTCTTAGTGATGTTCATCTGCAACCATTGCCCTTACGTGAAGCATCTCGCCGGGCAAATAAAGTCTGTCTCCGATGACTACGCGGCAAAGGTCGGAATTGTTGGTATTCAAAGCAATGACACCAAAGACTATCCCGATGATTCGTTTGAGAAGATGAAAGAGGAAGTAGAATCCAGAGGCTATGCATTTCCATACTTGTTGGACGCCGATCAGACTGTCGCCAAAGCATTCACGGCAGCGTGTACGCCCGATTTCTTCCTCTTTGATTCGAATCATTGCTTGGCGTACCGAGGTCGTTTTGATGAGACTCGTCCAACGCGGATTGAATCTGGCGTCTACGATTCAACGCAAACACCTTCAACGGGTATCGAAATTCGTGCCGCGATTGACGCTGTGTTAGCAGGGAAGCAACCTGCGGAAAAACAATACCCAGCAATGGGGTGCAACATTAAATGGACGTCGGGCAACGAGCCAGATTACGCAGCGACAACATCATAATCGTCCATTCTACCTTGCTCGTTCAATGCACGTTTCTTTTCAACCATTCATGCGTTGAGCTCACTTGGCGGCGTCGGTTTCCACTTATATAACATGCACGGTTCTCGCACGATCGAAGTCGTTCTATGAAGTGTCTTCGATGCCCAAACGTATTCAAAATGATTAAAAAACCTCCTAAAACATTGAAATTCATCCTGAATAACCCCTAATTCCCTCAATAAACAAACTGCCTTGCGAACCAACGTACGTTTTTCAATGTTAGCTGTGTTTGAATAAGAGAGAGCAGCGTACTATTATATTTAAGAGGGCCCCAAACATACATTTGTTTTGCAAACAGACCGATCTATGAGCCTTGGTCGATTTTTGTAGAATGCCACTTCCAATCTTCCTCCCACTCCTCATTCCTATCCAAACGGTGAAGAATTTTGAAACCGTGTGGGGCTCAATCTAAAATACACCTCGCTTGCGGAACTTTTTTAGATGTGTCGAATTCAATCAAGAGTATCTCCTACTCAGGCATTCCCAATGGAACAGCAACTTGCGCTCCCGTCGCTAAGGGACCATTATATTTTCAAGTTGGTTCAACGGCATTTGTTTTCCCATCGCACCGCAATGCAGATTCTATCTGCTGAAACGGATCATTCGGTTTCCGCAGCTGCAATCGCAGACTCGATGGAAGCGGAAGGTGTTGCAGTTGAGTATTTAGAAAAAGATCCAGACGCGGCCTACGATGTCGATTCATCCTCGTCACGCAAGCGTTCCAAGAAACGAAAAATCTATTGCTTCAACTGCAATCGACAAGAGTTTCATATCATGGCTTACAAGGGGACTTCATTACATTCACTTCTTGTTGGAATGACATTTGGTCTGGCGCGTATTTTTGGGCCTTATCGCTGTACTTGCTGCGGTAAAAAAAGAGCGATGTTCGCTGACTTCTGCAGTTTTTCTTACCACTGGCGAATGGCTTCTGAACGACGTCTAAGCAAAACCGGTCGTCGACGACGAAGTAACAGCGGCCGTCGTCGAAAATAAATGCTAGCGTTCATTGATCTAGCTTGATGAGAACGAACGTCACTGCAAGAATCGTGATGACGAATTCTATTTCCATTACATCATCATGGAAGATGAGCATGGGCAGGCGACTTTCTTTTTCTAACGGCCGTCGTTTGGTCGACGATGTTATTCGCGTTTCTAATAAGATGCCAATGGCAGCATTCTCCTCTGAGTGGGATGTGGCTCAAGTTGCGAAACTACGGCGACTCGCAAAGCCAAAAATATCCTGGAACGTCTTGATGATGAAGGCTCACGCGATTGTGTGCCAGCGAAATGAAATTCTCCGGCGTGCTTTCGTTAAGTTTCCTTACGCGCATCTTTACGAGCACCATCAGAGCGTTTGCATGATGACAATTGGTCGCAAACATGATGGGGAAGAACGACTGTTTTTCGCGCGATTCAATGAACCAAACAACTACACCTTGATTGAACTGCAGGAATTATACGACACGTACCGTAAAGCGCCCATCGAAGAGATTAAGCAGTTTCGTCACCAAATCACCTTCGCGAAATTTCCGTCGCCAGTACGCCGATTTGCTTGGTGGGCGTTGTTCAATCTGTGGCCACAGAAAAGAGCCTCGCACATGGGGACCTTTGGGATGAGCATTTCAGGTCATCGCGGCGCGTTGGGTGCCTCACATCTTGGGTCCAACACGACGATTCTTGGCGTCGATCCCAATCCACGCAAAGGCGTCGCCAAAATGTTACTTACCTTCGATCATCAAATCCTCGACGGTGCTCCCGCGACTGACATATTTCAACAAGGTCAACGCGTGTTGGCGACAGCAGTGGCGAGAGAATTGGCGGATATAGCCGGCGTTGATCAGGATACGCTTGAGCCGCTGTCCGAAGACCAGAAGGAGAAAATTCGCATCAAATTAGCGAATAAGAAACGCGAACGGGAAGAACTTGATAGTCTGCGCCGCAACCCCAGCCACGAAAATTCAAGCTGCGACGCAAAACGTGCTGCGTAGAGTACTAATGTTGTAACCAGGCTTCCAGCGCCGGTCCCCTTGCAGTGCCGGAGATTTCCCTAGGATCAATCTGCGACCCCAAATTCGATCGACTCCCCGGGTGCAACTTTTTGAGCATGGCTTTACAATACGGCATTAAACCATACCTCTTGTGAGAGATACATGTTCGGGATCTATGAAACGGTCTGTTCTTCTATTGGCGGCTTCGATTCCCTTCCCCCAATGGCAAAATTATTTTGTGCAATTGATTTGCCGACAATGGTCGCATCAGTCGCCGATGCGTCCGATGCTGTTTCCTCTCATGATGGTGGCGGACACGGCGAACCCAGCCTAACTAAGAATCTCATTTTTCTTTTAATTGCGGCGGTTCTGGTCGTATTGAACGGATTCTTTGTGGCTGCGGAATTCGCGTTGGTGAAAGTCCGCCCTACGCAAATCAAGAAGATGGTTCGAGATAATCTCGCTTTCGCCAATACAGCAGAGTGGCTGACCCAGCGACTCGATAACGCTTTAGCCGCGTGCCAATTGGGGATCACGATGGCTTCTCTGGCGCTGGGATATGTTGGAGAACCTGCGTTCTTCAGCCTGATCAAGCCTTTGTTCAAATTTACCGGTATGGGCGAGACTGCTTTGCACGTCGTCGCGTTCATCATCGCATTTTCGATCATCACAGCGCTTCACTTAGTCATCGGCGAACAAGCCCCAAAGATTTTTGCGATTCGTGAGCCCGAGAAGATGGTTCGTTGGTGTGCACTGCCAATGAAGATGTCCTATTACATTCTGTTCCTTCCCATGTTCGCCCTCAACTGGATCACGTCGCTGATTCTAGCAAAGTTAGGTGTGCATGGTGAAACGGGACATGGCGCACCTCACAGCGAAGAAGACATCCGGGCGATCATGAAGGAATCGCAGGTGTTTGGCCATCTGTCACAGTTCGAGCATCGTTTAATTAACGAAGTGTTCGAGTTCGACGACATGATCTGCCGCTACGTGATGGTGCCAAGAAACGAAGTTGAATTTCTGGATGTGAATGAGCCGTTCCCAAAATTATTGGAGAAAGCCAAGAGTTCAAAGTTCACTCGATATCCGGTTTGCGATGGTTCGTTGGATTCGCTGCTGGGAGTTGTTCACACGAAGGATTTTCTAGGCATTGCCGCAGATGCCGATTTTGACGTGAAAACGTTGATGAGGGAACCAACAAAAGTTCCCGAGAACATGCCCATCAGTGACGCGCTCAAGCATTTTCAAACCACGCACCAATTGCTGACCTTTGTGATCGATGAATACGGAGCCATCATTGGCATCATGACACTTGAAAACGTGCTGGAAAAAATTATTGGCCCCGTCGACGATGAATTTGATGCATTGCACCAACCAAAAATTCGTTCAGTAGGCGAAGGGAAATTCATTGTCCAAGGCAGCACGCACATCACCGACGTGGAAAGAACGCTGGGGCTGAATCTAGATCAGAAAGACGTCGATACGGTCGCTGGCGTGCTTATGTCGCGTTCTGGAAAGATCCCAGAAAAAGGTGACATCGTCGAATTCGTCGGCGCTCGAGCCGAAATTTTGGAAGTCAAAAACGATCACGCCGAGTTAATTCGATTTTCGATAGAGGAACCGGTGGGTTCTGATGATACCCAACCCGAGAATTCAGAGCACTAAATTTGGCGTGCAATTTGTTATCAAGCTTCGAATCAGTTAAACTTTTAATACGTTCGTGCGATGATTGGATCGCATGAAACCACCGTGAATATAGGAGAGGCCACATGCCTGCGAATGAAATTCTTGCCGACGCTGAAGAGCGGATGGACAAAGCAATCGAGATATTAAAAAAGAATCTAAGCGGAATCCGCACCGGACGTGCAAACCCTGGTTTGGTCGAGTCGGTCCGTGTGGACGTTTATGGTTCGCCGACGCCGCTGAAGCAAGTGGCTTCGGTGGGTGCCCCAGAACCGACTCAGATCGTGATCCGGCCCTATGACACTGGCATCATCAAGGAGATCGAAAAAGCGATCGTTTCAAGCGATCTTGGCTTTAATCCGCAAAGTGATGGAAGAGTGGTGCGGATTAACATACCCGCGCTTTCAACGGATGTGCGTAAAAAGATGGTCAGCCGTATCAAGGACCTGACCGAAGAAGCCAAAATCTCGATTCGCAACGTTCGCCGTGACGGAAACAAAGCGGCCGAAAACGAAGCGAAGGACAAAGAGATCTCCGAAGATCAGCGTGACGACATCAAAGACAATGTTCAGACGTTAACTAAAAAGTTTGAAGATCAAGCCGAAACGATCTCCAAAGGTCGTGAAAAAGAAGTGATGGAAGATGCTTAAGGATTTCGCACCAGTGACAAATTAGACAGACACTCTCTTGATCGTCTTCAAGAGAGTTTTTTTTGCGTTCGTTTTTTTTTCGGCTGATAGGTTGCACACTTTTGCTCAACCGAACTCTCAGCACTCCTTCTAGCAGAGGTTCCGGAAACAGCGGTCACGGTTGTTTCTCACCGCCGGTGCCTAATGGGAGCCTGTACGACGGCACGTCGCCCGACGGCACGTCGCCCTTCATCCTTGGCAAGAGCGGACTGTCTTTCTCCCATAGCTTGACGTCGAAGTCTGCCCCCTTGGACCAATGGTTTTGATGCACGAAGAAACGCTGCAATGTCTCGCCATCCTTCATTTTCAACATCCCTCTGGTTCGATAAGGAGTTCCCGTTAGGGCGATCTCATGGCGTATCCAAGCGGTATCATTTGCATTCCAAACCAACGAAACCTGAGTCCCCATCCGTTTGGGCTCAAAATGGCACGCCGTCAGTTTGATTTCTTCGCCAAACTTAACGGGATCAAAAGAAGATGCCGCAACGACCTCATCCAGCGTTAAACTCTCATATCCATTGTTTCGAAACCAGTCCAACATCACCAGTGGCCACACCACTAAAGCGATCACAATATAGCCCGACCGACGTTGAAATACACCGATAAACTGGCCGGCCAAGCCCTTAGCTCCGTCTGTGAATCTTCTGTCGTAACACTTCAACAACCCATTTTTCATTGGCATCTCTACCAACAAAAACAGCAGGGCTGACACGCCTATCGTTACGCTGAAACTGCTACTCATGATGACCCAGTACGGCAGCCCCGAACCGACCCAGTACTTGCCGATCAAGGTTAAGATTACGATACGATGAACCATGTAAAGGGCGAAGCTGATCTCACCTAAGAAGATCATCAAACTCGTTGAAAAGAATCGCCCCAGCAGCCCGTTGGACTGAGCAAAGACGTAGATGCAAAATGCATGGAACGGCATCCCACCGCAATACACCAACCAGTAGCTAACTTCGCCGCCCAGTCCCAATCCGCGCGACACCCAAAAGTAGTAGCCCAGTCTCTGTAAAATGTAAAAGGAAAATGCGGCCAACAATAGTGCGACGATCTCCAGCAGTGTTTGCAACCAAAGCGGCCAACACGAAATTTGTAGAAACCTGACGCTGCCCACACGGTTTGACATGAACACGTACGCGACGGACATTCCTGAGACGAACTCAAATAATCTCATAAAGGGATTAAAGTGCGAAACGTGGTGTGCGTTGATGCCACCTGCCAACTCAGGATTGGCGGCAATCTTGGTCAATGCGAACAGCGCGACTGCCGTCAGTGCGATCACCAAAATATACTTCCACCAAAAATGTCTTAGCCCGCCCAATAAAAACAGCGGAAACATAAGGTAGAAAAACGCTTCGGTGGAGATACTCCACGCCACTCCGTTGTAAGCGAGCACGTAACTCATATCGGGAATCCACGACTGCAGCAACAACCAATGACAGGCCAATCGCAGGCCTGGGAAATCTACCGGCGGCGCGTAGTTGATCAAGTACATTGTGGCGATTAAGCAAACCGCATGCAGCGGCCAAATCCTTGCCCAGCGGGTGAAGTAAAATCGCTTCAGCCCGCCCCATTTCAGTCGGTCGCGATAAACGTAAGTCAGAATAAAACCGGACAACACAAAGAAAAATGAAACCGCGATTCCGCCCATCGGCCCATAGAAGAACTTTGTTTTTAGCGAAGCATCGAAATGAAAGCAAAACACCATCAGCGCGGCAAGAAAACGCAACCCCGTCAGCGCTTCAATTCGGGCTGGTCGCGTTTGCAGATTTTCGCTCATTCACTTTTCGCTTGATGGGGGACAGGCATAGATGGGGTTTCAGAAATCACCAATTTTCGGGCCGAGCTCAATCCAAACGGCTAAGTAAATCAACAGGCCCTGCGGGCTGGGCTGGGGAAACTACAAGAGCTTTGCCCCTAAATCAATTATTCCAACTTTAAAATAACACATGCTACAGCAGGGCTAAGTACCTCTTGTCCTCGTCGCGGCGGGTGAAGCCAATTTCATCAAAGTACTCACAAATAGGCACTGAGTATTTCCGCGAAACCCCCAGCACCTGACGAATGTCGCTGACCGTCATTCCATCCACCTCTTGCATCGCGGCCGCCAGGTCTGCTTTCGCGTTTTCCAAGACGCCGGTATCAATGTAAAATCCGTCATTGCCGACGGTAACTACGTCATTGTTTTCGGTTGCCATCGTCAATAATTCGTTGACTGAATCCTTGTTCTTCGTCGCCGCCGCGACCAGCATTTTTGCAGTCGGTCCCTGCAGACCCGCTCCGCCAATTTTATCCAACAGCCATTGCAAAAGTACCTTCTGCCCCTTGGAGAGCTTGGGGCCGCGATCGTTCAGCCCTATCGAATTTACATTTACGTTAATCGTTTTTTTCTGTTTTAGAATATCCATCGCGGCGCTCAACAGCACGGGTTGTTTTAAATAAGCAAATTCGTTTTCGACGACGTTACGAGGATGATTAAACCGCAGCGGATACTGATCGTGCAAACGCCCCAAAACTTTGACGATGCGTTGGGAGATTTCTTGTAAACGATCGCGGTGAGTCACCAGATGCCGAGACTGAGTCAAACGCAACTCAACCAAGTCGCCAGATTTGATCAGCTGTCGATAGATCGTGTCGACGTCGAACACGCCGGCGATACGCGGCCAATCGCAACGCTGCCAACCGCCATCGCTTCCGCCAGTCAGATACACACTGGCCGCTGCACGCACTGCTTCATCATTAGAGGTCATCTCATGGGCAAGGCGAATGTCTACCTTCGTTGGTTTTTTAAGTAACATCGAATCAGGATGCAACACCACACCGCCGCCGATGGTTTCCACCGGCGATTCGCTTCGAAGTACAAACGGTTGGTTCCAAACCGAGACGCAAAGTTCTTTCAGATACAACTGAGCAATCGCGGTTTCGTTCGCTGAGATGGACTCCCCAGATAACAAGCGTACGTTGGCCATTACTTCGGCGGTGCCTAAATGAAATCGCACTTTGGCGCGATTCTTTAACGGACGCGCGGCGCCGGGCAGCATGCGAATCTGTACCAGCAAAATTGTCGAAGCAACGAGGTGCCCCGGCTGGCAAATTTCATGGCCACGTTCAACAGCTGTATTGTTAAGCCCCGCAAGATTGATTGCCGCACGCTGACCACGACTGACCGTGGTTGCGGTCGAATCGTGATTCTGCAATCCGCGCACCCGGGCTTTTACAGCCTCGGGGTGAATTTCTATCGTGTCTCCAACGGAAATCGAGCCACTGCTGACGCTGCCAGTGACGACGGTGCCGTGACCTTGCACGGCAAAGGAACGATCAATCGCCATACGAAAGGGAGCGCCCATCGCGGTCGCGCGTTGGTCAGCGACTCGATCACAGCACTCTGTCAAAGCCGCTTTGAGTTCTTCGATGCCCTGCCCCGTTTTACTGCTGCAGCGAATGACCGGCGCGTTAGCAAGGAACGTGTCTTTGACCAAGCCGCGAATCTCATCTTCCACCATCATCAACCAATCTTCTTCGACCAGATCGCACTTGGTCAGCGCGATGACGCCCGTCGAAAGATTCAGCAACCGGATGATGTCCAGATGTTCCAGCGTCTGCTGCTTGATTGAATCATCGCCGGCGATTACGAGCATCGCGAGGTCCATCCCAGTGGCACCGGCCAGCATCTGACGGACAAATTTTTCGTGGCCAGGAACGTCTACGATGCCTAACTGGTAATTGGGCAGGCTGAGCTGAGCGTATCCCAGTTCGATGGTGATGCCACGCTTCTTTTCCTCAGGTAAGCGATCCGTTTGCGTTCCGGTGAGCATTTTCACCAGAGAGGTTTTTCCATGATCGATATGGCCGGCGGTTCCTAGAATTAAGTCAGTTTGCATAACAAAAGTTTATCGCAAAACGTAGGGCCGTAGGAGACCCTGTCCCTCAACGCCATGAACTATACTGCCATGAACTATACTGCCCAAACCAAGATCGTCCCAGCAATCTATTTGCTCCCCTCTCCTCGAGAATTCGGACCGGAACCCTTCGCCACTTAATGATGCGGTGACCGAATTTCCGAAGAGAGGGGAGCCAGTATGGGGAAGCGTTTTTCTAGTTCACGGCATTGTCTGACAACCTATCCTGTATAAAAAATCGGTTGGAAGACAATCATTGTCGTCCAACCGACCGTGGTGTTGGCTAAAGTTGTTGTCCGACTCCACCAACCACCGGCTTGCCAAACAGCGGACATCATGTCCCATGGACTCGGCAAGCGAATGTTTTCCTGTGACCAAGATAACATCACACCTGCCAACAAAAAGGCAAACACGAGGACGTGCGGTTTCGCGACCTATTTGCAAAATTGAATGCGATAAAAGGTCGCTGATGAATTGCTCAATTGTCGCGGAAAATTTAGGTCTCTTACTTAATCCCGCTGGCGGTGTAAAATCAGTATAGTGACTGCTATTGCTTCGAAAATGGAGTTACCAAACGCTGAAATATTGCCTTTGGTTCCACATTTCGCTGCATCCCATCAGCAGCCATGATTTCCGTTTACCGCTCAATGCAACATAGCCCCTCGCATTTTGGCGTCAATGCAACTCGACATTAAATCCACACGGTAAAAATCGTGCAGATGTTGAAAACACCGAGTAAAGTTTTTCACCGAAAACTCAAAAATAGACCACATTTTTATTCTATCACTGCTGCCAGCACTTCTTTAAGGGGTGTTAAATTTGCCTCAATACCGTTTGAATTCTGCTGCAAAAATTTTCATGACCTCATCGCTGCAAAACGCCAGTCACTACGACTTCGAATTACCCAAAGAACTGATCGCTCAGTTTCCTCTGCCCAACCGCGAAGACGCCCGTCTGCTGACCGTTAATCGGGCCAAGGCCCAACTCGATCACTACCACGTGCGCGATCTTGATCAGTTGCTCAAGCCCGACGACTGTCTGGTGCTGAACAATACAAAAGTGCTTCCCGCCAAATTGGTGGGAAAACGAACCGCCACCGGCGGACGCTGGGAAGGCTTGTTCCTCAAAGCCGACCAAACTGGCAAGTGGAATATGCTGTGTAAAACGCGTGGCCGCATGAAGGTCGGCGAAACGGTCACCGTCCGCGACCGCGATGGGCTCGAGCGATCTACGTTGACTCTGATCGCGCGTTTGGACGACGGTTCTTGGGTAATGCAGCCTGAAATGGAAGGCGATTTCGAAATGGTCTTAAACCAGCTTGGGCGTGTGCCGCTGCCCCACTACATTCGCGGCGGCGATATGGTCGATAGTGACCTAACGAATTATCAGACCCTGTTCGCAAAACATGCCGGCGCAGTCGCGGCTCCTACGGCCGGTTTGCACCTGACCAAGCCACTGATGGAGCGTTTGCTCAAACGCGGCGTCCACATGGCCCAAGTCACATTGCACGTCGGCATTGGCACCTTCCGCCCGGTCACCGCCGAAGACCTTGGCCAGCATCAAATGCACTTTGAATGGGGGCACATCGACGAAGCGACCGTTGAAAAAATCAACACCTGCCGAAGAAACGGCGGGAGAATTATCGCCGTGGGCACGACCAGCGTACGCGTGCTAGAGACGGCCGCCGCCAGCGGTACGCTACAGCCATGGAAGGGCGAAACGAACCTGTTTATAAAACCACCCTACGAGTTTAAAAGTATCGACGGCCTAATTACAAATTTCCATCTCCCACGCAGCACACTGCTGGTAATGATCCGAACGCTGGGCGGCGATGAACTCATAAAACGCGCGTACCAAGCCGCGGTCGAGGAGAAGTATCGTTTTTTCAGCTACGGCGACGCGATGTTGATTACGTAACTAACGATGGGTACATAGCGGGGCTTCCAGCCACCGTGTCAGTTGTCATTGACCATCAGCACCGGTTGAATCAAAATACTTTCAGAGACTTTCGTTGTCGTGATAAATTGTCAGCGGCAAGCGGCTACCCCGTGCGATCGGCAAGGCGTTAGCCGCCGGTTCTGCAAATGCAATGAACCGACGACCAGCGGCCTGTCGCTTCCAAGAATCTAAACAAAACGTAAACGCGCGGAATAACTTTCAACCCAACCATCATCGGAGCACTTCGTGCCTGACATCAAACGCAATCCGACTCGGTCTGTAAAAATCGGGACGATTACCATCGGCGTAGGTAACCGTATTGCCGTGCAATCGATGACGGCCACAAAAACGACCGACGTCGACGCCACCGTGGCATTGGTGCAGCTGATGCAAGACGCCGGCGCGGACGTGGTTCGGATTGCCGTGGACAGTAAAAAAGACGCCTCCGCATTGGCCGAAATTCGAAAGCAAACGACCGCGAATCTTTCGGTGGATCTTCAAGAGAACTACCGGTTGGCAGAAATCGTGGCGCCGCACGTCGATAAAATCAGATACAACCCTGGCCACCTCTATCACCATGAAACGGAAAAGCCGTGGGAGGAGAAAGTTCGCTTCATCGCCGGCATCGCGCGGGATAACGACTGTGCAATTCGGGTCGGCGTGAACTGCGGCAGCGTCGATCCAGCAAAAAAAGACAAATACGGCGACAAGGATTCGATCTCCCCGATGTTGGAAAGCGCCCTTGAGCATTGCGAGTTCCTTGATTTGATCGACTTCACTCGCTACTGCGTCAGTCTCAAAGACTCAGATCCAGCCAAAGTCATCGAAGCTAACAAACGTTTTGCCCAAAGCCGCCCCGAGATCCCCTTGCACCTTGGCGTCACCGAGGCCGGCATGCCGCCCGAAGGAATCATCAAAACACGCATCGCTTTCGAACAGCTGATTGGAATGGGCATTGGTGACACGGTGCGAGTCTCCCTGACGTTGCCGAACAAACGGAAAGGCGAAGAGATCCAAGCCGGGCATTCCATCGTTGAAGACATTTATGCTGGGCGAGTCCGCAGCGTCGTGACGTTCGATCCCAACACGCTGAACATTATTTCTTGCCCAAGTTGTTCGCGTGTAGAGAACGAAGCGTTTGTCGACTTGGCAGAACAAGTCAAAGAGATGACGCAGTACGCCAAAGAACACGCGATCACGATCGCGGTGATGGGATGCCGTGTTAACGGTCCCGGAGAAACGGACGACGCTGATCTTGGACTCTGGTGTGGCCCGAAGGTCGTTAATCTGAAAAAAGGTACGCAGGAATTAGGCGCTTTTGGATATGATGAAATTCTGCCAAAGCTTAAGAATGAATTGGACAAGCTGATCGCTTCTTAGTGCCTCTGTCATTCGTCAGAAATTGATTTTAAACCAGTCACAGCTGGTAAAACTAACCGCCCAGCTCTGCCCTGAAATTATCTCGTGCGTCCATGATCAACACCCTTTTGATTCCCGAACTGCGTGAGATGCTGGAAGACCAGAATCTTGAAGAGTTGTCTGGCTTCTGCGTGGCACTGCATCCGTCGCGCACCGCGATGTTTATGGAAGGGCTAGAAGACGACGAAGTTTGGCAAGTCTTAGCGCATGCTGAATCCGAGAATGTTGCCGACATTTTTTCCTACTTCAGTCGCGATCGACAATTGGATTTGATCGCGACCGATCGCAAACAACAAGCCGCAGATCTTGTACGGCATCTCCCGTCGGACGATCGGGTCGACCTTTTACAAGGGATCGACGATGACGTGCGGTCGTCGCTGCTGGATCTGCTGCCGGTCGACGACCGGCGCGACATCATGCGGCTCAGTCAATATCCAGAAGGCACCGCCGGTGCGGTGATGACGACCGAAATTGCGATGCTCATGGAGAACCTATCCGTTCGTGAGGCCGTTGATGAAATCGGTCGTCAATCGGACGACTACGAAACGATCTACTACCTTTACATCGTCGACGATGAAGAACGGCTCCAGGGTTTGGTTTCGGCGCGTCAGCTGCTGTTGCGGCTGAAGGCCCCTGACACAAAATTAGCCGACATCATGGAGACTGACTTGGTCACCTGCTTGGTCATGGAAGACCAAGAAGAAGTCGCCGAAAAGGTCGCTCGATTGGACCTGTTGGCGATTCCGGTCATCGACTCCAGCCGTCGGTTGGCGGGAATTATTACGCACGATGATATTATCGACGTCTTCCGCGAAGAAGCCACCGAAGATGCCCATCGAAGCGCTGCGATGGAGCCACTGGCTGAAAGTTATCTCCGCACCTCCTTGCTAACGCTCAGTTGGAAACGCGGTGTGTGGCTGGCGATCCTATTTTTCTGCGCGTTGCTGACAGCGTTCGCGCTGGAGCGATACGAACGTATCACCGAAGAAATTAAGTGGCTGATTTTATTCATTCCGCTGATCATCAGTAGCGGCGGAAACTCTGGCAGCCAATCGGCGACGTTGATCATCACGGCGCTTTCGCGCGACCACATTAAGCTCACCGATTGGTCGACCGTTATTCGCCGCGAAGCGATTATGGGACTACTGCTGGGTCTCGGGCTGGCCTTGTTGGGGTTGCTGGCGTCGTGGAGTTTGGTTCCGGCGGATCAACAGGCGGAAAATTGGATGTCAATTCTTGTGGTCCCGATCACTTTGATACTGGTGGTCATTTCTGGAACGGTCAGCGGTTCAGTTTTGCCACTGATTTTCGAACGTATTGGCTGGGACCCCGCGATTATGAGCAACCCCTTCGTCGCCGGCATCGTCGACATTCTGGGAATCGTTATCTACATGACTGTCGCTGTGACGCTGGTCGGACTTGGATAGAAGCCAAGGTTTCTGGTAGCGGCCAACATGCACACCCGATACCGTCACTACAACTTATTCATTGGCTTTGGACGACGCGGCACCGGGCAACGGATGCCTCCAAGTCGTTCCCGTATCGCATCTGGCACAAGAATTTCGTCCTCAACGCATGAACGGACTTCGCCAACCTGCATCGGCGTTTCAGGCCGATGCGACTTGTACTGTACTGCCTATTCGTTCGTTTCTGAGCAACTTGGAATGCCCAACAACCAGATTTCCGATTGGTGGCAAATGGGTTTCAAGTTGACAAATTCCAGATTAGGATTTCGAAGAACATATCCAATTTTGATTACTAAATCCCAATGAAATACTTACAAGTTTTTTTGATCATTTCGACCTTCTTGATATATGCCGCGACGGTGATCGCAGTCACGTACCATGGATTCAATTGGCCCGCAGTCGCAATCCAGGACCTGGCAGCTTTGAATTGGCGTTCCCAATTTGACACTGATTTCGTCATTTACCTGCTGCTCGGGTCAACATGGATTTCTTGGCGTGAGGGATTTACGGCGAAGGGACATGCCTTTGGATTTCTAAATGTATTCTTGGGCGGCATGTTCGGATTTCCATATCTGTTTTTCGCTTCTATTCACGCCAATGGGGACCCGACACGGATTCTGCTTGGAGTGTACGCTAGTCGAAAATTCAATTCCTCGAACGATGTTCAAGCCCACATTACGGAATAACAGAAAGCTTCCGCGGTTGTATTTCCATTCACGCGTTCGGCTTCATCGTCCGAACGCAATTTCCAAGTCCGCTCGGCGTTTCACTCCGACGTAGAATGGCAACGTCCATTCGAGCCGTCGGTCGATGGGACCGAGACGTTGTCTGGTTTTAGCCTGCAAAAAGTCTTCGTTTCGTAGAGAACAATTTCTCTTGAGATCGCCAGTGCTGCTGAACAGTCTGGTGGGTGCCATGCTCACGCTTTAAAGAGAAAATGCAATGGTGCAATTAAGAACATGCCCACGTGACCGGTTAGGCATGCAATTAATCTAGCGTGAACATGTCTCAATTGGAACGCCGGAACTTAATTCCGAGTGCGCGTCAAGCATGGCACCCCAGCTACTATTGGCCTGTACCCGGTAACCGAAGTCTTTCGACCGATGTGATTTCTTTTGCCCCACCGCGCGTCGCACATCCGGATGCGGTGTAAACGTAGTCCCCCACAACCGCGAAACCCGATCCATGTCGCCCCACCGCTAGGTTAGGCAGGTCGGACCACTGTCCGGTTTTGAGATCAAGCGACTCAACTTCATCGTGCGCGCGATCCTTCGTCGTTTCTCCACCACCAACGATAAGATGGCCATCGTAGATGAAAGCCATATTACCGGCGCGTTGGGTCGGAAGATTCGGTGGTTGTTTAAACAGCCATTTCTCTGTTTCGAAATCAAAAACATTCACAGTCGCCACCGTCAAATTGAACACCTCATTCGTTGTTTTAGAAGTCGTTCGGCCGCCAACGGCATACAGATGCTTGCCATCGGTTGCCGCTTGAAAATGGTCGCGTGCATCGGGAGCGTCATCAAGAACCCGCCACTTTCCAGTCATGGGATCATATTCATCCAGCCAAGGTTGATATCCTCCAACGTGGCCGTTTACAATTCCACCCACGATGTAGATCTTCCCATTTACAACCGCCGCGCCAGCGCCGCCTCGTCGGCGATCGACGGGGATGGGGTGCAGGAATTCGAAGGCATCTTTGGCCGGGTCGTATGCAACGACTCGTTCGACGGGTTTCTCATTTGGAAAAGGCCCCGTCATGGCGCCAATCAGATAGATCAAGTCATTATGCACGACCGCCTGGAAATGATGCAGTTCGATTGGCGCTTCCGATTTCGCCGTCCAAGAGTTCGTCTGAGGATCAAAGACGTCCACAGGGTTGATTCGCCGCCCGCCCATCAGGTAGATCTTATCTTTGAACGCGACGAAGGCAGCCTCATGTCGAGCCGTCACGTTTCCAGATGTTTCGATTACTTCCCAAGTCTTCGCATCGGAGCCCGTTTCATTTTCATCGACAGCAGTCGCAGTATCCTGATAACCTCGCGCGGTGCCCGACAGAAAAATAGAAACCACTACCAGCACGATAGTCATCGACCATTTATCGCCCAACAACATAGACTTCGATCCTCTGTGTTCAAAAAATGATATGAGAAATGCGAGTAACTTACGAAACGGTAACCGGAGCTTGGCGACACGACAACGCTTGGAACAATCTTAGTTCAACGGCTTTGCCGCGAAGACTTTCAATCCTACTGGCTATTTCTTCATAATTTCACCCGATCTTGTTAAGAATACCTTATGAAATGGCGTACATTTGCAATTTGAGCCCGAAGCAGGCAAAATCAAGGATGCGATTCTGACAAATTTGCATTGAAGAGGTCAATTGTTTCCCAATTCGAAAACCTGAATTCATAAAGTAGATACTATGTCTGTACAAACTCCTGGAATCGACGGCGACAATTATTGGTTGACCGAAGAGCAAGTAGCCGATTATCACAAGACCGGCTATATCGTTCTTGATGACGTTCTCACCGAAGAAGAAATGGCAACCTTCGAACCACTCTATCAAGAGTTCATCGAGGGCAAGGTTCCGGATATGGGAAAGGACTTCTGCGATATGAGCGGTCCCTATGATCGCAAGTTTGAAGAATTTCAACTGGTCAACGCCGTGTTGCCTCGTAAGTACCGCCCGGAACTAGTTGGTAACATTTACGAGCGTCGCGCGGAATCCATAGCGCAGCAGTTGATCGGCGAGGAGATCGCGCTGGACTACGATCAGTTTCTGGCCAAACGTCCAAACAAAGGCGGAGCTCAGTTTGCCTGGCACCAAGATCTTGGCTATTGGCCAACATGCACACCCGATACCGTCACGACAACTTGCTCATTGGCTTTGGACGATGCGGCACCAGACAACGGGTGCCTCCAAGTCGTTCCCGGATCGCATCTGGAACAAGAACTTCGTCCCCATCGCCCGCTGCTGTCTAAATCAGGAGATGCCGGCGATCGCGATGACTCGCACGTGCTTTCGGCAGAACTGAAAGAGGACGACAAAGTTGCTTCCCTTCCTGTCAAACGTGGATCGATCAGCGTACACAACGAAAAGATCGTTCACGGGTCGGGCGGAAATAAGTCCGATCGCTGGCGACGTACCTACATCGTCGCTCATCGTTCCAAGCAAACCGTCGCCCACGAACGCGCCATCGGGTTCACTCACTCTCACAACGACCAAATCAGTTGGAAAACTCATTTGGAATCGTTGAGCTAAAATTACTGGCAGAGGCGCTGAAATGAGCGGCAGGGCACTAGCGGCCGGTATAGGATGTAACGAACCGGCGGCTAGCGATAAATGGCGGTTTCTTTAGGCAAGTGTCGGATGATAGTTTAATGACAAGCCGGCAGGCAACCGTGTTTGGCGAGGCAAAACACCGTCGTCTGCCGGCTAATGATTAAACGGACCAAGAATAGCAACGGTAAAAGAAATCGTTTTTCGAGCTTCATAAATCTAAAGCAAGTGCCATTGGGGCTAGCGCCCAATGGTACTTACTTTAGATTGATGCAACGCATCTGCGCATCAGCCGCCACGCGATAGCGTCCGGTTTTTAGCGCGTAGGACCG
>ENA-ORXT01002874-ORXT01002874.1-marine-metagenome-genome-assembly--contig:-NODE-2874-length-19883-cov-5.878219_pt1 | contig 19883 bp, 15 predicted proteins | sample MGYA00237868_ERZ511482 | MGnify/ENA metagenome assembly ERZ511482
TAAAAGGGTCCTCCTCGAACGAGACTCGAACTAAAAATACTCAAACAATGCCACTACGTTGTGACATCAAAGAATTCTAAAAATCAAGCGACACTAACAAAAGTTTGAGCGACGCAAGCTTAACTCTACTTAAAAACCTGCTTATAGGGCGTATAACAATCCCTAGGGCCGCATTCTATCTAGGCCGTAAGTGCTGTCAATCAGCCAAAAGCTTGTTTTTCTACGTATTTTATCTAACCAGAACCTCTTCGCTAAAGCGAAAGAAGAACTTGCCCGAAACAGTCTAACTCCAGCGGTCGGATATTCCATTGTTTAAAGGCCCATCTGAACGATTAACCACAAACAAGTTTTCCTTACGCAACCAAAAGCCATAACCGCTACAGCCTAAAAACCCGGTAATTCTGGGACCTTCTCTCTGGATTAGCACCCCAGAAAACTTTCGTTGGTCGCTTACGTTTGGATATGTCTATTTGTTCGAATGTTTTCAGTTAAGTAGCGCGACAGCCGAGTCAAACGATCATTTGAAAGTCAAATCGAATTTACAGCAATCAAAAAACTCACCGAACATAACCAGCACCAACGACTTGGGAACCAAGTTCTTAGCTTCGATTTGACCTTAACAATTATTTCATACTGCCACTTATATCCGTCGGTGGCATCAACAGTGCTAAATCCAGAAGCTGAAGTAAACATAAAACCCCGCCGTCGCGCCAAGTACTACAACCGTGGCAATCACTTCAGGCCATCCCCAACTTGCTCTCACGGCTTCACGATCCATTTGAGCGAAAGTCAATCCTTTGACTTGTTCTTGGCGTGGTGACGCGGTGATATTCGAAACAATGAAAACTGCTGCGACTGCGAAGCCGAACAACACACCCGAGGCATACAAGAAATTAAATGCGCCTATCGCCTCTAGCACAGAGTTACCCATCACCAAGTTCGACTTGGTGTTGTACAGGATCTCTATCCCCAATTTAGTCATCCCTGCGGCAAAACCAAGAACCAGCCCCGCAACAGCACCAGCCGAATTGGTCCGCGCGTAAAACAGCCCCAACAGAAATACTGCCGTGATGGGTGGTGCAAGATACCCCTGGACCGATTGGAGGTATTTATACAGCCCAACCTTTTCCGAAAACTCAGCCATCACAGGAATCCACAACATCCCCAACACGACGACAACGACCGTCGCTGACCTTCCTACCAAAACCATTTGCTTCGAAGAAGTATCGGGGTACAACTTTTGATAGACGTCGTGTGTGAACAACGATGCGCTTGAATTGAACAACGATGAAAGAGAGCTCATCAGCGCTGCTAACAAACCTCCGATAATAGGTGACGCCATCAAGATTCCAAGCCAAGGAAAATCCGGATCGCCCATCGGTCGCCACAACGCAAAATCGGCTACGTTGCTGGACGCAAAACTTTGCAACTCATTCCAACCACCCAACTTGATCAACCCGATCACCGTGATCAACGCCGAACCTATCAGGAGAATCAATGCTTGGGCTGCGTCGGTGAACAGGACAGCCCGAAAGCCCCCAAATACGGTATAGACTCCGGTCAAAATAACGGTTGTGAACGCACCTAGTATACGATTCCGATGAGAATCAAGAAATATATCGCGACCACGACCCAATCAATGACACCCAGCATGCTTCACCCTTGATTAAACGGTTGCTAAGCCCAACACGATAAACCAAAAGAAGGCCGTATGAAAGTTCTCGCGGGACCTAATCAAAGCGATAATTAAGCGCCCAGCATACAACCTTGTCGCCGGTGGAAACAATCAGGTCGACATCATCTCCCTGCGCTGCTAGAGCAACCCCGTGAATCGCCGATTCTGCTTCAAAATCACCCAACCAGGTTCCACGATCAGAAATCAGACACACCGAATTTCCTTTGTCGACGAAAGCCCAGTAGGTGTCCCCACTTTTGGTGGTCACGCCCGAAATTGACTCAACTTCGTTGTTAAAAAGTTGAGAAGTCAATGGCACCTTCCATCGCGATTCAAAATCAGAGGAAAAGCTAACAGCTTCCCACTGATTGGCCGCTGATCGCACGGTAGCTACCAGGTGATCGTCTCGACCAGCGATCGTTGTCATTGCCGTCAAGTCGCCCGAACCATTGCCGACTAACACGTCGCCCCGATTCAAATCGACGACTTCACCGTTTACCAACCCTACCGACCTTCGGTTAAAGCTGGCCGTTTTCTGTGCAATGGTTTTGCCAAACACTTTCGCATTGCCAGTTCGCGGATCAAATTCGTAAATGCCATGTTGATCGTCGAACGAAAGTAAGAACTTATCGTCTTGACCAATTGGCGAGCAATTCAGAATTCCGTTATGCTGCTCTGACGCTTTGGGAAAGCTTGTGATGCGATCCATATTGCGATCGAAGAAATGGACTTGTCTGCCGCGTTTTTCAAACACTGCCAATACACCCCTGTTGCCTCCACCTATTCTGATTAGGCTGACCCCTTGGTCTTGCGGGATCTCCAATTTTTCTCTCCGAAGAATTTCACCACGATCATCAATCAAGTTCAACGTCTGAAATCCGTCAAAAATCGCAAACCGAGCTTCGCCGTACATTCCTGTTGGCAAAATTAGGATGTTGCCTGGACCGTCAAATGAAGTTTGTGACCACTTCTTATTTGGCGACAGTTTAACTTTGGTATCACGAACCGGAGCCCTACGCGCGGCAGACTTGGTGGCCGCCACAGAACCTCCAGCCAACAGGTCATTGGCGCTCACTCGCCGCAATGCTGCGTCGTAGTCATCTAAGTGAGTCAGATAACCGTTCAACATTTCCTGCGCGATATCTTCGCCTTTGCCCAGTCGATCCAATACTGTTTTAAGCTCGCCACTCCAACGACGATCCTTCATCGACCGCACAAACTGGACTTTTCCGTTCTGGTCAAACACCAAAAGCACAGGAAACTCATTCAACTGAAGCCTCTCCGCTGCGGCCCCCGAATCCAGCAACAATGGAATCCCCAACCGCTCTTTGGATCGCAGTGCATCAATCGGACGAGGCACCTCATTAGAACTTGGTGAAAGCATCGCAGGAGGATAAGCCACGTCAAACTGGAAGTCTTGGTATCCAGCGCGTTTGAGCTCATTTAACTGATCCACCAGAGGGATCCAAAGTTCATGCCCAAGCCAAGCAACCGTCGTGATTTGGCCTCGAAAGTTATCAGCGTTAAAGGGTTTTCCATTGCGATCAATAAGCTCAATCTCGCGAATCGTTTTGCCTAAGTAGTCCGAAGGCAACGTTTGAGCCAACTCGACAAACTGCCGTACCGTTGTCGCTCCAGGCTGAGCTTCAACTGTGAAGTCCTTGTTCCCGAGAGAAAGATCAATTTCAGCATCTTCAAAAGTCGCGTACAACCGAATTTCTTTGACATCGGGTCGAGACAACAGACTGCTAGAAAGTAATTGTTTTGGATACTCAATCTTTCGGATCACCGAAGTGACTTTGTCGACGTACAACTTGGCTTGGGACCCAACGCCTGCGCTGATGCAATAACAATCAGACGCGCCAACCTTCTCATCATCCAAGCGAACTTTTGTTGACGCTCTGTCCAACCAAGACGCTTCTACATCGCCCGACAGGAGAACCAGAGCCGGAGGCAGCAAGACATCACCAGCACTACGTTCCGGATTGCGAACCGGAAAATCCTGAGAGCCCGTCACGAAACTTCGCGCGATATCATCCGAAAGCAGCCTTCCGATGGGTGCTTTTCGAGTACTTTCTACCGGAATCACCAATTGTTGACGGCCAAAATTCTTTGTATCCACGTCGTAGATGTAACAGGTCAGTAGAGATCCGTCGCAGATGACTTTCGATTCAAACAGCTCAGCACGGCAAGCACCAAGTCTACTATCCCAAGCTGTCGAAAAGTTCATCACTTCGCGTTTGGCCAACCCTTGCTGGCGATAGTCGAGATGGACCTTGCCACTGTCGGAATAGGTTTGTGCATTTGCATACGCGGTCATCATTGAATTGAAAATTTGATTCGCCGATGGTCCTTGTTGTTGCTGCGGTCGACTTTGCGTGCGCGGTTGCACGAAACTTTCGCCACCGGTAGAAACGTTCGCTGCTGTCGCTGATTTTTGGGTCAGCACAAATGGTTGAGCACTGACCCGTTTTACGCGCGGGTTCAACAGATCGACGACAGAGTCTGCGCGCGACGATACGTGGCTAAGACTGGAGGTCATTCCAGATGTCACAACCGTTGCAGTATCGGTGACCGTCGCTGTGGCAATCTGCGCGGAATTAGAGACCTTCGTTGCGGCAATTTCCGCGGTATTAGCGACCGACTGAGCTCCAGTAGCAGTCGCCGAAACCAAAACATCCTTCGAATTGTTCAAAGTCGCCTTGGTGGCGTCGCCGACTTGTGCGGTTTTGTCACCAATCTTAGTGGCCACGTTACTGGCAATGTTCTGGCGCGTCGCAGAGTCGCGAGTGAGGTAATAGATAACGCAACCAATTAAAACGATTGCGACCACGCGAAATACTAGCGGTAGGAAACTGCTGCGTCGTCTTGTAGTTCTTCTTCTACGGCGTCTTCGAGCCATGATGCGTCCTGCAAAGGTCTAAACCGACATCCTGTCATTGCCGAGCGGCCGTCAATAGCCAATCTGAACCCAGCACCGATAGCATGGTACCACTAACGACGTTTTGGCGTAAATATCGAATTCTGCTGCCGCAGTTGGGCGAATTTGCATGCTTGACGGATAAAAAATACCGGAGATTGTCATACGTGGACAGTTGCGAAGGGCCCTTTCACACTTCGCATGAAAAACAATCTCAGCTATATATAAGGCACCCGGACGAACGCTTCGCGACCGAAACCAATATTGCTGTTAAACAATCGACTCAAAATGCTAAATTTCCGACACGCGCTAGTCGTTCTGCTTTGCCTCGCAACGATTCAACATGCCTACGCTCAAGAAACCGAACCTCCAACCGAAGCTTCCCGGTCCAACCTCCAACGGATGAACCAAGCTGTCACGGCCGGCGAATTCAAAATCGCGAGGGCGTATATGACTGACCAAGGAGCCACAGAGGTCATTGGCGACATCGCAACGATTGCAATCTCACTGGCAGACCCTTCCATTAACGAATCGTTCCCCGAGGATTTTGACGACTTCAAAAAAGAGTTCAAGACGATCCTCGAATCGGCTCAGCTAACCACCCAGTGGGAAGCCTTGAACGCGGACGCCGCACATTTTGAAAAGTTCCAATCGCTGGCCGACAACGACGAAGGTTTAGAGGTCTTGGGAAAACTGCTTAACGCTGCCGCGGCAATGCCTTGGAACGGTTTCTCGTTTCGAGGCACGGCGGCAAAACTAATTCAAGAAGACGACAAAGTGTTCATTACGATTCGCCCAGAGAAGGAAAAAGAGTTTGGGGAAAGCGGGCAATCTGCCGTCTATCGTTTTATCACACAAGACAACATGTGGAAGTTTGACGGCATCTCGGAACCAAAAACGGAGGCACACAACAAAAAGATGGCCGCGATGCCGCCCAAATTAACTGATGCTTCCTTCGAAGGTGAAACTGCTGACGGGCAAAAGATTTCGTTCGTCGACTACGAAGGCAAAGCTGTGCTATTTGATTTTTGGGGAACATGGTGCGCTCCATGCGTTGCGAAACTACCCAAGTTGGAAAAGATTCATGAGGCTTTCAAGGAACATGGATTTGAAATTATCGGCGTGCCATTGGACGACGCTGAGACACTGAACGAGTTCTACAAGACAATGCCATTGCCGTGGAGAAACGTAATCGACCCCGACAGCGTTCTTAAAGAGAAGTTTGGAATCAAAGTTTATCCCTCAACATTGCTGTTGGATAGAAACGGAAACCACATCCACAGCAATTTAGAAGAAGATGAATTAGTCGACGAAGTGGCGAAACTCTTGGGGCTCGATCCAGCTGATTTCGCAAAGCTAAAAGAAGAAGTCGGTAAAAAAACAAACAAAAAACAGACGCGCTAGGCTTAGGCATAGGCTGATGGAGTGAGCGGTAGGGCGTTAGCCCGGATATTGCATAAGCCCTATGGCGATAACCACCGGTTGCTACAAATATCCGGCGGAACCGAACGCTTTTCCGTTGGCGGCTGATAGAGAACATAATGAATCGACTTTCGAATGAAAACGTTGATGGTCAACGATAGACTAAAAACAAAAGACCGCGTGCAATATCCGGTTCAGCCGCAGGTAAGATGGCGAACGTAAACAGGCTGTGACACCGGCGGCTAGCGGCTTGCCGCTCACATTTCGTTCGGCTTGGTCAAGACGACAGCATCACACCATCGCTGGCAGCGTTTGGACTAATTTCCGTCCCGCATCGGTGCGACCTTCGAAGTACAGCTTCCGTTGAGACTCAGAAACAATCTCGATATTAATCATTACGTCAATCTCCGGGAGATAACGTTCGATCAACTCCGCCCATTCAACAATCACGGCGGCACCTTCCTCGAGCTCCTCGTCCAGCCCAAGTTCATCAACTTCGCTTCCGTCCTTAATCCGATAGGCGTCCAAGTGTAATAACTTGATGCGCCCATGATGGGGCACGCAAATTGTAAACGTCGGACTTACAACATCCGTCCGCAACGCACCGATCGCCTCGCCGATCCCTTGCGTCAGATTGGTTTTCCCAGCCCCCAACGAACCCACCAGCCCCAGCAGCGTCCCAGCTTGAAGTGCCTTGCCGATCGCCACGCCAATGACTGCGGTGTGATCAAGGCTGTTGGAAACTAGTACTTTTACTATTGGTTTTGTCATACGAAACGCGATTCTTAATTACTACACGAATACATTTTGCCTTGGCGTTGTATAGTCGCCGTTCGCTCCGGATGAGGACGCTTCTTTTGCAATGGGAAGGGCGACTATCGAACACTACTCAATGTTCATAGCCCTTAGGTGCGAGCGGACTAACACGCCCCTGCGAATCGACCAGACTGTAGGTTCTTGGGGCGCTCGTCATGTTGCCCACTGGTGTCATCTTACAAGGTAGCTGCAGATCTTCAACGATACGTTTCGCTGTTTTAGGGTCGACAATTACGGCCAATTCAAAATCTTCGCCATCGTACAACGCGGATCGCAACGCCGCGGATTGATCGTGATTATGTTCAACCAATGCATCCTTCGAAATCGGAATCGACGCACATTCCAGTTCCAACCCCAGCCCTGATTGTTCTGCAATTAATGAGAGGTCAATCGACAAAGAGTCAGTAATGTCAGTTGCCGCGTGAACAAGGTACTTGTCACGAACTAATAGCGCTAACGCGACTCGCGGCGTGAACGTAAGATGTTTCTCCTTGATCGAGTTACCAAAATCTCCAGAGACCAAAACCACATCACCCGCCTGAGCTCCATCCATCCTCCACCCACCGCTCGTAGCGAAGCCCTCGTCAACCAATCCAGTGATCGTGACACTGATGACCAATGCACCCTCCCAACGATTGGTATCGCCGCCGACGATGGCGACACCGTATTCATCAGCCAATTGTAGAAGCCCACCCATGATCTTTTTCGCGTCGTCCAAGCTCATCGATCTTGGCAACATGAGGCTTACCGTTGCGCAAACAGGCTTGGCCGCCATCGCGGCAAGATCACTCAAATTAACGGCCATCGCTTTTCGACCAATCAGCTCGAGCGGCGTCTGCCCAACGACAAAGTGCACACCATCGGCCAACATATCCGTTGATATCACTGATGCTCCATCTTTGAGATCAATGATGGAGGCGTCGTCACCAATACCCAAAATCAGATTCGCATGCTGCTTGGATTCGGTTTCGCCTTTTAGCCATTCTATAAATGAGCGTTCCATGAGGCCTGCTAAGATTTGAAAATTTTTCTTCAGCTGCAACCGCATTGCAGCTCAGTTAGCCCCCAAGTCTAGAACAGCCCGACCAAAAAGTTAACCGTTCGCGAAATTATGCAACACGTCGATATGTCCACGGAGCAATTGAGCCAAATTCGTCCGTTCTGCATCGCAGGTTGAAAACCGTACCCGCGTGGAACAGGTTTTTATTCTGCTGCGAGCGTACGCTTAAAATAAAAAAATCCTTGAACGTTTACCAAAAAAGAAACCGCCAGCTTGAACGATGAGTCAAGCTGGCGGTTTCGGTGCAGAACCTGGGGGAGGCGCGACCAGCGGAGGACTTTTCTGGGGCAAGTCAACTCGCGCGAGCTGCTCTGGCGTTTAGCGCGTCAGAGAATCACGTTCAGCGATTCGCATTTGGCCCCAAAACGGTTCTTTGTCTCGAAGTATGTAGAACATAAAATCGCCGCGATTACGGACGAGGTCTTCTTTGAGCACGAACGAAAGATTCTCCGTCGATTCAGTCTTCCAACCGTGCATCGCAACGATGATGTCGCCTGCCAAAATCCCCTCGTCTTCCGCAGGGCTCTGAGGTCGTACCCCGGTGACACGTAAACCACGAGAGTAGTTCTCATGCATGCCCTTCATGTCGGCCGGAGAAACGTCGGTCACTTTAATACCTATATCGTTCCAAGCCACCAAGCTGACCGGTGAATCAACTTGCTTCATCCTCAATTTAACATTGCGTTCAACACCGCGACTGCTCAACTTGAGTTCCACTCCGCGTTTAGAACCCTCGCCAATCAATGCCGAGTGAAAATGTATATCGTGACTTGAGGGAGTTTGATTGACCTCGACAATGCGATCGCCTTTGTGAATCCCCGCAGCGTCGGCAGGGCTTTTCGGCTCGACGGACGAAACCACCAACTGTGGTTGGTCGTCGACGTAAATTGTGCGGGTGGCAATCCCATGATAAACGTCTTCGGCAACCAATTTTTTAATTAACTTCGCGGCAACTTTCATTGCATCATTGACCGGAATCGCGAACGCAATACCTTGAGCTCCGATTCGGACCGCTACGTTGATACCGATCATCTCACCATAAACGTTCATCAACGGGCCGCCAGAGTTGCCGGGATTAATGGCTGCATCTGTTTGAATCAAGTTGCGATAAACTTGCTCATCGTTAACTTGCACTGTACGACCGAGTTGGCTGATGATGCCGACCGTTACGGTATGTTCGTAGCCGTAAGCATTTCCAACCGCTGTGACTGTTTCGGCCAACATTAAATCTGATGATGTTCCAACCGAAATCACGGGTAACGACTGATCGAGATCAATTTTCAAAACCGCCAGGTCAGTTTCGGGATCATGTGCAAGCAGCCGAGCCGTTGTTTTTTGACGATCTCCGGTCGTGACTTCGATCGTTTTCACTCCTTGAACGACGTGGTAGTTGGTCAATATATAGCCACGTTTGTCGATAACGACACCGGTACCCATCCCATTGACTTGCTTGGTCTTGGTTGCCGATTTCTCATCGACGATCGTCTTTTTGCCACGTAAGTTGACAACCGATAGCTTGCATTCTTGGACCGCTCTGACAAGCGGTGTCATGCGTTGCTGGTGTCGGTCTGATGCTTGAGCGTATGAGGAATCGGCTAATGCGACGCCGAAAATCGTCAACGCAAGCAAAGCGACCGCGAGGGCCTGTTGGATTCGAAAGTGCATAGATGGGTCTTGCTTCCGGCTGGTCCAGTAGCAATCTCAACGCGTACGGGATTTGGCGTTGAAGCACAGTTGGTTTGACTGCACCTTCGATTGCATGTAATTTGTATAACAACCTCAATCGGAATCTACGAAATTTGCCGTTAGATCGTTACGACCGGCCCGCAAAGTCAACCCAGCTTTCCAGCTGGATTCGGATTCGTGTTCGGCCCTGATTGCCTTACGCCCGTCGGTGACGCCAAATAGGTAATCGGCAAAGTCAACACGGCTTGCCACCACAGACCGCTGAGGGATTTGTAGACTTAATTTTGATCGTGCTCTTTGAACCATTTACCCACGGAAGTTGTTGCTATGACAAGAATTTGTTTCCCCTTTATCGTCGCACTAGTCTGCTTGCTCCCCTTCACGTTGACATTCGATCGCATTGCCAATGCGCAGCAAAAGGGCTTGTCTCAGCCCGTACGCATGGGCAGCGGAAATATGACTTTTGATACCGTTCCCGGCTGGGGGCTACGGCCAGATGGTAGCGCCGTCATGCGATCCACTCATGGCACAGTGGTTGTTGACAAAGCCGGTAATATTTACACAAGCGACGCCAAGGGGCTCCACGCTTTCACTCCCGGCGGAGATCTGATTCGCTCCTACACCGAACAATCGCATCAACAACTTCACGACATGGAGATCCGCGTCGAAGGCGGCGAAGAATTCATCTACGGCGCGCGAAACGAGGGTGCCGAGGGAGTAAAATTCCGCGTGCCTGATGGTGAGGTCGTCTTGAAGCTGCCCTTTCCCAAGGAATCTGAATTAGACCTAAAAGACTTTAAACCAACCGCTATCACCGTAGCCGAAAACGGCGACATTTTTCTTGCCAATGGCTATGCCAGCAATCACATTTTCAAGTATGACAAAACCGGAAAGTATTTGATGCACTTCGGTGAAAAAGGCAACGGCATCCAACAGTTCAATACTGCCCATGGGATGACAATCGACAACCGATACGGCCAACCTCGTCTATTGATTTGTGATCGCAACCACAAACCCAAGGGCCGGTTGGTTCACTATGATCTCGAAGGCAACTTCATTGCGGAGGTTATTACTGGATTGGGAATGCCAACTTCAGTTTCGATTCAGGGAGACTATGTTTCGGTGCCCGACCTCCTGGGACAATTAGTTATATTGAACAAGAGAAACATTGTTGTTGCTGTATTGGGGCACAATTCGGATTCCTCAAGAGGCGGAAAATTTAATCTTCCCCGCGCCGAATGGATTGAGGGCGTGTTCGCCGGCAGCCACGGATCATCGTGGGACGCCGAGGGCAACCTGTATGTTCAAGACTGGAACATTGAAGGCCGGATCAGGAAACTGGTCCGCGTCAAATAGCCTCCACGTGGGCAACGCCATGATCGTTTTTTTTCCCCTGATTTAATTAACCGTTTTGGCGCTACGGGCTTGTTGATTTAATCAGATTTTGCGAAGCAATGATCAGCCGCAGGGCGATAGCCTAATGGCACTTACTTTAGATTGATGCAACGCATCTGCGCGTCAGCCGCCAACGGAAAAGCGTCCGGTTTTTAGCGCGTAGGACCGGACGCTTTTCCGTTGGCGGCTGATTGGAGGTAAAGTAAGTGCCATTGAGCGCTAGCCACGGTTCTTTCGCACAACGTAACCGTGGCTAACGCCGATTGGCCTAATTGAATCATTGAAAAAAGTCGTTCACAGCGTCACCCCACGGGCCTTGACTTTACTTAAAATAGGTTTCCCCCACCAGCAAACAGATCTGCCTTTCGAAAGTTCTCCGCGTGCCACACCCGCTTTTAAACTTGCCTATGATCCTGATCAATGGGCAAGCACGTTCTGGCACCACGGTTGTCACCAAAGCGATCAGTCAGCATCCCGAGGTTGTCTCCAATATGAGGGAGAGCAGCTATATCAATGAGGTCGCAGGACTCTTTCAATTCACGTTGAATCGACCTGACGTTGTCCGAGAGCTTCCCGGCGGATTGGACAGCTTTAAGAATGCCTACCGAATTGCGACGATGAACGTGCTGTTTCCGCAGCGCATGTTCCCACCATCAGAACAGACAAAATTTTCGTCAACTTTTAGTTCGCTGCGGTCGGCGCGTGCTGAATACCTGAAGGAGATTTTTCCAGAGCTACACATGGTGATCATTATTCGCGAAGGCACCGAGGTAGTGGCGTCTCGATTGGTTCACGAGCATATTAAACATGCGGGCGATTTTGAAACGCATTGTGTGGCGTGGGCCAACACAATCGAAATGCTAAAATGGGCTCGGCGGCAACCAAAGTTCTTCCTCTTGCGGCACGAGGATCTGAAGACGGAAGAGACATGCCGCCAAGCCTTCGCGGATTTACATTCTGAGTTCGGCATGAGTCCGTCTGAGGCGCCCGCGGATTTCGTACTGCAGGGCCTGATCAATTCCACGTCACCCACCAACGACCGCAAGGAAGGACTTGCCGAACGCACACAACGGTGGCGATCTTGGACAAACGAACAACGCGAAATCTTTCAGCGCGTCTGTGCATCGACGATGCAAGAGTGCGGGTACGAGATTCCTTGGCAGCAACAAACGTAACTGATAGCAGACCAGGATGGCGATCGCAGACCTTGCCGATTCCACACAACTACAACCCAGAAACTCGGCCTGCGATGGGGTAAGCTAGCCAACACCTTATGGTCCGGAAGAAGCCCCTTAAGGGCGGCCAAAACACCAATAGAAATGTTTTAGCCAAATCATAGCCCCTTCATCAAGACTTACGAACGTTTGTGCCGTATTGTTAACGATATTACTCGAAGTAATCCCACCTCTCATCCTCACCAATCCAGCCCCGATCTAACCTTTTCTTAGGGAATTGAATGTTATCTTCCAAACGAAGTTCTACCCGCCGATCACCAAACGCCTGCTTTTCTGGGCGTCGGCTACGCGTCACCACTTTGATCATCGTTTTTGCGTTGCTTCAATTTTCGAGCCATCTGATTGGCTGCAAAACTCTCAAAGCGGCCACGATCGTTGCAGATGCATCGTTGACTGGAGTTCGCGATTGGACGGCCAGCTCGACTTGGGTAGGCGGCAATGTTCCAGGCCCAAACGACCGAGCGATCATTCCTCAGAACATGACCGTGTTACTCAACGGAACCAACCACGTCGTCAAAGAATTGGTCGTTCATGGAACACTACTGGCTGAAGAAACCGTGGGGGTCAATCGTGTGCTGTCATCCAATTGGATCCACGTCAATAGTGGAGGAATCTTCCAAGTTGGGACGGTAACCAATCGATATGACCAAGCCAGTTTTACCATTCGGTTAACCGGTGAAGATCCTACTCAAACCTTCAACGTCCAAACGGCCAGCGGAAGCCTGCAGATTAGCGACAATGATTCCTTTTTGATGGCCGCCGGTGGCGGAAGGTTGCAATTTTTTGGTGAAGAAAAATTATCCTTTACAAAATTGGCTGCGACGGCCAACGCAAACTCCAATCAAATCACCGTCGCTAATATCATCGAGCGTAACTACGACGGAACGACCTCGGCCGTGTCCGACGGTGCGCTTAATTGGCAAGTCGGCGACCAGATCGTGATCGCGAGCTCATCGGATGACTATGACGACGAGGAAGTGCGAACCATCAACGCGATCGCGAACTTAGGCAACGGAACGTCTCGTATCACATTGAATTCTTCCTTGAGCAATCGGCACTATGGTGAGATCGAAACTTACAGCAACTCCTCGCGCGACTGGGACTTGGATCTTCGAGCCGAAGTTGCGTTGCTCAGTCGTAACGTGCGGGTGGAAGGGGAAGCCTATCACGACACCGACAACAATTTCGGCGATCGAGCAAGATACAATTCGAACCTGGGCAATACGGGGGATGGATTTGGCGGCCATATCATGATCATGGGCTCAGCCGGCCAGATTACTATGGACGGCGTGCAGTTAGATCGCTTGGGCCAAACGGCGCGTGTGGGACGCTATCCCATTCACTGGCATCTGGCAGGCGATCGCACCGGGGATATTGTCCGACGAACCAGCATCACCAATTCAAACAATCGCGGCGTCACCATTCACGGGACTGGCAACGTATTGATTCAAGATGTCGTCCTCCATGACATTCAGGGCCACGGCTTCTTCATGGAAGACGGCGTCGAAACTGGCAACCTGTACATCTCCAACATCACCCTCGGTATCCACAAGGTGGGCCGAAGTGCCGCGGTTGGCAATTATGCACCGGACCTCAATGATCCGTTTATCGTCGACACGCATGACCACGTTGGTCAGAACCCCAATCGTTTTCTCAGTTCGGCTGGCTACTGGGTGACCAACCCCGACAACACTTGGATCGGTAACATTAGTGCTGGCTCCGAAGGAACGGGGTTCTGGTTTATTTTACCCGACAGCGCGATCGGAACTTCTGCCAGTGACCCTCAGTACAACAATGTTCAGCCAGACCGGACAAACTTGCGGCAATTTGATTTCAACAGTTCGCACGCTTCGCCCGCAGGATTAAACTTCGATCGCGGTTCCGATATTGAAGTGCCCCTTGGCGGAAATATCAAAGCGTTTTTTGCTGGCGACAACTGGCTTCCTCCTGCCGAACCACAAATCAATAACTTTACGGCCTACAAGCACAACGTGGCCATTTACCATCGTGGTTTTGACGCGAATTTTCACGACAATCGAATCGCGGACTGCGACATTGGAACCTTTATTACGTTCACCCAGCGTATTACCGACACCCTGTATGTGGGTCACTCACGTGGAAATGCTGACCTGTCAGATTCCGTGACAGCCCATACGATGTATGACGGTGCGAACATACTTGATGGAACACACTTCGCGGGTTTCGCAAATAGTAACGCTCATATGTTTCGCATTCACGGTTCAGCTTTACGGCATACCAGTCACGTGATGCGCAACACGTCGTTTGAGAGTGATGGAAGTGCAGGGCACGTAAGTATCGGAAGCCAAAATGGCGGCACCAACCACAATTCACCCTTCAACAATTCACCATCGGCGATTTACGACGAAGACGGAACGTTGACGGGGCACGTGGGTGGTGGACCGGGAAGCACCGTCGTCGCAAACCTCCCGTTCTTCTACGACAGTGATGATTTTCGCCCATCAGGCTGGAATGCAGTGGTTGCTGATGATTTATATTCCATGATCTACTTTGATCCCAGCGACTCAAATGCAAACTTTCGCTTGACAGCGCCTGATGGCGATCAGGTCACTGACGAGGGATCCAAACGTAGGACTCACCTCAAAAGTTTTCAAGGCGGCGACGCTTTGGACCCCGCCAACGATTACTTGGTCGAATTGGTCAATGGATCGTTGAATCAATCGTTCGATCTCAAGTACTGGGCTAGGACGGGCCCGTCGGGTTCGACGGTTTTGAGATTCGTCAATTTCGGCAATACGCTGAGGCCGCGGAACATGAATCGTGCGACCACGCTCAGTGCATTGCGTGCTGCCACCCAAACTACATTTACGGTGGTCAACGGCGATGTTCATGTCAAAGCGTTTACCAGTTCCAGCGACATTGATATGACAAGCTTTACAAGTTTCGATCCGATCGCGTTCAACGATCAGGCCACCACCAACGCAGGAGTCCCAGTCACGATTGACGTGCTTTCCAATGACAGTGATGTCGATGGAGATTCGCTAACGGTCGTGTCAGTTGGGTCGGGCTCGGCCAGCAGTAACGTTGTTGCAGACTATCAGGATGATTATCAAACGGGCACTCCGGCAGCCGGTTGGCAGTACCTGTGGAACGCCGGTGGTTCCTTTGGCAATCCTTCGGACTATTCGTCGCTGTCATTTGACGCGTGGCGTTACAAGCCTACCAGCACCAACTTTCCATATTTCGGAGCTTCATCGTCAAGTGGTAATGGGTTCGCTCACCCCGGCGATGGAACTAATGAGGGAAATGGAATCGAGCGTCACGCCATCGCGGCTTGGACGGTCACGCAAGATGGCCAGTACTCGATCACCGACAGTACGGTTACAAACGGCAATCAGTTTTCCGATGGAGTAAACGTGAAAGTTCATGTGACCGGCGGTCCAGTGTTGACGCTTGCAACAATCGGGACGCAGGGGTCGGGCAGTTTCGACACCGATCTTGGCTTCCTGACTGCCGGGCAAGTTATCTATGTGGCCGTCGGCGCCGATGAAGACAAGGGGGGTGATGCATCCAATCCATTTGATTTTTCGATTTGCCGTTCTTCGGCAAGTGGCATTGCTAATGGAAGCGTTCAGATTGGTTCAGACGGCACCGTGACGTACACACCTTACCCCGGATTTTCAGGCAACGACACCTTCGACTATGAAGTTAGTGACGGTCGAGGCGGAACTGACACGGCCAGCATTATGGTAACAACGCTTCCTGCCCAAAACTTTCTGCTGGGTGATGTAAACCTGGACGGCGTCGTTAACTTTCTGGACATTACGCCATTCATTGCGCTTCTGACTAGCGGACTGTTTCAATCCGAAGCGGATGTCAACCAAGATGGTGCCGTGAACTTCCTGGATATCGGCGCTTTTATTAACGAGCTGACCGGTTAGCATCCAGCGGTATGATGCGGCTTAAGGCCTGAGTCCCTGGTGAAGCGTCGGCGAAACAAAAAAGCTCCTGAAACCTACAAAGACAGAGGTTCCAAGCGCATTGGTTTTACAAGACCGCCAAGAGGAAGTCGGGAGCAAGGTGTTGGACGAGTGAATTGAGTTTTACCGCCCAACCAGTTTCGTTTTCAACCCTGCGTCAACTGGATTGCTTCCCAGCCATATCCCGAACAGTGCTTTCTTGAAAGCGACGCCTTGAATCGTACCCTGCGCTGATCCGTTTTTATAAACCGTCACACCTGTGTCAGGAACGTATTGCAGGACAAACACATCGTCCACCTTTACTGGCCCGGCAAAACAAGTCCGGAACTGTTGAATCTCTCCAGCGATGCCAGAAGTGTTGCCTCCGGTCGCGGCATTGAACCCATCTTGTAGCGCTGCCACCAATTTCTCTTGGCTGACGAACCTTGAGTTGATCTTGATCCGAAACGCCATTGCTTCATTCGCTTCGATAATCGCCGCCGCATTGTCGCTTCTGTTTTGCAAGTAAAGCGTGCCCTCGTACAGCGAGAGCATCATTTTACTTCGCTCGCCAAAGCCATTTTTGACCAACGTTGTATCGGCGATGTTGAGATTGGCTGGACCGCCGTTGTCAGCGGAAGCAACCGGCGCGCCTATTGAAACGGCACTCAAAAGAATCAAACTGGCAAGTGAAATAGCTTTCATGACAACTCCGTAAACTTAAACTTGTATCGGAACAACTCTGAACAAGTTTGTTCATTCGCAGAATTGCCATCTCTGGTCAATACTATTCCCCATTGCCTTTGCGGACGTTTTTGTCTTTCGGACAACTTAATCAAGTCAAGAATTAAAAGCTAACGATCATCGGCAGGGCGAGAGACCAATATCACTTAAGTGAGATTGATGCACCGCATCAAAGCATCAACCGCCACGCGATAGCGTCCGGTTCCAAGCGCGTAGGACCGGACGCTATCGCGTGGCGGCTGTTGGGATTATCCCACGTTTCTTTTAAAGCAAGTGCCGCAGAGCGAGAGACCACAGATGTTGCAGGTCCGGTCGTAACGGTTGTACCGCCTCAAGAACTTGTCCTGCCGGAGAAAATCGCTGCCAACACACCTAAGGTGACTTAGGTTTTGGTATCGAAAAACTCTCTTCTCTAGCAAGTCAGCCCCAGCGCCGGATAAACGATGCACGAACTAATAAAACCCAAAATGATTCTGATGGGCATGGTCGCATTTCTTGTTCCCGCTGCATGTGTGTTCGCGATGATGTGGGAAGACGTCTCAGCCAGTTTTGAATGTGACCCCGGAATCGGCACCATGGTTCATCTTTATGCACCGGGGTGACGTGGCCCTCGCAAAGATCCAGCGGTCGCTGAGATTCGAAAAGAAGGCTATCAAGTCAGATCAATCAACGTTTCATGCAATCGGTCGGCTATGAAAAAGTACAACATCCGATCACTACCAACCTACATCTACAAAGTCCGGGGCGAAGAGGTGCGCCGATCAAGTGGACGTACCCTTAGCGCCAGTGGACTGAAGTGGATGTGGCGACAGAGCTGGCTGTAATCGCCCAACCTACCTCATTTGCAAAAAATCTGGCAGTCTCACAACTTTCCCTTCGGGGCTGATCGCTGCTACTGTCGTTTCTCCTTTGGCCAGCAGCGTATCGCCCGTGTAGACCTTGTAGTGATTGACGATGCGAACTCCCTTGGCTTTCGCGGTGGTGGTTCTCAACCGGATCAGGTCGTCGTACTGGGCACCTTGGAAAAACTGGCATTTCAGGTCGACCACCACTAACATTATTCCAGCGGCTTCTATGTCGCGATAGCTTCGCCCTCCAGCGCGAACCAGTTCAGTGCGACCGATTTCGAACCAATTGGCATAGTTTGAGTGATGGACACGCCCTTGGGCGTCCGTTTCTTGGTAGCGCACACGAAATTCGATCTCGTGAGATTGTGGCATTGCCTGCTCAGCATTGACCGATGGCATACGAATCCTTAAATTTTATATTTGAGTGGCGATCGAGTCTGCACAAAGCCCTACAATCTAACAAACAATTTACAAGGTTGTAATGATTTGGGCCCCTTGGTTGATGGCGCACCCTTGATTGTAGTTAGGTGTGCAATGCTAAGCATTTAAGCGGACCGTGCCGACCGATTTATTACCCACTCTTTTCTGATTAACGATTAACACGAGAATACGATGAGCCTAGGCGAAGACTCCGGCAGTACGGTAGATATCGGAACCATGCGGGGCAGAGACTATCCCACCATTAGTCAATTCACAATATTCTTGGAAAATAGAGTGGGAGCCCTTCAGTCGTTTTTAAGACGATTTGTCAACACGCAGGTTCGCATCCTTGCCCTCAGTACGAATGACTCGACCGAGTACTGTATCCTTCGTTGTATTTTAAGCCACCCCGAACAGGGCCGCGAGATCCTTGAGCGCGCCGGGTTGGCGATGATTGAAACCGATCTGATTGCGATCGAACTTCAACCAAGCCCGCAACCGTTGCTGGAGGTTTGCAACGCGCTGCTTCGCGCTGAAATTAATCTCCTGCAAACCTATGCCTTGATGGCGCAATCCGAAACGGGGACTGTCGTTGCTTTGATGGTCGACAACATCGATCAAGCCCAAGATACGTTGACCAGTCACGGTGTAAGGTTACTAACGGAAAACGAATTGACCGACCTGATTTAGCTAAACTCTGGCGTCCAGCGTTTGGGCAACCGTCAATTCACTTTGCCTTTGCTCCCCTTAGCAGTTTCGGCAATCGCACGGAACAAATTTCAATCCACCACCAATAGTTTGATGCGATCTTCCCATGCCTATCCAAGTCACTTGCCCTAAATGCCACACACGTTTTAACGTCAGCGAGAAATTCGCCGGTAAGGAAGGCCCCTGCCCCAAGTGCAAGCAAAAGATTCGTGTCCCGAGTAAAGCAGAAGAAGTCGTCATTTCGGCTCCCAAGTCTGGCCCTACGGACTCGCAAGGCCGAGAGATTCTAAAACCCATCAAGCGGGCCGATAATCGCCTGTCTCAAATACAAATTGGTTCGATCGTGGCGGCGTTGGTTGGCTTTTTAGCCACCGCATTTTTCTTTCGGCTGACAGTAGAAGACAAAATCAATTTTCCGTTTTGGATCTTAGCCGTTTCATCGATCGTGATCGCGATCCCAATCACGCTAGGCGCCTACACGATCCTCAAAGATTCAGAACTGGAAGACTTTAAAGGAAAATCACTATGGATGCGAGTGCTGATTTGCGGTGTGATCTACGGACTGTTCTGGTTGTCGATGCCAGTAGCGAAGTACGCCTTCGGTGATCAATACGAAATGGGATCTTGGATTCTTGCGTTAGTGGCGATGCTGTTTGGAGGCGCCGCTGTGGGTATGTTAACATTCGATTTCGACTACCTCACTGGGCTGCTGCACTACGGTCTCTATCTCGGTTTCTGCTTGCTCGGCCGGCTGATCGCTGGAATAGGAACGCTGCCGGGGATGTTGGAAAAACCCGAACCCGTCAATTCCGGATTTGCGATGGACCTTTTAGATCTTGTCCACCAGTGCCTCTGTTAGATCTGAGCTGCCGACAGGACGCACTTGGGCTGACCAACTGAGCGGCAAGGCGATAGCCCAATGGCACTTACTTTACCTCCAATCAGCCGCCACGCGATAGCGTCCGGTTCATTCGCGCTAACGAAAAACCGGGAGCTATCGCTCGGCGGCTGATGAG
>ENA-ORXT01002876-ORXT01002876.1-marine-metagenome-genome-assembly--contig:-NODE-2876-length-19869-cov-8.307801_pt1 | contig 19869 bp, 12 predicted proteins | sample MGYA00237868_ERZ511482 | MGnify/ENA metagenome assembly ERZ511482
TTCGGACTAATCGTACCCCGAGCGTAGTCGAGGGGTACATGCGACGAAGCAGTTTGGCAACTTTAGACGGGTAACCGAAATAAATAACTTAGACCATCTTGACTTCGATGTTTTTCGCCTTGAATATTGAAAAATATCTTCGTCAAATTTTGGCCTAGTTTATTTTTTTCATTTCACATAGAATAAATCTATTGATAATTATTAAAGTTAAACATGTGAAAAGGACAATTTTAGGAAAATCATTGGAGGCAGTAGAAACGGCAATTGTTGGTGGAGGTATAGCGGGGTTGTCCTTGGGGTTTTTTATGAAAAAGAAAGGAATTCCGTTTACCATTTATGAGAAACGCAATCGGGTAGGAGGTATTTTGGGCTCTAGTGAAACAAACTTTGGTATTGCCGAACAGGCGGGAAATGGTTTCTTATATGCTGCTGCTATTGATGAAATGGCGCAGACTTTAGGGTTGGATATGATTAAGGCAAACGGAGAAAAGAAAGCACGGTATATCTTGCGAAATGGTGAAATGAAAAAAATGCCTTTGTCTTTTGGTCAATTAATTAGGGCAGCACAAAAGACCATTTTACCCAAAAATAAAATTCCTTTAACGGTACGAGATTTTGGTGAATTGTATTTTGGAAAAACCTTTACAGACTATCTGTTAGAGCCTGGTTTAATCGGCATTTACGGTGGGTTGGGTAAAGAATTGGGTTTTGAGGCGGTGCTTAAAAATACCTTTGTTCCTTTAATAGTTGACAATAAATCACTCCTTTTTCAAGCAATAAAAAAAGCGTTGTTTGCCAATAAAGCGGAAGCGAAACCAAAAGGGCTTTATAGTTTTAAGGGTGGAATGCAGGAACTGATAACAGCTTTGGAACAGCATTTGGAACAACATATTCAAATCAACACGGCTGTTGAAAATTTAGAAGAATTAAGTGAAAAACAAATCATCCTTTGTACGCCTGCTTATGTGAGTGAAAATTTGGTCAATAGGGAAACAGCCGAAGTTTTAGCAAAAATAAAATACAATCCTTTTATTAGTTGTACCCTCATTTTAGATAAAAATCAATTGCCCAAATTCAAGGAAGGCTTTGGTTGTTTACTTCCCCGACCAGAAGGGTTTGCCACATTGGGCATTCTCTTTAATTCTTGTATTTTTAATTATCGAGTAAAATCAGAAAACCACCTGAGTTTGACCTGTATTCTCCGTGATTTTGACGGGAAATTGTTTGAAAAAACTGAAGCAGAATTACTCGTATTGTTAAAGAAGGAGTTTCAACAAATATTTGGGATGACAGGAGGTTTTATAGACTCCACAATCTTTAAATGGCAACAAGGTATTCCATTGTATGAACCAGCAATGCCAACTTATTGGGAGGAATTAGAATCCTCTTTATCAAGTAAACAAGCCAATGTCCGACTCTTCGGAAATTATACAGGCGAGATATCCATCAGAGGGATGTGTGATGCCGCAATGAGTCAGTTTTGAAAAGTTAATGAGTCGGAATCAATATCAGCTATCACCCATCAACCATCATCATTAACTCATCGATTGTAAATATCCATTAATCTTACTTACACTGTCCTTAGCATCCCCATAAAGCATTGTTGTATTGTCTTTAAAGAACAAAGGGTTTTGAACCCCAGCATAGCCCACCGCCATAGAACGTTTCATAACAACGACCTCTTTGGCGTCCCAAACTTTGAGGACCGGCATTCCATAAATCGGACTATTCGGATCGTCTTCAGCACCGGGATTAACAATGTCGTTTGCACCAATGACCAAAACAATATCTGTTTGCGGAAGGTCGTCGTTGATCTCTTCCATTTCCATTACAATATCATAAGGCACATTGGCTTCCGCCAAGAGTACATTCATATGTCCAGGCAATCGTCCAGCAACAGGGTGAATGCCAAATTGGACTTTTTTACCCATTGATTTTAATTTTTGAACCAATTCATAAACAGGGAACTGCGCCTTGGCAACTGCCATTCCATAACCCGGAACAATGACAACCGATTGCGCCTCTTTAATCATAGCCGAAACCTCTTCGTGATCGGCAGAAGTAACGTCGCCCGTTACCGCTTTCATTTCACCAGTAGGCGCTGCGCCAAATCCACCAAAAATAACCGAAAAGAAAGAGCGGTTCATCGCCTCACACATAATTATCGAGAGAATCGCCCCCGAACTTCCAACCAAAGCACCAGTAACAATCAAGAGGTCGTTTCCAAGCATAAAACCAGCTGCTGCTGCCGCCCAACCAGAATAAGAATTGAGCATAGAAACCACCACAGGCATATCGGCACCACCAATCGCCATAACCAACATAATGCCTATAAAACTGGCAATTCCTGTCATAATTATCAAGTACAACATTCCAGCCGTTCCACTTGCCGTGGCAAACAAAACGCCCAATACAATACAAGCAATCAATAGCCCAATATTAACAGCATGCCGCCCAGGATAGGCGAGGGGCTTGCTTCGTATTCTTCCCTCTAATTTTCCCCAAGCAATCACCGAACCTGTAAAGGTAATGGCGCCAATAAAGACTCCAATAAAAACTTCTATTAAATGAATGGTGTGTTCTGCTCCTTGAATGTTATGGGTTGCTGGATCGAGATAAGAGCCAAAGCCAACCAATACAGCGGCCAAACCCACAAAGCTATGCAAAATGGCGACCAATTGCGGCATAGACGTCATCTCCACTTTTCTTGCCAACAACAGCCCAATCACCGAAGCAATGGCAATGGCCGCAACAATGTAGATATGACCTTCGACCCCTTCTCCCAACATCGTTGATAAAACGGCAATGATCATCCCTACAATCCCGTAATGCACCCCTCTTTTAGCAGATTCCTGAGAGGACAGTCCACCCAAACTTAGGATGAATAGGATGCTCGCAAATAAGTAAGCCGCTGTTTGTATTTGAGCTGAAATCATTTTTTTGTTTTTTCGTTAACCGTTTTTTCTACCATTTTTAAGATGCAAAATTCATTCATTGAATAGTACAATCTCCATTGTCGGCAAAGGACCTTGTGGGTTAGACGTCTTTCGTTTTGAAACTGTTGTAAAACCATATTTTTTATAAAACAATTCTGAATTGGGATCGGCTTCCAAAACAATTTTATTCCACTTCTGAGTTTTTGCTCTTTCCATTAAATCCTCCATCAAAAAATCACCATAGCCTTTTCTTATATGATTTGGGTGAATAAAAAGATTAGCAAGATACCAATAATCCTCTTTTTCTTCAATAGAATAAAAACCCACAATTTCGTCATCTATCCATAAATTTATTACTTCATTATTCAAAATATAATCAGGATCAATAATCAAATATTTCTCCCACTTAGCCATTTGTTCAGGACCATATCCCCAATACGCTTTTGATTCCCTCATCAAATCTGTAAGGATTTTATGCTCCTCTATTTTTGCGTCCGTTATTATCATCTATCATCTATCATTTATCACCCACAGCTTCACTTTCTAAACATCTTCAACATCCGATGTGTCACCACAAATCCACCTACAATATTGATGCTTGCCACCAAAATAGCGATAAAGGCAAGAATGGTCATTGGATCAGAAAGATTGTTCTTTGTTTGTAGCAAACCACCAATAATGATGATGCCGCTAATGGCATTGGTTACCGCCATCAAGGGTGTATGCAGCGAATGAGAAACGTTCCAAATAACTTGCCAACCGATGAAGACCGAAAGGACAAAGACCGTAAAATGTCCCATGAAATCTGGTGGAGCAACCATTCCCAATAAGTACAAGAAAGCACCAATGAGGATCAAACCAATGAGGGTGGACTTACTTTTTTTCTTTGCTTTGTCTTCAGCCATTTTTGCCCCAGTCGGAGCTTCTGCAACAACCGCTTTGGGTTTTTTAGGACTGACAGGAAGTGGTTCGGGCGGCCAATTGATGGTGCCATTATAGGTGACCATTGCCCTTTTGACGACATCATCCTCCATATCAATTTTAAAACCTTCTGCCTTTCCCATATCGTCCAACAAATGACACAGATTGTTTCCATACAACTGACTGGCTTGTGCAGGCAATTGATCTACCTTTCCAACAATATAAACCCCATTGTCTGTCTTAAAAACCTCTCCATTTTTAGTCAACACACAATTTCCACCCGAACTGGCTGCTAAATCGACAATGACCGAACCTGGTTTCATCGCTGCGACATGGTAATCCAGAATCAATTTAGGGGCATTCCTGCCAGGAATTTGAGCAGTCGTAATAATGATGTCAACCTCTTTTGCTTGCTCTTTGAACAACGCCATTTCGGCATCAATAAATGCCTGACTCATGACTTTAGAATAGCCAGAATCCGTTGCGCCATCTTCTTCAATTTCAACCGTTAAAAACTGAGCGCCCATACTCTCTATCTGCTCCGCCACTTCTTTTCTAGTATCAAAGGCACGAACAATGGCTCCCAGCGAATTGGCGGTTCCAATGGCTGCCAAACCTGCCACACCTGCACCAATGACCAAGACTTTTGCTGGATCTACTTTGCCAGCAGCTGTTATTTGACCGTTTAGGAATTGACCATAATAGTTGGCACCTTCAATGACCGCTCGATAACCAGCGATGTTTGCCATAGAAGAAAGTACGTCCATTTTTTGTGCCCTAGAGATTCGGGGAATGGCGTCCATAGCAACAGCATTGATTTTTTTGGTGGCTAATTTATCGAGTAAGTCGGGATTTTGAGCAGGAAACAAATAGCTGAGGGTGACTTGTCCTTCGTGCATCATCGCAATTTCTTCATCGGTTACTGCTTGTACTTTAAGGACAATGTCGCTTTGTTGGTAGACCTCTATGGCGGAAGGCAACACCATTGCTCCAGCATTTTGATAATCGTGGTCGGAAAAATTGGCATTTGAGCCAGCTCCTGATTCAATTACTACTTCAAAGCCTTGTTTGAGTAATCTTTTGACTGTTTTGGGGGTAGCGCCAACCCGCAATTCATCAAGCGTTCGTTCTTTGGGAATTCCAACTTTCATAGTAAAATTGAATTTAAGTTTGACAAATATAAGATTTTAGCGGACATTCATATATTTGTTAGAGTAGAAATATTGAAAAATCAGACTTGAGATGTTGATTCAAAAATGTTGGTTCTAGAAATAATAGTGATGAAACTGGACAAAGAAGCCCTATGGAAAGCCTGTAAAACCGTTTTTAACTACTAAAAAGTATCAATATGTTCTATTTTGTCGAGTCTCGTATGAAATTATTTTAAAACTTACTTCTTTATAAACCAAGTTATTACCCACTAAAAAGCCGTTTTTCGCCGTTTTAAGGCGTATAATTGGCACGGTTATAGATATTGTTAAGTGACTACTATAAGCAAATTAATTAAAGTCGAGTACAAATTAATGCTAGACAAAAGATATGAGATATGAGATTTGAGACTAAAACAGCATTTTCAAATTATTGAAAACCAATAACTTGAATAACTTATAGGCTACCCGTCTAAAGTTGCTGATTATTTTTTCTAAACCACCCCTCGACCGCAGCGGCGGACCGTTCCGCTCGGGGTTCGGACTAATCGTACCCCGAGCGGAGCCGAGGGGTACATGCAACGAAGCAGTTTGGCAACTTTAGACGGGTAGCCAACTTATAAAAGTCTCACGTCTAGCACCGAAACAGCCTGCCCTAAACTACGATTTAGGGTCGGACCGCTCATATCTAATGTCTAGCATTATAAAGTTATTACTTGATTTTATCTTGAATTATACCACTAGACTTGTTTTATAGGTATCAGTTTTACTTCAAAATTGCCCCAAAGAATAAGTCTATTAATTTGCCTAATTATGACTAGAATAATTAAGGAAAAGATTCTTTCGACCTACGAAGAATTGGCCGACGGTTTTAATGCGAAAGCTGACTATAAACCTCAGACTACCTATCACGATGACCGCCCCAATATCTTAAATTTAATCCCAGATGTAGACGACAAATGGGTTTTGGATGCTGCTTGTGGTCCAGGTAAATATGCCGAGAAACTCTTAGAAAGAGGAGCCAAACTTATAGGTTTTGATAGGAGTCCACGGATGGTGGAATTGGCACAGATAAGAAATAAGGGCAATGGACACTTTTTTGTCCACGACTTATCAAATCGCTTAGGGATGTTTGAATCCAGCAGTTTTGAAGTCGTTGTTTGTGCTTTGGCAATGCATTATGTAAAGAATTGGGATCAAACCATTCAAGAGTTTCATAGAGTACTAAAACCCACAGGACAATTAATTATATCTATAGAACATCCTTTCTTTGAATATAATTACTTTGAATCTAGTCAATATTTTTCGGTAGAACCTGTTAAGGCTGTTTGGAAAGGATTTGACAAACCAGTAGAAGTAAACAGTTTTAGAAGACCCTTGAATGAATGTATAGAGCCTTTTACCAATAATGGATTTTATATTGATAAGTTGGTAGAACCAAGACCGAATGTGAAAAACAAAGAAGCTGCTCCCAAACAGTTTACAGAAACAAATATTTTTCCTTCTTTTATGTGTATCAGAGCTGTGAAAAAATAGCTCTAAATGTCATAAATTATTACACATTACTGTCTGTTAATCAATATAAGCCCTAAGAGTCTAGACGGCAACAATCCACCAACCCCAAACCTTTCGTATGTATTAAAAAACAGTAGCCCATAATTATGACAAACATAAAAAGTTCCGCTCTAAAAGTTTGCCTTTTCTTCTTACTTGCTTGCTCTATTTGGTCGTGTACCAAAGAACCCATTGAGCCAATTACAGAGGAACCCATAATCGAAGAACCCGTAGTCGAACCAAGTGATACCATGGTAACCGACACAACGATGGTAGATACGACCGTTGCTGTAAGTTATACCTATCTCGCCTTGGGCGACTCTTATACTATTGGGCAAAGTGTTCCCGAAGAAATGCGCTGGCCCAATCAGTTAAGAGACACACTTTTGACAAACGACATAAACATCAGTGAAGTCAAATTTATCGCTCAAACGGGCTGGACGACTACCAGTTTACTAAATGCCATCGACAGCCAATCGCCCGTCAAGCATGATGTGGTTTCTTTGCTGATTGGCGTCAACAACCAATTTCAAGGTGGCTCTTTTGAGTTGTTTAAAACAGAATTTGATGACCTATTAAATATCGCTATTGATTTATGTGTAGCGGGCGATAAAGTCTTTGTGGTGTCCATTCCCGATTATGGCGTTACGCCTTTTGGAAGCAGCGACAGCGAACAAATAGCCGAAGAATTGGACATGTACAATGCCTATATGGAAGGGAAAAGCGCAGCACTCAACATACCATTTATAAACATTACCGAAATATCTAGAACTTTAGGCAGTGGTGACAATGCGCTCGCTCCTGACAACCTCCACCCAAGCGGTTTCCAATACACAAAATGGGTAGAAGAAATTTATCCGATAGTAGTAGATTTGTTTTAAAAAGGATTGCATGGTGTCATAATCAATACCCCAATTCCGCTACACCAATTTTAGATTTGTTGTTAAACCACAAATCAAAATCCGTCGTTTGGACAATGCCATCTAAATTCAAATCGGTCATTTGATAAACAGCTACTTGTGCAGGATCAAGCGCCCATTTGTCATAGTCGGTGGTCTGTATGACATGGTTGTGGTCTAAGTCGCCAGAGAACAAAACAGCCTGACCGTCACTTGCTAATTTTTGGGCTTGATTACCCAAAGCATTATTCACGTTTGCAGTGAAATCTATTGCCATATTCAAACTTCTAGCAAGTGGTTGTGCACTGATGACATCTAAGTGATTTCTATGTCGCAACACCACATAATAATCCTGATTGGGCGGTAAATCAAATTGCAAATCACTTACGCCATTGAGGTCTTTTACTTGTCCATTTGCCATCAAAAAGCCCATCTTAGACGTAAATTCATCCGATGGCTGAAGTCCTGTTCTCACTTCTACAATTACCCAATCGACTGTTCCAAAAGGAATCGTGGAGGCGTTTTGTGGAGACATATTGTAAGGAGCAATTGTATAGGGATGACTGACCGAAAGCAGCCCTTGACTCGATAAATCGGCTGTCATTTCATTGGTGCCTTCTTCATAAGGACCTTCCAAGAAAGCTTTAATATTTAATAAAATGGGTTCACAATTATCGGGCAAACCATTGTTGTTTACATCGGGAAGGTCGCTATAGCCTGGACAGAGATCATCGACATCGCAGACGCCATCTTCGTCGCTATCGGCACAAGCAGTCACATCGTTGTTGACAATGCTGATGATGTAGTCCTCGACCTCTCCATAATCAAAAAACTCACAGGCTTCCGCCCCATTACTCCATTTCATAGCAACCCTCATTATGGTGGTTGACGAAGGTGCAGAAGTTGGAATGGTAATGTTCCCACTGACTGTTTCATCGCTGTAAAATCCAGCGTCAAAAGCCAATTCAGTTTCACTAAAACTACCATCGTTGTTGTAGTCAATCCATACCTTCCAATATTCATCATAAGGATCGGGTTGGAATCCAGGAGTTAAGGTAATGGGGTAGGTTTCGCCAGCCGTAAAAGTTGTTGCTTGATAATTAAATGTTCCAAAACCACCATTGTTGCCAGAGGTATTATTAAGTGGACCAACCTGAACGGCTTCTATCCATTCATAAAAACTATACAATCCCAAAGACTCGCAATAATTGGCGATGCCCGTGGTAAAAGAACTGCTGTTGGAGTTGGTGCTTCCGCACGCATTTTGTGCAGTAATTCTCCAATAATAAGTACTAAAAGCACTTAGGGGTTCCGATAAGTAAAATGAAGTAGCGGCAGTAGATTGACCCAAAACAATGCTATTAAAATTGGGATCAGTAGCGATTTCTAAGGTGTAATTTTCCGCCCCAATATCCAACCAATTCAGAGTTGCATTGGCAGAGACATTCGTTTCACTAGAGAAAGGACTCAATAGATTACTGACGGCTAAATTGTTTTCGATTTTTAATAAAACCACCGAACTATTGGACATTCCATTTCCACTAGCCGTTACGGTTATCGGATAGTCACCCGACGAAGCATTTGCAGGAATGCCTATGGTAAAATTAGTATTGCTTGGTAAGGTCAAATTGTTGTTGCTAAAATTAACTGTTGTACCGCTTGGTCCGCCCGATGCTGTTAGGCTAACCGCTCCACTAAAGCCCTGAATGGGTTGGAGCGAAAGGTTTTGTGTAATACTTTGCGCCCCACAAATCTGAATGCTTTCATTGGCTGGTATCAAACTAAAACTCGGACCCGGATTGACTACCTGAAAATTATCGAGGTTGATGTTAAAAAACACATTGTCGATGCTCTCTACTTTTATCCTCGATTGCGCCGAACTTATTTCGGGAACGACTATCGTATGTGATCCATCGTTTGGTGTGCTTGCAGCTAAGACAATCGGATAGGTCAATCCTCCATCGGTCGACAAACTAATGGATACATTTTCGCAATTAATGGGTGCTTGATTGGTCTGGGCAACCGACCAAGTTACGATTCGGCTTTCTCCAAAAGACCAATCGCTCGATGGATTGTAGACCACAAAAGGACCAGCCGTTCCAACCACATTCAACTTGTTTTTTTCTTGTAAAACAGCACCGCCCTCTACATTATTGTCTCTAACCGTCAACATAAAATGAAGGTCTCTTGCTACATTGGGCAAAATCTCCCACGTTTCAAAAAGTGGATCAATCACATATCCAGACAACTGAGGATAGGTTCTAGAAGTAGCCGTACTGGGCATTCTATTCCTAAAAGTAGGACCTGCCGTACTCGTATTAACAGGTGGTTGGGTGACATATTCGGGGTCCATTTGTTCCCAACAGTAGGTCAAAGCATCTCCATCAATATCTGTTGCAACAGCCGAAAGTGTAAAGGGTGTGCTTTTTGGAATAAAGTAATCGCTCAATGGTTCCATGACTGGTGCGCTGTTGTCAATTGGAATCAATTCTACACAGCCAGAACTATAGCCATAAAGTATATTTTCTCTAATTTGTCGAATACTGTTCCCGTGGTAATAGAAATCTCTAGAGTTGACCACTGCCGGAAAGCAACCACCGCCTCCATAACTCAAAATAGTGGTTCCACTACCGACCTCCATAGAAGCACCAGGCGTGCTGTTTCCGTTACAATCGTTGTTAAAAGTATGGGTTCCCCCCAACTGATGTCCCAATTCATGACAAACATATTCTATATAAAACTGGTCGTTGATGGGTTGCCACAATCCACTGGCGCCTCTAGCTTTTTCCTCATTACAAGCTCCTTGCAACCAAGCCAAACCACCACTTCCTCTACTAAAAACGTGTCCTATGTCATAGTTGTTAACGCCTATATACAAATCCAATGTTACTTCATTGGCATCCAGCATAGACTCAAAATCATAGTCGTAATAAGGGTCTGAAAAAGGCGAGGTAAAAATGATGTTGTCGTTGTCTGGTATTAATTCATAGGTAACACCCAAATCTACTTCCGAAATATCGTTTGCCCGATCCATACACACCACAACTGCCGCCAATCCATCGGCAACAGACCCTCCGTGAAATACCGTATATTCTCCTGTAGCTGCAACCGCCAATCTGTATTTCCTCAAAAAGCCATCAAAATTATTCAGCGTTTTGTGGTTTTCATTAAATTGGTTTTTAGGCAAATGTCCACTGTGTTGGTCGGTATCGGTCTGACAACTAAACTCATGCTCCCTCCAATAATTGGCTGCCCAATAAATTTTACCATAGCGAATGTCGTTGTTGGTAAAAGGGTCAATAAAAAACGTGCCTTTTTCACCAAAGCGAACCATTGCGTGAATGCCTTTGTGGGTAATTTGTAGGCGCAATCTTTGAGTAGGATTTTTTATATGGGTTCCCAAATAGGTTTTAATATCGGGATAGCGAGCTGCCAAATCGGGATGCATCGTTTCTACCTCCAATAGCTTAAATGTGATGATTTCGCCATCGGGATTGGGGATTTCTAGTAAAACAGGATGTTCTTTCTCCTGATTGTCAAAACGTTTGCTACAATTATTCAAATGTTTTCTTAATAGCTCGACATCCCATTGAATGCTTTCATACTTTTGTGGTAAAATTTCTTCTTCTCCTTTCGGTGAAATAAGATTGGGATCAACCTCTTGGTAAAATTGACCAAAAACTGGTGTAAAAATCAACCACAAAAGGGCATAAATAAATTTGGAGAAAGACATAGTTCGACCATCTTTTTTAGTGAAATGAAAAAAGGCAAGAATTAGAATAAGGTAGGTGTAAAATTAGGCGTGTTACAAATATAAATTGTTATCAACCAATACGCAAACTTAAAACAGTAAAAGGTCGAAATAATTTTGAATTAATGTAAGAATGTAAGAATGTGGGAATGTTTCATTTTATATTCGAAATTGACCAAATCAAATCATATCAAACCCATTCACACATTAATCAAAACCAAACCCATTCATTCTTAGATTCTTACATTCACACATTGAAAATAAAGAAATGCTACAAAAATTTAACCCTAAAAACGCAGACATACAAGTATTCGTAGGCGACCAACTATACCACAGAGACGAAGCAAAGGTTTCGGTCTTTGACAGTGTGGTACAAGGCGGCGATGCCGTTGAGGTGTTTGTTACAGGAACCATGGGCGAATTGACATCGGTGGTTGAAGTAGACAAACGAAAAATATCCAATAAGGCAAAAACAACAGTTTTGACCGAAATTCAAGCCGTTTTTAGCGATTACACCAAACAAAAAGGTGTTAAATTACCCTTTGTGTAAAAATAGGCGACAAAGGATACAATAAATTAACATACATACATCTTATTGGTCTGTTATTTGTTCTTAACTTTGTGGCTTATTAGGAGTTTGAAATTCTAAAATTTTCAATGAAAATAAGAAGACACTGTGTGTACAAAAAATAGTTTCAATATCCTAAAGTCAGATAGACTAAATTAAAAATCCAACATGTGTTTACTCCAACATTAACAAACACATATAAAACAAATTTTATGACAAAAAATATACTTTTTTCTTTCTTTGCTTTGACCGTCTTTTTTACACAAAATAGTTACGCACAAGATATTACTTCTATTGCAGATGTAAGAGCCTATATGGCAGACAATGAACCAACTGTTAGTGGTAATTTGGCGAATTATGATGTTCAGTTTACGGTAACAGGTGTGGTATTCAATGGTCCAGAATTGGGACCTATTCGTTACATCAAGGACAATACGGGCTATTTTGCCGTTTATGGTGGAGGCACTTTCGACGATGTTGTTCCTGGTGACAGCATTATTGCAACTGGAGATTTGATAGAGTTCGCCAATTTGGGTGAAATCAGCAATGTATTGCCAGCCAATATGACGGTGGTCAGCAGTGGCAATGCCATTCCTGAACCTATTGACATTACGTTTGAGGACTACAACGAAGATTTTGAATCAACTTTAGTAAGACTAAGTGATGTGGTTTTTCAAACGTCTGGTACTTTCTCTGGAAACACCAACTATGATTTGGTCGATGCCGATGGAAACATAATGGAAATCAGAGTCAACACCAGTACGCCTTTGGTTGGTACACCGATTCCTAATGATACCATAACCATGCTTGGAATTATGAGTCAGTTTCAGGATTTTTACCAAGTTTTACCAAGAGTATTAACGGATTTCCAATTTGGAGGAGCACCTAGTTTTACTTCTCCAATTAGAGTAGATGGTTTTACGCAAAACAGTGTGAACATCAGTTGGGATTCTGCGATTCCTGGTAACACCAGCATATTATATGGTTTGACAGAAGCCTTGGAGGGTGGTTTGGTTACTGATGAAGCTTTTGTAACAACCCACGAAGTTGCTATTGATGGACTTGAGTCGGGTGAAATTTATTTCTTGCAAATTGTTTCTACTTCTGAATCGGGTGAAACTTTTACCTCTGGAATTTTTCCAATCGGAACAGAATCTGAATCTACAGGAGATATTAACGTTTATTGGAATGTTGAAGTGAATACCGATTTGTCTACAGGCGTCGATGCCAATTTTATTGGAGAGACTGCTGCCGATACCATCATCAAATACTTAGATGCAGCAACCGAGACCATTGATATGGCAATTTACAGCTTTGACAATTCTTTGGGGATTATTTCTGCATTGAATGATGCGCATGACCGTGGGGTTGCTGTTCGTTTTGTTGCCGATGATAGCGACAATAATTTGGAATCTAATTTGTCGTATCAAATTTTGGACATTGGAGAAGGCAATACCTCTTTGAGACCTGGATCAGCACAGTTGTTTGGGATTATGCACAACAAATTCATCATTATTGATGCCGATTCTGCCGATCCCAACAAACCATTGGTTTTTACAGGTGCGATGAACTTCTCTAATGGTCAAATTCTAGAAGACCCGAATGATTTGATTTCTATCCAAGACCAGACATTGGCAAAAGCCTATACTTTGGAAATGGATGAAATGATGGCAGGGCTTTTTAGCGATAATAAAACAAACAATACACCTAAAAACTTTAGAGTAGGTGGACGAGAAGTCGAATTGTATTTCTCTCCAAATGATGACATTGAAACGGCTATGGAAAATATCATCTATTCTGCTGATGAAGAGTTGTACTTTGCTATTTTAGCTTTTACTAGAACAAATATTGCTTTTGCGATTGAAAATGTTCACGATGATGGAGTGGTTGTTGCAGGAATCATAGATGTCTTTATGCAAAATTTAGCACAAGAAACCATTGTTAATGCTTTGGGCGATTTTGTAGTAGAAGACAATAATGGTAGTTTATTTATGCACCACAAATTTATGGTGGTTGATCCTAATTTTGTAGACTCAGATCCTACTGTAATAACAGGTTCTACCAATTGGTCAAACAATGCGTTCTTTAACAGTGACGAAAATATGATCATCATTCACGATGCAACCATCGCCAATATTTACTGGCAAGCATTTGAAGAACAGTTTACCGATTATGGAGGACCAGAATTGGTAGAAATAGATGGCATTGAGGACATCAATATTGAAAAAATTGGTGTGTACCCAAATCCAGTTGCCGAGCGTATGTACTTTAGCATTGACGCTTTGGAAGCGGAAGCGGCGCAACTACAGATTTTTGATTTAACAGGTAAGCAAGTGTTGAGTCAAGATTTTGAATTGGCAGTTGGTAACAATCTATATCATACCAATGTATCAAATTTAGCAAAAGGAACCTATGTTGCTCATTTGGGAGGACAGTCGTTTTCTTTTATAGTAAAATAATAGTTGCTGGTTGATAAATGATAGTTGATGTAAATATCACTTATCAACTATCAACCATCATTTATCACCCATAAAAAATAAAGATATGAAACACATTTACTTATTATTATTTTCTCTTTTTTGCGCAGCAAGCGTATCTGCACAATGCGATGAATTGTTTATCTCGGAGTATGTTGAGAGTGGTTTCAACAACAGAGCATTAGAAATTTACAATCCAACATCTGCAGAGATAGACCTTTCTGGATATATGATTGGTCGTTATTCTAATGGAGGAACTACTACTTTTTATAGCATTCAGTTACCAGCTGTTATGATTCAGCCTTTAACTACTTTTGTTGCTGTTATAGACAAAAGGGAGGCTGATGGAACTTGCCGAGAAGAACCGCTATTAGATGGATTTGTGGTATTGGATACCTTATTTGACCTGGAGACTGGAGAAGTGGTTATGAATGACGAAGGAATGGTCATTTTAACCATTCAGTTTGAAGATGTGCTGTGTTCAGATGGAACGACAGGATTGGGGGTGGTTGCAGGAGAAACTTATTATGAGGAATACGACCTGCGAGTTAAGGCCGATGGCTTCTTTGCGCCTGATTACGATGAAAACCGTTCTATGTATTGGAATGGAAACGATGCCGTTTGTTTGGTCAAAGGAACTTCTGTCAACTTTGGATATACCAATGTGATTGATGTCGTTGGTGTTATTGGTGAAGATCCCGAAGGTGGAGGATGGGTTGATGATCTTGGTAGAGATATGACACAAGACAATACATTGGTAAGAGTAGCGAGTATTCAAGAAGGAAGTGTTCAAACAGCAAGTGGAAACGATGATTTTTCAGGCGACTTTAATTACCAAGATTGGTCTTGGAGACCTAAGTATTCTTTTGATGATTTGGGTGTTCACGACTGTGAATGTGATCCAAATTTTATGGGAATTTCTTCTGTAAAGAATTTTAGTAAAATACAAATTGCACCAAATCCTTCTAACGGAAGTGTAGTTCAAATTACTGCCGAAGAAGGCATTACCGAAATTCAAGTTTTTGGGTTAGATGGTAAATTGGTTATAAATCAAGTTGTTGAAAACATTCATACCATTCAATCAATCAATGTTAATGAATTGAATGAAGGTATTTATTTGGTTAAAACTGTTTTGCAGTCTGGGAAGCAGGGTGTTCGTAAATTAGTCGTGCGATAGATGTTTTATAGATGATGGATGATGGATGATGGATGATGGTTGATAAATGATATTTACATCAACCATCACTTATCAACCATCATCCATTCTACAATACCCAACAAAAAAAATATATGAAAAAGTATTCTTTAGTCTTCTGTTTATTATTCATTTCGATAAGCGCCTTTGCCCAAAAGACAACCATTTCTGGTGTAATTACCGACAACGAAAATAGTGAACCACTCATTGGTGCGTATGTTCTATTAGATGAGGAATTGGGTGCCATTACCGATTTTGATGGAAAATATTCTTTTGAAGTCAAAAATGGAGAACACACCATTGGGGTTTCTTATGTGGGGTATGAGGAGCAGTCTCAAACGGTCAGCTTTACTGGTGGAAACGTGACCATGGACTTTGTTTTATCAACAAAAGCTCTTTTACAAGAAATTGTAGTGGTTGCCGATGTTGCGATACAACGAGAGACACCTGTTGCTTTTTCAAATATTGATCCCATTACCTTAGAACAAGAATTGGCTTCTCAGGATTTACCAATGGTATTGAATTCCACACCTGGTGTCTATGCCACCAATCAGGGTGGAGGCGATGGTGATGCTCGTATTACCATTCGTGGGTTCAGTCAAAGAAATGTGGCGGTGATGCTTGATGGAATTCCGGTCAACGATATGGAAAACGGTCAGGTGTATTGGTCTAATTGGTTTGGGCTAGATGTGGTCACTAAAACAATGCAAGTACAAAGAGGATTGGGTGCTTCTAAGTTGGCGATTCCTTCAGTAGGAGGAACCATCAATATTTTAACCAAAGGAATTGACAGTAAGCGCAATGTTAAGCTCAAACAAGAAGTAGGCAACAATGGATTTTTAAGAACGACCTTGGGATATAATTCTGGTCGATTGGCAAGTGGCTGGGGAGTTTCAGCGGCACTATCTTACAAAAGGGGAAACGGTTGGGTCAATGGTAACTTTACCGAAGGTGCTTTTTATTATTTGAAAGTCGAAAAAGAATTCAACAAACACTTATTTAGCTTCTCTACTTTTGGAGCGCCTCAAAAACACGGACAACGTTCTTTTACGACTCCTATTCAAACAGTAGATGCTCAAATGGCTAGAAACTTTTTCGAGGGAACCGATGAACAATATCAACAGATTTTATCAAAGGGGCAAATCGAAGTCCGTATTCGTGACATTACGTCTGTACCAGCTTTATTGGATGAAGAGGAGTTGGCTACTTTAGAAGGAAACTTAGCAACCATCAATCAGCAGTTGTTAGATCAAGGGTTGGTTGATGAAGATTATACTTATGAATTCGACAATCCATTGATTCAAAGCTTTATTGATACTACTGGTGCAGGTGATTACGGATATAGGCACAACCAGCATGTCGCACAATTAAACGGCGAACAGTTTAATGCTTCTCAGAATCAATACTACAAACCTACCTACAGTTTGCGTCATTCATGGAACCCTAACAAGCGATTCTTTTTATCAAATGTAGCCTATTATTCTTATGGTAGAGGTGGCGGAATCGCTGCTTCGAGTAATTCTAGGTTTCAAGCACAGGGAGAACCTTATGGGAGTTCTTATGAGTTGCAAAGAGTGTACGACGACAATCAGCTTTTTGGAGAAAGTGCCAACGTTCTTCGGTCAAGTGTAAACAACCACAATTGGTATGGATTGTTATCTACTGCTCGATATGAATTGAGCAATTTGTTTGATTTGTCGGCAGGAGTTGACTTGAGAAGTTATGAAGGGGAGCACTATCGTCAAGTACACGATTTATTTGGTGCAACGGCTTTTAATGAGGCAAATCAATTACTTCAAGTTGGAGATATTTTCGATTATAATTATACTGGTTTTGTTCAGTGGGGAGGTGTTTTTGGATTGTTGGAATTGTCTACACAAAAGTTTAGTGCATTTGTAAACTTATCGGCGGCAACGGTTGGTTACAGTGCAGAGAATTATTTTAAAGAAAGAGCTGTTACTTTGTCGGATACTGTTTTATATGTTGCCGAAAACGACACCATTACTTATCAGGATAAAAGTTACCATGCCAACTCTCCCGAAGCCAGTTTCCAAAAACTAGATCCGCTTTGGATTCCTGGGTTTACGGTAAAAACAGGTGGTTCTTATCGTATGGACAAATCCAATTCTGTATTCTTTAATGTTGGGTATTTGTCTAAAGCTCAGCGTTTCACAAACGTATTGCTTCCCAATAATTTCACTCCTCGCCCAATGGAGTTCTTTGCTGAATATGAAAATGAAAAAATAACGGCTTTTGAGTTGGGTTATAATTTTAAAAATCCCAAACTAGCTTTAAATGTCAACCTGTATAGAACTCAATGGATCAACAAACCTGTAGACAGATCTCCATCTCGTCCCGATCCAGAAAGATGCGTTGATGAAAATGGTATCATCGATCCCGATTGTGATTTCTTTGTGACCGTTAACATTCAAGGCATCGAAGCAGTACACCAAGGAGTTGAAATGGACTTTGCATACAACATTCATCCAAAAGTAAAATTTGAAGGATTGGTTTCGGTAGGTGATTGGCGTTGGACCTCAAGCGCTGTTATTGATCTAGGAGCAGGAGTTGATCCTTACGAATTTGATGCTACTGGTGTTAAGGTAGGAGATGCAGCTCAAACACAAATCAGTGGTATGCTGAATGTAAAACCAATAAAAGGTTGGTATGTAAAATTGAGAGGAACCTATTTCGGAGACAATTATGCAAACTTTAATCCAGAAGATTTAAAAGGGGTTAATGCTCGTCGTCAATCTTGGAAAATGCCAGCTTATCTAATGTTTGATTTTCATACTGGCTATAGTTTCAAAGTAAAAGACACTCGTATGAGTCTTCGTTTTAGCCTACTAAATGCGTTGAATACCAAATACATAGCTGATGCACAAAACAACGATGGTTTTTGGTCCAGCAGTAGTGATTATTTCTTTAACAGAACTACTTTTGGCGCAAATTCTGCCACTGTTCACTTTGGGCAAGGCAGACGTTGGAATACTTCTTTTACAATAGATTTATAGTGTAAAATTTTACTTTATAAAATAGAAGCCCGTAAAACCGCAATGTATTGTGGTTTTACGGGCTTTTTTTGTCTTATGCTATCCACAAATAAGCAATGTTAGAAGGATAACCTTTGTCTAGCATGATACCCCAATTCTCAATATTCAATAAAATAATATTTTATAATGTCACAAAATTTTATCATAAATAATTGATAATCAGTTGATTGATTGTTGTTAAAGTCAAGTAATTTTGTCACAATTGGCTTAATGTGTGCTTTTGTGAAAATGATAAATGTCCTTACTTTGTATTTAAATCCGAAATCATTTTTTTCGCTCAACCCATTATTAAATATATATAGCAATGGCAACAATCAATGTAGCTACTATTGGTAAAACAACAGCGTCAAATATTCTAGAAAACCAGCATATTAGGGAGTGTGTGAACAGAGTTGATGAAGATGTATTAAGTAGTCTGACAAAAATAACTTAACAATTCTCTGTCATTCTTTTGGTGACTTAATTGTTGTGATTTTTCCACGTAGCTAAGGCTATGCGGTAAAATAACGCCTCATAAGGCACTCAAAATAATTGGCAGTTAATTGTCAACTTATTTTTGTCAGACTACTTACTGGATTAAAATAAAGTTATTTAGTTATTATATCCAAACCGGCGGTTCGTAAGGAGAATTTTAAATAGACAATCCAAAACCCTTCGACATTATTTGCTAAGTCGATGATTTCAGATCTGTTTTATTCAAAATTATCACATCGAATCGCCCAATGGCAAAAATACCACATGGCTCCAAAAACGATTACGATGAATTTTATTTATAGATTACTTATTATATTTTTTATTATTTTATGGGCATCTCCTATACTAGCGCACGAGCATGATAAAGTAAAGGCCTTGGCACATCAACCCTCACCAAACAAAAGTTCTCTTTCTTTTATTGCCAACCAAAATCAGTGGGATGAACAAGTTTTATTCAAAGCAGAATTGGGGTTAATGAATACTGTTTTCTTAGAACAAAATAAATTTACGTATTCTTTTTATGATCCTGCAGATGTGGCAAGAATACATGAATACAGGCATTTACCAGAGAAAGAACAAGAAGAAAAATGTTTCAATGTACATGCTTATCAGGTTGAGTTTTTAGGCGCACAAAAGGCAATGGTTAGTGGGTTTGATAAACAGTCTCATTACCACAATTATTTTATAGGAAACGACGAAAACAAATGGGCAGGGCAGGTGCCTATTTACCGTGGCGTAACTTATGAAAGTTTATACAAAGGCATTGATTTAAAAACCTATAGTCACGAGGGAAAATTTAAGTATGATTTTATCGTCGCTCCCCAAGTTTCACCCCAACAAATACAATTACAGTTCAAAGGACAAGACAGAATCAAAGTCCACGAAGGACAGTT